>Ga0137398_10000941_pt1 | contig 11246 bp, 12 predicted proteins | sample czorhiz216metaG_FD_106659 | JGI IMG/M metagenome (GOLD analysis project Ga0137398, IMG submission 106659) | Vadose zone soil microbial communities from Angelo Coast Range Reserve, California, USA - czorhiz2.16 metaG | ecosystem: Environmental > Terrestrial > Soil > Vadose zone | place: USA...
CGACGCCGTCATCAAGGCCCTGACAGCAGCGGCCACCGAGGCGGCCTGACATGTCCATCCTCACCAAGACCTTCACCAGGAAACGGAGCACTCACGTGACCACCACCCCTAGCGACGACCCGGTCGTGGAGTTCCTCGATGCCTTCGGCCGTCGAGACGTGGACACGGCCGTTGCCCGAGTCGCCGACGACGTACGCGTCACGGCCCACGGCCTCGGCCTCCGCGGACAAGGCGTGGCCGCCATCCGCGAGATCCTCGAGGACATCGCCCGCGCCTTTCCCGACCTCCGGGTCACGACCAAGCGCATCCTGCGCACCGGTGACGTCCTGACCGCCGAGCTGAAGGTGGAGGGCACCCAGGCCGCCCCCTATGCCGGGGCCATCAACCAGGAGAAGCACCTCGATCTAGACGAGGCGTGGCGCTTCGAGGTCCGCGACGGACGGATCGTCGCCATCGACGCCTACTGGTGCCAGCAGCAGCTCTACCGCCGCCTCGGGGTGAAGCGGTTCGACCAGATCGCGATTGTGTGAGGAGCACCCAATGACCATGACAGCCCACGAACCCCGCACTGCTGCCCAGTACGCCGCCGTGGTGATCGAGTTCTTCGACCGGTACCGCGCCCACGACGTGCACGGGATGGGCGAGCTCTGCGCCATCAATGCCGACTTCTCCTACCCGCCCTTCGAAGTCTGGGGCAAGCAGCGTGTCCTGCGCGCGGACGGCAAGGTCGGGACGGTCGGTAAGGCGATCTGGGCCGGCCTCATCAACTCATTCCCGAACCTGTCCAACGTGGTGCACACGATCAACGCCAACGACCAGGGCGACGTCGTCGCCCAGGTGGACATCGGCGGCACCCAACAACTGCCGTGGGGCTTCGTGCGCCCCGCCGGCAACACCTACCGCGAGCCGCACCTGTTCATCTTCACCGTGAACCCGGACGGCCTCATCACCTCGATCACCGGCTACTGGAACAACGCCGAAATCAGCCAGCAACTCGGACACCTCGAAGTCGACTAGGAGATCACACCAAATGGCACTGCTCAAGCGTGAGGAATGGCAGGGGTTCGTCCGCGACGTGGACTGGACGCCCACGTACGTCGATGACGAGGCCATCTACCCCGAGTGGCACTCCGGGACCGGAAAGGTCCCCCGGGAGGCCTGGCTGAACTGGGAGGAGTCCTACAAGGTCACCTACCCCGAGTACGTCGCGACCCAGCGGGAGAAGGAGTCCTCGGCGTACGCCGTCAAGGCCGCACTCCAGCGGTCCAACAACTTCGACATCCTGGACGAGGGCTGGAAGTCCGCCACCAAGATGCACTTCGGAGGCGTCGCGCTCGTCGAGTACGCGGCCGTCCTCGGCGAGCTGAAGATGGCGCGGTTCGGCCTGAACGCGGCTTGGCGCAACATGGCCACGTTCGGGCAGCTCGACGAGATGCGGCACGCGCAGATCACGACCTTCTTCGGTCACGAGTTCATCGCCAAGGACCCGCAGTACGACTGGACCCAGAAGACCTTCCACACGAACGACTGGGTGCCGCTCTCGGCGCGGAACCTGTTCGACGGCATGATGACAGCGCCCAACGTCGTCGACCTCGCCATCGAGCTTCCGTTCACGTTCGAGACCGGGTTCACCAACCTTCAGTTCGTGGCGCTGTCTGCCGACGCGCTGGAGTCCGGCGACGTCAACTTCGCCAACATGATCTCGTCGATCCAGACCGACGAGGCCAGGCACTCACAGCAGGGCGGCCCGACCATGGAGATCCTGGTCGAGCACGACCCGGTCCGGGCCCAGTGGATCATCGACAAGTCCTTCTGGGGGTCGGCCCGCATCTTCGCAGCGCTCACTGGCCCGGCGATGGACTACTACACCCCGCTCGAGCACCGCAAGCAGTCCTACCGCGAGTTCATGGAGGAGTGGGTGATCGACCAGTTCATCCACACCATCGAGGACTACGGCCTGAAGAAGCCCTGGTTCTGGGACGAGTTCATGCAAGGCCTCGACACCTGGCACCACGGCCTGCACATGGGTCTGTGGTTCTGGCGTCCGACCCTGTGGTGGCGTCCGAAGGCCGGTGTCTCCAAGGACGAGCGCGAGTGGCTGCAGGAGAAGTACCCCAACTGGGAGACCGTCTACGGCGACAAGTGGGACGTGATGATCGACCAGGTCAACGCGAACAACGTCGAGGCCACGCTGCCGGAGACGCTGCCGTGGCTGTGCAGCACCTGCCACCTGCCCGCGTGCAATGCCACGCAGTCCCGTGATGGCAAGTGGCGGGTGCGCAGCTGGCAGCTGGACTACGACGGCAAGAGGTACCACTTCTGCACCAACGCCTGCCGGCAGATCTTCTGGAAGGACCGCGACAACGTCAACCACGAGACGCTGATCGACCGGTTCCTGGCAGGTCAGATCCAGCCCATGGACGTCGGCGGCGTGCTGGCCTACATGGGGATGACGCCCGAGGTCATGGGCGACGACCCGGACTACGCGGCCTGGACACGTGACTACGTCGGACGGACAGCCACAGGCCTCGCCGTCCCTGCTGGAAAGGCGAGCTGATGACCGAGCAGCAGATCGAGCTGGGCATCGAGGATCGCGCCCCGGAGCTGGTGCCACTCAATGCCATCTTCGCGACCGACTTCGTGCAGATCCTCGTCCCGGTCACGACCGCAAACACGATGGCCGAAGTGGCCGCCGCGGTGGCACACCACGTCGAGGGCAAGCGGGTGCGCGCACTGCCCTACCCGAAGGTGGTCTTCCACAACGGGCGGAAGCTGCCCGCCGAGATGACCGTCGCTGAGGCGGGCATCGCCCCGCTCGACCACATCGCCGTCGAATACGACACCCCGGAGGGACAGTCATGAAGAACCCCGTCGGTCCCGTCCTACGGATGGGCGACCAGATCGAGGACGTCATCGCGGCGATCCGCGACGACAACCCGAACCAGGAGATCGCAGTCATCGACCGCGGCTCCTACGTCAGGGTCCAAGGCGACGGCCGGGTCCGTGTCACACAGGACACCCTCCGGGCCTACCTCGGCGCCGACTACGAGATCCGGTCCTTCGGCACGATGATGTCGTCGTTCGCAGGCCGGGTGATCACCACCAGCGAGGAAATCGTCTGGGAAAAGATCAAGCGCGACGCTCCGGAAGGAGAACTGGTCCGATGAACGAGAGCATCAACCGGCCCAGGCGTCGACGCACGTTCAGCGCCTTCGGCGACGTGCGCAAGATGCCCAGCGAGTACGAGATCGTCACTCACGGCCAGAACTGGACGATGCGGGACAACAGGCCGTCCGCCTTCGAGCAGAACCCATCCTCGCCGCCCAACCTGTGGTTCCTCACCTACCGCGACCAGTCCCCGCTCCAGGCGGAGAACTGGGAGCAGTTCCGCGAGCCCGACAGCCTGACCTACCGCATGTACGTCAACGCGCAGGCCGAGTCGGAGTCCAAGGTGCACGGCGTTCTGGAGGAGTACGCCCTCCTCGGGTCCGACACCACGTTCGCGCCCGGGTGGCTCGAATTGCTGGGGACGCTCTACACCCCGTCCCGGTACGCGGTGCACGGCTTCCAGCAGATCGAGGCCTACATCGGCTACCTGGCGCCGACGTCGTACATCACCAACCCGGCGGGCCTGTCGACGGCTGACTTCCTCCGCCGAAACACCACCATCGCCTACCGCACCCGCGAACTGCAGCTGGCGCACCCGGAGTCCGGCATCGGCACTGAACGCGAGCGTGAGCACTGGCAGGAGCACCCCGCTTGGCAGGGGACGCGCAAAGCCGTCGAGTCGGCACTGGCCACCTATGACTGGGGCGAGGCGTTCACCGCGCTCAACCTGGTCCTCCTCCCCACCATCGACGACGTGCTCACGCGCCAGTTCGGCGAGGTGGCCCTCGCCAACGGGGACAACCTCAGCTGGCTGCTGCAGAGCTTCCTCGACGCCGACAACCAGCGCCGCAACCGCTGGAGCCAGGCCCTGGCCGCATTCGCCATCCAACAGAAACCGAAGTCCGGCAAGGCCATCGAGAAGTGGGTGACCAAGTGGTCGTCGCTGGCCGACGACGCCGCGGCAGGTCTCGGCTCCCTCCTCGAGTCGCTGCCCGAGTCCCCGCGCACCGCGGACGACGTGGCTGCCGGTGCACGCGCGGCGCGCGAGGCGCTCACGGGTTCGGCTCTCGGCGACGAGGACAGGGAATCGGCATGACTACGGCGGAAGTGACCACGATGTGGCACGAGACGATGCATATCGACGACCTGTGGGAAGGCGACATGGCCCCGGTTGACGTCCAGGGCACCAAGGTGCTCCTGGTCAACGTGGACGGTGAGGTCCGGGCCTACCAGAACCGGTGTCCGCATCAGGCGTGGGCCCTCGACGAAGGCGACTTCGACGGCGCAACCCTGACCTGCGTGCGGCACATGTGGCAGTTCGACGCCGCCAGCGGGCAAGGGGTCAACCCCGACGACTGCAGCCTCAACGGCTACCCGTGCGAGGTCGGCGAGGACGGCATGATCCGGGTGGACGTCGGATGACCAGGCAGCGCCACGTCATCGTCGGCGGCGGAGTGGCTGCTGCCTCGGCAGCAGCCAGCCTCCGGTCGCACGGCTTCGACGGAGAGGTCGTCATCGTCAGCGTCGACGAGGTGCTGCCCTACGAGCGTCCGCCGCTGTCCAAGCAGTTCCTCGTCCCGACGACGCCGCCGGAGCCGACGTACATGAAGCCGGAGGACTGGTACGCCGACCACGACGTGCAGGTCCTGCTGGGGGTCCGGGCCCACACCCTCGACCCTGTCGGGAAGACCCTCCAGCTGTCGACCGGTGAGGCGCTGGGTTATTCGCGAATCCTGCTGGCCACCGGCGTCCGGGCCCGCCCCATCCCCGGCGTCGACAGCGATCGTGTGCTCACCCTGCGATCGCTCCGCGACGCTCTGCAGATCCGTGACCGGCTTGCCGCCGTCGAGAAGGTGGTCGTGCTCGGCGGCGGCTTCATCGGCTGCGAGGCCGCATCCACGGCGGTCTCGATGGGCAAGCGGGTCACGGTGATCGAACGCAGCGAGACCCTCATGCAGGCCGCGTTGGGACCGGTGCTCGGAGGCGTGCTCACCGACGTACACCGGGCGGCAGGTGTCCAGCTCGTGCTGCACAGCGTCGTGCAGTCAGTCGAGGACACCGGATCGATGGCTGTCGTGCACACCGACCGCGGAATCATCGAGGCCGACCTGGTGCTCGTCGGTGCTGGGACGGTCCCCAACGTGGAGCTGGCTCTCGAGGCGGGCCTGGAGGTCGACGGCGGCGTTCTCACCGACGAGTTCTCCCAGACCAGTGTCCCCCACGTGTTCGCCGCGGGAGACGTCGCGTCGGCGTACCACCCTTACTACGGGAGCCACCTGCGGGTGGAACACCACGACACCGCCATGCACCACGGCATCTCGGCGGCCAAGAACATGATCGGCATCGACGATACCTTCAGCGAGGCGCACTGGTTCTGGACCGACCAGTACGAACACACCCTCCAGCAAGTCGGGCGTGCCCGACCCGACGACGAGCTCGTCGTCCGCGGCTCCCTCGACGAGCTGTCCTTCTCGGCGTTCTCGCTGCGCGACGGCCGAATCGCGAAGGTGATTTCGCTGAACCGCCCCAAGGACGTCCTCGTCACCCGCCGGCTGCTCTTCGCCGAACACCAGGCGACCCCAGAGCTGCTGAGGGACGAGTCATTCCCACTCAACCGGCTTGCGCCACGCAAGCCGTCGGCGCGTGTGGAGGCATCATGAGGACATTTACCAGCATCTCGGTGGACCAGAGCCAGGTTCGGGTGAGCACGGCCGAGGCACGGGACGCACTTGGGCGCGTTCTCGGGACCGACGCCGTGTCCGCGGCCGCCAAGCTGCGCCACGGCCCCGGCCGCACCTTCGAGCCCGTGGCCCGCGTGCTCGAACGTGCTGTCAGCCGGGCAATGGACGCCGGCCTCGACCCGAAAGGACTCACAGTCGCCGCGAGCCGGGTCGAGCCCGGGGAAGACATCGTTCGCGTGCGACGCAAGGCACACGGCAAGGCCGACTGGATCACCAGCGTCACCAGCAACATCAGCGTCGAGCTCGTCCCGACCGGCATGTACCAGTCCGAGCATGTGCAGGCAGATCCCGTAGAGCTCCCGGTCGTGCCTTCGGCCCAAGCACCGACGGGTGGTGATGACAGTCACCCGCTCGTCCCGGAGATCCGGGACAGACTGCTGGACGTCATCGATCCCGATCTCGGCGTCAACATCATCGACCTCGGTTTCGTGCGCAAAATCGCCGTCGAGAACAGAACCGCCATCCTGACAATGACGCTCACCTCGGCCGCGTGCCCGCTCACCGGAGTCATGGAAGACCAAATCCGCACCGAGCTCGTCGGGGACATAGCGCTCGTCGATGACTTCCGCATCGACTGGGAGTGGACACCCGCCTGGACGCCTGCGGAGATCTCCCCCGAGGGCCGCGAACAGCTGCGCGCCATCGGCTTCACCATCTAACAAGGAAGGGACCACATGGGACACGTCGTGATCGCGACCTGGAAGGCCAAGCCCGGAGCGCGGGACAAGGTCCTCCAGATCCTGGAGGAGATGACTCCGGGCAACCGTAGTGAGCCGAAGATGGTGCACTTCCAGGCCCAGGTCAGCACCACCGAGCCCGACACCATCGTGCTCTACGAGCACTACACCGACGAATCAGGCTACGAGGACCACCGAGCCACCGAGGCGTTCCAGGGCAGGGTGCTCGGCGAGGCAGTCCACCTACTCGCGGAGCGGAAGGTGGAGTCCTTCACCACGGTGGGCGGTGACGTCGACTCGTGACGACCGCTTCCACCATGGACGCTGCCCTTCGCGAGGTGGATTCCGACATCGCGGATGCGGTCGAACGGGAGCTCGGACGGCAGCGTGACACCCTCGAACTGATCGCCTCGGAGAACTTCGCTCCTCTCGCCGTGCTTCAGGCGCAAGGCTCAGTCCTGACCAACAAGTACGCCGAGGGGCTACCCCGGCCGCCGCTACTACGGCGGCTGCGAATACGTGGACGTCGTGGAGAGCCTCGCCATCGAGCGAGCCAAACGGCTGTTCGGTGCGGAGCACGCCAACGTGCAGCCGCACGCCGGTGCCCAGGCGAGCGCTGCACCGAAGAAGAGCTCTTCTCCTCGTTCTGGGAGAAGCACGGCCGCTAGCCCACGTAGTCGCGGTCAGCGATGAGACTGCGGGTAGGAGCCGATACACATCGTGTGACCTGCACCAAGCGCACTTTTCGCCGCTCATTCAGCTATGCGCAATGAGACGGCTTGCAGTGCAACCAATTTCCCCAACCTCGTTTCGAAGCGAAAAGGACGATTCATGAGCAAAGCTGCCCACCCGCGGCGTTGTCGCATGCAGATTCTCAGATCTACACCTTGGCGCCGCCGGTTCCGATCGCGTACCGGCACAACGGCATACAAGAGAGTAGTCACCGGACTGCTAGTGGTGGTATGCGCCATCGCGGCTACTGGGCTCACCGTCGGAGTGGCATCGCCTGCGCGGGCCGACGAGACCAAGTACCTGGCGTTCTACACACCCCCGGATCCGCTGCCCGCCGGCAAGCCTGGCGACCTGATCCGTTCTGAGCCGGCCCGGTTGGTGTATGAGCCCTCGGGCCAGCTCGGCAGCTGGGTCGCGACGGGAACGCGGATCATGTACCGCAGCACCGACGCGAAGGGAAACCCGGTGGCTGCCACCGGCATGTACCTCGAACCGGACAACCCGTGGCCGGGCAAAGGACCGCGCCCCTTGATCGCCTACGCGCCGGGTCCCTATGGCATCGGCGAGCAGTGCGCACCTTCGCGGCTGATGGATCAGGGCATCCACTTTTCCCAAGGCTTCGACCTCACGTTCAACTACGAGGAAACCTTCCTCGCCACGATGGTCGCCCGCGGATTCGCCATCGTCATCGCCGACGGCATCGGTATGGGTACACACATCCCGGGCGGCCCCCAATTCATGAATCGCATGGCGGCGGGAACCGGGCTTCTCGACGCCGCGCGTGCTGCCATGCAGCTACCGGGCACATCGCTGGATCCCCACGGCCCCGTCGCGTTCTGGGGCTGGTTGTCGGGCGGTCAGGCGGCGGGGTCGGCCCTTGAACTGGCGTCGACCTATGCGCCCGAATTGAACATCGTCGGCGCCGCATTGAACACACCCCTGGCTAATCTGTCCTTGATGCCGCCGTTCCTCGACGGCAACCTGCTGGTCGGAGCCCTCGGCTATGTCCTCAACGGCATCGTGAACTCCTACCCGGAAACGCAGAACCTTCTATTGGGCACACTGACCCCTCGGGGTACGCACTTCGTGCAGTGGTCGAGTAACATCTGCCTGGTGCAGTCGGTGGCGGATTTCGGCTTCCGACATCTCTACTTTCCCGACAACACCGGGTATTTCAACGTCGACCCGGCGACACTGTTCGGCACTGACCCGGTCAAGAGTCTGCTGGCCGCGCAGAACCTAGGGACGCTCAAGCCCGTTGCACCCGCGTATATTTCGGCGAACCGCTACGACACATTCAACCCCTACCAAGCGTCACAGAATCTGGCAAGCGACTGGTGCGCCAAAGGTGCGGACGCGCAGTTGTGGACCAACGAGGAACCTCCCTTCTTGAACAAAGCGTCCATCAACACCCTGCTGCCCTACTTCGTCGACGGAGAACGCTCTATGCAGTGGGTCGCCGACAGATTCAACGGGTTACCCACGACGCCGAACTGCGGTGAGGTCTTGGCGCCACAGCCGTCGTAGTCGACTGGTGTCGGTCTGTGTGAAGGCGACAGTCGGTGGAATTGGATCCGGCCAGCTCCGGTCTCGCAGGGAGCGCGATCTGATCGTGCTGCGTCCCTAGCCCGTTCGAAGCCGCGCCGTTAAGGCATCCGTTAACTGCTCGACAGTTGGCGATCCGGACATCGCAGCGCCGTCGCGGTAAAGTCGACACGACAAGCCCACAGCCGCATCTGTCCTCGCGAAAAGATCAGTGCCGTCGACCAGTACGGTCGGCGATCCGAGGAAACCGAGTTCCTGGGCCTCCTCCGCAGTTCGAACCAGCCGTAGCCGTACATCTGCGTCGGGATGGCCGACCGCGTCGAGGGCCAGAGCCAGGCGCTCCCGTGTGACGGTCACGCTCGGGCAACTCTGCAGGTATCGCACCTCGACGTCCACACACCAATCATGCGCCGGTGATTGCGGTGAAGACAACCAACATCAGCCGTCATTACCAAGTGCGGCCGGCGCATACGAGGTGAGCAGCCGACAGTTACCGGCCAGCGGCTGGCCCATCAGGAATCGGACACCGGCAACCGACGCCCGCATCAGACTCCGTCACCTATACCCACAACTTTAGAGGCGACGCTCTACTAGTCGAGGTCACTCATATTCGGGCCGGCTGTTTGCGAAGACGTTGCTGGACAACACGATCCCAGATTGGTACGAAGTCGCTCCAGTCTGGGATGTGGACCCGTTCACCGGCTGTGCCGCGGCGTAGCAGTTGGGCTTCTTCTCTGTTCTGCGGCAGGAAGTCTTGCCAGTCAATGGAGGGTCCGAATTGGGAGGCTTGCGAGCGGCTTCCCGAGTTGGGCTCGTATGACTCGCTGCGGCGTGTGGCCAGGCCGAGCCAGTCGGATGCTTGTTCGAGCAGGTGGCGTTCATGTGCCCCGTACATGATGAGGGTGCCGGGGAAGATATCACGAAGTGCGTCAGCGTATTTGGGGCCGTAGACAACATCGAAGTGGCTGGAGGCCTGGACGGTCGCCATCAGGTTTACACCGAGGCCTGCTGACTCGCCAACGTAGTTGAGCAGTGCTGGCAACGGGCACGAGTTGCATACTTCGTCGAGTTCAAGCAGGAGTCGGTGGGTGAGTTGGTGGTTGGCGGTCTTCTTGCGGAAATACTGGATGATGGAGTCGATGAGCGCGACGGCCGCGCCGGCGACGGTGCCGCTGTTGGGGGCGATGACGAATAGGGTGGCGTCGGGGTCGTCGAGCATTCTCACGTCGAAAGATTCGATGCTGATCTGGTCAATGACGTTGAGTTGGCTCTCGGGGTCGGTGGACATCAGGCCGAGCCGAATCCATGGTGTGATGGCCTTTTTCATGGTGATTGCGACACTGTCGCGTAGGCGTCCGTCCATCCCGGTGAGTTCCATCAGCGGTTCACGCAGCTCACCGTGCGGGCACAGCGCGTAGGCGGTCTTCCAGGAGGGATAGTCGATTTCGCCCGGGTGATTCTCGTCGTCTTGTTTGTCCCCGCGGGTGCCGACGGCCCGCAGAACCCAGGGCATTCCCTGGTTGTTTCCGAGCGGGCTGGCCGAATAGAGAAGGCAGGCCAACGGAGCTGATGCGCTGTTCTCCCACAGCCCGCCCGCGGCAACGGTCTGCCCGCTGGAGGCCCCGCCGAAGCCGACGCCACTGGTCGCGAGCATGGTTTCGGCGACGGTCAGCGCTTCGTCGGCGCTGGTGATCGCCGAGGTAGGGTCGGTGACCATTCGGCGCACGTTGGCCGGCCATACGAGGGTCTTTTGCGGTCGCAGGTCGATGACGCCGGTTGGCCCGTTGAACCGGCGCGTGAGCACCAGTTCGGCGAGGTCCTCCTTGGACGACACGCACACAGCGGGTCCGGGATGGACGACGGCGGCGGGGGCGAGGATGCGGCGGGTCTTGCCGGTGCGGGTGGGTGCGCTAATCGCCAAGTGTGGTGCGCTCTCGGCCATGTAGGGATTGCCGTCGCGGTACAGCAATCCGCAGTAGGGCGTGTAGAGCGCAGGGATCGACATGCCTTCGATCTTCAACGGGATGGCATAGCAAAGTCCAACAGTAGCGCCGGATTTGGGTGTCTTCGGCCGACCACCTGGCGCCGGCGACAATGTTGCACTCTGCGCTGGGCTGGTGTTCGGCGGCGCCGGTGAGTAGGCGCCGATCTCGCTACAGCCACGCTAAATGAATCGAATCTTCCTGGATGCGATCTGGGCTTGGTGGGCGGTGGCGCTTTAGAGGTCCAGTCCGGGTTGTGGCGGGAGGTCGTCTGCGGCCGAGCGTTCACGGCTGCGCATCCAACTGGCTGCGCGGTGCGCGTCATTTGCGCGTTGATGTTCTCGCAGCAGGGTGTTGCGTCGAGTGAGGGCGTCGCGCAGGTCGTCGGTGAGCATATCGGGGTGTAGCCGGGCTGCCTGACCGATAACGGGTTCGAGGTCGGGTGCGGTCGGGGTGGCCGC
>Ga0137398_10000942_pt1 | contig 11241 bp, 7 predicted proteins | sample czorhiz216metaG_FD_106659 | JGI IMG/M metagenome (GOLD analysis project Ga0137398, IMG submission 106659) | Vadose zone soil microbial communities from Angelo Coast Range Reserve, California, USA - czorhiz2.16 metaG | ecosystem: Environmental > Terrestrial > Soil > Vadose zone | place: USA...
CCACCAGCATGTCGCGCAGCCGCTTCGCACCGGGCGTGTCGCCCAGCAAGTCGTCCGAGCCGACGCCGCCGCGCGCCAACGCGGAGTGGACGATCCGACCCGCCCCGGCCCACAGGGCGACGTGGGAAATCCGGCGCCCGTCGGCGAAGCACAGCAGATCGCCCGCCTCGTAGCCCGAGCCGGCCGCATCGATCTTGACCTCTCGTCCCGCGAGCGACTGCTGGTCCGAGTCGCGGGGGAGCGCGATCCCCCGAGCCGCGTACGTTCCCTGCACCATGCCCGAGCAATCGATGCCCCACTCGGTGCGCCCACCCCAGAGATACGGGGCGCCCGAGAACCAGTGCAGCGCCCACTCCGGCGGCGCGAGCAGCCGCGCCTCGGCTCGGAGCTCCGATTCCAGCCTGACGATCCCCGCGCTCACGCTCCACATGCGTCCGTCCGCCGTCTCGACCTGCTCGTCTCTGCGCAGCGCGACACGCGCGCCCACCGCGAGTCGCAAACGTTGATCCTCAAACTTGAGCTCGGCGCCGAGCGAGCGTCCGGCGGCCCGCGTGCTCCAGTCCTCCGCCCATTGACTCGATCCGCCCCTCAGATAACCAGAATGTGTCCACGCGTGGTAGCCGTCGCCCCCGCGCACCCGCAGCCACGCCCCTCCCTGCTCGCACCGCTCGAGCAACGCGAGCGGCTCGCCGTGCAGCGCCTCGCTTACCCGGTCCGCCGTGATACGCGGCTCGCGCAACAGCGGCGCGACGGCGGCCGTGACCACGGCCGCCGGTTCCTCACGGACGGAGGCATCGGGGAGCAGCCGGACGTCGGCCGCACGGCCCGCGTCCGCCGCGATGCGGCGCAACGCCCCGAGGGCGTCGCGGCTGGTGGTGCAGCCGGCCAGCCGCTGCGGCTCGACGGTCACGTCGAACACGCCGAGCCGCGGATCGGGCACCCACTTGCGCGCGACGTCCGCGACGTCGCGCTCGAGACGATCGGTCACCGGTCGGCGAGACCAGGAATGTCGCGGAGGCCCCGCGCGAGCCGCACGGCGCGCTCCACCGCTGTGGGCACCGCCAGCGCCGCAAGCGCTTCGGCCTGCAACGGGGTCGCGGGCGCCGCGGCGGCGGTGCTGACCGCGAATACGACATCGCCGTCGAACAGGGTGCCGTAAGGAACGATGCGCCGCGCCAGCGCGTCACCCGCCGCCTGGGCCAGGGCCTCGAGTCCCGTGCGGTCGAGGGTTGCGTTGGTCGCGACCACGGCAAGCGTCGTGTTGCGCGCCGCCACCGCGCCGAACGGCGCTCCTCCCCGGGCGAAATGCTCGAGTGCGTCCACCAACTTGCCGCCCGTGCCGCGGGCGCCCGCGAGGATCGCCCCGGAGCCGTCGAGGATGTTGCCCACCGCGTTCAGCACCACCAGCGCGCCCACGACGATGTCGCCGCCGCTCGCGGCCCAGCTGCCCACGCCGCCCTTCATGGCGGCGCGCGGCCCCAGCGCCTTGCCGACGGTGGCTCCGGTGCCCGCGCCGACCGATCCCTCGGCGACGTCGCCCGACGCGGCGCCGCACGCCCGGTACGCGTCCTCCGCCGTCGGCCAACGGTCCGCCTTGCCCCCGGGGGCAAGGTCAAAGTCGAAAATCACCGCGGTGGGCACGATCGGGACGATGCCGGCGGACCCCACCGGCAGGCCACGCCCGCGCTCCTTGAGCCAGCGCATGACCCCGTCCGCCGCGCCGAGGCCGTAGGCAGATCCGCCGGTCAAGAGGACTGCGTCGATGCGATCGACCAGGTGGCGGGGGTTGAGCGCATCCAGCTCGCGAGTTCCGGTTGCGCGCCCTCGCACCGCGCAAGCGGCCCGCATCCCACCGTCAGGCCCGAGCACCACGCTGCATCCGGTCGCCCGCGCCAGGTCAGTCCAGTGTCCCACCGAGATGCCGCGGACCGCGGCGAGGTTGGAGTGAAGGGAAGGCGCCATGGGAGCGCGAAGCATACCTCGGCTTGCTCGGGTTGTGGAGGGCACCTAGGTTAGCGCCATGCCCAACCCCGCCCCGCAGAGCCCCCCGACCACCGTGCTCGTGGTCGATGACGAAGACGGCATCCGCCAGGCACTCGATCGATTTCTCACGCGGCTCGGCTATCGGGTGTTGCAGGCCGCGAGCGGCGCCGAGGCGCTCGACCGCCAGGCCGCGGAGTCGCCGCAGGTGATGCTGTCCGACATCCGCATGCCGAACATGAGCGGCGTGGAGCTCGTCCCCAAGGCGCTCGCGGCCGACTCGGACCTCGCCATCATCATGCTCACGGCGATCGACGAGCCCCGCACGGCCATCGAGTGTCTCAAGCTCGGAGCGTATGACTACCTCATCAAGCCGGTGGACCTGGACGAGCTCGAGATGTCCCTCCAGGCCGGGCTGCGGCAGCGGCAGCTGGAGATCGACCGCCGCGAGCTGGAGCAGTGGCTCGCGCGCGAGGTGGCCGTGCGCACCCGCGATTTGGAGGAGCGAACGACCGTGGTCGAGGACATCGCGCTCGCGGCGCTCGCGGCCGCAGGCGACTGGCCGGGGGCGAGCGACGCCGTCGAGAAGCTGGCGAAGGAGCTCGGCACGTCACCCGACGACGTGACGCGCGAGATCCAGAAACGGCGGGGAGCGGGGGGTTAGGCCCTCTGCGAGGCCTTGACTTTCTCCTCGCACGTCTTGCAGCGCGTGACGCCTCGGAAAGAACAGATCAAGCAGATGAAGGTACCGCAGTCGGCGCAGGGATAGCCTTCCGAGGCGCGCTCCTCATTGCCGCAGGAGCGGCACACCATCGCATCGTGCTCCATCAGTTTCGGTTTGTCGGTCATAGTCCACCTCAAATGTCGAGCCCGTAGACCTTAATCTTGTTGATCAGCGTCGCCCGCGAAATCCCGAGCTCGTGGGCCGCCCGCGTGCGGTTGCCCTCGTGGAATCTGAGCGTCTTTTCGATGTGCGCCCGCTCCACCTCGGCGAGGGCCTGGGGCTGGTGGCGCCCGTGGGCGCCCCCTCCGGTCCCCTCACCCCCCCCGGCGTCCCCGCCTGTGCGCAAGTCCGCCGGCAAGCGCTCGAAGACTTTCTGCAATTCACGCCCCTTCCCCGGCCACGGCATCGAGAGCAGCCGGTCCAGCGCTTCGCGCAGGAGCGCGTGCTGGCGCATCAAACGGACCTTGTCGCAGACGCGCGCCGTGGCCGCGTTAAGATAGTTCAGGTCCACGGGCTTCGTGAGGAAGTACTCCGCACCGATCTGCATGGCGCGCACCGCGGTCTCGGCGTTCTCCTGTTCGATGAGGAAGATGACTGAGCCGCCACGGGACTTGAGCTGCTCCAGCACTTCTAGCCTGCGGGCAGGTGAGAGCTGCAGATCGAGAATCACGACATCGGGGCGCGTACTGTGGAACGCTTGAAGACCCGCCTCGGCGGTCTCGGCGCGCCCCACTTCGTAGCCGATACCGTCGAAGTAGTCGCCCACGGCGCGCAGCTCGTCGGCGTCATCGTCGATCAGGAGGATGCGGTCAGGCACGACGCGACCCGCTCAGCGGCGCGGTGGCGGGGTCCACGATGATGGGAAGCGCGGCCGGCAGGAGCCGCGCCTCGAACGGCGCGTCACCCCACGGTTCACCGTCGAGCTGCATCGGCCGAGGCGGGCCCTCGAGCACCTCGACGCGCACGCTGCGGCCGCGGCCGAACCACAAGCGCCGCGCGCCGTTCGACGGCCGCCACACGAGCTCGAAGAACGCGCTCAGACTCTGCACCACGCCCACGGCCCGAAGCACCACGACGTCGAGCCAGCCGTCGTCCGGCGCAATGTCGTGCCGCAGTCGCAGAAACGGCGGCACCAGCTCCCCGCAGTTCGCGACCAGCACCATGGCCGCCGGCAGCTCGCGCGCCACTCCGTCCACCGTCACGCGGTGGAGCGGACTCGTGACGTGGGGAAGCGCCGCGAACGCCTGCATCACGTACGCCGCCATCTTCCAGCGGTGCTTCTCCGTCGCGGCTGTTCCCGCCATCAGTTGGGCGTCGAAACCCGTGCCTCCACACACGGCGAAATAGTGCGTGCCGTCGGCGCGCTCCACGGTGCCGAGGTCGATCGGCGCGGTCCGGCCGGCCAGGATCACGCGCGCCGCCGCCGCAGGGTTGCGTGGCAGCCGCAGGTTTCCGGCGAGCAGGTTCCCCGTGCCGCCCGGGACCAGCCCGAGCGGGATGCCGCTGTTCACGGCGCCAGCGGCGATCTCCATCGCCGTACCGTCGCCCCCGTAGCTGACGAGCGCGTCGAAGCCCTGGGCGTGGGCTTCCCGGGCGAAGCGGCGCGCATCGCCCGCCCGAGCCGTGGCGAGCACCTCGACTGTCCAGCCGCCACGGCGCAGCGTATCCCGGACCGTGGTGACCGCGCGCGCCTCGGTGCGCGCCGCCGCTGGGTTGGCGATCAGCAGTGCGCGAGCCATGGTCAGTAGCGCTTCTCCCAGAAGAGGTCCAGACCGACCTGGCGCGGCACCGTGATTCCTTGTGTCCCGGGCGTATCGATGTTGCACGTCTGGACCGGCGCGAAGCTCGCTTCCGTGCGCCACTCCGGGCTGATGCGGAACTGCAGCGACAGGCCGAGCATGTTCTGCACGCCCACCTGGCCTCCCGCGCAGAACCCCGCGTTCACCACCAGGAACGTCTTGGGACCGAGCTGGCGCCCCACGGCCACGTTCCAGGGGACGACCGCCACGCCCTGCCCGCCGCCGCCGGGACGGATCTCGACGTAGTCCACCGGCACGCCGCCCGACACGATGGTCTGCTCGATTTCGCCCGACAGGATCGCCAGGGCGCTCTGCACCACAGCGGCCTGATTCGCGATGCCCTGGTCGCCTCCCAATTCCACGATCCGTTTGCCGAACAGCGTCAGGGCGATGATTTCGGTCTGCGACAGATCGTATTTCTCCGCTTCGAGGGTGACCTTCGGGACCAGGAGGGTGCCGCCGATATGCGCCACCACCGTGATGTCCTCGGGCTGACCCACCGGATGCACGACGTGCTTGGCTTTGATGTCGAGCGCCGCGTCCTGATCCGGAGTGCCGAAATACCGCACCGTCCCCTCGGAGACGACGAACTCGCGCGACACCGGCCCCACCTTGAGGCGGTACGTCCCGCGCACCGCCTGCAGCGTACCGCTCACGAGATACTGGTTGCGCTGCTTGGTGAGCCGCACGGAGCCGGCGAGCTGGATGTTCGCCTCGTCCGAGCGCAGCCACACGTCGCTACCCATTTCGAGCTCGAGATCCTGGATCCGCAAGCTGTCGAGAAACACGTTCTCGAACTCGGGGCCGAGCCGCTGCTGCTGAATCAGCGCGGCGAGCGACGTGTCCGCGAGCTCGTCCAAGTTCACGATCCGCTTCTGCACCAGGTCGGCGAAGTACAGGACACCCGACGTCACATTGGCGTGACCGGTAAGGGTAGAGCCGAAGACCGGCCCCTGGAGCGACAGCCGCCCGCTGGCGGTGATCGCCACGTTGTTCTTCAAGTCGAGCGCCTTGAACTGGTCCGCGGTGATCCGCAGGCCGAGCACCGGGTGTGTCAGCTGCTCGAGCCGCACGATGCCGGTGAAATCGGCCCGGCCGCGCTCGCTTCGGGCCGAGAGCGACTGGATGGCGATCGTGTCGCCCGTAAAGCCGAGGCGCCCGTTGACCGCCTCGTAGCGCACATTGAGGGTGGGGATGGTCGCGGCGGCGTTGGCGATCTGCAGCTCGCCCCGCAGGCGCGGCGCATCCCACGTCCCGGCGATCCCTAAGTCCGCGGAGAACACGCCGGTCACCTGTTGCAGGGCCGGGGTGAGCGCCTCGAGGACCGACAGGTCGACGCTGTCCGCCCTGGCCCCTACCGAGAGCGTGTCGGGGAGCTGGCGGCGGGGCACAGACTCGAGCGCCAAATCCAGCGGCAGGTAGGTCTGCACGTCAAGGATCTGCTGGCCCGAGCGCCACAGATGGAGCGCCCCGCGCAGCCGCCGGTCGTGATAGTCGTACGTCCCGTCCACAAATGGCGCGCGAAATTCGCCGAACGCGCCGTTCAAGAGCGAGAACGACCCGCTCGAGACGGGGCTGGCCCGGGTACCCGACAGTCCGGCGGTGAGCGTGACCGTCCCGCCTACGCCCGCGGTGTCCCGCTCGAACAGCGCGTACAGTGCGACGAGCGGGAACCCCTCCAGCTGGAGGTGGGCGTCCGCCCGGCCGCGCGTCGGCAGGGCTCCCTCGAGCACCAGCTTGCCCGATCCGTACGCGCTCTGGAGCACCAGTCCGGTCACGGTGGCCGCGGAGTCGGTCACGGTCAGCTCCGTGGGCCGCTCGAGCACCCACGCATCGCCCGGCAGCTGGAGCGCCAGGGAGTCGACGCCGACCGCGAGGACCGCGCCTCCCGTCGGGCCCGCGCGGCGGGCGAACCGGCCGCCGGCGAGGAACGCGGCGCCCTCGCCGATGCGCGAGCGTGCCAGCCAGGTGAGCGAATCGCGGGTCCCGCGCGCCGCGGCGGACGCACCGGAAAATCCGAACACGCCGTGGGCGATCGAATCCAGGGTCGCGTCCAGCGCGAACGTCGGGACGGGGCCCGGCTGCCAGGTGAAGCGCCCCCGGCCTGCCGGGACCCGCCACGCCCGCCACGCGAGACGCTCGACGCTGGCGCGCGCGTGGAGGGCGAGCGAGTCGAGCGAGCCTTCGAGCCTGAGGAGTACCCGTGCCGAGCCGGCCAGCGGCGCGTTCACCGCGCCCTCATTACCGGGGTCGGTCGGAGCGTCGGCAGCTCCGCCCGCGACCCAACCGAGTAGCGGGTCGAGCGCGTTGAGGCTGTCGGCATCGAAGTCGAGCGCCAGCTGGCCCCGCACCCCGCGCATCCATCCCAACGAGCCCGACCCCGTGCTGATGAGACCCGACTGCGCGATGCGCAGGGAGTCCACGTACAGCCGCCGGTCGGCGAACCGCACGCGCACGGCGCCCGAGTCGAGCCCGGCGCCGGCGAGCCGCGACGGCTGGAGCGACGCCTGCACAGCCCCGAGCGGCGGCGCGGCGCTGTCGCCCGAAAAATGCCCCCGGACCGTGAAGCTCAGGCGTGACGGGGGAGCCCGGCGGCCGAGCCAGTGCGAGAGGTCCAAGTCGCGGGCCGTGACCTGCAGATCCTGCCCGCCGTAGTGGGGCAGGTCGAGCATCAGGGTCCCGTCGCCGCGCACATCGCCGCCGCGCGAATGCAGATCCACGTGCGTCTCCAGCGAGCCGACCGGGCCGGCGAGCTTCACGGGCCCGGTCACGGCGCCCCGAAGCGGCAGGGTCGGGAAGCTGCCCCGCAGCCCGTCGAACGACAGCGAGTCGGCCGTGACGTCGGCGTAGATGCCGAGCGTCTCACCGCGCGTGTCGAGCCGTAGGCTCCCCTTCAGGGCGCTCGGGGGCAGCGCTCCATCCCGGTGCTCCAGCGTGCCCGCAAACTGCGCGTCGCGCAACGGCCCGTTGAGCGTCCCCACCGCGGCGAGCGTCCCGTGCAGCCGCACCGCCGGGGCGAGCCTCGCCACCGTCCCCAAGTCGATGCTCGACGTCTCCACGGCAAACGGTTGAAACCGTAGGCCGTCGGCGGCCTTGAGGTTCACCTCGCCCTTCCCGCGGATGCGGGTTTCGGGCCATCCCGCTACGAGCGAGTCGCGGAACGACCAATCGGTCTCGAGGGCGAGGCCTGCGAGCGGCCCGGTGGCCACGGTGTGTCCGCTGAGCCGTCCGGCGAACGGCAGCGTATCGAGGAACGGCCGGGCGAACTCGAGGTCGAACTCACGGGCGTCCAGGTCGGCGTCGCGCAGAGCCACGAGCCCCGAGTCGGAGGCACTGAACGCGACGAGTCGGCCCGCGACCGTGCCGCCTCCATACACCAGGCGCAGCGGGTCGAGCCCCACCTCGAGCACCCGTTCGCCGTGCGAGCGCAGCCGCACGTCACCCGACACCACGCCGGCACCGGGAATCCCTGCGAAGCGCCGGTCGATGAAATGGAAGTCCTCGAGTGTCGCCGAATCCGCCCGCAACCGCAGATCGAACAGCAGCGGGCCGTGCGGCCAGCGCAGGGTGCCGCGCGCGTCGCGCAGCGCCGAGCGCGGCAGCCGCACGCGCGCGAGCTGCACATCCATCGAGTCGCCGATCACCCGCAGTCGTCCCGCCACATCCTCCAGCCGCACCGCGGGGTCAGAGCCCTCCGTAGCCAGCCGGGAGATGTCGATGCGGATGCCCCGCTCGCGCGGCGAGGACACTTGCAGGGCGGAGAGCCGCGCGTTGAGGTGCTCGAAGCGGCGGACGCGGAGCCGTCCGTTGATGCCGTCGTTCGCGATCTCGAGGCTCGAGTCGCCCGGTTCGGCGTGCTTCGCCTGCAGGCGTAACGTCACGGTCCCGTCCGTGATCCGAACGTTGCGGAACAGGATCAGAGTGGCCGGCCCGTGCGGTCCTTTGTTAGGACCCCCCAGGCGCAACAGCTCCTCGATGTTGAGCCGGCCGCTCGGGTGCTGCACGATGTTGATCACGGGCCGGCGCAGGTCGAATTCGAAGAGCACGACCCGGCCGGCGGCGAAGTCGAACGGGTTGTAGCTCACATTCACCTCCGGCAGCCAGGCGACGAGCGTCGTGTCCGCGTCGAACAGCCGGACCTCGGAGAGGGTCAGCCCGGTGAGTAGCGACCCCCGCACATCGCCGATCTCCATCGTCCCGGTGAAGGCCTGACGCAGCGCGCCCTCGCTGACGCGCGCCAGCAACGCCCGCCCGGCGCCCGTGCCGACCAGCGACGAGAGGGCTCCGAGAAAGCCGGCCAGCAGCCCCACCAGCGTCCACAGCGCGGCCCCGAGCGAGCGGCGGAACATCTAGAACGCCTGCCCCACGGCGAACTGCACGACCACCCTGCGCCACAAGCCCGACGGCAACCCGGGCCGTACCGTCTTCCCGGTCGCCGTGATGCTGTTATCCGCCTTGTTCAGGAAGTACAGCGTGCCGGGCTCCTGCGGGTAGCCGTTATAGGCGGCGTCGAGCCGCACCGGGCCGAGCGGCGTGATGAACCGCAGCCCCAACCCCGGAGTGACGCGGAGGCCACTGACCGTGGTGCCCGTGTCCCCGCGCTCCCACACCTGCCCTACGTCCACGAATAGTCCCAGCCGCACGCGCTCAGGGAAAATCGGACTGGGAACGCGCAGCTCCAGGTTGGCAGTGAACACGGTGTTCCCACCGGTGGGTGACGCCTGGATCCTGCTGTAGGTGGTGTCCGTCCCGTTGACTTCCAGACTGTCGGACACGTACACGCGCGGGCCCAGCTCGTTGCGGGCGAACCCCCGCACCGAGTTGGGGCCGCCGGCGTAGAAGCGCTGGTCGGGAGGCACGAATTTCACGCTCTGACCCAACAAGCTGAGGCGCTGCGGCAGGATCGTGCCGCCCCGGATCCGCCACGCGAGCACGCTGCGGCGGGAGAGGGGATAATACTTCGAGATCTCGAGCTCACCACGGTTGAACTCGTACAAAGTGTCCGAGAGCACATAGCGCGACGCGTGGACCAGAGTCAGCTGGGTCACGCTCCCGGCCGACGGATCGAGCACCGAGTTCACCCGCGCGCGCACGCCCGAGATCGTGATCGCCCCGAACGGCCGCCGGTTCGCGAGGAACGCCTGATCGGACTGGTTGCACAGGAGGAACCGCTGGCAGTACACGGCCGGGTCGGCGGCCGTCCGGCCCACCGAATAGCCGTACCCCACGGTGACGGGAACGTCGCGCCGGGCGTTGAAGGTCACCGCCACATTCGCACCCACCGCCTGGCGCGTATACGCCTTGAACTCGGAGCGCCGCTCGGCGAAGACGGCGAAGCTCGCCGTGTGGCGAGGCGACAGGAACGCGGGCTGGCGCAGGGTCACCGTGGCGTTGTAGTTCGCGGTATCGGATTGGTCATCGTCGCGCAGGAACCCGCAGACGTTCCGCTTGAAGTTCGCGTCGGTCGGATACCCGACGCCGATCTTCGAGAGCTGGCCGGTGAGGTCGAGCGAACGCGCACCGCCGAAGAAATCGTACGCCGTCCACCCGCCTTGCACCCGGAAGCAGTCGAGCGAGGCATACCCCGCCCCCACCCGGATACGGTGGCGCGGTGCCTCGGCCACGCGGACCGCCACCCGCACCGAATCGCCGGGCGGTGGGGTCGTGTCCGCGAGCACCACGTTGACGGAGCGGAACATCCCCAGCCCATACAGGTCGCGCTGCGTGAGGTACAGCTGGTCCTGTCGAAACCAGTCGCTCTCCTTGACCGAGATCATGCGGCGGATGGTGCCGGTGTCTACCTTCTCAACCCCGGTGATCAGCACCTGCCCCACCCGCATGCGCCGACCAGGCAGGGCCTCGAGTGTCGCCACCGCGCGCAGCGCGGCGACGTCCACATCGTAGTTGCGGAGGATGTCGGCGTACGGATACCCGAGGTTCTTAAGTCGGCTCACGATGGTGTCGGCGGACGCCTGGAGCAGCGCCCGATTGAAGGGATCGCCGACCAGGAGCGGCAGCTCGCGCTTCAAGCGTCGCACGTCGAGGATCGAATCGAGGCCCAGTATGTCGAGCGCGGCGAGCCGCACCGGATCGCCTTCGTAGATCCGGAACTTGAGGTACACATCGCGGCCCTCACGGCGTACCAGGGTGTCCACCACGGCGTTCATGTAGCCGCTCTGGCGGTACAACAGCAGCACCCGTAGGACGTCGCGACGGAACTCGAGCTCGTTGAAGTACCGCTTCTCACCCAGGCCAAGCCACCGGAGGAAGGGGCTGGTCGCGAACACGCTCGAATTCGTGGTCGCGATCGCGGCCCTCAGGGTGTAGTCGTCGAGCGCGTGATTGCCCTCGAAGGAAAGCCCGCGGACCACCCGCTGCTGCTCTTGCTGCGCGGCGAGGGGGGCCGCCGCGAATACGGCGACGAGCAGGGTCAAACAGAGCGCGCGCAATTGACGCAGTCGGGCTGCATCCCTATGTTGGCTACCTCCCCCCGCACTGTCAACCTTTTCGACACCTGACCCCATGCGCGCGCTCCTCGCCTTTGTCCTCGCCGCCCTCACAGGAGCCACGGCCTGCGGGGAGAAAAGCGCGCGCGCCGGGGAGCGAGGCCTCACCTACTACGAATCCTACGACCCACGCTCCCTCGATCCCGCCCTTTCGACCGACGTGCCGACCGGTGAGATGGTGACGCTCGCGTACGACGGACTTACCCAATTCGACGCGGATGGCCGTCTCCTC
>Ga0137398_10000943_pt1 | contig 11241 bp, 13 predicted proteins | sample czorhiz216metaG_FD_106659 | JGI IMG/M metagenome (GOLD analysis project Ga0137398, IMG submission 106659) | Vadose zone soil microbial communities from Angelo Coast Range Reserve, California, USA - czorhiz2.16 metaG | ecosystem: Environmental > Terrestrial > Soil > Vadose zone | place: USA...
GGAAAGAGATTTTGCCAAGCTAAGCCAGCTAGCACATGAAGGTAAACCACTCTACAGCAAGTCACATCAACCACAGACTCACAGTGGGACCAGTCATCCAGAATGCCGCATACAGCGACTCGGCCTTCTCGCAACTCAAATTCAGTGCGTATCTGTATTTATTTCGTGCATAAACCCCATGAGATGCTCACTATCCCTATCCCTTGTTCGAAGATGTCTTCCCAATGTGAGTTTGCCACCACCCGCGGTCCCGCTCCGTAACATCTAACACCTTTCCCCCACGTCAGGTTCAACTTTGTCAATCACCCGCATCACGGCACTGATCCTGCCAAGTACGGTGTCAAACCCCCTTCAGAGACGACCGAGTAGAAGTGAGCGGGAATCACGCAATGAAACATACCTTCCTTTTATCATATTTTATTCTTCGTGTGCGCCCTACAAAGGATCCCAAACGGTCACAATCTGTGCGCCGAAAATTACGATAGACGCCGTCCGATCTAAGGAACAAGCTCGCGATGCCCAGTACCCCAAAACCCATATTCCTCTCCATTCTTTCTCTATCGTCTTTCCGCAGGTGGCGGTACAGTATGGGTCCTTCTCACGACACCAACGTTTATCAGATGCCCCTGAATTGTTGAAGATGTATAGGCGTGTACACCGCCGATCAAAAACGATGATCGTCTTTAAAACAGCAAACTCTCTGCCTCGTGTCTCCCTAGTGCATCCCTCCGATCAGGCTTAAATCGCGCTCCCGTGAGGAACACTAAGTTTCCAGAATTTAACACTCCAAGCCGGACATTTCGAAACTGCTCCCTCGAATGCGCAGTTAGAGAGCACAAGGTCTAGCCTGGCCTGGCCTTTGTTGCGTGCCGGACAAGTGCTCAGCTGATTGCGCCATTCCAGTTGGACAGCCTCGTTGCAAGCAACTTCCCAAGTGAGTTAGCAAATAGGTGGTGCCATCCGTATGACATTGGTAAATGTCGTGCCACATCGGCGAGTCCTTATGGCGATGTGATGCCGTACTCGTAAAACGGAAACAGTAAAACCTCATGGCCTTGGCCGTAAGCCACCGTGGCTGATTTGATGTGGATGGCCGGCTGATTGATCAAAGGCGATCTAAATGGCTCGGAGCGTAAAAAAACTAGCCTTGTTATTTCCAACCTCCCTTCCAATGACTCGGCAGTGAAACAAAAGAGATTGAGAGATAATGATGCACTCCTCACATGTTCACAGACCGTTCCATACGGCCCTTCCATACCTATCCTGCAGTGTTTTTTTTTCTTTGTTATTAATTCCCTCACAAGTAAAGCATTCTCATTCTGATGGGAGGCGTTGTCTCGAGTTCGCCGCATTCCGTTGTACTTCACCATTCATAATACCGGATCTAGTCTTGTCGTGCACCAATGAATATCGAGCACAAGCAAGCGGTGCACAATAGATGTGCATGCTGTGACCAATCATACTTTTCATTAATTTTGTGATAACGGGTAGAGGCAGCATATCCGTGCACATCCGTACAAGGAAACGATGTGCCAAATGATTAAACTGGAGGGAGCGGGGAGCGGAACCGTCTTCTTCTTACACCTTCGTCTTCCCCCGTTTCCGCCCTCGTCCTCGCCCGTCCGTGTCTTCGTGTGAGTCAGGGATCTGACCAGGCGCTGGCATCTCCGAGTCCTTCCCTTGCGTTTCCACATTCTGCATGAACGTCTCCCACATGACGTCGTTTATCCCCTTGGCGCGCGCCAGCTGCGTCTTCAACCGCGCGACCTCATCTTCGAGTTCCGTCGTGCGTCCATCCAGTCGCGCCGCAGTAAGCGCATCGTCCTCGTGCCCCGCAGCATGACCAGATCTAGGAGGCCGGGCGAAGAACTCCCAGTCGCGGAGAAGCTCCTCGTGCGGATACGCGGTGACGGAATCGTGCGTCGTGGCCTGTCGTAAAAAAAAAGGAAGACCGCGCTTGACGGGATATTTCTTGTTGACCTGAGAAGACAAGAACACACCTTTTGTGCGTGTGGTAGCATCATCGTAACCTCATGCGCTTCACGTGGGCGTGCCTCGCGCATGCGCTGGAACGGCATTATTGGTCGTACCGGAATCCTGCCATCCTTATCACCGTCGAGGCGCACGTGGCCGACGAGGTCTGGGGGCCTTAGTAGTGTAGTCAGATGAGTGACGGCGAGTCCAGGACCTGGATGCGCATTGATGGTGCGGAGGAGTTGATGCGAGGGTACATCGTACACATGCACGTTCCCCAAGGCAGTCCCAGCAAGTAACATCGCTCCGGTTAGAGAGAGACAGAGAGCCGTAATAGGTTCTCTAAATAGAAGGTTGGATAAGGTTGGATTGCGCGGTTGCCGTGCGATAACGAAGTGAAAGGTTTACGCACCCAACGGTTACGAGGCGCCGGTTACTTGCATCCCGTTCATTTTCTGCAACCGACAATGTATCGCTTACTCCCGCGCCTCCGACAGCCTCTGCTACGCGTCCATGTGTCTTATCGATCCGTGTGCGATAGAGATTCACTTGGTGAATGGACCCATCCCTTGACGCGGCGAAGAAAAGGCGCTCAGCAGCATCCCAGGTAATTTGGGTGACAGCGTGAGGAAACTGGAAAGTAGTTAGGAGTGACTTTGATTCGAGGTCCCATAACTTTTGAGGCAATCAGCTGCGGACCATGTGACGACTTAAAAGAAAAAATGGAGCCATACTTTCACAGAGTGGTCGGTCGAAGCCGTCAACACGCGGCAGGATGGGAATGGACCAAAACCACATGCGATGTCAGTGATTGGCAGCGTATGGTCAGATAAGTCAGTATATGCTTCGGGAATCTCGTTCCGGACGCTGTCATCTAGTAATCTGCCGAAATAATATGACATTTGAGATGCATATGGAGTACGAGGCATTAACGAGACTGGCAAACCTAAAAACAGACCAGACTGTGATGCCAGAATCGTCACTGCCTGATAGCAAAGCTTCTCCGTCTGGGGTAAAGCGCAGAACCGTGACTTGTCGATAATGGGCATCCCAAGAGTTGTACATTAATCCAGAGGCAATCTATGATATAGAGATAAGATGTGAACGTGCGCGCATATATTCCAAGATATGAACGTGTACAAACCTCCCAGAGGTATATCCTGCCTTGGGCAGTGCCAGCTGCGCAGAACTGGCCTCTCCTGTCTACGGCGATGCAAGATAGTCGTTCGGGGAGGACGACCTTGAGGGACACTTGATCCTTTAGACCGGAAAGGTAAGAAAGGTCACGGATGTAGGGTCCTGGAAATGAAGAAGCACTTTTTGGAAACTGTAGACATTGAGAAGAGACTTGTCGGGCTGTACGGCGAGCATGAGGCCACCCTGGGCGCCCGTTGAGTTTACGACAGCCGTGCAATTTTTGGATGCACTCGTTTGTTTGAAAGAAGCGAGAGATGAGCCATTAAGGATGTCATGAAACAAGATTGAGCCTGATTGCGGAGTGGAAACGGGGCCAGAAGAACTCAAAATCAGTTCCCGCATAGTTGTGATCCTCTGACACTCTGGCACTGGCGCACGGCGTGTGCCACTGCGGGCGTGTGCCACTGCCTAATCGGGTTGCGGAGGCGCTCTGATATAAAGCCAGCCAAACCAGGCCATCCCCCATCCCTGCCCATCCCATCTCCTCGTGCCCCCCCTCCTCCGTCCCTCTGCGCTCCGTCCACTACCGGCATGTCCACTAACCTATACGAAACCCTCGGCGTACAGAGGGGTGCCACCGACGATCAAAGTATGTCCAACCCTCGTACCTGGTCTTTGTCCTCCCCCTCAATGCTTTCGTCTGTTTACAGTCCGAAAAGCCTACAAGAAACGGGCGCTACAAACCCACCCAGATCGTGTTCCACAAGAGCAGAAAGAAATCGCAGCAGATGAGTTCCGAAAGGTCACTCTTATCCATGCATCCACTCTACTACGTCGCTCATTCGTGATCTGTTCTAGGTCAATAATGCATACGAAGTGCTTATCGATCCCAGTAAGCGTCAGGTATGTCTTGGCGTGGCTTGGGGTTCTTCCGTCAGAACATCTCATCATTTCCGACCTTGTCCATCGTTTTAACAGGCATATGATGCTGCTGGAGCCTGGCCACCTCCGCCTCCAGGGTCGGGAGGGTCGCGTCATCGTCGTCGCCCCCGCTATTCCAGCCCAGAGCGCCACGCACCTTTTACCGAAGACCCCTTCTCCGACTTTGGGTGGCACCACGCCGGGTTCACCGATCCCTTCAGACTCTTCGAGTCTGTCTTTGGCTCCGTCCTCGGCGACCTACACAACTCCATGTCCGACCCATTCTTCGCCGACCCGTGGCGTCGAGGTCGAGATCGACCCTTTGATGCACATCGTCAACGTGGGCGTGGCTTTTTTGATGACCATCTCCTTAACGCGGGCTTCCCGTTCGACCGTGGGTTCGATGACATGACGAATCACGGCGGTGGTCGCACGCGGGTGTACAGCCAGGTGTCCCACAGTACAGTCACGCCTGATGGTCGCTTCGTGTCCGAGAGTAAGATGACTCGTACAGTTAATGGGGTCACCGAATCAGTCTGGAAGCGCAAGGACGCCTCCGTATGTCCACTTTTACGTCTAGATCGCTTATGCTGATGTACATTGCCTCACGCAGGGCAACGAGTATGCCACGTACACCTATCCAGGCGGCCGAGAACGGCACACGGTCAATGGGCGTGAGCAGCCTCCGAAGCATATTCAACCACAACGATTTCAACCTTCTCCTCCACCGTCGCCCCCGCCGCCGATCCAAACTACGCTCCCACCAGCCCCGCCGTATTCGAACATAAGCCGCAAGAGGGAGAGCCCGACGTCAGCTTCCGGTAGAAAGCGAGACAGTCCAATTCGCGAGCGTCACAGCCCTATTGAAATTCAATCATCGTCACATTCAGGATCGCCTCCTCCTATCAGCCATCATCATTACCGGTCCCCCCCAACAACAGGTATGTCACCCCTGTTGGTTATGGGTTCACGCTAGATAGGGGTGCTAATTCGACAAATCGATAGTTCACGACTATGCCTACACACATGAGACGCCTCATCACAAGTCGCGATGGTGGAGAAAATAGTGGGATGACCACATTCCTCAGAGTTCCGGTTTCCGATCGCGTTCGGCCCTCATTTCTGTATTTTTACTCACATATGGATTACTGTATGTACCCTATTACTTCGATCGTCCAATTGACAATCCTGTAGAGGTCTTCATGGCCTCGATTGCGTTGCTCCGACGCAGGCGATAACGCTAACCCTTGGTCTGGGTGTGACGAGTCGTTGCGAAATCCCTAAAGAGATGGAGAAACCCAGTGTCAGGAGGATCGAAGGCCGCAAGAGCCCCTTCTTAGAATACCACCAAAGGCAGAGGGTTTACGGATACTGTATGCAAGAGCCAAAGGCAGATCTCGGAACGTTTTCGGATGCATCGTGCATTACGCATGGTGTGAATTTCACCGGCGGCGGTGTATTGGTAAGTGAGCCCTGGGACATACAATACATACATGGGCAAGACGATCGATGCTTTCTGGCACTGGCCCTACAGCTGTCTGGCACCGACCAAAACAGACACAAATCAAGTCCACCCTCTTATGAAGCAATGGCATCTGTTTTCAGACGCTCTGCCAGGTCGAGGCCAGCAGCGAGGTGCAGCAGCCTCGCGTCGACGATATGATCCTATTCCGCGTTCATAAGCCGACAAAGGGAATTTTATTTGTTTTCAGACCTTCGTTTCATTATATTCTTGGGTCCGTGTGGGAAAGAATCATTGGAATGAGATCGAGACTTGCGAGAGTGGTGACTGCGGCACCTCCAACGAGTATAACATACCTTTGAGCACCCTGTACAAGTTCTTCACCTCAACTACGCGTCTCACGATCGACTCGCCATCCTCGAGTTTCTGGTCTGGCGATTCCATCTCGCCGTCCAGTGGCACGTCCAGAATGACAAGTTTCATGTTGGCGGTGGTCATGCCTAAATTGTTTTTTGATAGATAGAAGTGTATGTGCATATAGATTCCGAGAGAGACGAAACAGACGTCACGAAACAAAAGGGGATATTGTACGGACCTGGGTCGGTCGCTAAAACCGCGCTGGAATCGAGGGCGCCTTCGGCCTCATATCCGGTTTCTTCCCGAAGCTCACGAATCGCAGCCGCTTCTGGCGTCTCACCGTCATCGATCAGACCTGCGGGAAGTTCTGCAAAGTTGGGGAAACCCCATTTCGGTAACATATGAGAAACTTGAGACCCGAAACAAAACAAAAAAGAGAGAGGGAGATAATGGGAGTACTGTATAACTGACCCACAACGAATTTCCCGATTGGAGGACGGTATTGCTCTACGATCACAGTAGAGAGGGGGAATGCACGTGTCTTGGAACGGATAAGAGCTAGAATTGCGACCGCTGTGTGGGAGAGAGAATAATGTCACCAAAGTGGGACCTGTGTGAGCAGCAAGAAAACCAGTACCATCTATGCCAGAGCTTCCACGCGTGCGCCTTTCTGCAGCCTCCCAAACCCTCTATATCGACAAGACATCATGAGAAGCAGATAACAATAGATAGATGAAAGCACTGAATGCCTAACCGCCCTTCCGCTTTGGTCTTGCCAGTTAATCTTCTTCAGGCTGACCCACCTATTCGGAAATGTCAGGGGGAGATGTCATGCGAGCCGGGCCCAATCTGGCTTTTTGCGGGGAAAGTCAGGTCCAAAAATGAAAACGTACTTTGCGTCTGCGGTGTTGAGGTCTTCGATGGAGAGAATTTGAGGTTGAGAGGACATGATCTGTATCGGGCGAACTTGAACTTGAAGGGGACGTAGGAGATACTGTTGCAGCGCTGGGCGATAACGATAAAGGTGTTGCAACGTCATTGTCATCGTCACGTTTGCTTGCCCAGCTCTTTAGGTCCGTGGTGAGAAAGGACTGGGCACATCACTCGAACGTCTACCAGGCCGGTCTGGCTCAGGCCTTTTGGCCTTTGCTGACCGTTCGCCAAGTTATGTCATTAATCCGACGGGGGGATCCGTCCGGACTCGGAGCAACATGGTTCCGATTGCATTCTTTCGTTCCTGTCGTCTACACATTCATCAACCCTTCAAGCTCCACGCCTCCATCTTTTACTATTCTATTTCCCCAACATGCCCGTTCTTGGATCGGTTCTTGACGCAGTTGGAAACACGCCTCTTATCCGTCTCGACAGGATTGCTAAGCATGAAGGTCTCAAGTGCAACCTCCGTAAGTTTTGCTTAGCGTTGCACCGCCAGATAGACCACCGCTCTAAGGATGTCACAGTTGGGAAACTAGAATACGTTTCGCCCGGAGGCTCTGTGAAAGATAGGATTGCGAAGCGAATGGTCGAGATTGCAGAGCAGGAGGGCAAACTCATTCCAGGACAGAGCATCGTCATAGAGCCCACTTCGGGGAATACGGGTGCGTTCCCCTTGTCAAGCTCGTCACCCATTTTTTTGTTGAAGTGTTGTGTCAACTTACAGGAATCGGTCTGGCAATGGCGTGTGCCATAAAGGTAGGGGATATATGCTAACCAATGAGAACGGGTGCTGAATACTACAGATAAGGGATATTCAGTCGTCATTACTATGCCAAAGAAGATGTCGCTCGTATGACGCTTTTGATTGACATGCACTTGTATCGACGGCCACTCATGTCGTGCCACAGGAAAAGGAGGCCGCTTTACGCGCCCTTGGCGCGGAAGTTATTCGGACTCCAAACGAAGCAGCCTGGGATTCCCCGGAAAGTCATCTTGGTATGGCACTCATGTATTGATTTGGGATCCGTGTAACTGAAACTGCTTGCCTGTACTAGGCGTGGCCCTCCGTTTGCAGAAAGAGATTCCCGGTGGCATTATTCTTGATCAATATTCCAACGTATGTTAAACTTAATTAATTTAACAGTGCACAAGCCACCCTTCACAGTTTTGTGTTTAGATCAACAATCCACTCGCTCATGAGCTCACTACTGCGCCCGAGATCATCGAAGCCGTGACGTCAACACCCCCAAGTCCTGTTCACCCATCATCGGGAAAAGTAGATGTCTTCGTCGGGGGCGCAGGAACAGGCGGCACGGTGTCTGGCATTGCGAGAGGAATTAAGAAGGCACACAACCCTGATTGTGTCGTCGTCGGCGTGGACCCCGTTCGTGTTGATCTAGTTACTCCAGTTGATTTCTGCTTACACGCTCTCTCTCACTGGCAGGTTGGTTCGCTTCTCGCCTTGCCAGCCTCTCTGAATGAGGCAGGTAAAGGCGGTTCGTACGCCGTCGAGGGTATCGGCTATGACTTTGCACCGGACGTACTCACGCGAGAGCCTGGTATGATCGATACGTGGGTAAAGACGAATGATACAGATACTTTCGCGGCCGTACAATCGCTCATGCGTCACGAGGCCATGCTAGTTGGCGGGAGCAGCGGCAGTGCTCTCGCGGGAGCTCTAGCATGGTTGCGTTCTGAAAGTGGAAGGGAGACCTCGCAGACGCCAGGAAAGAATATTGTCATTATGCTGCCTGACGGGTGCGTTTGATGATAACTCTTCCGTCGTTTCTCTTGTGACACGGCATCCCACAGCCTTAGAAATTACATTACGAAGGACTGGTTCCGCGACATCGCCTTTCGTCAGGAGCCATCTCCACTTGCAAAGCGCATAGCGGGGGTGCTTGGCGTGTCAGCTAGTGTGAATGAGGGAAAGGATGCGGGGAAATAGGACGCGAGGAAACTCTGTCAGGGCAAATAGAAGATAAATTGCGGTTTTTTTAACACCAATTCCTGGACATCGGTTCACAGTACTACTTGAGATTGTACAGTAATGGGTTAGATGAAACTGTATACGTGAGAAGTGAGGGTACACGTGACTCTGCGAGTCAAGAGCTTGCGACAGCTCAAACTTGTTGTATTGCAACAACCATCAACCTTGAACGACGTGGTCGCACAAACACCCTTCTCATTTCTTCTAAACTTGTTATTGTATCTCTTTAGCAGATTGTTTCTAATTGATATCTGTGCCATATGGCTTCTTCCGTCTTTTACAAGTTCAAGTCTCAGAGGGAAGAGTCCAAGGTGTCCTTCGATGGCACCGGTATCTCTGTGTTTGAGATTAAAAAAGAAATCATCCTCGCCAATAACCTTGGCAAATCCAGCGACTTTGACCTCGTTGTATTCGACGGCTCATCTGGAGAAGGTCTGTCCCATCCCCGACATAACCGTTTGTCGTGCTCATACCGTCGCATCCTCGCATCCATGCAGAACTTAGGGATGACTCGCATATGATTCCAAGATCGTCTTCTGTGGTTGTGAAGCGAGTGCCTTCCGCTCGTCCTGGAAAGGGCAAAGCGGCCATGTATATTGGAGCTCAAGGGACGTCAGCGACTCCCGAGTCAAAGCCTAATAGCCAGCCAGGCAGCTCGTCCTGGGCAGCCAGAGGTTCCATTTCCAGACGGTTTGACAGGGAGAACCCATCAAAACCTACCACGGTGCGTGCCATCAGCCGGTTTTCTTCTTTTTCTTAATTCTGTTCCTTACGCCATTCGCCATTAGACATTCGACATCGCGCAGTTTGCCCTCCAAAGTATGGGCGGCAAGGACGACGAGGCGGCCGCGATGGCCGCTATGTTCCAGGCTCAATCCGCGAACTGGGAGGAGACTCAGGAAAAAATGTCACAGTTGGTGTCGCCCTTTGGGGTTCTTCCCGTGTCCTGTAGTAATTTCTCTAATACACATTTTCGCTGTCCGTTCTATCGTCGGCCGTTTTGCTTTTTCTCTTCCCCCTCCCCCTTCTCCCTCTCAGTCAGTCCCGGGTTTACACCAATCCACGTGGAGCGGGTTCAGCTGGCGGTCGCGGAGGCAAGCCGTTTAACCCGCACCACCAACAGGCCGATCGGCCGCTCCCGCCTAGTTATGTGTGCTACCGTTGTGGGCAGAAAGGTATGTCCTATACTTTACGCCTTACTACCGAGGGCGTGTCTGACTTGCCTTGCGTGTGTGAGGCCATTGGATTCAAGATTGTCCAACGAATAGTGATCGTGATTTCGACAATAAACCACGCATAAAACGGACAACAGGTATTCCGAGAAGCTTCCTAAAAGCTGTCGACAATCCAGGTGGCGCGCGGATAGGCCATGGAGTCATGGTCACGCCTGAAGGCGGCTACGTTGTAGCACAACCGGATTCGTGAATATGTTTTCCCTCGACCTCTTTTTTCGATAGGCTCACACGGTTCTCGCAGGGCATCGTGGTATAAACAATCCGTCAAGTCCAAGGGCCTCTCCGAGGCCGAAATTCGCGAGCGTCCTTCAAAAGACCCAAGCATCATCTGCCCTATCGACAATCGTATCCTTCGGGATGCCGTCAAGACCCCATGTTGCGGGACTGCGTACTGCGAGGATTGCATTCAGACCCATCTGCTCGAAAAGGACTTTATTTGTCCAAATTGTGCATCCAAGGTAGCGTCATTGGACAAGCTAGCCGCCGACAAGGCAATGCGCCGAAATGTCGCCGATTATATCACAAAGGAGATCGAAGCGAGCCAGAGGGAAGAAGATGGTCAAATCACGAATGAATCCACTCCAACTAGCTCCGCCTTTCAGGTCATGATCCTTCCACTGCATGTCTTTCTTATAATACTAAAATTGACATGCTTGTGCACAGACTCCCGCCCTCGAAGACCTCCAGTCTGGCCTGTACGCGCAGGACGATGTCCCCGCAGACCTGGCCATGTCCCAGATGATCGTGGATAACATCCCACAGCTACAAGCGCAGATCCAGTAGATCTCGCTCACATTGCAGAACGCTGGCGTGCTGCCCGTGCATGTGCGCCAACAAGCCGAGATGCAGCTCGCGCAGGCACAGACGATAGCCGCTGCACTGGCGGCTGCACAGTCGAGCATGAGCACGGACTTGATGATGCCTATGGGGATGATGCCTATGATGAATCAAGGCTTTGCAGGACCACAGATGTCGCAGCAACAACAACAACAACAGCAAGGGCAACAACAGCAACAACAGTCGCTACCACTGCCACAGCAGCAGCAACCACCCGGAAACGCAGACTCGGCGTATCAGCGTCAACCTGTTAATAATCGTCGGAGGAACATCAAGCGCGAGCGGCCGTCGGACTTTCTCGAGGTTTCTGGCCCGGACGCGGAGAGAGACAACAAGGTCGCGCGGTATTGGGAGTAGGACGGCCGGCCCAGGGGGGACCGATGGCTGCGCGA
>Ga0137398_10000944_pt1 | contig 11238 bp, 9 predicted proteins | sample czorhiz216metaG_FD_106659 | JGI IMG/M metagenome (GOLD analysis project Ga0137398, IMG submission 106659) | Vadose zone soil microbial communities from Angelo Coast Range Reserve, California, USA - czorhiz2.16 metaG | ecosystem: Environmental > Terrestrial > Soil > Vadose zone | place: USA...
CGGGACTGTGGAACGGGAGCTATACGCAAAGCGGCCAGGCTGTGACCGTCAACAATTTGAGCTACAACGGGATCATTCCGGCGGGCGGCAGCTACGACGGCATGGGATTCACCGCCAATTACAGCGGAACGAACGGGGTGCCGACGAGCTTCTCGGTCAACGGAGTAGTTTGCAAATGAATTGCGACAATCAGTTCTAAATCGCCCCGTCACCGCGGCGCCGTTCATCCTTAATATCCGACAGCAAAAGGCAAACGGCCCGCAAGCTGTTTGCCGGCGGGCCGTTCGGTGGACTGGTTGGGATTTACCAAGAGGTGGTCACTCTGAGCATCCCCACGAGGGGACTCTCTAATATGGCCACTTCGGCGAACTCCGGGTCTTAACGATTGCCGGCACCGGCACGACCTATGCCAGGGTGGTAATCCAAACTCACCGGTCGAGTTGCGAAGCACTCAGAGCGACCGCTCTAAGTCTCAGCCACCTCACCTGGTCTATGGATACATCTACTGCCACTTTCAGAACTTGTCATCCGACCACCTCCTTTCCGGTGTAGTTGCAGAATAGTACACAATGAACTCGGGATCAAGAGGCATGAACCAGGGAGTAGAATGGCTGCACTTCTCTGGCCTGGGATATGGAAGCATCCGAATCTTCGCCTCGCGCCACCACACTTTCCGGTACCATCGCCGGCCGATTTGTCATCGTGAAGCTGCTCGGCGCGGGCGGCATGGGCCAGGTATATCAGGCGCAGGACACCAAGCTTAAGCGGGTCGTCGCTATCAAGCGAATGTCGCCGACGCTGCAGCAAAGCGACCACGACCGCCGCCGCTTTTTGCGCGAAGCCCAACAGGCATCAGCTTTGAATCATCCCAACGTTGCCGGAATTTACGACGTCATTGAAGAAGGTGGCGAAACTTTCCTGGTCATGGAATTTGTTGAGGGCACTCCGCTGCGCACAACCATGCAGGGTCACAAAAGTCTGAGCAACGAGGATTTCTTCCGTATCGCCGCGCAGGGCTTGGAAGGCCTGAGCGCTGCGCACGAAAAGGGCATCCTGCATGGCGACATCAAGCCGGAAAACATCATGATCACGCCGGAAGGGCGGGTGAAGGTGCTCGACTTCGGAGTGGCGCGGCGATTCTCTATGGGTACGGCCGATGAGGCGACGCTAACCGCCGCAACTCTGAACTCGCTCAGCGGCACGCCGGCTTACATGGCCCCGGAAGTATTAACGCAGAAGCCGTACGACGGGCGGGCGGATGTGTTCTCTCTCGGGCTCGTCTGTTACGAGATGCTCGGTGGCAAGCAGCCCTTTGAAACCGACAGCATCGCAGGAACCATGGCTTCAGTGTTGCACACCATTCCCCCGCCGATCGAGGAGATCAATCCCAAGGTGTCGGCTTCGGTTTCGAGCGTGATCCGGACCATGCTCGCGAAAGACCCCGCGCAGCGCTACTCGAGTGCCAGAGACGTGCTGGTTGATTTGCGGAGAGTGCAACGGGGGGAAGCGCCGGTGTTTGCCCATGAAGCAGCCGCTCAGAAAACGAGTGCCCGCCCGAGGAGGACAATTGCAGTTGTCGCTGTCCTGGCGCTGCTACTTGCTGCCGGACTTTTTTCCAGCAAGATGTTTCGGAACGGTGCGCGGGGAATAGCCTCAACTCCCACCCAAACCGCGCCCGAGGGACCCACCGCCTTAGCAGTGCTTCCTTTCGCGCCGATCGAAGGCAATCCTAAGCTGACTGCCCTTGGTGAAGGCTTGGTCGAAAGTGTTTCCGTCAAGCTGAGTCGTTTGACGCAGGACCGCCCCCTTGAAGTCATCGCCGCCCGCAATCTGCAGGAACGAAAAATTACTTCGCTTGCCGAAGCGCGCTCACAGTTCGGCGCGACGGTGGGTTTGATCGCAACTTTGGAACGGTCCGGGCAGTTAGTACGGATCACTTATTCACTGGTCAATGCCCGGAGCGGCGCGACCCTGGGAGGTGATTCGATCACAGTTCCCGACAAGGACGCCTTCGGCGTCGAAGACGACGTGGCGCAGGGCGCGGTGAAAACGCTGCAGCTCAAACTGCGGCCTGAGGAACAGGCTGCTTTGAGGGTGCACGGGACCGATAAGTCCGAGGCTTACAAATACTACTTGCAGGCGCAGGGCTATCTGCTCGAGTACACCAAGGCGGAAAACGTTGAGAATGCGATTGTCATGGTTGGCGAGGCCCTCAAGCTCGATCCTAATTTCGGACAAGCTAAAGCAGCCCTCGGTGAAGCCTACTGGCGAGAGTATTGGCTCACGAAGCAGAAGCACTGGGCCCAGCTGGCGAAAACTCAATGCGAGAGCGCAGTGGCGCTGGGGAACGCGGGTGTGGCCGGGCATCTCTGCCTGGGGCTCGTCAACGATGGGACGGGACAGTATGGCGATGCAGCAACCGAGTTCCAGCGCGCTATCGACCTGGAGCCGACCAATGAGGACGCTTACGTCGGTCTGGCGCTTGCCTTCGAGCATCAGGGCGCGATTGACGCAACCGAGAAAACCTACGAGCGTGCAATTGACCTTCGCCCAAACAGCACCTTTGCCCACAATTCGCTCGGCACTTTTTATCTTCGGCGCAACGAATATGACAAAGCGCTGCTGATGTTTCAAAAAGTAATTTCTCTCGCTCCCGAAGGCTATGGGGCCTATGTCAATCTCGGTGCTACCTACACCAACATGGGCCGCTACGCGGACGCGATCGAGCCTCTGAAGAAATCAATCGCGATACGGCCTTCGTATGCCGGCTACGACAATCTTGGGACTGCTTATATCGGGCTCGACCACTCCGCAGATGCAGCCGGCGCTTACGAGGAAGCGATCAAGCTGAATCCGCAGCAGCATGTTACCTGGGGAAACCTTGGCGATGCCCGAAAATATCTCGGCCAGAAAACTGAAGCAGCTTCTGCCTACCGAAAAGCTGTAGAGTTAGCGAACGAAGAACTCAAAGTCAATCCTCACGACCCCGATGTGCTTAGCAGTCTGGCAACGTATTACTCAAATCTGGGCGAGCGTGAACAGGCTATGAAGTATCTACAGCAATCTTTGCAATATGGAAACAATGATAAAGACATCCTGCTGGACGCGGCGGCTGTGTACAACAATCTGGGCGACGCCGGAGTTGCGGTCGAATGGCTGGGGAAAGCGGTCCAGGCCGGTTATGCGTCGAACAGGATCAACGACCTTCCCGAGTTTCGCAATTTGCGCGGTAATCCCGGATACCAGCAGCTGGTGGCGCGCGCGCAGGCGCAGAAGTGAAAAGAGCTTCCCCAACGAGTCGAATTAACGTTGTAAGGAGAGAATATGGCAGATCACACCGAAGACGTATGCAACGATTGGCACGGCGGACAGGGTGATAAGGTGACGTTTATCAACAACACGGGAATGTCATGCACGATCAAGCAAGAGAAGGGTACGACGTGGCCTTTTAAGGATGGGCCTCCGCTTCCTACCATCCCCGTAGGACAGACAATCAGCACGCATTTGAAGCAGCCGCTGAAGAACGGCAACTATCCTTACTCGGTCGATTGCTGCAAAGACAAAGTTCCTAAGGTTGTTACCGTTCCCTAATTTCGAGAGGGGTCACCGCGGGTAGACAATTTACGTGAGGAGAGAATATGGCAGACCACACTATCAATGTCTGTGATGATTGGAATGGCAGTCAAGGAAACAAAGTGACGTTTACGAACAACAGCGGGCAAGGCTGCGTCATTAGTCAGGACGGCAGCAATACCTGGCCGTTTAAGGACGGCCCGCCCCTTCCCGCAACCGGCTCCATTCCTAACGGGGGCACACTTGTCACTCACTTGAAGAACCCTCTGGCGAACAACACCTACACGTACGGGGTCAGTTGCTGTGCCAACCAGGTGCCAAAAACTGTAACCGTTCCGTAGCACATTGCCTGTGGCGTCGGTGCATCGCATTTACCGACGCCGCACGTTTATCATTGAGCGTTGGCTGACGCTTTCATCCTCGGTATCGAGTCTTCGTGCGACGAGACGGCGGCGGCAGTGGTGCGCTCAGGCGAGCAGGTGATTTCTAACGTTGTCGCCTCGCAGATTGCGACACATCAGCCTTACGGAGGAGTTGTTCCTGAACTGGCCTCACGCGAGCATTTGCGTGCGATTGTGCCGGTAGTCAGGCAGGCGCTGGCTGAAGCAGGGAAAACTTACGAATCTATTGACGCACTCGCGGTGACTCAGGGGCCCGGCCTGGCGGGAGCATTGATGGTCGGCATCAGCTACGCGAAAGCTCTGGCGTTTGCGCTCGAGAAACCGCTGATCGCCGTAAATCATCTTGAGGGACATATTCACGCTGTACTGCTGGAAGAGCGGCAGAAAGGCAATCGTGAATTGCACTTTCCTCTGCTGGCGTTAGTAGTTTCCGGCGGACACACTCATTTGTATTTGGCACAGCGGCACGGCGAAAGCTGGTCGTATGAGAACATCGGCCACACTCGTGACGACGCCGCCGGTGAGGCCTTCGATAAAGTCGCGAAACTGCTCGGACTGGGATACCCCGGTGGTCCGATCATTGATCAGTTGGCAAAACATGGAGACGCGCGTGCGGTGAAGTTCGCGATTTCGCAGATCAAGCATCCGGACCGGAGGACAGCGTCGAAAATCCCCAGCCTTGGCCAAAATCGGGCCACGAATGGGGCAGCCGCAGGGACATTTTCCTCAGTAAACGGCAGTGCTGCCCCGAAATTTGACTTTTCTTACAGCGGGATCAAGACGGCGGTGTTGCGTTACGTCGAAACACAGGGCTTGGCAGAGTCCATTGAAGCGCGCAGGCGCGCACTGGGTGGAACCGCAAAACCTAAGCTGGACGATTACCTGGCGCACTGTGATCAGCAGGCCCTCGATCTGATCGCGTCTTTCCAGAGAGCGATGGTTGGAGATCTGGTCAGCAAGACGTTGGCTGCGGCTCGCGAGTACGGTGTCGCAACCCTGTTTGTGACCGGCGGCGTGGCCGCAAACAACGAGCTTCGCGAAACATTCGAGCGTGAAGCGCCCGAGCACGGCATTCCCGTCTACTTCCCTTCCCGACCGTTGTCGACGGATAACGCCGCGATGATTGGTGCGGCCGCCTATCCCAAATTTGTCGCACGACAGTTTGCGCCGACGGATTTTTCGGCAGAGGCAGGGTTGGCGTTGAGATAGCCGTCATCCGTCAGCCGTCAGCCCTCAGCCCTCAGCTGAGCCGAACGAGTCTCATCCTTCCTTTAGGTTCGTTTCTTCAATATCCATATCCTTGAATTCGCTGGATTCGAAGACGTCGCCGCATTCCAGGCATTCGACGAATTCGGCGTCATCCTCGCGGGCGACGATTTTCACCCGCGGGTGCTTGCATTGTGTGACTTGGCTGCTCATAGAGGAAGTTGGGGCGGGAGTGGGTGGATTCATAGATTCCTGGGTTTGCCGGGCGAAACGACCCAGACAATTTCCCGGAATTGGCGGTATTTTTAGCCGGAAGAGCGCGGTTGTCAAGCACGAAATGCAGCGCATGGGCGCGTTCTGTAAAATCAGTTGAACAGGATATTAATTAATGGGCACAACTTCCCTGCCGAACCAAGAACTGGTAACGCGCAGCGGCTTGAAATTCCCCGTCTACGTGGACAATCACGCAACCACGCCGGTGGACCCACGCGTGCTCGAGGCGATGCTGCCCTACTTCAATGAACAGTTCGGCAATGCGGCCAGCCGGAGTCACTCGTTGGGATGGAAGGCCAACCAAGCTGTGGAAGCCGCTCGTGAGCAGGTTGCCACCCTGATCGGCGCGAAACCTGAAGAGATTGTCTTCACTTCAGGGGCTACCGAAAGCGACAACATCGCGATTAAAGGCGTCGCTGAAGCAAATCGCGAAAAAGGCAACCACATCGTAACCTGCGTCACCGAACACAAGGCCGTGGTCGACAGCTGCAAGCGGCTGCAGGGTTACGGCTTTCAAGTGACATACCTGCCGGTCCAGAAAGACGGATTGATTGATCTTGATGATCTGCTTCGAGCAATTTCGGACAAGACGGTCCTGGTGTCGATCATGGCTGCAAACAATGAAACCGGAGTGCTGCAGCCGATCGCAGAAATAGGAAGTCTCTGCCGAAAGCGAAACGTTGCCTTCCTTACCGATGCCGCTCAGGCAGCCGGGAAGATTCCGATAGATGTGCGGGCACAGAACCTTGATCTGCTTTCAATTTCCGCGCACAAACTCTACGGGCCAAAGGGCGTCGGCGTGCTCTATGTTCGGAGCGATGGTCCGCAGCTAACGCCTTTGATCGACGGCGGCGGCCATGAACGTGGGCTGCGCTCGGGCACCCTGAACGTTCCCGGAATTGTTGGCGTAGGCAGAGCCTGCGAAATTTGCAGGAATGAGATATCGCAGGAATCCCACCGTGTTGGAGGACTGCGGGACCGCTTGCGCGAGAGGATTCTGTCGAACCTGAGCGGAGTTGCCATTAACGGTTCGGTCGGACATCGTCTTCCCGGTAACCTCAACCTCAGCTTTTCTGATGTAAACGGTGAGGACCTGCTGACTGGGCTTGACGATATTGCTCTCTCCAGCGGAGCGGCGTGTACTTCGGCGCATATCGAACCGTCATATGTTCTGAAAGCAATGGGCGTTTCGGATGAACTGGCGCAGGCCTCGCTACGTTTTGGGATTGGAAGGTTCAATACTGAACCGGAAATCGACTACGTTGCAGGCCGGGTGATTGAAACTGTGCAGCAGTTGCGTGAACTGCGCTGACGTATGATGCGGCGGCTCATCAGCAACACCACAAACCAATAACCATGTCATTCCGAACCACTTTAGTGGTGAGGAATCTGCTGTTCTCTCAAGCCAGGAAAAACAGGTTCCTCGGGGCGGAACGCCCTTCGGAATGACAAGCTGCAGAGAGCGTTTATCTAGCTTATCCGACGCTGCTCGTCGCGGGCTCTTCCACACTTGCAGCTCGTAAGAACTTCGCCGCCTCTTCAGGCGGAGTGGGATTGATGTAAAACCCGGTTCCCCACTCGAATCCGCCCGTACGCGTGAGCTTGGGCACGTATTCGATGTGCCAGTGGTAGTGATCGCTGGCGGCATCCTGCGTTGGCGAGCTGTGGATGACGAGGTTGTACGCAGGATTATCGAGCACTTGATCGGCCTTGTTCAGGAGCACGCGAATCGACTTCGCCAAATTCTCGAACATGTGCGATGACGAATTCTCGAAGGCCGACTCATGCTGTTTGGGAAGAATCCAGGTCTCAAACGGGAACCGCGGCGCGTACGGCGCAAGCGTGATAAAGTCTTCGTTCTCCGCAACCACGCGATCTCCGGCTTCGCTTTCCTGCTGCACAATATCGCAGAAAACGCAGCGCTCCTTATAGATGTAATACTGCTTGGCGCCTTCAATTTCCTCGGCTACGTAAATAGGGACGATGGGCAGCGCAATCAGTTGGGAATGCGCGTGCTCCATCGATGCTCCGGCTGAATCGCCATGATTCTTGAAAATCAAAATATATTTGAAACGCCGGTCTTTTTTCAGATCGAGAATGCGGTCGCGAAACGTCCACAGCACGTCTTCAATTCTTTTCACCGGCATGGTGGCTAGCGTGGCGTTATGGTCGTTGGTCTCGATAATGACTTCGTGGGCGCCGATGCCGTTCATCTTGTCGAACATGCCTTCGGCCTGACGATTCAGATTGCCTTCGATTCCCAGCGCCGGGAACTTGTTCGGCACCACGCGCACCGTCCAACCCGGAGCATCACGTTGGGGTGGTGGACCGCCGTTCTGGTTAGGGCGGTAAGCCTGAATTTCAGGAGGGGTCTTCGCCTCGTTTCCATAGCAGAACGGGCAGAAACCTCCTTTCATCTTCACGGCATCGCGAGCAAAGTCAGTCGGGCGTTTAGCGCGGTCGGTGGAGATAATGACCCAGCGGCCAACAATCGGATCTTTTCTGAGTTCGGGCAATTTAGTCGACTTCCTCCGGCCGGTTGCAAATCGGGTAAATGTATTTTACGACGAGAGCGCAGCATTCCGAAACAGCTCAAATACTGGACGCGGCTGCTGCTTTCCGTAGTACACACTAACCACGTCGAAGCGCCACTGCGGCATTTCAGGAAAGTGCCGCTCCGGAAGCGAACGCAAGTAATCGCGAATAACTACGCGAAGGGCCCGTCGCTTTGCGCGATCCACTGCGGCAGCAGCGGGCTTCACGTCGCGCGTAGTACGGGTTTTGACTTCGATGAAACAGAGCACGTCTTTGTCCCAGCCAATCAGATCAATTTCCCCATGATGCCGGGCGGTCCGAAAATTGCGCGCGATCATGACATAGCCGCAGCGCCGGAGGTAGAAATACGCGTCTTCCTCGCCGCGGCGGCCGGTTTGGTGATGGGCCGCGACCTCTTGGTCCGCCTTGTTTGGTGCGGGAATTCGATCCAGCAGATGAAGAATGCCACGGGTGAGCCGGCCGGAGAGCATGAAGATCAGCTTACGTGGCTTCTATTTCAAATTCTTGTGATCGTCGTCACAAGTTAAGCCAATTCCTCTGTATTTTTCTCTGTGAAACTCTGTGTTCTCAGTGGCTGGACAATTTGAGAGCTTGAAATACCGGCTGTAACCCGCAGCTTTGCGCTAAGATGTGGCGGGTCGATAATTTCGGACGGAGCGGGCGTGATGAATAAATCGATCAAAACCATAGTCTTCTGGTGTGTTATTACAATTTCCGCCACTTTGCTCTGGCAAGTGGTCAGAGCTCCGAGTAACAAAACACAGACCACTCCGGAGATCAGCTACTCGCAGTTCCTTTCGCAAGTCGAGGCAGACAGTGTCGCCAAGGTCAGGATTTCAGGCAATATCGGTCAGGGCATTCGCAGTGACGGGAGCGAGTTCCGTGTTGTTCTGCCTGCGAGTCAGGAGCAAATGCTCGAGAGGCTGCAGCAAGGGAAAGTGGAGATTTGGTATGTACCCGGCAATTCGAATGCGAACTGGCTGGTGAATCTGGCGCCGCTCTTCTTTCTTGCTGTGCTTTGGTTCTTCATGATTCGTCAAACGAGACTGAAAACAAACGCCAGAGCAGATGCCGCTACTGCGAACTCTGGCGCTCCATGGCAGAAGTAGAAACAGATCGTCACCTTCATGAATCTTCATTCTTCTTTTGCAGCTCCTGCCAGAGCTTATCGAGTACGGCATCCCGCTCGGGGCCGTGCAGCTCGCAGTGAAGCTCCTGAAGAGCGGCGGCGATGACATGGTAATGGTGCGCGCCGGCGAAGCGCGGGTCAGATGTCACCTCAAGCCAGATCTGGTGCAGGAGATCGAGGTCCTGATTGCGCAGCCGGGGAGTATGGGGGCCCAGGTAATACTCACGTGAGACGCCATTCGGCATCCGCACTTCCAACACCAGCCGCGGCTTCGGGTCCGGCAGGCGCTCCCATGCGTCTCCGGTGAGCTTGGCTTGCTCGTCCGGGCTCAGCTTGTTGGAGAGACCGCACACGATGCGACTGGATTCCAAGCGTTGCGCGGTCACGACAATGGAGTCGAAAACGTCGTTCGCCGGCACAACCAGCAATGAGATCGGCTTCCCTTCTTTCTCGGTGGCAGCCACGGCGTTGGTGAACAGTTCCTGTTCATAGTGATCAAATATCTGGCTAGCGTCAAAAACGGTGGTGCCGCTGAACGAGTGCTCGCGATGGTAGAGCCGCGCGGTCATGACGACGACATCCTGCTTCGTCGTATCGGTTCGGCGCACAATCTCGCGCAGATAATACAAATTTTTGGGGTCCCGAACAGCGACGAGGACGTTGCCGGGACGCACGCCGAGAGTTTCTGTCGCGGGCTGCTCGCTCCCATAAACCCGAAATTGATCCAGACTCTCAGGTTTCCCTGCACGCTCCCTTGTCACTCGCCGTTCCGAATACGTGAACAGCGCAAAAAAAATGAGGCTGAACGTAACCCCACCCACCGTGGCTTGGTACTTTGTGAAGAGATTGACCAAGGCAGTCAGAAATAGAACGGTGGCGATCAAAATTACTCCCAGAGGCAGCTCTCGACCGCCTCCAAGCGGAATGTTGAGCGGTACCTTCCACTCGCGCTTTGACGGCTCGGTGTAACGCAGGACTAGTACGGCGAGAGCCATCATCGAAAAGCTCCATATCACCCCAAACGCGTACAGGCCTGCCAGCGTAAACACGTTTCCTCGGGTCAGAACAATGGTCAACAGTTGCATGCCAACGATCAAATTTATTATGCGATAACTCGTACCAAATCGAGGATGTGGTTTTTGAAATGCATCGGTCAGCACTCCGTCTTCCGCCACCCGGTTCAGCACGCCGTTAGCGCCGACAATTGAAGTGTTCTGCGCGCCGGAAAGAATCAATACGCCGACCAAGACTACAAACCCATGAAAGACCAGCCTCGCCCACAGCGGGCCATACAGGTGCATGGCGATTCCACTAATCAGATTCCCGAAATATTCTGGCCGCACTTTGTCGGGGATAATCATGACCGCGAAGAAAGAGGTGAGCGCAGTAAACAAGAGTGCATAGATGCCTATGACCACCGCCGCTTTTTTCAGGTTCTTCAGTTTGGGATGGGCAATCTCGCGATTCACCTGAGCAAGAGTCTCTTCGCCGCTCATCGCCAACACCGAATGTCCGAAGCCAACAAGCAGGATGAAAAGTGTGAGATGACTCATCCAGCTGCTCTTCAGAGCGACGAGCCATCCCAGCGATTCTCTATTCAAAATGATTCCATACTTCAGCGGACTAGGCGGAATCTGAGGCGACGTGCGGAAAAGGGTGACCGAGCACCAGACGATCAGGATTACCACCATGACGGTGGTCACCATCATGATTTGCAAAGCTTTTTCACTGGATTCGTGAAGACCTTGCGTGTTCTTCTGCCAGAAATAGATGGTCACCAGAATTCCGAAGATGGCAGAGAAGGCATTCACAGGAAAATGCCTGAAAGGGTGGTGCAGATAGCTAGCGACGTCCTGAACGAAACCTGCGAGATATTGGCCTGCAACTACGGAACTGAGCGGACCGGTGAGAACGTAGTCGAATAGCAGTGCAGAAACGGAAAACTTGGCCAGGGTACCGCCCATCGCGCGTTTGACTACGCGATAAACTCCTCCCCGAACGAACATGCTGGTGGATTCGATATAAAGCGCCCGAACACAATTGGCAAAGAGCATCACTCCGAGGATGAACCAAGGCGCGCTCTTTCCAATGACCTTTTCC
>Ga0137398_10000948_pt1 | contig 11232 bp, 14 predicted proteins | sample czorhiz216metaG_FD_106659 | JGI IMG/M metagenome (GOLD analysis project Ga0137398, IMG submission 106659) | Vadose zone soil microbial communities from Angelo Coast Range Reserve, California, USA - czorhiz2.16 metaG | ecosystem: Environmental > Terrestrial > Soil > Vadose zone | place: USA...
CCCTTCTTGGCTGAGCAACCCGATGACAATCTCGGAAGCTAAAACCCTGGAGCCACGACCTGCGCATCAATTTTTGATGACCGTCGATGCGGCCCTGAATGCCCTCGCTGCCGCCAACACGCCGGTTGATCTGCTCGACCTCGCGAACAAGGCCGAGGCTTTTCGCCGGTATGCACAAAGAGCCAAGCTGGGGTTGTTGGCGCAAAATCGCTGCGCCGAACTTCGGCTCCGGGCCGAACGCAAGCTCGGCGAACTCCTCACGACCACATCGCGCCTGCGGGGTCGCCCGAAAAGTGTCCATCAGGAAGACACTTTGCCGAGCCTTGCCGATCTCGGCATCGATGATCGTCGACTTTCTCATCGTGTCCAGAAGCTCGCCATGATCCCGCACAAGCTGTTCGAGGGCTACTTGGCTGAGGCGCACCGGATCGGCTGGGAGATAACGACCCGCGCGCTGATCCACGTGTGCGAGCACCGGCAGGCCGTGACGAAGAACCGGCAGCGGATCGTCGGTGGGCGGGTCCCTGATCTGATCGAGTTTGCTCGTGCTGGACATCGCATGGGCACCCTCTATGTCGATCCGCCCTGGCATGTTCCCGGAGTGGCCCTTCCCTATTTTTCCTGCACGCTCGAAGAACTCCAGAGGCTTCCGATCCCCGAACTCGCCGCCGAGCGCTGTCATCTACACCTTTGGACGATGCCGAATGATTACATGTTCAAAACCAGAGACATTATTCATTCTTGGGGATTCCGCGTCGTTTCTAGTTTCGTCTGGGTGAAACCGGCATTGGGAAAGGGGAATTACTGGCGGATGTCGCACGAGATCATGCTCACAGCCGTTAGGACCCCGGAGGACCATTTCGACGATTCTGGGCTGCGCAGTTGGATCGAGGCTCCGCGCGGTCGTCACAGCGAAAAGCCCGAGGAAGTTCGGCAGATGATCGAGCGGGCGAGCCCCGGCCCGAGGCTCGAAATTTTTGCCCGGACGCTCACGCCCGGCTGGTACGCGTGGGGCCATGAAGTCGCCGAGCCCCTTAGGAAGCAGCTTCGCTAATCGAACGTGGCGGCAAATCGGCTGATGATTGGCACAAAATTCCTGTTTTTCCTCGAAAACAATCTTCGCCGAAACGATGACAAGACTACCTTACCGATTTATATCCCCTGTGTCACGGACACTATTGCCCATATTGAAAGGAATATAGAAGTGAAATCGTCTATTTTTGACTACATTCGGCAAGTCGGTATCAACGATGCATACGGACCATGGCGATCTACACTGGGTCGGGAGCGCAACCCGCTTATCGGTGGGGGCGTGGAAGTGTGTACGAGGACTTCGAGTCTTTGTGCCATCGTGCAAAATGAACACGACCTTCGGAGCGGCGGAGGGCAGCACAATTTGATTTGCGTCTGGATGATCATCGACGGCACTCTTGACGAGGTCGAACGGTGCGCTGAGTGGGTGAAACAGGAATGCCCGAACAATGACGAGATGGTGTTCGATTTCCTGACAACCAACGGCGAGGAGAACGAATTCCTGGACGGAAGTCTGTCGCTTGTTGTTCCCGCCGCCTGGGAGCCGTCCGGTGTTTGCGATTTCTTGTGTCACTTGGTTTCGCGGTTTCCCCGACTCAACTTTTGGGGCTCGACGCTCGAATTCAGGACCGGCGAAATGGAGCCGTGGTCTGGCTCAAAATTCGTCGGCATGAGCGGCAAGTTCGCGGTCGATAGGCGACAGTTTGAGTACGCCTATGATGGGCGGTACGCGGCCTAGCCGAAAAGCATAGCACGAGGCGCAAAGCTCGGCATGCCGGTCCAAAACCGGTGTGCCGAGTTTTATCGCTTTGCCGAATTTGAGCCCGCCCGATCCACAATGAGCCTGCCGCTGTCTCATACGAACTGCCCGTATGAAGCGTCCCGCCCCGTTGGAACCCTCCCGCAGATTTAGGCCGGCGGGTTGTGAGCGGAGTTTCTCTATAGTCCTGCTTGGTCGGCCTCGATCGATCCCAGCCAACGCTGTAAGAGAATACGCCAAGTCTTATCAGTCGAAACTGATGGTTATTAACCATGGTTTCCGTCGATCGACGCACCGACTTCGTAATATAATTCGACATTTTTCGGCTAAATCTTATCAACTTCTGCCGGAGGGTCGGTGGCGCTCGCAAAGCAAGCAAAGATTCTTTCAGACCGGCAGTTTGGTATGATCCTCGCAGAACTTGATAAACGGCGATATCCGCTCCGAGACCGGACGATGTTCTTATTCTCGACCAAAGCCGGCCTCCGCGCCGTCGAAATCGCTTCCATCACCTGGGCCATGGTCATGGATGCCGAGGGTAAGGTCGCCGAAGTCATCGGATTGGAGAACCGAGCTTCCAAGGGAAGCCAAGGTGGACGCGTTATTCCGATGCATCCGGGTCTAAAGGCCGCGTTGGTAGCGCTCCAACGGCAGCGAGGCGAGAAGGCCCATCCTGATCTTCCAGTAATCCATAGTGAGCGTGATCACGGGCTCTCGGCGGGCGCGGTAACCGTTTGGTTTCACCAGCTGTACGCCCATCTCGGCATGATCGGTTGCTCCAGCCACAGCGGTAGACGCACCTTCATTACGCGCGCGGCCCGGAAAGTCTCAGAAGTTGGCGGAAGTCTCCGTGACGTTCAACAGCTTGCCGGACATCGGAGCTTAACGACGACGGCGCGTTACATCGAAGGGGACCAGGACGCGCAACGAAAATTGGTGGCGCTGATCTAAGCCGATCGATGTCATCTAGCTGGAATTTCCGGCGAGGACGCCGGCTCAGCCCTGCCTTGGCGCGCTCGGTAGCAGCTGCTTCTCCATGAAGACGCTCAGCGGGTCGGGCTGATACGGTCCAAATGGACCTCGGGCCTCGTAACCACGGCGGCGATAGAACGCGACAGCATCGTGATTGTGAACGCCGGTCTCCAATCGCAGCACCTCGACCCGTTCGGACCATCAGCGCGCCGCATCCAACCGCTCTTCCATCCAACCGGGCGACAAAGAAACGGACACTGTCGTCCGACAGGGTCTCAGCGGATGCAATATGACGGCTTTCCGGCGGGTACAGTGCCGTCGAAAGGGCCTCAGACTGCTCCAGAAGCTCTATGGCCTCTCGCGTGGTCGGCGATTCGAGTTCGATCGAGATCATCGCCATTGCTTCGCCTGACGACCTGACGACAGACATGGGTGTGCCCATCGGAAACCTCCGGTACGAACCCGAGAGCTTCCCAGAACGGAACGCTGCCGTCTGCGGCATTGAGTGTCACGACACGAACAGTTCGGAGTGCCCTTTCGAGCAGAGCTTGGGCAATCGCCCGACCGATCCCGGCCCTCCGGAACGCTGAGCGAACGTAGAAACGCCGCATCCGCAGCGCTTCCGGAACAAAGGGGTCGGCTGTGATGCCCCCGACAGCAGCGAGGAGGCTGCCCGAGTGTGCTTTGATCATCCATCATTCGGGCCCCCCCGACAGCGCTCGCTCTGGATCTAAGTCGCCTTCGAGCGGGCACGTCGTCTCCGCTGCAACCGTGCTGGCGGTGCCTTCTGCCCTGCCTCGGTGCTCTTGGTTGCTCCGGCAGACCGTCCAGCACGCCCCAGCCCAAGCTGCTTTGCCATGGCCGACCGCTGCTCCGAATATCCGGGCGCTGTCAGCGGATGTTCGGGCCGCAACTTCCAGCGAGCCCGATACTCGGCGGGACTGAGCCCGTGCCGCAGCGTTAAATGGCGTCGTAACGTGCGGCCCGTCTTGCCGCATTCCAGGCAGACGACGGAATCCCGTTGGACAGAGCGGCGGATCGGAACGGCGGGAGTGCGCTCAACGAAGGGTTCGGGCTCCTTGCCCAACCTTCCGAGCGTCTGATGCACCTCGGAGATCAAGGACGGCAACTGATCACCCGATAATTTGTGATGTCGTAGGTACGCGGCTACGATCTGGGCCGTCCGCTCGCGCTCCGCACTTGCATCATTCTCAGTGGGCATCGTCTCCTCCCCTTTTTGATTATTCTGAACTATTACATCGTGCTTCGCTGGTCATCAACTGCCGGATTGAGCTACTCTTTACTCCTGAGAAAAGAGGCCCTGCCTCCTCAGAAACGGTACCATGTTTTTGCTGGACCGCTACGTCGGCCCGCAGGTTTGAGAACGTTCCCGGCGGGTACCGTCCCTTGCTGGCCGACATGCGCTTGAGATCACTCAGGCCCGGCCAAAATGGGGTGCGCCCAATCCCTGATGGATATGCCTGGGAGGTATTCGAGAACCCGCTACGGACAGAATATTTCGATCAAGCGAGCCCGGCTCTAGACGCCGCAAACTGTGCTATGATGACTTCACGCAGGACCCTACGGGGCTCCGCGTCGCGGATCTTGATGGGTCAGCTTGCCCGCGTGATCAAAGCTAAAGCGCCGGATCGCATCCAAGTTCGTCCAAGGGATGGAACGAGGACTCCTCCGGGACCACAACCCGGACGGAGCCTTCACTATGCCATCCACGATGATACAAGCCCGCTTCGGCGAGACCGAATATGCGCTCGGTCGCTTCGTTCTGGAGCGAGCCAAAGCCTTGGGTCTCAGCCGCACCGATCTGGTGCGGCGGCTTGGTTTCGAGAACCTCAATGCGGGTCACCACGGGCTGACCGAGCTTCTCATGACGGGCGTCCAATCGCCGACTATCGCGCCACGACTCGCCGAGGCGTTTGAGGTGGAGGCCGATCTGCTCGATGAGGTCTCGATGGCAACGGCGCGCCAACAGCACGATGAGGCTCGGGTGCAGATTTTGGAGCGCGAGCGGGCTTATCGGGCTGCGTTTCGACCGCATCTCCAGGTCCAGACCGAGCGCAAGGTGCCGTCGCCGATTTTTGTAGCCGCGTTGCTGGGCACCGCAAGGCTCCGGATTGTCCCGCTGACCGACGAGCCCTTTGCTTCTGATGAAAATGTCCGAGATCGGGCCGTAAAGGCAGTGATTGTCGAACACCACCGTGAACATGCTGGGCGGGTGCCGGCCTTCGGCGCAATTACGGGCTACGTTCTGGTCCTCATCCCCGGCTACGACGGGCTCGATTTCGGGCTCCCATTCAGCGTGCCCGGAGATAGGGAAGGCCCGTGGTGCTCTGTTCGGCGGCTGCCCAAGGCCCTATTGGGAAAGCGCCGCCCAGATGGACGCCTCAATGTTCTCCTGCGACTCCCCAGGCTGGGTGATCGGAACGCATCGCGATGAGTAAGCCGGACGTGACCATGCGTCCTGCCGCACCCGACTTTGATCGTCTCCGGGAATGCATGGCTCGCGGTTGGTGGAAACTCGATTAAGATGGGTCGAGGACACTCGTCAGTTCACCGCCCTATTTCGCTCTCCATTGGGGGGTCCGGTCGCTAAAGCCACAGTTCCCTGTGCACCCGGATCTCAACGCTGTTTTCGAGAAGCTCGCTCGGAGCGCGTGCGGACCGAGATCGAGTCACCATACGATGTGCGGGTTGTACTGTTCGAGTTCAATGACGAGCCAGGATCACGCTACGAGTTCTGGTTGCCGCGCCGATGAGCCAGCAAACCCGCGCTAACAGGTCGCAGAGCGGTTGCTCCGTGGGACGCTCCCGTCGCGGTGCATTCGCCGACCATCTTGGCCGACTCGATATCGCGGACGATAAATGACGAGCCGAGCGTCAGGTCGGCGCTGGGTGCGCCCTGCCGAGCAGCTTGTCGTTCAAGATTTTCATCTCGGAGCGCGAACAATTGGCTCGTGTAGTTCTTCCGCTTCAGGTTGAAATCGACCACAAAGATCTGGACAGAATGCACATGCCGATATAAATATAAAGTCATGATTGTAGTGACCCGATAGATTTCGAATCCTAGGCAAACAACGATTATATTTTACTACTGCATTGTCATTTAGAGGATATACTGATGCCTAACCGTGTTATGACCCGGTGTATGGTCACTGGCCCACGTCAGGAAATCGAGTGTTTCCGCACCACAGTTATTGGCGTACCCGAGGAAAGGGACGAGGAGACGCTAGATTTCAACCTGATCATCCCAATGCCCGAGGCCTTGAAGCACACGGTGTCCGGCGGCAGTGCCCCTCTCGGCATCGAGATTCTCACCGGTAAGCCGAAGCCTTTATATGGCTGTCGTATCTCGATCTTCCCTGGATCCGGGGAGCTAGGAATCACAAACACCAATGAACTGCGGTGCTGGGCCGAGAAAGAGCGTCCTGACGCAATCAAGGAGGGCCAGAAAGCGATCATGGTCCACCGCGAGACCGGTTTTCACGACTGGTATGATTGGTCAATCGCAACCTGGGGCACGAAGTGGAACAGCTACCCCTTCTCGATTGACGATCATGTCAGCGACGGCGGGCTATCGTTCCATTTCGACACCGCTTGGGAGTTTCCGACCCCAATTTTCGAAAAGCTCGCCTCGATGTTTCCGACCCTCCGCTTGGAGTGCACCTGTTTCGATGAGGGCTGGATCTGCGGCGGGGCGGGGCTTTCAACGGAGAGCCGGCCTTCGAGTTCGTGGAAGCTACAGACGAAGTCTACGAGCTCGTCTATGGCCGTGCGCCAGAGAAAGACGACAACGAAGAGCCATGACAACCTCCGCGCACCGGCGCGTCGACGGCCAAGCACTCGGTTTGAGGAGTAGTCGTGTTTCGGTTGCTCGTTCCCACAACATCGAAAGGAGTCAAGACACCATGACCGAAGAAGAGTTGGAAAGTTTCTACCTAATTCGCAGGGAAGCCGGGCTGAAGATCGATCCAGCGACAGCCGAGGTGGAATGGTGGTACATTCAAATGGCAGACCCTTACGGGGTAGAGCCGGAGCTTCCCGAGGAATATCAGCAGATCGGCCGAGGATACTTCGCGCGTTCGCCCGAGACCGACGTCTGGATCTGGTTTTGCGATCTTCCAGAGGCAACCAGAGACGCGTTGTGGCAAGAGCACAAACGCAAGCTCGCCTTCCCAGCGGGCCTGCCCTTACACGATTGTGATGGTGATGTCGTCTGCGCGACTCCCTGAAAATGCAAGGTGCTCGTCCCGCCCGCAACTGCGATCGACAAGCATGTCTACTCGCCGTTCTTTGAGCGCCGGCTACGGCATTTCCTGCAAGAACAACGAGTTGACGGGATGGTCATCACCCGCACCGAAGCCGATGTTTGCGTGCTGGCGACCGTCCTGCGGACCATCGATTTTGGATATGCAGTGGCCTGGCAGAGCGCCTGTCTCGAAGTTCAGCAGCGAGCCGTCCAGGGCGATCAGCCGCGTGGGGCTTTCAAGGATGGGAGTCGAGTCGAGGCATGCATCCCTCCCGTTGCCACCCGCCCTTCTTATCACGGTCGGACGCTGATCCGTCGCTCGTAAAGTGCGGCGCCTCCTTTCAGGTGTGCGTCGATCGATGGTCGCCCGTGAAGAAATAAGGCGCATTATGACGGCATCGTCGCCTTCTCCCAGACCGACTTCACGGAAGACCTGAAGAAGATCAGTATCCCTCCGCCGAGGGCCGCCCTACTGTCGAAGAGGTGCGCCTCGGGTGAGGCGATAGCGCAAGGCGCACCGAACTCGGCAATCAGCATTTGCCCGCCCGGGTCTAGCCTGCGGCGGGTTTTTTGATGTCTGCCGCCTCGCCCCCGAAATGGCAATGCCCGCGAGCGGCACCAGTCGGTCGTTGGCGCTGTTCGGGACCTCCGCCCACGATCGCCAGCGATCTCCTTTTCCCCGAAGCCACAGCTGTGACCGGTGAGGCGTGCCAGTTGCGGCGCTAACTTGGTGTTCCGTTTGCGGCCGATCGCTGCGTCCCAAACCCTCCGAGCCCGAGCCTGTATCCTCTTAGCAATGCAAGTCTGATGCCCGATGACACAATCCCGCCCGGGGAAGACGACCCGACATCGGGCCACCCGGAAAGCCGCCCTGCGCGCGACTACGAGGTCGGCTATGGCAAACCGCCCGCGCACACCCGCTTCAAGAAGGGCCGGTCCGGCAACCCGCGTGGCCGCCCGAAGCGCAGCCGGAACCTGGCCAGCATCTTCGACGCGGCCCTCGACGAGAAGGTAACCGGCCGGCGCCGGAAGATCTCGAAACTCAAGGCGGCCATGAAGCAGGTCGTCAACCACGCCCTTCGGGGGGACCCGAAGGCAACACAAACGCTTCTGCGCCTGTTGAGCCAGACCGACTCCGAGACGGAGCTGGGGCAAGAGGCGTGGACTGTCACCTTCATCGGCGACGACGCCAGGCCGTGATGGCACGACACGGGATCAATCCGTCTCTTCTCCTCGGTTGACCCGCCGCCCATCCTAACGCGATCGACCTCGGCGATGCGGCGGGCCGCGCCGCGGCGCTCCCGCACACCCGTTTCGAGCTTCGCCTGACGGCCCGCCCGCCTTGTGCGCGGCGGGTTTTTGCCGTCGCAACGCCGCACCTCCGCCCTGCCCGCTCCTGCTGATCGCCGACCGGGGCGAGTCCCCTCCCTCCAGAGCTTCGCCTCGTCCAAGGCGCAATCCGCGTTCCGCCACCAACCCGCTTCCGGGGTTGGGGCGCGATCGCTGCGGCCGCCCGCCAACCAGGCGGGACCGCGGACCTTTCCTGCCCGATTGCGTTGAAAAACTAAGTGTTGCACGGGTTCGAGGACGCTGATTCACTCCGGTCGTGGGGCGGGGGTGAAGTTGCGATGATGGGGGAGCGGCGAGTTCAACAAGCGGCTCTGTTTTACGAGTTTTCGCTCGAGCGGCACGTGCCGGAAACGCATCTGCTTCGGCATATCGACCGCTTTGTGGAACTCGACGGGTTAAGGCGGGAGTTGGTGCCCTTCTACAGTGAGATGGGCAGGTCCTCGATCGATCCGGAGCTGCTGATTCGGATGCTGATCGTCGGCTATTGCTTCGGCATCCGCTCTGAGCGGCGGCTATGCGAGGAGGTGCACCTCAACCTGGGGTATCGCTGGTTTTGCGGATTGGGTCTCGAGGGCTCGGTGCCCGATCATTCGACCTTCTCGAAGAACCGGCACGGCCGCTTCCGTGACAGCGACCTGCTGCGCCGGCTTTTCGAGACCGTTCTGCAGCGCTGCATCGAGGAAGGTCTTGTCGGCGGCGAAGGCTTCGCCGTCGATGCCAGTCTGATCCAGGCCGACGCCAGCGACCGCACCCGCGTCGAAGGTGCGGCGGGGCTGCCGCCGGATGCGGCGGGCCGCGCCGTCGAAGAATATCTCGCTGTCCTCGACGATGCCGCGTTCGGCGCGGCAACCGAGGTGAGGCCCAAGTTCATCGCACCGGCCGATCCGGCGACGCGGTGGACCGCGGCGCATCGAGGACCCGCGTTCTTTGCCTATTCGGCCAACTACCTGATCGATACCGACCACGCGATCATTGTCGATGTCGAAGCAACGACGGCGATCCGTCAGGCCGAGCTGCTAGCGGCAAAGCGCATGGTCGAGCGCTCGCTCGAAGGCTTCGATCTCTACCCGGCCAAGCTGATCGGCGACACCGCCTATGGAACGGCCGAGATGCTGAACTGGCTGGTCAATGAGCGCGGGATCGAGCCGCACATCCCGGTGTTCGACAAATCCCAGCATACCGACGGCCCCTTCTCGTGCGACGACTTCGTCTACGACCACAAGCGCGACTGCTACATCTGCCCCGCCGGGAAGGAGCTCAGGCAGCGGCAGAAAATCTACCGACTGCCGCGCCCCCTGGTCGATCGGAACGGCATGATGCGCTATCGCGCCAGCAAGCTCGATTGCCAGGGCTGTTCACTGAAGCCGCAGTGCTGTCCGAACGCGCCCGCTCGCAAGATCCCGCGCTCTATCCACGAGGGGGCTCGCGACATGGCGCGCGACATCGCAGCCACCGACGCCTATGTCACCTCAAGGCGTGAAAGAAAGAAGGTCGAGATGCTGTTCGCACATCTGAAACGCATCCTGAAGCTCGATCGGTTGCGATTACGAGGGCCGAACGGTGCCCGCGACGAGTTCCATCTCGCAGCCACAGCCCAGAACCTCCGCAAGCTCGCCAAGCTGATCCCGGTGCCGGCGCCGATCGCGGCGACCTGAGGCGACGCGGCACTCACAGCCGTGGTCGCACCGCCGATCCGCACTGCCGCGATTACTTCAAACGAGGACTTCTTCAACGGAATCGCTCGTTTAAGGACGTTCGCCGACGCGAGCCGCCAACGCGGCAGGCACAGCCAGTCGATTGAGCCGTTGCGCCCGACCAGCGCCGCCGTCGCGCAATCGCCGATCAGCGCGTAATCCTCGATCTGCAAATTCGCCATCCCTCAAACCCGATCCGCGCGAGAAAATTTTCTTTCCGATATCAGAAAGATCGTCGTTCCGGGATACCTCTGCGTGAATAGGCCCGGTGCATGCGTCGCGCAGCGCTCAGTACATCGGCCGCATCTGAACCTTGCCCCGACCGCTCATCCCGTCGCAGCACAGCAGCCACTCCCGCTCGGCGGCGTCGGCAATCTCAATTAGAATCGCGGCCACGCTAGATTGTCCATTTTGGTAGGCTTCCGCAGCCGCAACGTGAAGTTCCCAGATGGCCGTCATTCCTTCACGAGCCAACACCCTGACGGCGAGCTTTTGAGCGAAGGTCTGGCGCGTCATGCGTAGAGGCCGAGTAAAGGTTTGTTGATCTCGTTGCCCGCATGCAGGCAATACCGCGGCGGTGAGGCCTTGTCAGGCTCTTCACCCTTGTTCATCCGAGGCGCAGCTCCTCCGAGACGGTGAACAGCCCGCGCCTCCCGCTTCGCTTCCCAGAATACCTCCCGCTGCTCTGCCAGCTTACTTAGGGCGAGCCGGTCCGCCGCGGCGACGACCGCCTGAGTCGGCGCGACACATGCAGTCGGGCAGCGGGTCACCCCGCTGGCGCGAATGAAAGCGGCAATTGCATCATCGTCGTGCTGAGACATGTTTGGTGCTCCGGCGCTAATCCTTCGGCGCGACGGGGCAGGCTCATAAAGTCGCGGAGTCCGGCGGTTAGTCATGGCAGTGCCCACCCCCTTGGCCATGAGCTTGACTGGAATGCATGCTCACAACCTTCAATACCCTCGACCTGATAACGCGGCCTTCTTCCGATTATGAAATCGGGTTTAATCTCGGAGGCACCACCGGGCGCGCCCTCTTAATGGAAGTGGCTTGCGCAGCGGACATGACCAAAGTGCCAAACGCGCGCCGGGAGGTCGGCGACGAGTTCGCGCCGAAAGCCGCCATCTGCACGCCGCGCCCACAAACGGCCTGGCTCGGCACAG
>Ga0137398_10000951_pt1 | contig 11208 bp, 12 predicted proteins | sample czorhiz216metaG_FD_106659 | JGI IMG/M metagenome (GOLD analysis project Ga0137398, IMG submission 106659) | Vadose zone soil microbial communities from Angelo Coast Range Reserve, California, USA - czorhiz2.16 metaG | ecosystem: Environmental > Terrestrial > Soil > Vadose zone | place: USA...
GAGGCGCGCAGGCTGAACTTGCCCTGGATCTTTGGCGCTCGCAGCCCCTCCATGCCTTTTTCGAGGACAAAGCCGCGGATGACGCCGTCTTCGGTCTTGGCCCAGACGACAAAGACGTCAGCAATCGGCGCGTTGGTGATCCACATCTTGTTGCCGGTCAGGCGATAGCCGCCCGGCGCCTTTTTGGCGCGAGTCGCCATGCTGCCGGGATCGGAACCGTGATCCGGTTCGGTCAGCCCAAAGCAGCCGACCCATTCGCCCGTAGCCAGCTTGGGCAGGTATTTCTGGCGCTGCGCCTCGGTGCCGAAATCCCAGATCGGGTACATGACGAGGCTCGACTGCACGCTCATCGCGGAGCGGTAGCCGCTATCGACCCGCTCGACCTCGCGCGCGATGAGCCCGTAAGAGACATAGCTCGCGCCGGCGCAGCCATAGCCCTCGATCGTCGAGCCGAGAAAACCGAGCCCGCCCATCTCATTCATGATCTCGCGGTCGAAGCGCTCTTCGCGGTTCGCGGTCAATACGCGAGGCATCAGCTTTTCCTGGCAATAGGCGCGCGCGCTATCGCGGATGAGGCGCTCCTCCTCGCTGAGCATGTCCTCAATAAGCAGCGGGTCGGCCCAATCGAAGGTCGGGTTTTCGTGCATGCGGCTCATAAAAGCCCTCGGCAGTCGTGATCGTGGCTAATATAACGCGATGCCGCCCGTCCGCGATGCGAGCGGCGGCTTTTGCTCCCGGGCAGCAAAAAGGGCGCCGCGGGGCGCCCTTTCTTTCTTTGCCGCGAGAGCGGCAGGCCGAATGCTATTTCTTCGCGGCGCCGCGCGCGGAATGCCGGCCGGTGCCGCGCCCGAGACCAATCTTCTTGGCAAATTCCGAACGCTGCTGGGCATATTTGGGCGCCACCATCGGATAGTCCTGCGACAGCCCCCATTTCGAACGATATTCGTCCGGCGTCAGGCCGTAGGTCGAGCGCAAATGACGCTTTAGCATCTTCAGCCTTTTGCCGTCCTCGAGGCAGATCAGATACTCGGGCGTGATCGATTTGCGGATCGGGACGGCGGGCTTCAGCGGCTCGGAGGGCATGTCCGAAACCTGGCCTTCGAGTCCACGCAGCGACTTGTAGACCGCGTTGATGACATCGGCCAACTGAGCCGTCGCGAGCGTGTTGTTGCTGACATAAGCCGCGACGACGTCAGCCGTCATCCGCAGCAAATCGTCCTCGGGGGTTTTCGGCGCGGCTGATTCCGCCATGTGCTTGCCTCGATCGGTTGGGGGTTCACCAAAGCGTCATAATTTCAGAGCGAATTTTTGCTGTCAACCGAAACCATTGCGTGAAGCCGAGTTATTCTTGGCAGGAGACGTGCACGACTTGAGTTGTGCAAGAATCGAGCTTGCGCTTTGTTATGTCCGGATCGCCTACGACCCCAACAGTATTAATCCCCATCAGATCGAGGACTTAAGTGCCAACCCGCCGGGTGGCTCTGGCGAAATTCCTCGGGCCCGCGACGATACGCGATTTATGGTAGGCCGCTGACATGCGCAATCGACATATGGTAGGCTGAGGCAGGATTGGCGCCTCCGTTTGCCGCCACCCCGATCACAAGAGGTGTTGTCCTGGCGATCTCCTCCGCTGTTTCGTCATTGGCCGAACGCGCCACCGGTTTTTTCAGCGACGATGTCGCCACCGCCGATCCCGAACTGGCTGCGGCGATCGACGGCGAGCGCGAGCGTCAGCAATCGCAGATCGAGCTGATCGCCAGCGAGAACATCGTTTCGCAGGCGGTGCTTGATGCGCAGGGTTCGCCGCTCACCAACAAATACGCCGAAGGCTATCCTGGACGCCGCTATTACGGTGGCTGCGAATTCGTCGATATCGCCGAACGCCTCGCGATCGAGCGCGCGACCCGGCTTTTCGGCTGCGGTTTTGCGAATGTTCAGCCGCATGCCGGCGCCCAGGCGAACGAGACGGTGTTTCTTGCCCTTCTGAAGCCCGGCGACACGATTCTCGGTATGTCGCTTGCCGCCGGCGGCCACCTGACGCACGGCGCGCCGCCCAACCTGTCAGGCAAATGGTTTCATGCCGTCAGCTATGGCGTGCGCGCCGAGGATGCGCGCATCGATTACGACGAGGTCGAGCGGCAGGCCGAACAGCATCGGCCGCGGCTGATCATCGCCGGCGGCAGCGCCTATCCGCGGATCATCGATTTTGCCCGCTTCCGCGCGATCGCGGACAAGGTTGGCGCTTATCTGATGGTCGACATGGCGCATTTCGCCGGACTCGTCGCGGGAAAGGCGCATCCGAATCCGATCCCGCATGCGCATGTCGTCACGACGACGACCCACAAGACCTTGCGAGGGCCGCGCGGCGGCATGATCCTTTGCGAGGATCCCGAGATCGCGCGGCGCATCGATTCCGCGGTCTTCCCCGGCCTCCAGGGCGGACCGCTGATGCATGTCATCGCCGCCAAGGCGGTGGCGCTCGGCGAGGCCTTGCGGCCGGAATTCGCGACCTATGCCCGCGCCGTCGTCGCTAATGCGCAAACACTGGCGGCGACGCTCACTGAGGCGGGGCTCGCGATCGTCTCGGGCGGCACCGACACCCATCTTCTCCTCGTCGACCTGCGGCCGCTTGCGCTGACCGGCCGGGACGCGGAGCAGGCGCTGGAGCGCGCCGGCATCACCTGCAACAAGAACGGCATCCCGTTCGACCCGCAGAAGCCGACCGTCACCTCAGGCATTCGCTTGGGCTCGCCCGCGGCGACGACGCGCGGTTTCGCAGCCGCGGAATTTCGCCAGGTCGGTGCGTGGATCGGCGAAGTCCTGCAGAGCTTGTCGAATAAGCCGGGCGGCGATTCTGCGACGGAGCAACGCGTGCGGCGCGCCGTCGAGGGGATGTGCGCCCGATTTCCGATCTACCCGGCCATGGACCGGCGCATGCGGCCGAGATGAGATGAACGCCCGCCGCGACGCTGGCGGGGAACGAGGAGGAGGAAATGCGCTGTCCGTTCTGCGGCGCCGACGACACCCAGGTCAAGGATTCGCGCCCGACTGAGGATCGCGGCGCGATCCGTCGCCGCCGCTTCTGCCCGAATTGCGCCGCGCGCTTCACGACCTTTGAGCGGGTGCAGCTGCGCGAGCTGACGGTCGTCAAGAAGAACGGACAGCGCGAGCCTTTCGAGCGCGACAAGCTGGCGCGCTCGATCTATGTCGCGTTGCGCAAGCGGCCGGTCGAAGCCGAGCGGGTGGAACGCGTCATCAACTCCTTGGTGCGCCAACTCGAAAGTTCGGGCGACACCGAGATTCCGAGCGAGGACGTCGGCGAATTGGTCATGGAAGCGCTGTCGACACTTGATAAGGTTGCCTATATCCGCTTCGCCTCGGTCTACCGCAATTTCCGGGAGGCGAAGGATTTCGGCGAATTTGTCGGGCGGATCGCCGCGGATGACGATTGAGGGCGGCCTGGCGCCCGCGACCTCCCTCCGAGACAGCACCTCGACCGATCTCGCGATGATGCGCGCCGCGCTGGCCCTGGCGCGGCGCGGCCTCGGCACGACCTGGCCGAACCCTTCGGTCGGCTGCGTCATTGTGAACCATGGTCACGTTGTCGGCCGCGGCTGGACCGGGCGCGGCGGCCGCCCGCATGGCGAGAGGGAAGCTTTGCGGCGCGCCGGGGCGGCGGCGCAAGGGGCTACCGCCTATGTGACGCTTGAACCGTGCAGCCATTGGGGCCAGACCCCACCCTGCGCCGACGCGCTGATTGCTGCCGGGCTGCGCCGCGTGATCGTCGCGCTCGAAGATCCCGATGCACGCGTCGCCGGCAGTGGCATCGAAGGCTTGCGGAAGGCCGGGCTCGCGGTCGAACGCGGATTGTGCGCGGCGGAAGCCGCTGAGCTCAACGCCGGCTTCTTGCAGCGGGTTCAGCTGGGCCGGCCGCTGGTGACTCTAAAGCTCGCCACCTCGCTCGATGGCCGCATTGCCACGGTGGCGGGCGAGAGCCGCTGGATCACCGGCTCCGCCGCGCGCGAGCGGGCGCACCTTCTGCGTGCGACGCATGACGCGATCCTCGTCGGAACCGAGACCGTGCTCGCGGACGATCCTCAGCTGACCTGTCGGTTGCCGGGCCTCGCCGGCCGCTCGCCGCTGCGTGTCGTCCTCGACCGGCAATTGCGCATTCCGCCGTCTGCCCGTCTCCTCGCCGACGCGCGGCAGGTCCCGACCTGGATCGTGACGCTCGGTTCATCCGACCCAGCGCGCCAAGAGCTGTTTCGGAAGGCCGGCATCGAGGTAATCGCTGCCGAGCCTGATGCGGCAGGCCTGATCGATCTCTCTTCGGCTCTCGGGTTATTGGGGGATCGTGGGTTGACGCGACTGCTGGTCGAAGGCGGCGGTCGCCTGGCCGCGGCGCTATTGCGCGCCGATTTGGTGGATCGGCTGGTCTGGTTTCACGCGCCGCTCTTGCTTGGGAGCGATGGCATCCCGGCTGTCGCCGGCCTCGATCCCAATGGGCTCGCCGGCATGCCGCGTTTCGAGCAGCTAGCAACCGAATTCGTCGGTGAAGACGTAATGACGGTGTTCCGGGCGCGCCGCCTTGCCGAAGACGGCCGCCCGGAACAACGGTAGCGAGGAGCGGCTACAGGTTGCCGCAGTGACGGTCGAGGATGACCGGGATCGCAACGCTGCCCTGGGTTGTGCCCGGGCCAAAGCTCATGCCGGGCGCGAGACGCACCGTTGAGCCGTTGTCAAAGCTCATGCTCGTTGGGCTGGTGACGGTCCATCCGCCGGCGCCCCAGCGCTGGAAGGCGCCGCAATTGACGGCGCTCGCGTCGGCGTCATTGACCGACATCTGGGCCTGGACCGGAACGGCGGCGCCGGCGAGCAACAGGGCCGCAGCGGCGACAAACAGATGTTTCTTCATTCGCACTACCTCCACAAGCCGCGGCCGCTCGCGCGGCCGAGAGATCAACGATATTCGCCCGGCTATTTCGCCGAGTTGACCGTTTGAATTCAGGTGCTTTGCCTTTAACAACACCGCGGCGGGCCGATCGTGCCGAAATCGCCCTAGTAGAACGGGCTCGTGAAACGGCTGGCGCAGGCGCGAGCACGCTTCTAGCTTAGGGCCATGTTCACGGGGATCATCACCGATTTCGGCCGGGTGCACCGGCTGCGGCGCGGCACCGGGCCGGAGGGCGGCTGCGAATTGACGATCGCGACCGCATATCCGGTTGATGAGATCGCGCTCGGCGCCTCGATCGCCTGTTCCGGCCCGTGCTTGACGGTGATAGCCATCGAGCCCGGCGTTTTCACGGTCGAGGCTTCGGCCGAGACCTTGGCGCGCACCACCCTGGGCGAATGGACCGAAGGGACTCCAGTCAATCTCGAGCGCGCGTTGCGGCTCGGCGACGAGCTTGGCGGCCATCTCGTCTCCGGGCATGTTGACGGTGTCGCGCAGCTCGTTGAGCGGCGGCCGGAGGGCGACTCGATCCGCTTCACGATCGAGGCACCGGCGGAGTTGGCGCGCTACATCGCCCCGAAAGGATCGGTGGCGCTCGACGGCGTCAGTCTCACCGTCAACGAGGTTGAAGGGGGGCGCTTCGGGGTCAACATCATCCCCTACACACTGGCCCATACCAGTCTCGGCGAGGCCAGGCCGGGTCAGCGCCTGAATCTCGAAATCGATACGATCGCCCGTTACGTCGCCCGACTGCTCGACGTCTCCGGCGCGGAAAGGACAAACGGATGAGCGCGAAGCCCCCGCATCTGCTGCTCGTCGAGGCCCTGTTCTATGAGCACATCGCCGCCGATCTGCGGCGTGGCGCCGAGCGCGTGGTCGCCGAGGCGGGCGCGACCTGCGAGGTCATATCGGTCCCCGGCTCGTTTGAGGTCCCGGTGGCGATCGCGATGGCGGCCAAAGCGGGCGCTCGGTATGACGGCTATGTCGCGCTGGGTTGCGTCATCCGCGGCGAGACGACCCACTACGACCACATCTGCAACGAGACCGCGCGCGCGATCCAGGAATTGGGATCGCGCGACGGTCTTGCTGTGGGGTTCGGCATTCTGACCTGCGAGGACGAAGCGCAGGCCCTCGTGCGCGCCTCGCCCGCCGTGGACCGTGGCGGCCGCGATCAGGGCGGTCGCGCCGTCCGCGCCTGCCTAGCTCTCGTCGAATTGAAGCGCCGGTTCACCGAGGGCGGACGGTGAGCGCAACGGCGCCTGCGGTGACTGGCTCGGGCGGACGGCAGGGCGGCGCGAGCCGGCGACGCCTTGCGCGCCTTGCTGCCGTGCAGGCGCTCTATCAACTCGAGCTTAATCCCGGCCTCGGCACCGAGGCGGTTATCCGCGAATTTGTCCGCGATCGGCTGGGCCGCGAGATCGATGGCGAGCTCTATGGCGAGGCTGATGCCGAATTGTTCGCCGATATCGTCCGCGGCGTCCGCGGCGACCGTGAGCGGCTCGACGAGACGCTGTCGGCCGCGCTCAGCGAGGAATGGCCGTTGGATCGCCTCGAAAGGATCTTGCGGCTGATCCTCGAGGCCGGCGCCTACGAGCTGGCGCGCCGGCCGGACATCCCGCCACGCGTGACAATGAGCGAATATGTCGGCATCGCTTATGCCTTCTTCACCGGCAGCGAGCCGGGGCTGGCGAACGGGGTTCTCGACCACCTCGCGCGCACGCTGCGCGGCAGCGAATTGTAGGAAGTGGTGAAAGGCGGCGGGCTCGGCGAATTCGGCCGGATCCGGCGCTTCTTCGCGCCGCTCGCCGGGCCCGGCGGGCTCGCTCTTCGAGATGATGCGGCGCTGATCCCGTGCAAGGCGGGGCAGCAATTCGTCGTCACCGTCGACGCGATCGTTGCCGGCGTGCACTACCTGCCCGACGATCCGCCCGATCTCGTCGCGCGCAAATTGCTGCGCGTCAACCTGTCGGATCTCGCGGCGATGGGGGCGCGGCCGCGCCATTATCTTTTGACGACCGCTTTGCCGGCGGCGATCGGCGACGATTGGGTCGAGAAATTTGCCGGGGGGCTCGCCGAGGATCAGCGCCTATACGGGATCGACCTCCTCGGCGGCGACTCGGTTGCGACCGACGGACCGGCGGTATTGTCGCTGACGGCGATCGGCGAAGTCGCCATCGGCGCCGAGATCCGCCGCAGCGGCGCACGGCCGGGCGATCAGATCTGGGTCACCGGCACGATCGGCGACGCGTTCCTTGGCTTGGCGATCTTGCGCGGCACTTACCCCTCGCTCCCCGCCGAACAGCGAACCGCGCTGATTCGGCGCTTCCAACTGCCGGAGCCTCGGGTCGAGCTGGGGCCCCGTCTCGCGGGCATCGCCCATGCGATGCTCGATGTCTCGGACGGGCTTGTCGCCGATCTCGGGCATATCTGCGAGGCCTCGCAGGTCGGCGGGACAATCAGCCTGACTCAGCTGCCGTTATTGCCGGCGGCGCGACAGCTCGCCTCCGCCGATCCCGATCTGCCGGCGCACCTCGCGACCGCAGGCGACGATTACGAGTTGCTGTTTACCGCTCCGCTCAACGCCGCCGACCAAATCCGCCGCCTCTCGCAAGAGCTTGGCCTGCCGATAACCGCGATCGGCAATGTCGAGAAGGGCGCTGGTGTCCGCCTCGTCAATGCCGCCGGGAAAGAGGTTTCGCTGGCCGAAACCGGCTACCGGCACTTCTGAACGCGAGCCCCCGCGCAACCGGGTTTGGCGCAATCCTGTTGGTTGAAGGGAACCAGAGGCAGATCGCGCGGTTGCCTCATTGTGGGGCTTCTGGCATGTTGCCGCGGTGACCTGCCCCCGCCGCGCCGGAGCGCGCGCTCGCGGCAGGTTTTTCATTCCGACCGCCACTGAGGAAACTGCGGATGTCGTTGGCATATATTCTCGTCATTGCCTGCGGCGTGCTGGCGCTGGCTTATGGGCTGATCACCAGCCGCGTCGTGCTGGCGGCCGATGCCGGCAACGCCCGGATGCAGGAAATTTCCAGCGCGGTGCAGCTTGGCGCAAACGCCTATCTCAACCGCCAATACCGTGCGATCGCGATCGTCGGCGTCGTGATCCTGATCATCCTCGGTGTGCTGCTCGGACTCCACGTCGCGATCGGCTATCTGATCGGCGCGGTACTGTCCGGCGCGGCCGGGTATATCGGGATGAACGTGTCGGTGCGCGCCAATGTGCGCACCGCGCAGGCCGCGCGCAGCGGTTTGCGCGCCGGCCTCGATATCGCCTTCAAGGCCGGTGCCGTGACCGGGCTGCTGGTGGTGGGGCTCGGTATCCTCGGTGCCGGTGGCTACTATTTCATCCTGCGCGCCTGGCTCCCGCCCGAGGAATTGCGCCGGGTCCTGGAGGCGATGGTCGCGCTCGGCTTTGGCGCCTCGCTGATCTCGATCTTCGCGCGGCTGGGCGGCGGCATCTTCACGAAAGGCGCCGATGTCGGCGCCGATCTCGTCGGCAAGGTGGAGGCCGGCATCCCGGAAGACGATCCGCGCAACCCGGCCGTTATCGCGGATAATGTCGGCGACAATGTCGGTGACTGTGCCGGCATGGCGGCGGATCTGTTCGAGACCTATGTCGTGACCATCGTCGCGACGATGCTGTTGGCGGCGATCTTCTTCGCGCCGCCGCTGCTCGACAAAATGCTGGTATTGCCGCTCGCAATCGCTGCGGTATGCATCATCACCTCGGTGATCGGCACCTTCTTTGTCCGGCTCGGCCCCGACAACGGCATCATGAAGGCACTCTATAAAGGGCTGATCGCGACCGGCGTCCTGTCGGTCATCGCGATCGCGCTGATCGTCTACTGGTTTGTCGGGTTTTCGGATCCGCTGCCGCTGACCAGCGGCGGCTCGGTCACTGGCATCCGGCTATTGATCGCCGCAGTCGTCGGGCTGGCGGTGACCGGGTTCATCGTCTGGATTACCGAATATTACACCTCGACCGAGTACCGGCCGGTGCGCAGCGTCGCGCTGTCCTCGACGACCGGCCACGGCACCAATGTGATCCAGGGCCTCGCCGTCTCGATGGAGGCGACCGCGTTGCCGGTCATCGTGATCTGCATCGGCATCGTCCTGTCGTTCCTGGTAGCCGGCCTGTTCGGGATCGCGGTCGCGGCGACGACGATGCTGGCGCTCGCCGGCATGATCGTGGCCCTGGATGCTTACGGGCCGGTCACCGACAATGCCGGCGGCATCGCCGAGATGGCCGATTTGCCGCGCGAGGTGCGGCGCACGACCGACGCGCTCGATGCGGTCGGCAACACGACAAAGGCGGTCACAAAGGGCTATGCAATCGGCTCAGCCGGGCTCGCCTCGGTTGTGCTGTTTGCCGCCTATACCGAGGACCTCAAGCATTATTTCCCAGGCCTCGACGTTCGCTTTGCATTGCAGGACCCGTTCGTCGTCATCGGGCTCTTTATCGGCGGGCTATTGCCTTACCTGTTCGGCTCGCTCGGCATGCAGGCCGTCGGCCGCTCGGCCGGCGCGATCGTCGTTGAGGTACGGCGGCAATTCCGCGAGATCGCCGGCATCATGGAAGGCCGCGCCAAGCCCGATTATGGCCGCGCCGTCGACATGCTGACCCGCGCCGCGATCCGCGAGATGATCGTGCCGTCGCTGTTGCCGGTGCTGGCGCCGATCATCTTATATGTCATTGTCGCGCTGATCGCCGGCAAGGCAGCTGCGTTCAGCGCGCTGGGCGCGATGCTGCTCGGCACGATCGTGACCGGGCTGTTCGTTGCAATCTCGATGACTTCGGGCGGCGGCGCCTGGGACAACGCCAAGAAATACATCGAGGAAGGCCACCACGGCGGCAAGGGCTCGGAGGCGCACAAGGCAGCGGTGACCGGCGACACGGTCGGCGATCCCTACAAGGATACCGCAGGGCCGGCCGTAAACCCGATGATTAAGATCACCAATATTGTGGCGCTATTGCTGCTGGCGGTGCTCGGGCGCTGGCTCGGTCACTGAGCAGTAGGCCGCCTTCAAACGGAGTAGCGCTTAGCGTCTGTTGGGGTCGCCCGGCTCGTAGGGCCGGCCGGTCTGGGTCGTGCTATCGCCGCCGCTGCCGCTGGTACCGCCGCTCTTATTGAAGCGGCCGACATTGCCGATGATCTGCTCGAGGAAGGTCAGTTCGCGGCCGGGTGCCGGGGTCGCGCCTGGGGCCGGCGTGATCTCGCGCCCGTCCTTCAGGGTCCTGTGGTCGACCGCCTTGACGACGCCCCGATCGTCGAAATTGACGATATAGACCTGCTGATCCAGCACATCCGGATCCAGGAAGGCGAGCTGCTCGGTGCGCCGGCTGATGTAGTACCAGCTCTTGTCGTTGAAGACGCCGATGCTCGACGGCGTGCCCAGGATCTTGACCACCTCATCCTTTGTCGTGGCGCCCGGGCGAATCGTGGCGAGCTTGTCGGGATCCGGAAGGTTGCCGCGCTGATCGACGGTCGGCGAGCATCCACAAAGCTCCGCTAGCGCCAGCCAGCCGCTGACGAGGGCACAGACAGAAACCCGACGAGAGGTGGTGCGAAGCATGGGATCGGCCAGCTTCCGTTGAAATGAGCCCGTGCGGGGCCCATCTTTCGCGGGCGACTTTAGCCAAGGGCGGGTTGCTGTCAACCTGTTGCCCCCAGCCGTTTCAGCGGCTTTTGCGCGATGATTTCACTGGCCCGACGCAACCCTCTGCAAAAAGCCGCCGAGCTGGCCTATCGCCGCGTCGTCGACCAGGCGCGCCAGCCCGGATTTTTCACGGATATCGGGGTGCCCGATACGATCGATGGCCGTTTCGAGTTGATTTGCTTGCACGCCTTTCTGTTCCTGCATCGCCTCAAGGCCGAGAAGCCGCCCGCGCTGCAATTGGGGCAGCGGTTTTTCGATGCGATGTTCGCCGATTTCGACCGGTCGCTGCGCGAGATGGGAACGGGCGACCTCAGCGTCGGGCGGCACGTGAAGCGGATGGCGCAGGCATTCTACGGCCGAATCGACGCCTATGAGCGCGGGCTGTCCGAGGGCGACGGCGTGCTGAAACCGGCATTGGCGCGCAATCTGTTCGGCACGAGGCAACCTGGCGAGCCGGAGCTTGCTGCCGTGGCGCGATATCTGCGCCGCGAAGCCGCCCGGTTACGCGAGCGGCCGCTCGCGGAGCGGCTGGCCGGCGAGATTTGTTTCGGCGACCCGCCAATGCTGGCGGGGCCGCAAGCGGCGAGCGCGTCATGAAC
>Ga0137398_10000952_pt1 | contig 11206 bp, 3 predicted proteins | sample czorhiz216metaG_FD_106659 | JGI IMG/M metagenome (GOLD analysis project Ga0137398, IMG submission 106659) | Vadose zone soil microbial communities from Angelo Coast Range Reserve, California, USA - czorhiz2.16 metaG | ecosystem: Environmental > Terrestrial > Soil > Vadose zone | place: USA...
CCCCGACCTCGGGCCTGACGACGACGGAGGGGGGCGGGACGGCGACCTTCACCGTAGTGCTCACGAGCCAACCGACGGCGAATGTGACGATCGGGCTCTCCTCGAGCGACTTGACCGAGGGGACTGTGGCTCCGGTGTCTCTGACGTTCACGGCCGCCAACTGGAACACGGCGCAGACCGTGACGGTGACTGGGGTGGACGACTTCACCGTGGATGGCAACGTGCCGTACACGATCGTAACCGCGGCCGCGACAAGCACGGACGGTGTCTACAACGGCCTGAATGCCACGGACGCTGGAGTGACGAACACAGACAACGATACGGCGGGGATCACGGTGAATCCCACCTTTGGCCTCACGACGACGGAGGGGGGCGGGACGGCGACCTTCACCATTGCGCTCACCAGTCAGCCCACGGCGAGCGTGACGATCGGGCTCTCCTCGAGCGACTTGACGGAGGGGACCGTGGCTCCCACCTCCGTGATCTTCACGCCCGCGAACTGGAACACCTCGCAGACCGTGACCGTGACAGGCGTGGACGACTTCGTCGCGGACGGCAACGTGCCGTACACGATCGTGACCGCGGCGGCGACCAGCACCGACTCCGGCTACAACGGGATGAACGCGTTGGACGTTGCGACTACCAACAACGACAACGACACGCCGGGGATCACGGTATCCCCGACCTCCGGCCTCACGACGACCGAATCGGGCGGCACGGCCACGTTCACGGTGGCGCTCGGCACCCAGCCCACGGCGAACGTGACGATCGGGCTCTCGTCGAGCGACTTGACCGAGGGGACGGTGGCTCCGGCCTCGGTGACCTTCACCCCGGCGAACTGGAACATGGCGCAGACGGTGAGGGTGACGGGGGTGGATGACTTCGCCGTCGATGGCAGCGTGGCCTACACGATCGTGACGGCGGCCGCGACGAGCACCGACGCCGGCTACAACGGGATGAACGGCGCGGACGTTGGGGTGACGAATACGGATAACGACACGGCGGGGATCGCGGTATCCCCGGCCTCCGGCCTCACGACGACTGAATCCGGCGGGACAGCCACGTTCACGGTGGCGCTCGGGACACAGCCGACGGCGAATGTGACGATCGGGCTCTCGTCGAGCGATCTTACCGAGGGGATCGTGGCTCCCGCCTCGGTGACGTTCACGCCGGCGAACTGGAATACGGCGCAGACGGTGACGGTGACGGGGGTGGATGACTTCGCCGTGGACGGCAACGTGCCGTACGCGATCGTGACCGCGGCCGCGACCAGCACGGACGGGACCTACAACGGCTTGAACCCCGCCGACGTCACCGTGACCAACACGGATAACGACACCGCGGCGATCGCGGTATCTCCGACCTCCGGCCTCACCACCACGGAGGGGGGCGGGACGGCCACGTTCACCGCGGTGCTCGGGACACAGCCCACGGCGAATGTGACGATCGGGCTCTCGTCGAGCGATCTTACCGAGGGGATCGTGGCTCCCGCCTCGGTGACGTTCACGCCGGCGAACTGGAACACCGCGCAGACCGTGACGGTGACCGGCGTGGACGACTACGCCGTAGACGGCAACGTGGCCTACACGATCGTGACGGCCGCCGCGATCAGCACGGACGGGACCTACAACGGCTTGAACTCCGGCGACGTCGCGGTGACCAACCAGGACGACGACACAACCTTCGGGGTGGACCTTCGACTGACGGCGGACCGGGACCGGATCGAAACCGGCCAGCCCGTACGCTACACCTTGGAAATTCGAAATCGCACTTCGATCAACCTGACCAATTTCGTGGTTCAGAACGAGCTGCCTCCGCGCTTCGGGTACCTTCCCGGCACCTCGATGCGCGACGGGCGAGCGATTGCGGACCCTTCCGGCTCGCGTTTCCAGCAGTTCAGTCTGGACACCCTGGCCGCGTTCAACGACCTGAACGGAGACGGTCAAGCCGGTCCCGGCGAGCCCGGATACCTCACCCTGAGCTGGGTGCTCGTGCCGGGCGCGAGCGCGACGCCGGGCCCTTACGTGGATGCCGCCGTTGCCTTCGCCGGCTGTTCCATGTGCGGCGCCTCGAACCGAGCCGAGGCGACCGTCCAGGTGGCCGAGGATGCCTTCCTCGCGCGCGGCACGATCGTGGGTCGCGTCTTCGAGGATTCCAATCGGGACGGCCTTCAGGGTCACGACGAGAGGGGGCTCCCAGGGGCCACGGTGGTCCTCGACGACGGAACCTCGGTGCGCACCGACGCCGACGGGCGGTTCCACGTTCCCGATCTCGATCCGGGACCGCATGTGGTGAAGCTCGATCTGGAGCGACTCGGCTTCCCCGCCACCGCGACGACCGAGACCGCACCGGTCGCCTACGTCTCGCCGGGGCTGCTCTCGACCCTCCGATTCGGGGTCTCTTTTCAGAGGGACTCGGTGGAGATAGGCCGCCCTCCCGTGAGCGGTCTGGCGATCGTGACCGATGAAATCGATCGAAGCGCGAGCGTCGCCGGAAACGCGCTCCGCGCCGCCCTGGTCGTGAACGGAGTGGTCGTGGGCCTGCGCACCGTCGACGCGCGTCTCTCCGCCGGCGGCCTGAACGAGGTGCTGCGTCTCGACGGGGATCGCCTCCGGGAGTCCGCCGTATTCGCGCTCGATGCGAGCGACGCGTCCTCCGTCCGCGACTGGGCTCTCGACGTACGCGATCAACGGGGAGAGGTGCTCTGGTCTCTACAGGGAAAGGGAGCGCCACCGAACGAGTGCCCTTGGGATGGGACTGGATCGGGGTCGTCGAGGCTCGAGGGGGGCAACGTCTACGAATATCAGCTCCGGGTTGTTTACCAGGATGGCCTGGAACTACGGGGCCCCCGCCGCGCCTTCGGCGTCGATCGGGGGACCTCGATCGCCATGACCATGACGGGAGACTCCTTCGAGCCTGGACGCGCCGTGCTCACTCCCGCGGCCCTCCAGGCCCTGACCGGGCTGGCGAAGGCGTTGCGCCGTTCTCCATCGGAACGGGTGGTCGTGGAGGGGCATACCGACTCCGTAGGCTCCGCGGCAGGGAACCTTTCCCTTTCGCGGGCTCGAGCGGAAGCCGCCGTCCGGTACCTTGTCGAGCGCGAGCGCGTTCCTCGCACGCGACTGGTCGTGCTCGCCTTCGGGCAACAGCGTCCCGTGGCCAGCAATGCGACGCCCGAGGGCCGCGAGCTCAATCGCCGCGTGGAGATTCATGGCCAGGGCACCGAAGTCCAGAGAGCGCGGCTTTACGACGTCTACCGCGGCGAACCCTCCTCACGCATTGACGGTCTTTCGGTTCCCGTGGATTCGGCGGGGCGATTCTCCTGCTCGGTGCCGCTCCCTTCCAGCGACACGCTGGCCGTTACCTTGAGCGACAGGCAAGGGCGGATGACCACCGCCTTCGTCCGACTCCCGCGCCTCGAGATCTTCGAACCCAGGGGCGAGGTGAGGGTCCCCTTCGGAGGAACGGCGCCGGGTGTGACGGCGGGACCGCGCGGGGCCGGCAGCGGCCTGCACCAGGTCGCCGGTCTCGGAGCGGCGCCGCGGGAGCAGGCCGCCGCCCGCGTCCTGGTCTCGGGAAGGACTGATCCCGGAAATCGGGTCGAAGTCGACGGCATCGTGGTTCCCGTCGCGGGGTCCGGAGAGTTCAGCAGAGAAGTCCCGCTGCACGTGGGTGAGAACGGCATCGCGCTCGTGGTCCACGATCCCCGAGGGACGCTCCGCGTGGCGAATCTGGTCGTTCGAGCCCTCGACCACGCGGACGAAGGGCGCGACGTCGTGGTCGTGGACCGCATCCCCGGCCTCTCCGTGGCGTTGCCGCCGGCAGCGTCCGTCCTCTCGTCCACCGAGCTGCGCCTCTCCGGACGGACCCAGCCGGGACACCGCGTGTGGGCGAACGCAGAGTCCCTCCACGTCGATGAAGACGGCGCCTTTTCCGGAACGGTGACACTACCGGAAGGGAAGAGCAGTTTGAAGATCGCCGTGGAGGATCCCGAGGGACGTCGTGGGGAGATCGATCGGCCGATCGATGTTCGATCGAAGCGGCTCTTCCTCGTCGCGCTCGCCGACGGCGTCATCGGCAAGACAACCGGTTCCGCGCTCCGTGGAGCCGGCCAAAGTGAGGGCATCTGGACCGAGGGGCGCATCGCGTATCACCTGAAAGGCTGGGTCGCGGGCCGCTACCTGGTTACCTCGGCGTTTGACACGCGCCGGAGGCAGTTCGGGTCGCTCTTCACGAATCTCGACGACGCCGGCCGCGACCGGCTCCTCGTCAACCTCGATCCCGATCGCCTCTACCCGGTCTACGGAGACTCGAGCGCCGTGTCGTACGGCGCTCCAGGAGGCGGGCGCTTCTTCCTGGCGGTCGAAGGGGAGGCGTTCCGGGCCTCGGTCGGGGATTTTCCCATCTCCATCGACGAGGTGGAGCTGGCCGCATTCCATCGGACCCTTTACGGGGCGCAGGTCCACATGGGTCGTCCCGCCGGAGCGCCGAACCAGGGAACGTCCCTGACCGCGTTCGGGGCCGCAGCGCGCGACGTGCACGTCCGAGACGAGATTCGCGCGACCGGGGGATCCCTCTATTACCTGAGCCATCGGGAAATCCTCGAGGGAAGCATTCAGGTGTCGCTCGTCGTCCACGACGGGAACACCGGGCTCCCGCTCGTACGAGTCAGGCAGCAGCCCGGCGTCGACTTCAGCGCCAAGGAGTTCGAGGGAAGGCTCCTTTTCACCCGGCCCATCGCAAGCGTCTGGGACGACGGCTCGCTGGTGGATGGCGACCAGCTCCACGGTCAGCCGGTGACCATCGAGGCGGAGTACGAAGCTCGCGGGTCCGTGGGAGAGCGCGCCGCCGTGGGGGGGCGCTTCCGACAGCCCGTTGCTTCATTCCTCGCGGTGGGCGGGACGGTCCTGCAGGACGAGGACCGGGCCAGCCCCTACCGTCTCTGGAGCGGCGACACCGAGATGAAGCTCGGCGCCCACGGGCGGATCGTAGGCGAGGTCGCGCAGAGCCAGGGAGTGGCGGGCGGAACGTTCGTCAGCGAGGACGGCGGCCTGTCCTTCGCGGATACGGATTCTGCGTCCGCGCCACGCGGAGGCGCCTGGAAGGTGGCGGGCGACCTCGACGTCGGCGAATGGTTCCACAAACCCGGCCGAGTCAAGGTGGCGGGCTTTGTTCGACGGTCGGAGCCGGGGTTCACCGGCACCAACGATCCGGGCGGGCTGGGCTTCCTCCGCCACGGAGGGCAGGTTTCGCTCGAGACCGGGCTGTGGGGCTCGTGGGGAGCCGGGTACAACCGTGAACAGCGGCTCGGGATTGGATCGGGCGACAGCGCTGCCGTTCGCGACGTGAACCTCGTCGGAATCCAGTGGCGCCGCGACGCCGCACTCTTCGGCGCCGCATCGGAATTCCAGCAGCGCACCGTGGACTCCGTCAGCGCGGAGAGGAGCATGTCGCGAACAGGCGCGGCCCGGCTCTGGTGGCGCCCGATCCGACCCATCCGGACGACGGTCGAAAGGCAGCAGACCTTCTCGGGTCCCCCCAATGATCGCACCTCGCTGGGCCTGGAATGGTGGCCGCATCCGTCCCTCGCGCTGGAATTGAGGGGGTCGGACGGCTCGACGGGGCGGGCCGTTCGTGGAGGCGTCGCGCTCACCGTGGCCGGAAACCAGTTCTACCTTCGCGAGGAGCGAAACGAAGGGATGGGCACGCGCACCGGTTCGACGCTCCTGGGCGCCCAATCAGCCCTGGGCCCGATGGGCCGGACGTACAGTGAGTACCGGTGGCTTCACGACGCCAACGAGTCGGGCACGCAGTCCGTCGTCGGCGTCGAGCGGGGGTGGCGCTACGCTTCCGGACTTCTCTTGAGGTTGAGCGGAGAGCACTCCGCACGCGACCAGTCGGCCGGCGGCGGGTCGCGGCTTGCCCTCTCCTCGGACATCAGCTACCGGGGGCGGCTCCCGATCGCCGCGACCACACGGGGAGAGTATCGGGTCGACGGGGCCGGAGGCCGCCAACGGCAGGTGCTCACCTCGAGCGGGCTCGAGTGGAACCTGGTCTCGGGAATCTCCGCGCGCGGAGACTATCGCCTCAGCTTCACCCGAGACCGCGTGGCGGGAACCACTCCGGCCCGCTACGAAGAGCGGAGCTTCGGCGTCGCGTACCGGCCGGCACGCTCGGATCGCGTGGAGGGTCTCGCCCGTTGGACCCTGCTGAGGGACCGGCGGTTCTCGGCGCCGGGCGATAGTACGCTCACCGAGACCACGCTCGGCGTGACTGCGCTCGAGGCCACCGTCCAAATCCTGACCGGGTTCGATTGGGTCGGAAAGGCAGCCACGCGGATCCGGGGGGACTCTCGAGGTCTCCTGGGAACGGGTACGACCCACAGCGTGCTCTGGGCCCAGCGCCTGGAGTATTCGGTTCGAAAGCCCTTCCGCTACGGGGCCGAGTATCGGGTCCTGTCGCAGCGCGAGGTCGGGGACCGGAGCGCCGGCTGGTTGAACGAAGTCTCGTGGGATCCCGTGCCGAATTTCCGCTTCGGCGTGGGCTACAACTTCACGTACTTCTCCGGCGACCCGCTCCAGACCGGTCCCGAGAGCACGCATGGGTGGTTCCTCCGTGCCCAGAGCCGCTACTGACATGGCGCCTGATCAGGACGTGCGGCCGAGCAAGGCCACCGGTCGCTCCCGGCTCTCGGGCATGGGAAAGCCATTGCTCGAGACGTTCGTGGCGATCGCAATGACGCTCGCATGCTTCTCCGGCTTCCTCGCTCTTCTCAGTGTCGCGTTCCCATCTGGGGACGACATCCGGACCCTCATGACCGGTCTTCGACCGTCCGGGTCACGAGAACCATCGAACCGATCGTTGACGGCGGAGCTGCTCGATCCCATCGCGTCCGCCTCCTCCCCTGTCGCGACGCTCACGGTGAGGCGCCGGGATGTGAAGCGTCGCTTGGCGGGGCAGATTGCCTGGACCCGTGCCTCGTCCGGGCTCGAGCTTCACGATCGGGATGCGGTCCAGACCGGCCCGGACGGCCGGGCGTCCATCGAGTTCGGACCCAAGGTTGCCATTCAGGTCGAGGAGAACGCCTTGGTGGTGGTCAGCGGCCTGCACCTGGAAGCGGACCCGGTCGATTCGCCGCGGGGGCTCGTCTTGCTGCAAGGTGATCTGTCGGCACGAATCCATGGATCCGACGAGGCGCCAATCCTGGTCGAGATTCCAACCGGCCGGGCCCTCTTGAAGTCCGCGCCCGGCGGGACGGCGGCGTTCCGAATCGACGTCGCCGGTGACCGCTCGACGTCCGTCGCCGTCCTGGACGGAAGTCTGGAGCTGGCGGCCAACGGCCGCAAAATCCGAGTCGGTCCAAGCCAGTTCAGCCGCGTCGGCCCCGGGGGACAAATTCAGGAACCGCGTCCTCTCCCGATGACTCCAGCGGTCCTGGAACCCGCGGACGAATCCTCCTTCCCGTACCTCGATCTCCCTCCGCGCGTCACGTTTCGCTGGAGCCCGGTCGAGGGAGCGGATCGATATCGCGTTCGCGCCGCGAAAGGCCCGGCGTTCAGCGAGTTTGTCCTGGACGAGATCGTGGCGGCTCCGTCGCTCACGTGGGGGCGACTCGCCGTCGGCTCGTATCACTGGAGCGTCGCGGCGATTCAGGATGAGATCGAGGGATCGCCGTCCAAGCCCCGGAGATTGGCGGTGACCCGCGAGGGAGACCTGGAGCCGCTTCGGGTGGAGTCACCCCCGGCGGAGATCGATGGGTTCCGCTTCACGGTGCGCGGGTATGCCGACCCACGGGCCCGCGTCTACGTCATGGCGCAGCGGGTCGAGGTGAATCGAGACGGTTCGTTCGAGGCGGAGGTGCGCCTGAAGGCGGGCGCGAACGTGCTCCTCGTCGAAGCCGTGGATCCGGCGGGGCACAGCTCCTATTGGAGCCAAGTGTTACGGGCGAAGTTCTGATGCGCGAGGCTCCCGACATGACGCTCAAGATCAGGGTTACGTTCCGGTTCAAGATCCTGCTCAGCGTGCTCATCGTCGTGACGACGGTGGTGAGCCTCATCACGTTCACGATGGCGCGAATGTTCCATGCGGACAAGGTCGCGTACGTCGAGGATCTCGTCTCGCTCGTTTCGGTTCACGCGGCGGAGGAGGCGAATCTACGTCTGACCGTCTACCAGGACCAGCTCGTCACCGCGGGCCGCGTTCTGGACGCTTCCAACATCCTTCGCGAGCGCCGCGACGAAGCCCTGAGGAATCTCTTTAACAGGAGTCCGGGCCTCGTGGCCCTGCGCGTCTTCGAGAACGGCAAGGTTGTGCGGCTGCTCGTGGACAGCCTGTCCCTTGGGGCGGTCGGAGTGAGCCGGGCGTCATTCCTGGCGGCAATCGCCAGCCAAGCCATCCCGTTCGATTCGATCGAGACGGGATCCCTCTATGTTCGGAATTCGGCCATCTCGAGCCTGCTCCCTCTCTCGACGGTTGCCGTCCGAGTCCCTCGCGTCGCCGGCCGTGTCCCTCTCGTGGTTGTCGGCACGCTCGACCTGAACCGATCGATCGCTCTGGGACGAAGCTCGAGCGCGTTCGATGTGTTTCTCGTGGATGTCGACGGACGCATCGTGGCCCACGCCGATGCAAGGCGAAGCGCTTCGCGAGAGCGACTCGGCTGGCTCCCTCCGCTCAGCCCCGGAAGCCTCGCCATGGTGAAGCAGACCGAGCGCGACGGGAAGCCGATGATCAGTGGCATCGCGAACGTGGGGATCGGCGGCCTTCGGGCCGGCGCAGAGATTCCGAAGTCGGTCGCTTACTTTACGCTCCGAAACCTGCTCGTGAACCTGATCCTGTTGGCGCTTGGGCTCCTTGTCGCGGCGGCGGTCGCCAGTCTCATCTGGGCGACCCAGATGACGCGCTCCCTGGGCCAATTGACGCGCGCCGCGCAGGCGATCGGGCAGGGCAACTTCGATGTCCAGGTTGCGGTGCCCAGCCGCGACGAGATGGGACAGCTGGCCGGCTCGTTCAACCAGATGGCGTCGGAGCTCCACGGCCGAGAGCGGGCCCTGAAGGAGGCTCAGACACAATTGATCCAGTCGGAAAAGATGGCAGCCTTCGGCCAGCTCGGCGCAGGGATCGCCCACGAGGTCAAGAATCCGCTGGCCGGAATCCAGGGCATGATCCAGCTCACGTCCCGGTCGCTCTCGGCCGACAATCCGCTCCACGAAACGTTCGCGATTCTCGAGAAAGAGACGAAGCGCTGCCGAGCGATCATCGACAGCTTGCTGAAGTTCGCAAGGCAGGAGAATCTGGCGCCTGAACCGATCGCGCTCGAGGATGTGGTCGCGGACACCAAGGCGATTCTTCATCATGAGCTGAGCCTGCACAAGATCGTCCTCGAGACCGTGATTCCCCCGAACCTGCCGCTCATCCAGGGCAGCGCGAACCAGATCCAGCAGGTCTTGATGAATCTCCTCCTCAATGCGGAGCAGGCCATGGACCCCCGGGGCCACGGGACGGTCGAGGTCAAGGCCGCCCAGCGGGACGACGGTTTCATCGAGCTCTACGTCCAAGACGACGGACCCGGCATCCCCCAAGCGGTTCAGGGCCGCATCTTTGAGCCGTTCTTCACAACCAAGCCTCCCGGCAAGGGAACAGGGCTCGGCCTGGCGGTGACATTCGGAATCATGCGCGCCCACGGCGGGGCGATCCGCGTGGAGAGCGAGGAGGGCCGCGGGACGACGTTCATCCTTCGCTTCCGGGTGGCTGGATCGCATCCCGCGACGGATGGTGCCTCGATCGAGGCAGCGGATCCCGAGGACCCGACCCCCGGGGATCGGCGGGCAGCATGACCGAGCCAACCCTCGATCTTCTCCGGGAGCTCCAGGCCGCGAGCATCAGGGCCGAATCGGCGTCGCGCGCCAGAAGCGAGTTCCTCGCGGGCATGTCTCACGAGATGCGGACCCCGCTTCACGCGATCCTCAGCTTCGCCGAGCTGGGAGGACAGAAGGCGGCCACGCTGACGCCGGAGAAGACGGCTCGGTATTTCAAGTTGATCGAAGAGAGCGGTAGGCGCCTCCTCGACTTGCTGGGCGATCTCGTCGACCTCGCCAACCTCGAAGCTGGGAAGGGTGTTCTTCGCTTCGCCTCGGTGCCGGTCGAGTCCGTGGTCCAGGGGGTGGTGGATGAATTGCGTCCGCTCTTTCTGTCGCGTGGGGTCGGACTTGAAGCAGCCTGCGAGGCGACGAGCGGCTGGATCGATCGTGGGGCGTTGTCGCAGGTGCTACGGTGCATTCTGACGAACGCGGCCAAGTCGTCCGGTCCGGGCGGCGCCGTCACCGTGGCTCTGGCCCGGTCGGAGCGAGGTTCGTTCCTATCGGTGACCTGTCGCGGCTCCGAAGTTCCTCCGGCGCGACAAGGCCCCGCCGTCCCGGAGCTTCCGAATTCCACCGGCTCGAAGACCGAGACGAGACGTTCGGCGCTGGTATTCGCCATCTGCGGAGAAGTCATGGCGGCTCATGGAGGCAGGATGTGGGCGGACCACCGGGATGATTCGGGCGAGACCGTCCATCTCGAGATTCCGGATCGGGGCTCAATCCCCGGCGACGAGGGGGCTTCGGGTACGGACTAACATGCCAGCCATCGCATTCCGTCTCGGGCGCTCACCCGCGGCGTCGCTTGGCCCGCTCCGGCTCGCTCTCTGCGTCCGGCACCAGCGGCTCCGGCTCGACCCGCCCGGCGGCCAGCGGCATCATCGCGATCGCGAACGGGACCACGGTGCGCACGTTCGCGCCGGCGTAACTGGCCGCAATAAGCGCGACCGGCAGGCCGACAAGCACGGCAAGGCTGCGGAGCGGGTCGTCAGGCTCCCAGACGTAGCCGCGGGCCAGCAGGTCCATGTGGGCGCGTACCTGCTTCATGCGCGAGGCCCAGCTCTGGCCCCGGGCGAGCGGAATCGGGACGAGCGCGAGAACGAACCATGCGTTCGCAAGGATGTACAGGAACGCTGCCCCGCCCGCGATCATCTCGAGCGGGGATCGGAGCGCCGGGGCCACGCCGTCCCCGGCCTCGAACACGCGGAACAACCCGGCGTCGAAGCCGTGGATCGTGATGACCACGAGGATCGTCGAGAACCACGCTTGGAAGAAGACCTTCCAGCCGAAGTTGCGGTCGATGTCTGTGAACGCGTTGACGACCGTCGGCACCGTCGGAAGGAGGAGCAGGA
>Ga0137398_10000953_pt1 | contig 11203 bp, 18 predicted proteins | sample czorhiz216metaG_FD_106659 | JGI IMG/M metagenome (GOLD analysis project Ga0137398, IMG submission 106659) | Vadose zone soil microbial communities from Angelo Coast Range Reserve, California, USA - czorhiz2.16 metaG | ecosystem: Environmental > Terrestrial > Soil > Vadose zone | place: USA...
CGTTCAGCCCTGCAGGTACGTGCCATAATCCTGTTACCTGTTACACTGTAGTTGGCAAATTTATTCTGTGTGAGTTTGTACAGTACAGTATGTGTTTCACAGTAAATGCCTCCTTTTTTTCTGCGTGAAATTTTTTTTTAATCTCTTGCGGTGACGCCTTGCTTGGACGCGCACCAAGAAACTTATAAGACAATGTCAGAGCCAATGGCGGGCATGTGGGTTACACATGGCTAATGATGTAAGCAGAATTGAGGCCGACGTTCGGGTCCGTACCAACGCACTTCTAGAACGCTGGGCACACCGGACAGAATACACCGGTGACACAGTCCCCGGGTGTATGAAGTGAAAAAGCTGCCTAATTCTTACCTCCCACAGCTTCTTGGCTTCTGTCGATAGTCGCAGGCAGAGTCAACATGTGCAAGGGGTGTGAATAAATAGAAATGTTGGTTGGATATCTTTGCACCTTGTAGATAGCTTTCTTTTCAAATACTGTAATAGAGTGGTGTAATACAGCAGTAAATGATGCACTTGAAACCAACAGCTCCATAAAGACTGGCATGAAGGTGTCAAATTGAAAAGTGGCGCTGACACTTTGAACAATCAAGCTAATCAAGTGCCACCGCGGCGTTGAAAAATCTGTTGGCATACCAATTTTCTGTCCTGCTGTCGAGATGGAGGATAATGGGATCTTCGGTGGATTATGGGGGGGAAATCCCTCACGGTGTGAGATGGAATACTGTAGCTAGGCGCGGATGGCTCAGCTCAGGGCAATGCAAGACCAAGAAGATATCGCATCTCATTTTCGATTCCCCTTTGCGTGGGATGCCAATCCCTTGTTAAGGTAACCGGCACAGCGCTAGAATAGCTCGGCTGCTCAAGAAGCCGAGTAGCCAGACTACAGGCAGCGAAAGGGCATAGATGAATGTTGCGCAGCAACAACGTTGCTGACTACAGGTAGGGGTATTTGAATTAGAACGACCCGACGGTACCGAGGTGGTCGATCACGAAACGCAAGATCCGGGATATAACAAGGAATTCGAGGCCGATAACGGATTGGTTTCAGGGGGGGATGGGCGCCAATAGGGAAGATGAGATCTACGAGGGTGTCAGAGGATCGAGGTGAAGTGAGAGGCAGGGGGCCGAGAGGGAGGAGGAGAGGAAATTTTCAGTGGTGGTATATGGATGAGGAGAGGGCTGAGCTGAGGGTAACAACAAGGTGGATACTACGATAGTAAAGCTGTGCACGTGCTGGGATGGGCGGCTGCGGAGTCGGATTGAGTGGGAGACCGGGAAGGAAAGATGTATGTAGGCCAGCTAGGGTTGCTCCAGCTTTCTCGCTTCCTGGCACATTCAACCAACCATCTCACCGATCGATCGTCCCTCGTCGGCCCTCGTCGTCACAAATCAGGAAAGAGGCCACAAGCCGGGGTCAGTTAGTCGCACTAGCTCGTCCTCTTTTATTCAGCCGTCCAAGCCCTCCCCTCGTATGTATCTCTTTTCCTCATAGCGCCTATCCAACAATGTCCCCTTACAATGACCAGCAGCCTCACACCGTCATCAAGTCAGAGTCGCCCCCCCTTCAGTCCGTCCCAATCTCGTCTATAGGACAACCTTATTCCACATACTCTGATAATCCCCTCTTCCGCTTTGGCACAAAAGAACACAGCGCTCCTCTGCCTCCCTTCAGCTTCCTATCCCGCCCTAGGTCGTCCTCCTTTTCGCCTCACTCCCCAATGTCGCACCTCAACACATACTCTTCCGCTGTGTCCGGTTCCCAGTCTCATTTTGCTGTACCCCCCGTGGATGACCCAGATGTCCTCACACCGACCGACGAATATGACGACGACGAGGGTGGTGACTTCCCCTCTGCGTCAGGTTCGTCGTCTAAAATAGACAAGTCAGTTCGTAGAAGAAGCAGTAAAGGTGCGTCACGATTCTCTGCCTCCCTCCCTTTTGATTGCACTGACTATGGTCCTCAAATCTAGCTTGCGATCAGTGTCGTAAATCCAAGTGCAAGTGTGAGAGGACATCCCCAAATGAGCCCTGCAAAGCTTGCATCATGTTGGGAACACGTGAGTCTTTTATTGTCCGGCTTGTAGGGATATTCTTCACTCGTTATGAGTTTTCGATTCTCCCCGCTATTCATACGGCAGTGTTGAAATCGATACCATTTCTCTCTACAACCTCTTTTGTCTCTCGTGCTCAGAGCTGACAATACGTCTGTTGCCCTCGAACATATCTAGATTGTACGTTTCTTGGTCCCTCCCGCAAACGCGGTCCCCCAAAGGGGTATATCGACGCCATAGAAGCACGCCTGCATCAAACGGAGGCTCTGGTGGGCATCATGCTGGCTGCCAATGATTCGCGAGCACGGAGTTTGTTGGATGACATATCTCAGGTAACTTTGACAACGAACCCTCCCACTAGCGAGTCACTTTCTGTTTCTGCCTTTATCTTACTGGCTCTTCTAGGATCCACTGGCGTACGAGATCGTCGAACGTGTGGATAACTCACCATACGGCACGAGAGGACGAACACGAGCAGCTGAAGCATCCTCTGCCTCGTCGAAAGCACGACCACATCCAGCAGGAGTCAAAACCAAGTCCGACTCACCAAATTCTTCCTTCCATGCGACGCAGTGCGTCCACATTGGATTCGCTCAACTTTCGTTTTGCTGAACGTCTTTGTACTAGTCCATCGACCGAGTGGCAGGATCGCCTCATTGACCATTTAAACACCCTTGCCGTAGCTCGTGGACAAGATTCTCAATCGCCGAGTCGTATCTCCCCACAGCCCTCCAGCAGTGGCCGTCCTATGCTGTCTCTTTCCACAGAACATCTACGGTCACCAGATAGTAGTGAACCTCCTCGCTCTCGCCAGCGGCGCACAAGTTCTCGGTCCCCTTCCGACTCTTTCCACTCCCTACGCTCATCCTCAGCAGGTGCTGGCACAAGCAGTGCCGTCGTGGGGGGTGACCCCGTGGACGAACACGAAAAAATTTGCAGCACCGAAGAAAATGCGCTCGTAAGCGAGGTTGGTCACCTTAGTTTGAATGAAGAGAGAGAAGTACGGTTCCATGGACAAGCGAGCGGCTTGCACCTATTGGACGTCAAGGATCGAATAGACGGACGAAATGAAGGGGGAATATGGTTAGTCGTTGGTTTCATGCCTTGCTGGTTCACGATTTCAATGAGGATTCCGCTGATTCTGACCCAATATCTCAGGCGTTTCCCCAAAGCTCGAGTTTGGCCACCTTTACCGGACTCCGAGCCTGACCCTCAGTCACACAGCGAAGAAGTCGTAACCTTACCAGATGCCGCAACACAGGATCGGCTCCTGGAAATATACTTTGCATATGTCCACCCCGCTCTACCCGTTCTTCACAAAAAGAGCTTCCTGGAAGAGCTGTACGTCATTTATCTCGCCATCTTTCTAGATGCTGCAGCAACCTCACTTTGCTATTCTAGGAATGTCATCCGGCAATGTGGCAACAGTTTTAACCCTCCCTCTCCCTCGCAGTTCGGGCGGAGGCGGCTGCATATATCCCCATTGCTCTTACTTGCTATGTTTTCCGTCGCGGCTAGATATACATCTACCCACGATAGCGATAAACCACCGTCGGAGAGCGCGATGTGGACTGCCGGTGATGTGTATCTGGGGAAGGCGAAGCGACTCTTGGATTCGTCCTATTCCTCATCTCGTCCAGCCACGTGCCAGGCCCTACTTCTTATGGGATATCGCGAAATTGGAATCGGTGCGATGGCACAGGCTTGGCTTTATATTGGTATGGCCATTCGCATGGCTCAGGACCTTGGCCTTCACAAGAACGCGGATCAATGGACGCACGGCGGGGTGTCGCTGTTTACTCCTGTTGAATTACAGGAGCGTCGCAGGATCTGGTATGCCTGTGTGATTATGGACAAATACGTCTCCACATATGTGGGACGCCCGTTATCCATCCTCGAGCGAGACTTCGATACAGAGCTCCCAAGTATAGATGAGGTATGTTTAGTATCTTGTGTTAAATCTGTTTGTCGTTAACCACTGCATAGTCAGAGGAGATGGACGAATGGCAACCAGCCAAGTGCGATCGCGAGACGTATAATTTCCCACCTTTCCCCATCCACACACTGTCATGTTTCAGAGCCTCCGCTGCGCTCTGTACGTCGGTGGCATTTCCTCCCAAGTTTTTGATCTCACATGTCTCGTAGCTATCATTCTCGGCGAAGTCGTGCAGCTTATCTACGCTGTACGTCCTGACCCAGGCCGCCATTCCGAGTCGATACGCCTTGGGGAGTTATTGGACAAGTGGCTTCTGGATCTGCCCGAACACCTAAGGTTCGACCCAAGTAATTGGAAGAAACCGCACCCTCCGTTGCCATTTATTATGACGCTACATATGCAATATTGGTGTGTGGTCCTCTTATTACACCGCCCTTTGTGAGTGTTTTCCTATGATCGAAATATACTCGATTATAACACATCGCAGTACGAGATTTGCATATGAGATGCGCACCAAAGGGTGAGTGGTGGTTTGGGGCGTCATTAATCACCTATCTGATGACGGTGATTTCTGGAAGGCTTGACCGTCAAGACTCTAGTGATCAAGAACTTCGAGTTCTTTCGCAGAAGAACTATGACCTCTGCATTCAAGCTGCCAACCGCATCACATCCATCGGTATGGCATTCGAAGAGCACCTCACAGTGAGGCGTGCCCCTGTGTTTTTTTCGTTCTACGTGTTTAGTGCTAGCATAATGCATGTCTGTACTCGTGAGTTGATTTTTTACCCTCAAGCATTGATACTGTGCTCATTCCAGGTTTAATAGTTAATGCGTATCCAGATGATCCACATGCACGAAACGGACTGAAGACGTGCATGGACGTGCTCCATCGCATGTCAATAACCTGGCCAAGTGCCGGCCGAGCCTGGGAGCTTCTCTATGGCTGCAAGGCTAACGTCCAGAATTCTGTCTGCTCTTTGTCAGCGACAGACGTCGTCAGGACACAGAAGCGGACCGCGGATCATTTCCTCGACGATAACGCATCACTGTACCAAGTTCAGTTACCATCGATGGCCCAAGGGGAAAGGTCTGAAACCGTACATAGCCAACCGCAAGCCAAGCAGGAGTCTACTTTGAATAGCTCCCAGAACTTCTATTCGTTTAGTGACCGGTGGCCGGGAGAAGGTTGCCCAGGCGACTTTGCCGGAAGCCTGTCGACGTCTGTGCTCCCACAGCAATACAGCACAGGATTCTTCGACAGGCCTGTCGTTCGTGGTTCGAATACCAGTTCCCCTGCCGAAGTTGGTGTTAGCTCTCAGCAAGAGTTGTCAGTCAGCCGTCGTGGATACCCTCGATACTGGAGCGATTTCTCGGCCTTGAGCCAGCTGGGAGTAGCACCCTTTGCGAATTCCCTCGAGCACGAAAGCCAGCAACACCAACAACCCCACCCACAGACTTATCCAATATCAGGTCAATATACACTTTGGTGAGCAGACTTTCCCCTTGCTGTTACCCCCCACTGACAGCGTGTACCGCACGTTTAAGGTAATCTACTACTACCTGTCTAGATGGCTGTTGCCATGTCATCTTCCTCTATATAACACTCACTCGGTTGTACTTTAAAAGGACGGATTGTCTGCGTTGGTGCTATGTGACACTTCGGCCGTCTATGCTGCTGGTACAGTTAAAGGCGACGGACTTCAGGTGCATCGATTTATCGGATCTAACAATGCTAGCGACTTTAATATAACGCTTCTATACTGTATCAACTCGCGACTGTAGAACTTAATACATTTTATCGGATTTGGATCTTCGTTTTCCAATCACTCTGTTCGCTAGTTATGCGCTAACAGGAGCCGTGCAAGAGACGATTGCCCCATGGGTAGGGAGATGTGGATGATTGGCGATCGCATGGTGGTTGAGTATTTTAACCGTGACCTTGGGGGTCCAGTGAAAATAATACCTTACGGTAATACGATAAAACTCCCAATTGACAGCCGAACGTATCGCAGCCTGGATGTGCTTTTAGATGACACAGTCTCTCGAATCTCAACTTGAAGCCTCGAGACCCGAATAAGATGGGCCGACTCGGGTGTGAATATCATGATTCTGGCCCGCTCATGGAATATCCTCTAGCATGCGGTTTACATTTCCCGACGGATTTTCTTCAGCAGTCACTGGCAGACTACTAGTAAGCTGATCTCAGGCCGTCGCCGGGATGCGTGCGGACACACAACGCCGCATTGGTAACGGAATTGTATACAGGCTGGCAGTAAGCCTAGGGTTTCCAACCGCTTTCCAGTCAGTTACTATGTATGCGTGTCAGTTTTACAAGAATTCTTATTTGGTGCTTCTCATTTGAAACTCCTGTCTGGCCAAGTAACTGGGTTGCCCCTGTGAGTAGCCGATACGGACATAACCGGCGGCCGCCAAGAAGCCATCATTGGCTAGCCAGGGCCAGAATCATTGGCACTTGATGGACAGTTACAGTTGCCAGCGCTGCACTGTACAGCTTTTGAATATCTACGGCCTAGCCGCCTACTGTAACTTACTGTAGAGTACAGTATGTGATACGCAAGACGAGGTGGAAACCCAGGCTAGTACGTGCCTGACAGCGGCACCTACAGGATGGAAAGGCCGTTGCGCAACCAAGAAAGCCTTGATGCGTTGGTACGGTGGTGGAAGACATCCTACAGAGGCAATTACTTTTGCCTAGTCTCCACTGTCGCGCTGCGGATTCTTGGCATACACGAGAAAAGCGAGTACTACGACAAGGAAACAGAGAGAAAAAAGGCTCTGAGTAGACAGGATCATTATCTGGAACTGAGGCGTTCATGAGTCTCAACGTAGTGTCACAAGGCGTCCTGGGCACGAAGGTGGCTGGGATTTGGCTACAGTACATAGCTAGTGATAATGGGGAAGGGGCATCGGTAACTTGGCGCTCAGCGCTCATCGATCATCCTCAGCTGGCCTGGAGGCTCTGTGAGGGTGCGTAGTCTCGACGAGACATCTTGAGTAAGAAAGAAAAACAGTACAACACGATTCTCGACATCTACAAAAACACCACTGAGCTCGTTTGCGTATCGTAAAAACGTGAATTACAGGCTTGTAATTACGAACCGTACAATAAAATGACCAGTATAAGAATAAGAATAATAACATACAGAAGATTAGCGAACTAGTCGCGCATTTTAACAAAAACTTTTGGCCGAGTGGAATTCAAGTAGCATCCTTCAGCTCCGTGTCAGAACGTTCTCCGGGTAGAGGTTCTGTTTTGGTCTTGTAATCATCTTTCGTTCCTTTTCCAACCAAAAAGCCTGAATCTTCCGAGGCATATTGATCCTCATCCGCAGATACTAGATGGACGAACCAGGGAGAGAACATCTGTGTAACTTCCTGGAACCAATCGCGGAAACCATGGCGTCCGAAACGACGGAGGATGAGGACAAGGCGTCCAGAGAGATAGGCGGATACTGCGAATGCGGTCAAAAATCCGGACAGAAGCAAAGCAAAGCCTAGGGTAGTAACAAGAACGCCACCTGATTTTAAGGTAAGAACGTGATAAGGACATCTATACAATGAAAGGCTTACTTACCCAGTAAAAGGAAGACTGTAGCCGAGAACGCAAAAGCGATGCAGAGGGCAATTGCCAATGCAGTTGAAAGTGTGGCCATTGATACGACACTATAAGAAAGCACATTTAAATGCAACGCGCCAAGGATACTGGCTGAAGGAGTCTCATACATGAATGCGAGAATAGGAAATAAGCTGAGTATGGCAAAGGTCGAGAGGAAAACCTATATCCGATAACGGCAGACTGAATTAGATGGATATAGTTAGGAAAACGTTCGAAAAATCTCACAAAAGATATCGGATACGCCATAAAGAGGGACCTCATGAGGTCTACGATGGGAAGAACGTAACCTTTTTCGAATCTGGCATAATGGGGGATGAATGAACGAGTGTTACGGAATACCGGGGAACGCACCTTGAAAACGTCTGCCGCACAGCTGTGGCACTGTCATCAAAGTAAGAAGAGAGTGTATCTTGCGAGGTCTTTGGTGCCGCATTTTGAGGCCCCATGGTGTGATGAAGATAATAGTTCCCCCAAGTCCTGGCCCAAGTCCTGTCCAACTAATAGTGACGTAATGACGCAGGCGAGCGAGCGGCGCCACAACGGCGGGTAAAGCGGCCCGTGTTGCCTGCCAATGGCCTCCTCGTCCTCGTCGGCATCGAACAGAAAACTTAACACTCTCGAAACTCGCCTTCATCAGAGTGCCCTTCTTGCAGGAAGAGTGAGTCCCCCCGGAGAGGTAGCTCTTTTCGTATGCTAACTGCTACGGTGCGAAGCCTCTTGTCCAGAAACAAATCGACGCTCTTGCTCCTGACGCTCATGCACGCACAAATGCTATTAATTTCCTCCTTGCGGCTGTATGCGAGAATTTTGATACCTTGTGTATTTGTGCTAAGTGCATGTGTAGGGCCTTCTCAAGTTGATGAGAGATCCCAACGGAAATCTCTCATACCGTGCCGTTCAAAAGAACGAACTTGACGCGTGCGGAATGCTTTTTCGTCTCGTGTGTACTATTCCTGACTTCTGCCACAGGAAAAAAGGGTTGAGTGGAGAAGAGAGCATGGTTTTGGGTCACATTCAGGTAGCGGCAAATCAAGGTGACTACCACGAATTCTTACTTCCGACTACGCAGCTCAGTTCACGCTAAGGGATATGGACCAAGCATCTCAAAGCAAAAACGGAGCTGCATCAGACAGTGATTGATCGCTGTTTGAAGTCTCTTGTCCAAAAACAGCTCATCAAATCCGTTAAAGGCGTCAAGGTTTTATCTGTCTTCGTCCAAATGGCCCTTCTGACTCCCTGCTTTTAGTATCCAACGCGCAAGATTTATATGATGGCTCATCTAGAGCCGTCTGTCGAGCTTACAGGAGGGCCATGGTACACTGACAACGAGTTAGACACTGAGTTCATCAAACTGCTTTGTAGTGCCTGCCTACGATACATTAGAGAGCGGGTGTGTGGCTCCTTGTTTCGTTTCTCCTCCGGGCTAATTCGATCACAACCAGACCCTCCCAAAACACAGGCATGATGACGGCCGGCCGTCTTCACAACCCTTGTACCCAGCCTCCGCTGGCATCTCCTACCCGAACGCCAAGGAGGTTCTCACCTTCCTCAGCAAAAGCAGGATTACGGAGACCCAGTTTACTGAGGAACATGTGGAAATGCTGTTAAACGTTTTAGTGCTTGATGGGGATGTTGAACGAGTGCGCTTGCCACTTCGTTGTTATTTCAGCACTCCGTTGATGTCTCATGACAATAGCTTCCAGCCTTCGGCTCTTCGATGTGGGCGGACAACGACCTGAGCGATGACGCGTCCCAGAATTCGTCCGCCATTGACTCTGGAGGAGTTTTGAGGAAAGGAAGACGGACAGGAAAGAAGCAGGCTACGGGTGGTGACCCCACGACAAGCTCAGAGAATGAGGATGACCGTCCGCGGAAGAAATCATCCAAGAAGGCTCAGTCGTCCAGGGACAAACGAAAAAAAAGAAAGCGCAATCCCGAGGATATGGTTACCAGTGATGGTGGCAGCGACGGGGACACCAATGTCAAAAAGCGAAAGAAGCAGAAAACCGATGACGATCGCGGTGAAGACGAAGATGGGCACAAGTTGAAACGCATCCCATCAACGTCGAAGAGGAGGTCAGGTGGGGGAAGTAAGGTGTCGGAGCCGGATTCTCAGTCCGGGACGGGCTCTTCACCCTCGGATAGTGACTCGGACGACGAGTCGAAACCCACACGACTGATCTCAAGTTCACGGAAGTCTAACATGTCTTCGCAGCCCAAGAAGAAAGCCCATGCGCGCTCGCACTCTCCTTTAGCGTCCTTGGACGACAAGACTTTTCGAGGTGCACATGTATATCGTGCAGTACGCCAGGAACGCGTGGCATTGGGATGGTCTGAAGCACCGTGCGGGAGCTGCCCTGTGTTTGATTTCTGCAAAGAGGGAGGACCAGTGGGACCTAGCGGGTGCGAATACTACGGGGAGTGGCTGAAGAGAGCGACGATTACAATGGATTCTTGACTTGAGACTGACTGAGACATGTCAAAGGTCAGGTGACCTTACTTCCCGACAATTTATTTTTTTGAAAGTCTGCCCCAGTCAGCCTCAGGCCTTCAATCGTGCTTGCTCACGATGTCCCAGGTCATGCCCTCCGTTGGATATCCTGGTGGCCGCTCTGCTTTCTTCGCCGACCTCCATCTCGACTTTCCGCGATGGTTGCGACTCATCACGCTCGTTCCGCTTGTCCACGCATCAATTGAGGGCCTCTCCCATGAGGAACTCTGCTTTCATATTCTTAGCATTTTACCGTCATCCAATCCTCCGAACGTTCTTATCGTATCGGCTGATTGTATACGGTCGTCTGTTGCTGAAATGCTATTAGATGAGCCTTTTTTCGTCGTAAGATTGCCTCCTCACCCTAGACCTACTATTCCTCATATCTTCGCCATTTAATATAGTGCTCACTTCCGGAAAATGGATCGTCATCGTTATCGACCTCTCGCTGGGCTTATGAGTCTTCTTTCGACTCTGACCCTTCTCGAATCTCGTTCGCATTCAGCATTCTACGATGCATAACTTTGTCTCCTGGGTTATCGCTCCGCGATGCACTTTCTAATCTCACCTCTACTTCCCTTCCTCCAAGTTTGTCCAATTCTATATCAAACAAATCCCGAAGCCAAAAAGAACCTCAGTCATTATGTGATGTCCACGGGTACTCGCCACAACCAAGATCCCCCACAGCCGCCGTTCGTGTTTCCGTTCCATCTCGTGTTGGGCCGTCAGCCCTTCCAGCTCGGGCTGGGTTGGATTCGCCAAATCAACCGAAATCACGATTTCCCTCTGTCCTGGACTCATCAGGGACCTTTGATCCTTTTCGGTCTTGTGGACCCTTGTACCTACCTCGTGGTAGTGTCCTCATCCCGATGGGACTGACAGCCTCAGGGGACATCCTTCACCCTGACCACGTGTCTAGCCATCTTCCCCGATCCCGCGAGCTCCCTCAGCGATTCTACAGCACACCCGAACAGTCTGGAACTAATCCACTTGCAGCGGAGCGCGTAGATTCTGCAATAAGTGCCCAACATACAGCATCTACACCCGTTCCCCGCACGGCTCACCTCGTGGGC
>Ga0137398_10000954_pt1 | contig 11203 bp, 8 predicted proteins | sample czorhiz216metaG_FD_106659 | JGI IMG/M metagenome (GOLD analysis project Ga0137398, IMG submission 106659) | Vadose zone soil microbial communities from Angelo Coast Range Reserve, California, USA - czorhiz2.16 metaG | ecosystem: Environmental > Terrestrial > Soil > Vadose zone | place: USA...
GCCGCCGACCTGGAACTCATCGACGTAGGTGAGTACGGTCGGCGATGTGTACGAGAACGCATCGAGCGCCTGCCCGCGAATTGCGTAATTCAGCTCCGTCGCCGAGGCCCCGGCCCTGACCAATAAGCCGGGAACGGCAGCCTGAAGGTCGGTTTCAGTCGTGATGTTCTGTTCCTTCAAGGCCTCGACGGACAGAACCTTGACGGCCAGGGGGACCGTTTCGATGTTCTCCAGCGTGCGGCGCGCGGTGACCGTGACTTCCTGCAAAGCGCCAGCCGTGGGCTGCGCCGCCGGGCTCGCCGTCGCGTCATCCCCGGATACGGCGCGCGCGAGTCCTGCAGACGCCGCCCCGAAAGCCAGTATCGCGACACGCAGCAGGGGCCGCAGGCGCGCTTCACGCGCGTTTCTATACTCCCCATCCCGATAGCCCTTTATTGCGACATCGTTCCCCAAGATGGTCGCACAAATCATTTGCGGTACCGTCCGGAATTGTTATGCCGAAGATTGGTGAGGCTTTACTCGAGTTAGCAGTCGTACCCGCGCTAGGCTGGCCCTCCAAGCTGGTTCACGGCAGAGACGGCGTATGCAGTATAGAAGACAATAGCGCCGGCGCAACTTGCCCAAGACGCGCCAGTGTTGAAGAGCCGGTCCTGCGTAGCCGGCCTGACGATCGAGGCCATGCAGGCATCCCGCACCGCACCACAGGCGGCACCGGACAGCAACGCACTCTTAGCTGTGCTCGTCGTCGGAGAAAGGGATACGAAGAGACCCTTCGGTCCTGGTTGACGCGTCCACTTGCTCTGTCTCCGCGCGAATATGGGACATGGAATTTGAACTGGGCCGGTGTAGGCTGGTCAATGCGACAGTGAATTACCGAGTGACGTGGGACAAGATAAAACTGGATAGCGGAGTCGGATCCGCGAGACTGTGCGGATGGTGCCCGACACCGGGCTTCGCAATGACCGTAATGTGACCGCCGAGTGCTTTGAACCGTTCCTGCAGCAACAGGATATTTTCCTCCGGCGGCAGATCTATATCGGCATCACCGTACACCGCAATGATCGGGATGCCGGCCGCAGCGATCGGTGCCAATGAATCGACCGGATTCGATGGGTGCGCGAGGGCCTGTGCTTCGGTAAAGCCATATACTTGTTTCAATCTCTGCCAGTCCTCGGCCGAGCCTTGGGCTCTGCCTCTGCCGGCCGGCCAGCTCTTGAAATCGCATACCGGTGCATCGAGATATAGACATGCCACGGATCGCGGGTTGAGCGCCGCCCAATTCAGCGCATACAGCGCGCCCCTGCTGAATCCCTCCAACACACACGTGGGCAACAGTCCGAACGTTTCGACCATTCGGGCATAAAACTGATCCATGTACCGCATCGCAATCGGAGCTCCGTACATGTTTTGGACATCGATGTACGCCACGCGAAAACCCGCCTCGAGCAGCGCCAGATCGAGCGCAGGGAAAGCGCCGAAAAACTCCGTGCGCCAAATCCACGGATTGGAAGGCATCGGAATATCCGGTTGCACGAGTATGCAGTCGCGGCCCTCCAGTACGAATCTCTCGCTGCGGTAGCCTTCCCAAGTGGCCACCGCCCGATTCGGCACGGGCTGCAGCAAATGATGAGTGCACATTCAGTATGCTCGAGGTCCGCTAACGACGTTCCGCGGCGATCATTGCTCCGCACACATGGTGGGCAATGACTTGTACCAACAACGATAGAGGATGATGCCACACAGCAGGACGACGCCGATCGCGGTGCCGAAGTAGGAGAAATAGTGGCCGATCAGGAAAAATACCGAGAGGAAAGAGGCGATCAGCGCAAAGACCCCCGCAACGACATTGATGGCCGCCATGGGCAGCGAAGCGATCTGCGGAGCGGCAGCGCAGTGGGCCCGAACGGGCTGCCAGAAGCCGAAAGGCCGGACCCGCGTATAGAACGTCTCCAATACCGCAATCGGGGTCGCGGGCGTCAGCAGCGACCCCGACAAACACCCCGCCAGGCTCGCCAGCCAAATGATGGGCGCGTACACGTATTCGGCTAGGCCGAGGGCGCGGAACCAATGGAACGTCTGGCCGATGCCAAATAGGGTCGCCGCGCCAAGACCGCCGAAGATTCCGGCTGCATAGCCCCAACCATTGAAGCGCCACCAATGCCATCGCAGGACATTGGGGATCAGCGTAGCGCCAATGACGCCGGCAAGCATCCACACCCAAATGCTCTTGATGCTTTCGGCTTGGGTTCCGATGGCAATGCCCACGACAACGGTCGAAACCGTCGCAACGTAGCTGATGCGGATCAGTGCCTTGACGGACAGATCCGGCTTGGCGGGCTGTACCATGTCGCGCACCACCATGGACGCCGCCGCATTGACGGTCGAACCGAACGACGACATGAATGCCGCCAACAGCGCTGCGATCAACGCCCCGCGCAACCCCGCAGGGATCATCTGCACGATCACAACCGGCAGGATCTTCTCCGGGTCGGCACTTGCCACCAGACCGGAGGCGGCCAGAAACACGAACCCCGAAATCATTGCCCATCGAGGAATGCTGAAGAATCCCCATGCGCATCCGGCCTTGGCGGCGTCCGCGATCGAGCGGGTTGCCAGAAAGCGCTGTTCGCCGTAGTGCCCGCCGGCGCCGCTCATGTTCAGCAACAATCCCGACGCCGCGAGGTAAATGCACAAGTAGCTAAAATTATTCCAGCTCTCGTAGCCCGCCGGAAAGTGCACCACGGATCGCGGCGCTGCGTCGAGCGAGAAATTGGCGTGCAGCGTCTCGAGAGCACCGGGGTCCAGCTTGAAGAACACGAGCACGCCGATGGCGATGCCCGCAGTACTCGACAAGGCGAGCTGTATCACGTCGGCCAGCACCACACCGGCAAACCCGCCCATGGTCACATACAGCGTAGTCAGCGCCATCACCAGCACGGCAAACATCTTGGCAGTACCGGGCTCGACACCGGGAATCAAGACGGGCATGAATTTGCTCAGGCCCGCATAGGCATAGCCGATGCTGAATATGAGAAACGTGACCATCAGAATGGCGCCGGCGGTGCGCGCCATGCGGCCCCCCCGATCTTCGCCGAAGCGGATTTTCATCAATTCCACCGCCGTGACCACGCCGGTGCGCCGTATCCACGCCGCCATGTAGGTCATCAAGAACGCCGCGTTGAAAAATGACCAGCTCCACAGCATCCAAAAGCCGCGAAGTCCTGCGACGTAGAAAAGCGACACCAGAAACATGGTGCCGGCGACATCGAAATTGGAGGCGGCGCCCGAGGCCGCCAGCATCCACCACTTTTGGCGATTTGCGCCGAGAAAATACGAGCGGACGCTGCTCGACGCGCGGCGCGTGTGGTAGACGCCGATGGCGATCATGCCCAGGAAGTACACAGCGATTATCGCAAAATCTATGCCGTTCAATTACGGGTCACCCGGCGCGAATGGGGAGCGCTCCGCGGCGAGCGTTCCCCACTTAGAACTTCACGTCCAACATGAACTTGCCCGTTCGCGGCAGGTTCGCACGGGCAAAACCGTAGGGGTTGCTGCCGGCGACCACGGAGTTGCCGCGCGGATTGCCTTCGGTAATCGAAAATCGATCGGTCAAGTTGGTTCCCTGCACAGAGAGGGTCATCTTCGGCGTGATTCTATAGCTTACGCCGGCTGCGATATCGGTGTAGGCATCCAGTTGCAAGGTATTGGCGAGATCGCCCCAGCGCCTTCCAATATACGACACGGTCACGTACGCCGACGCACGAGCGTCGGGCGTCGACACGGTGGGGGTCAAGTGAATGGCAGTATTCGGCAAACGATCGATCTGATGTCCGTCAAAACTGGTGGTACCGCCTACGGCACTCAGTTTCGAATGCTGCCATACGCCGGAAAGGTCCAGGGTGAACACGCTGACGGGCCGCCACTTTCCGTCGAACTCGGCGCCCGTCGCGACATTGTCCAGGAAAATTTGCTGACCCGTATTGCCGATCACTTCCGAAACATTTTTGTTCACCGAGCGGAATCCCGTCAGCTCCGCATAAATCCCCGGAGTGGCGAAGCGGACACCCAGTTCTCCGAAGCGAAGCCTCGTCAGCGGAGAGTAGCAGCCGGAGCCGGGGCAAAAGACGGCAAAATTGGCGATACCCGTGTCGAAGGCGTTCGAGTAGCGTCCGTAGACAGAGAAGTTGTCATTAAAAAGATAGTTCGCGCCTGCGGTCCACGCGGTGGCGCTTAGATCGTGTCTACCATTGGTGTAAGTTCCGGTTCCGTAGCCCGCGGCAGCCTGATCGGCGATTACATTGGGGTCGAGCACCCCGCTGAGCGGTACATTACCGGCGGCATTTTCAGACACCGACTTGTAGCCGACCTTCTCGAAACGCACTCCGGCATCCAGCCGCAAAGGATCTATCGGCTGGTACTGATCGTTCAAATACACGGAATTGGACTTTATGTTGACCGTTCCGCTGGCGTAACCCGTGTCGTACTGCACGACACCGTTGTCCGTCAAGTGACCGACGATCTGCCCCGCCGCATTGACCGCCGCTACGTCGACGAGATGCGCTTGATTGGTGACATCCATGAGAAAATCGACGCCGTTCTGACTGACGTCCATATTCACGTTCCACGTCAGTAATCCCAGAGTGGCGCTGTTTTTATCGGTGCGATAGGTGAGTTGAGCGTCGTTGATGATTTCATCCGTACTCTGTATGAATTGATTGGCGCCCATCTGGGTCAGCAGGCCGTTGCCGTTCATCGCTGCCGGATTCGTGATGACGGCGCCGGAGTCGACCCGCACCAACTCGGCTCCGACGGCCCCTTTCGATGCGAACGTCGAAATCAAATTGGTGACGAGGGGATTCGTCGCCAGGAATGAGGCCGCGCTCTGGATCTGGCTGTTGCCCCCCAAATTGCGCAAGTCGTTATCAATGGTCTTGATCTTGGCGATTCGCAGCGAGTCATTGAATCGCAGGCCGTTCTGCCAATCGTGAGAGACGATAAAAGTCGCTGTATCCGATCTCTCCCATATCCCGTCTTGGAGATTGATGGATTGGCCATCGCCATTGGGGGACTTGATGTTGATCAGCTGGCCTTCTCGCCCCTGCAAATAGTCGGTTTCAGCGTTGAATCCAGGGATTGGCGAGATCCTTTGAACGCTTCCGCTTTGCGTGATTTTCACCGGCTGCGGCAGAAAGAATTGCGTGTGATCGTCGATGTGTTTGTAGGTGACCGTCAACGATGTACTGTCGTCGAATTTATGCGTCAGTGTCAGCCGGAACTGTCCGCCGTTATTGGTATCGTAGCCCACATTTTTAACCCCGTCGCCGCGACGAAAGTAGCCTCCGATCGTGGCGGTAGTATCTCCGGAATTGCCGATCGGACCGCCGTAAAAGACGTCCGTCCGAACTTCACCGTAGTTATAGTACGAGACGGCCACCTCGCCTTCGGGGGTATCGGTAGCCTTGCGGGAGATGAAGTTGACGATGGCAGCGGCGCCATTGGAAGTTAGTACACCGGAGGGACCGCCCCGCGTGACTTGCATTTCACCGTACGTCAAGTCGCGGCGCAGTTCTAACTCTTCCAGAAATCCGTTATACAGAAACGGCAGCCCGTCTTCTTGGAGGCTGATGTATTCAAGGAAACCGCCCCGGACGCCGCGCGCGGAAATGTTGAAGTTATCCTCTCCAGCGCTCGCCTCGCCGTAGAAACCCGGAATGGAAGTCAGCAGCGCTGCCAAGCCGAGCGCTGGCGAATTCGCGAGGGCTTCCTGGTTAACCACCGTAACCGCAAAAGACGTCTGCATGATCGTCTCTTTGATGGTGGTACCGGTGACCACGATCTCATCAAGTTCCGACGGGGCACCGATAGCGGTCGCAGGTGCCGGCGCCGTTTGCGCCAGAGCGTGTTGCCCGGTCAGTGCGCCTGACGTCAGCAACGCTGCGGGGAGAAAGCTTGCGCGAAGCCTTTGATAGTTGCCTGATTTCTTCATCGTAGATCCCCCCACTCGTCTTTCTTGTATTCGCTGCCGATCTCTGCCCGCCGGGCCGGAGCGGGATTGATTCTAAGCACGGTTCTAATATTTAGCAATAAAAATGTTTCTATAGGCGAATTTTACTTGAATCGACTCAAAAGCGGGCAAGCAAGGTCATGTGAGGGCACGGATGGGTCTTGACGGGCAGCTGCAGCCGGCGCCAATTTCGGATGCGCCAGGGGGTCGGCCGTTGACATCGATGTCGGCCCGGCGGCCGCCTCGGCCGATCGGCACCCAAGTCGGCTTTCCCGGGCGCGCCGATCAGCGCAGCGCTGACGGTCTAAAGGGGAGGTCAGCTCGCGAGAAGATCGTGCGCCGACTCGATCGGACGATTCGCGCCGCCCAGCTCGCGCGAGATCTCCTGCGCTGCCAGCACGACCTGGCCCACGGTTTCTTCAACGGATAAGGAGCGAACCGTCTTCACGTAGGGGATGGTCAGCGCGGCGGCGACACTGCCTGACTGAGCCACGGGGGCCGATAAGTCGATCACACCCTGCACGGCGTGACTTTCCGAGCGCACGAAGCCGGCTTTGCGCGCAGCATGACCGCGTCGTTCGAAACTCACCCACTCACGTCGGCCTACGGTCCCCGAGAGGCGGGCCTTCCACTCGGCACGCACCAGATCGGATTGGAATGCGTACAGAACAAGTCCGGAGGTCGATTCAATGAGCGACCGGCGGTGGCCAATGCGCACCGAAAATCCAAGGTCTCCCGGAGCCTCGACTCGGGCAACGATGACCATCTGGTCGGCAGACGCCACTCCCAAGTGGCACGACTGTCCGGTACGTTCGGCAAGCCGGTGCATCACGGGCAACGCGGCCTCATGCAAATCTCTCGTGGGCGCTCGCGTCATGCCGAGTGCGAATAATTTATTGCTCAGTACGTAGCCTTCGCCGGAGCTCGAAATCTCGAGATATCCATGAAACTCCAACACTTGAATCATTCGAAAGAGTTCGCTGACCGATCGCTTCAAGTGACGGGAAATGACGTTGAGCGACATGGGCTCACGCGCGCCCGCCAGCAGCTCGAGAACGGCCAGGCCTTTCTCCAGCGCCGGAGCACGATATTTTGGGTGTGCGGAGTCAGCCATGCAGCAATGATCCTTCAATCCGTAGCTATTTTGCCAGTAAAATCATGAGTTCGCCGGCTTTGGTTCCCTTGCGGGCGACCAGCCCATGGGTGTCGGCATCAGGCTTGGATTGCTGTCCAGGCGGCACCGCTCGGAAAGCGGTAGTGCTCGACGGATTCCGGCCGCATTTGCGCAGAAAATCCGGCCCCGGCGGGGGCCGCGTAGCGGCCGCCGCGGATGCGCACGGGGTCGACGAAGTGCTCGTGCAAATGATCGACGAACTCGATCGCACGGTCCTCCATTGAACCGCTGATCGCGACGAAGTCGGCCATCGCCAGATGCTGTACCAGTTCGCACAGTCCGACCCCGCCGGCGTGCGGAAACACGGGCACCTTGAATTTTGCGGCCATCAATAAAATGGCGAGATTTTCATTGACGCCGCCGACGCGCGCCGCATCGATCTGGATAAGATCGACCGCCTGCGCCTGAAACAGTTGCTTGAAGATCACCCGGTTCTGCGTGTGCTCGCCGGTGGAGATGCGCATCGGCGCGACCCCGCGGCGAATGACGGCGTGACCCAGAACGTCGTCCGGGCTCGTCGGCTCTTCAGCCCAGGCGACGTTGTAGGGCGCGAACTGCTTCAGCCAGTCAATGGATGCTTCGACGTTCCAACGCTGGTTCGCGTCGACGGCCAGCGCCACCGTTGGACCGATCGCCTCGCGCGCGATCCGGCAGCGGCGCAAGTCGTCTTCGATATTGAGTCCGACTTTGAGCTTTATGGTGCGAAAGCCTTCTTTGACCGCCCGCCTCGCCAGCCGTGCGAGCTTCTCGTCGGAGTATCCGAGCCAACCCGGCGACGTCGTGTACGCCGGATAACCGAGCGAATTCAGCGCCGCAATGCGCTCCGCCTTGCCGGGTGCGGCCGCTCGCAGAATCGCCAGCGCCTCGGCGGGCGTGAGGGCGTCGGTAATGTAGCGAAAGTCGATCAGATCGACGATTTGCTCGGGACTCATGTCGGCAATCAGCCGCCAGACGGGTTTCCCGCGGTGGCGCGCGGCCATATCCCAGGCTGCGTTCACCACGGCGCCGATGGCCATGTGCATGACGCCCTTCTCGGGGCCCAGCCAGCGCAGCTGCGAGTCATTTGTCAGGCTTCGCGCAAAGGCGCCGAGGTCAGCTACTACCTCCGCGACGTGTCGGCCGACGACAAGATGGCGCAAGGCCGCGCAGGCCAAGGCCTGTACGTCGTTGCCCCGCCCGATGGTAAAGACGAAGCCATAGCCGCATAGCCCGCTCGCGTCGTCGGTGCGCAGCACCACGTACGCGGCCGAGTAATCGGGGTCAGCGTTCATGGCATCCGAACCATCCATTTCCCGAGACGTCGGGAAACGGATGTCGTAAGTCTCGAGCGCCGTAATCACGGCCACGCCGGGGTTCGTCAACTGGGGTTACCTCCGAGGTCGAGGCGGTAGAAGTCAATGGCATTCCCGGCGAACACGGCTTCCTCGTGTCCCGGAGCGTGTCGATTCACGAGTGTCAGCGCCATGTCCAGCCATTCTCGATACGGTGCGCGCAGCGTCACCACAGGCCAGTCGCTGCCCCACATCACGCGCTCGGCGCCGAAGCATTGAAATATGCATGCGACGAAGGCATCCAACTCGGCGGCACCGGCGCTCGAGGACGCTTGGGTCAGCAATCCGGACAACTTGCAATGGATCGAGGTGCTGCGCGCGAGCTTCTCGATCTGGCGTGCCCAGTGTTCGAAGGCCCCGCCGGCAATATCCGGTTTGCCGGCGTGATCGAGGACTGCCCTGAGCGTCGGATGGCGTCGCAGACGGCGCTCGAGCACCGGCAAATGCCGCGGCGTCACGAGCGCATCGAATGCCAGATCGTGCTCGAGGAGTGCGTGGAACGCCGTGTCGAGCGATGCGTCTTCCAGCCACAGAGGATCATCGATGTCCTGGATCATGGGGCGCAAGCCTTTGAGCTTCCCGCCGCCTTCCCGAACGAGGCTGCGAACGCGATGCTCCACATCATTCGCTGCAAAATCTACCCACCCGACGACGCCGGCAATCGATGCGTGAGCGCGGGCGAGACCGAAGAGGAAACGCGTTTCCGCCTCGGTGGCGGCAGCCTGCACCAACACCGTGGCACCCACCGCGCAGTCAGCCAACTGACCGGATAGATCCTCCGGCGTGAAGTCGCGGTACAGCGTTGCCTCGCCCGCCGTAAGCCAAGCGTAGTCTCCCCGCTGCAGATTCCAGTAGTGCTGATGTGCGTCGACCCGGGTCACGTCGCCGATGCTCCCCGGTCGGCCTCGAGACGATATCGCTGCATCGTTGTCATGTTTCCTCCCTCCCGCCGCGACCAGTCGAGACGCGCGGCCCGAATGCTGCTGCTATTCCAGCCGATTTTCCGGCCACCACGACTTTTTTAGCGACTTCAATTGCTGAGTGCAGGTGGTTTATTACCAGTGCAGTGTGATTCCACTAGTAAAAATGTCAAGCAAATTTTAATGAACTGCCGGGTGGGTCACGGTGGCGGCGTTACGCGGAACCGCGATCGAGCGCGCGATATTCACTACTTTTGCCGCCTGTGCCACGCGTCTCCAGCAGACTTAGGTCGAGGCCACGCGTATTTAGGCACAATAGTTGGTTCTTGTTATTTTCTCTTATGAAATGTATTTTATATGAATTGATGATACTGGAAACAGCGTGCGCCCGTGAGCCATCAGATATGTTTCGTGCTGGACCTTGTCAACGACGCTGCGCTGATTCAAGAGTATTGCCGGATGCATGAGCCGGGTTCAGTGTGGCCCGGAGTGATTGAGCATATTCGTGCCCAAGGCGTTGAAACCATGGAGATCTGGCAGCACACCGATCGTCTGTTCATGATCATCAAGGCAGCCGATGACTATCCGCGACGCGGCGCGTCCGACGCCGCTCAGGCTGACAGTGCTCGATGGGAAGCGTACATGGCGACATTTCAGCGCGCACTGCCCGATGCCGCTGCCGGCGAGAAGTGGCTGCCCATGCGCCGCATCTTTGCGCTCGCCGATCACATAGGGTTGTCGAGGTCATGACCACAGTGCTGCCGACTCGCTCCATCGGGAAAACCGCACTCCACGTGACGGAATTGGGCTTTGGCGCCGCGCCGCTCGGCAACCTCTATCGGCCCGTCAGCGACAGCGATGCCAGGGATACGGCGATTGCCGCCATCGAGGCTGGCATCGCCTATTTCGACACCGCGCCGTACTACGGATTTGGACTGAGCGAGCGGCGCGTAGGCGATGCCTTGCGGGGACACGACGGGATCGTTCTATCGAGCAAAGTAGGCCGATTGTTGAAGGCGGATGCGACCCTTCGCGGATCCGCCGAACGTCACGGCTTCTGTTCTCCCCTGCCGTTCGACGCCGAATTTGATTATAGCTTCGAGGGGGTTATGGCCTCTTGGGAGGCCAGCAAGCAGCGGCTTGGCTTGGCCAGCATTGATATTCTCTACGTCCACGACATTGGCAGCTTGACCCACGGCAGCCGCCACGAAGCGACCTTTCGTCAGCTGACCGACGGCGGCGGCTTTCGTGCGCTGGAACAACTGCGGACGAGCGGTGCGATCCAAGCCTTTGGGCTGGGCGTGAACGAGACGGCGATCTGTCTCGAGGCCATGAAGCACACTCAGCTCGACGTCATCCTGCTCGCGGGCCGCTACACCCTGCTCGAGCAGAACGCGCTGGACGCCTTGCTGCCGGCGTGCGCCCGTTCGGGAGTATCAATCGTCGTTGGCGGTCCTTATAACTCCGGTATTCTGGCGACAGGAACAAGGCACGGTGGGGCGCTGCACTATGATTATGGAATCGCGCCGCCGACCGTCGTCGAGCGCGTCCGTCGCCTCGAGGCGCAATGTGAGCGCCACGGCGTGCCCTTGGCGGCAGCCGCCCTGCAGTTTCCATTGGCCCATCCGCAGGTCGCAAGTGTCATTCCGGGCCTCGGCAGCCCGCGCCTCATTGAACGGACGCTGAAATTACTGAGAACGGCCATTCCCGATGCGCTCTGGCGTGACCTGAAGAACGAGGATCTGTTGCGCGCAGATGCCCCTGTTCCGGC
>Ga0137398_10000955_pt1 | contig 11198 bp, 8 predicted proteins | sample czorhiz216metaG_FD_106659 | JGI IMG/M metagenome (GOLD analysis project Ga0137398, IMG submission 106659) | Vadose zone soil microbial communities from Angelo Coast Range Reserve, California, USA - czorhiz2.16 metaG | ecosystem: Environmental > Terrestrial > Soil > Vadose zone | place: USA...
CGAAATCCTTCTTGCGTGGGTTCGGGCGCGCGAACAGGTGAAGCCTCCCGCGCTCAGTGATCGAATTGCAGCGGTTGCAGGAGGCCGGAGGCGCCGAGCACCACGATCGGCGTATCCTCTTTGTACTCCGGCGCCGCCTTGACTTGCTCCAGCGTCAGTTCGAGCGTGATGCTCTCCTTCTTGTTGGTCACCTGTCCAAAATGCAGCGCGCTCCAGTCGACCACGATCTTGCGGCTGCCAACGCCGAGAAAGCCGCCGAAATCGATCACCGCCGCGCGGACGGTGCCGGAGCGGTCGACGATCACGTCGACGATGCGCCCCATGTTCTCGCCCGCGGCACTGCGGACGTCGCGTCCGAGAATCCCCCGCGCATCGCTGGCACCGATCACGGTGACGGAGGCCGGCGGCGCCGGCTCCTTCGGGATATCGGTCGAGGTCTTGGGCGACGGCTCCGGCGCCGCCGCTTCGTCGGCGGCGGCCAATGCGCCGGACGATATCGCGCTCCACATCAGGATCGCCGCCATTATCTTTTTTCCCGGACGCATGTGGACTCCCGAGTTATTGTTGGGGACCTGATGGCTATCGATCGCCGTCAGCGCGACAGCACGATCGAGACCTGAATCCGTCCGCGGGTTCGCATCATCTCCAGCGATACATCGTCGCCGTGCCGGCGTACCCTGAGATCGACGCTGGAATCGCCGAGGCGCAAATCGCGCAGGATCACTTCGTTCAGGAATTCCGGCAAACGCGGGTTGTGCAGGCGTATTCCGCCGGCCGGCGCATCGAATTCCAGGCCGAGCGAAGCCTCCAGCAGCGTGAACGGCGTGGCACTGGCCCAGGCCTGCGGCGAGCAAGCCACCGGATAGAGCGTCGGCCCGCGCCGCCGCTCGCGGTGGAAGCCGCAGAACAATTCGGGCAGACGCCGCAGATCCATGTAGCTCGCCGCCCCGAACAGCCCCCTGAACAGATGCTCGACGGAATGCTTGAGGCCGTAGCGCGCTAAGCCCAGCGCGATCAGCGCGTTGTCGTGCGGCCAGATCGAGCCGTTATGGTAGGACATCGGGTTGTAACGCGCCTCTCCGAGCGCGACGGTGCGAATGCCCCAGCCGGTGAAGAAACGCGGCCGCATCAAATCGGCGGCGACGATGCGGGCGCGGTCCTCGCTGACGATGCCGGTGAACAGCAACTGGCCGGCATTCGAGGTCCGCACCTTGCAGGGCTGTTTAGCGCCGTCGAGCGCAAGCGCGTAAGTGCCCAACTCTGGACACCAGAACGCCTCTTCAAAACGCGCGGCGAGCTTTTCGGCTTCGTCTTCGAGCTGTTGTGCCTTGGCGGTGAAACCGAGCTGCCGCGCACAACGCGCCGCCAGCCGCTTGCCGGCGAAGACGTAGCCCTGCACCTCGCACAAGGCGATGTAGCCTTCGGCGAGCCCTCCATCGGCATGAAAGATCGCGTCGAAGGAATCCTTCCAGCCCTGATTGGCAAGGCCCTGTTCCGAGGCGCGCTGATACTCAACAAAGCCGTCGCGATCTGGATCGCCGGGCCCGTCGATCCAGGCAAGTGCCGCCTCGATCGCCGGCCACAATTCCCGCAGCGTATCCTCGTCGCCGGTCCGCTCGAAATAGAACCCGGCGAGCAGCACGAACAGCGGCGTGGAATCGACGCTGCCGTAATATTGCGCGAACGGCACCTCGCGCAGCGCCGCCATTTCACCGCCGCGCATCTCGTGCAGGATCTTGCCGGGGTCGGCGTCGTTGAGGGGATCGACGGTCTTGGCCTGATAGGCGGCCAGCCGCTTGAGCACGCCGCAGGCCACGCGCGGATCGATCCACAGCATCTGCAGCGCGGTGATCAGGCCGTCGCGGCCGAACGTGGTCGAATACCAGGGAATACCGGCATAGGGATAGCGCCCATGCGCGGTCTCGGTCATCAGCATGTTGAGATCGGCCATCGACTGGCACAGCACCTCGTTGAAAATGTTGTTTGACGTCTCGATGCTGGTGGCCCCTGCCGTCGAGCGCCGCATCTCGCGGCGATGCGCCAGCAGGCCGCGCATGAACGGCACCGGCCGGTGATCTGCAACGCCGTTGCAGGTCACCGCGACAAACAACGAGGTGATTTGCCGGGGCGCGAGTTCGAGATGATAGGTCGCACTGTTCACCGCGAGCAGGGTCGGGCGCGGATCGAAGTGCAGCTTGGTGGTTCGGGTATCGCCGTCGAGGCCGTGGTATTCAAGCCTGACATCGGCGGGACTGAGCAATTCGCTCGATCCCGCGCCGCGGCGCGGCCGTCTGGCGCCACGCACCTCGAACAGATCGGCAAAATCATTGTCGAACAGGAATGTCAGATCGATGTTGGCGGTGCGGTCGCCGTGGTTCTGCACGCCGATCCGCTGATAGGCGCTGCCGCGCCACAAAAACAGGGTGCGCACGATATGGATCAGATCCTTCTGCAGGACGATGCGGTCACCTTCATAGATATCGGGATTGGTGAGGTCGACCGTCAGCGCGGAATTATCGTCGCGCTGGTTCGAGCCGAGCAGCAATGGCTGGGTCTGGTTCAGCATCAATTCGAGCCGCGCCAGGTAGCGTGTATCGGCATTGAACAGGCCGTCGGGACCGCCGGCAGATGCGCCGATGTCGCCATGGCTGTCGAGAACGATGAATGTATCGTCGTGTTTGAGGGCGTGGCGCGGCCGTGCGGCCTGGCCGGTCATCGGAATGTAGAACGGCGATTCCGTGATCTGTTCTACGACAGTTGGATCCGCCAGCTGGACGTTGGCTTTGATGGCCATTTGGAGACCTCTGTCCTGTAACCCCTGCGGATACCGCTCCGCACGCCGCGACGCGGGTCTAGAGCTTCAGTTCTGATTGAATAAGAACCGAAGCTCTAGATTCTTGTTTTGACGCGTTTTCTACCGCAGATAAGTCTACGCAATCTGCGTAAACTTGATTGCTATGCGAACCGGTATCCACTTCGCTCGAAAACGCTCTAACTGCATCTAAAACCGTCATCAGGCGGCATGATTCGCGAGACGATCCATTTCCTGGATTACCAGTTGCCGGTATGGCCCGGTTCCGCGCATCAGACGGTCCGGCGGCCCGTCCTCGATGATCTTGCCTTCCCTGAGAACCACCACACGGTCGAAATTCCGCAGCGTCGCCAGCCGATGCGCAATTGCGATCACGGTGCGGCCGCGCATCAGGCGGCCGAGCGCTTCGCGGATCGCTTCCTCGGACTCGCTGTCGAGCGCCGCTGTCGCCTCGTCAAGCAACAGGATCGGCGCGTCCTTGAGGAACGCGCGCGCGATCGCGACGCGTTGCCGCTGTCCGCCCGAGAGCTTGACGCCGCGATCGCCGACCATGGTGGCAAGACCATTCGGCAGCGTCTCCACGAAGTCGCACCGCGCCGCAATTGCCGCGCGCAACACCTCGTTGTCGGTCGCCGTCGGGCGGCCGTAGCGGATGTTCTCCAGGATGGTGCGGTGGAACATCGAGATGTCCTGCGGCACCACCGAAATAGCTTCGCGCAGGCTTTGCTGGGTGACGCGCGAGATATCCTGGCCGTCGATGGTGATGCTGCCTTTCTGCACGTCGTAGAAACGCTGCAGCAGCACGAACAGGCTGGATTTTCCGCCGCCGGACTGGCCCACCAGCCCGACGCGCTGGCCCGGCTGAAGATGCAGATTGAACCGATCGAACACCGCGCGGCCACCGGGATACGCAAACGAAATATTCTTGAAGGCGATCGCGGCGCCGCTCTTGACCAGCGGTTCGGCCTCGGGATGGTCGCGCAGTTCGTGCGGCTGCAGCAGCGTCGCGATCGCCTCCGAGAGCCGGGCGACATGCTGGGTGACGTCGACGAGTGCGACCGCAAGGTCGCGGGTCGCGTGCAGGATGGAAAGCCCGAGGGTGCAGACCAGCACCACGTCTCCGGTCGTGGCACGGCCGGCCTGCCAGAGCGTGACCGCCCAGTACAAAAGAGCAAGCGTTAGCGCGAGCGTGATCACGGCATGGGTCAGACGCAGCTTTTCGAGATAGCGCAGGCTGCGGCCCCGCGCGGTCAGTTCGCGGTTGACGGTTGCGTCAAACCGGTGATGCTCGTGGTCGAGCCCGCAGAACGCCCGCACCAGCGGCATGTTGTTGATGACGTCGACCATTTCGCCGTCGACGGCAGCGGCCTTGTCGGCGAAATCATCGTGCAGCGGCTTGCCGGCCGCGGCAATCCGGAACATCGCCACGACGACGATGCTTGCGATCACGATCATGCCGGCCGCCATCGGCAGGCTGACGGTTCCAATCAGCGCGATTGCCACAATCGTGGCAATGCACGGCGGCAACACGTTCCATACGAACATGTTTTCGACTGTATAAACGGCATTCGAGGTGGCCGTGATCCGGCTTGTCAGCATGCCCGGCAGCCGGTCGGCAAAATAGCTCGGCGCGTGACCGGTCAGATGGCGGAACATGTCGCGGCGCAGATCGCCGGTGACGCCCACAAAGGTGAAACTCGCGGTCCAACTCGCGACCCGCCACAGCAGGACGTCGGAGGCGATCAGCGATATGAGAAAAATGAATGCCAGCCATACACTGCCGCTATGGGCAGGCCCGGCGGCGAGAGCGTCGACCAGATACTTCATGCCATATTGTGTGCAGACGGAACAGGCAACGGCCGCCACGACCGCCAGCAATATCAGCAGATGCGAACCGACCCGCTGGCGCAGATACCGCACCAAAAAAGGGAATGGCCGGTTTGCGTATCCCGAAAGATTGTCCATGTGTCCTGCAAAACCTGTTGGAGATGAACGAGAATTGTCAGCGGAACGCCGGTCGTCGCCTTCGATGACCATCCCGAAGACGCGCCTGCGCCTCAACTGCACAACAATTTCGCAGCACAGTCTGTTCGGAGAGTTTGATCATGCGTGATGGCACCAGCAAGACGACAGTGTGAGAGAACTGCGCACCCCTATGGAACCTGGCAGGTGCGAAAACGTTCCCGATCTGGCGGTGTTGGGGCCACGAGGGCTTTCAAACAGAGTCAGATCAGGAGGTTGTTGGGATGCGCATCGCGCAGGTTGCTCCGTTGACGGAGGCTGTTCCGCCCAGGCTGTATGGCGGCACCGAACGTGTCGTCCATTGGTTGACCGAGGAACTGGTCGCATTGGGCCACGAGGTCACCCTGTTCGCCAGCGGCGATTCCCGCACCTCCGGCAAGCTCGAGGGGGCATGGCCGAAAGCGCTGCGGCTGGACGGATCGGTCCGCGATGCCAACGCGCTGCACATGCTGATGCTCGAGCGGGTGAGGCGGAAATGTGACGACGAGGAGTTCGATTTTCTTCACTTTCATCTCGACTATTATCCATTCTCGCTGTTTGCGCGCCAGCCCACGCCGTTCCTGACCACCCTCCACGGGCGGCTGGACCTTCCCGAACATCAGCCGCTGTTCACGGCCTTTTCGTCGATACCGCTGATCTCGATCTCGAATGCGCAACGTCGCCCGGTGCCGCAGGCCAATTTCATCCGCACCATCCATCATGGTCTTCCCGAGAACCTATTGACGCCTCAGCCGATCAAGCCGAGCTACCTTGCGGTGCTCGGCCGCATCGCTCCGGAGAAGGGCGTCGACCGGGCGATCAGGATCGCGAAACGATGCGGCATTCCGCTCAAGATTGCGGCGAAGGTCGACCGCGCCGACCAGGAATATTACGACACTGTGATCAAGCCGATGATCGACCATCCGCTGGTCGAATATATCGGCGAGATCGGCGACCACGAGAAATCCGATTTCCTGAGTGGCGCCATCGGCCTGCTGGTCCCGATTGACTGGCCGGAGCCGTTTGGGCTGGTCATGATCGAGGCCATGGCCTGCGGCACGCCCGTCATTGCCTATAACCGCGGTTCGGTTCCCGAGATCATTGATGACGGCAAGACCGGCTTCATCGTCGAGGATGAGATCAGCGCGGTTGCCGACGTTGGCCGTCTGCCGGAGCTCGACCGGGACGCCATTCGCAAACATTTCGAGGCGCGCTTCACGGCGCGCCGCATGGCGCTCGACTACCTCGGGACCTATCAGGGACTGATCGACGCCATCGCGCCGCGCATAAAGCTCGTCAGCAGCGCGGAGTAGGGAGGCAATCGGCGCGGCGAGGACGCCCGAAAGTCAAATTTCCGAAACGGCTCGATTTTCTGTTGTCGATTCAACCGGAGCGCGCGTAACGTCGGCCCCGAAAGCCAGCGCCTGCGCGTTCGACGGTTGTCGCCTCTATTGGTCGCATGAAACGCAATTTGGGGGAATGGATCATGGGCAGGAAATTCCAGAACATCGTCGAGACCGTCGGCAATACGCCGGTCGTGCGGATCAACCGTCTGGCGCCGCAGGGCGTCAACCTCTTTGTCAAGATTGAAGCCTTCAACCCGCTTGGCTCGGTGAAGGACCGACTGGCGCTCGGCGTGATCGAGGCGGCCGAAAAATCCGGAGAACTCGCGCCCGGTCAGACGGTGATCGAGGCGACAAGCGGCAATACCGGCATTGGTCTAGCCATGGTCTGCGCCGCCAAGGGATACCCGCTTGTGGTCACCATGGCGGAGCCATTCAGCGTCGAGCGTCGCAAGCTGATGCGCTTCCTTGGCGCGAAGGTCATCGTAACGCCTGCCGCCGAACGCGCGGTCGGCATGATCAACAAGACCATCGAGCTTGCGAAGACCCATGGCTGGTTCATGACCCGGCAATTCGAAAATGAAGCCAATCCCGATATTCATACTCGCACGACGGCGCGCGAGATTCTCGACGATTTTGCCGGAGAACGACTGGATTATTGGGTGACCGGCTATGGTACCGGCGGAACGTTAAAGGGGGTTGCGCGGGTGCTCGCCAAGGAGCGGCCCGAAACCAAGATCGTGGTTTGCGAGCCGGAGGATGCGCAATTGTTGGCCAGCGGCATCACGCAGTCGCGGAACGAAGATGGTACCCCGGCGGCGCCGCATCCGACCTTCAAGCCGCATCCGATGCAGGGCTGGACGCCGGATTTCATCCCGAAAATCACCGATGATGTCGTAGCCACGAAGGTCATCGACCGCGTTCTTGCGATCTCCGGTCCCGATGCCATTCGCTGCAGCAAGGATCTCGCCGCCAAGGAGGGTATCTTTGTCGGCATTACCTCGGGCGCGACCTTTGCGGGTGCGCTTAGGGTTGCAGCCGAGGCGGAGAAGGGCGCAAACATTCTCTGCATGCTTCCCGACACCGGCGAGCGCTATTTGAGCACACCGTTGTTCGCCGATGTATCGGCGGACATGAACGAGGAGGAGCTTGCAATCTCGCGCTCCACCCCGGGCTCGCAGCTCAAGGCTTGAGGGAGGAGCGTGAAATATCGCGCGCGCTGCCTGCGTTCTAGAGGCCTTTCAGGAATTCCTGAAGCGCGGCGTTGGTTTCCGCAGGCGCTTCCTGCTGCACCCAATGACCGATGCCAGGCAGGATGACAGATCCGCGAAAGTCCGTGCAGGCAATTCCCGGATTCGCATAGAGATCGATTCCGGGAACGAACGCGCGAACGGCGTCGCGCTCACCGGCAACAAAGCAGGACGGTTGCGTCACCGGTTTTCCGGTGAACTCGGCCATGTCCTGAAAATCGATGTTCTGGGCCCGATAGCGATTAAGCGGACCACGGAAGCCACTTGCGCGAAATGCTTCGACAAACACGCCCAAATCCTCGTCGCTCATCCAATCGGGAAACGGCTGCGGGTCAATCATTCCATCCAGCAATTTTGCGTCGGCCGGTTTGTGTTCCAGCCACTTGTTCAGGGGTGCTGCACCTGAGATAGCAAAATACGTCTTCCGCAGCGCGACCGGAATGTCTGCCTCGAATTCGGCTTCTGCGACGCCCTCCGTCTGAAAGTACAGTTGATAGAAGAAGCGGTCCTTATAGATCGATTTCACCATGTCGATAAAAGATGCAGGTCCCCTCGGGATAAAGGGAACGCTCAAGCCTGCGACGGCGGCTACCTTGTCCGGATAGAGCAGTGCGGTACCCCACACGATGGGCGCGCCCCAATCGTGGCCGAACAGGATGGCTGTTCCACCGCCGAGTTGGTCGACGACGGCGGCGACATCCGAGGCCAAATTGCGAATTGTGTAGGCAGCAATCTCGCGTGGCTTGGAGCTGCCACCGTAGCCACGAACGTCCAGCGCCGCCACCTTGTAGCCAAGCCTGGAAAAATGGTTGATCTGGTGGCGCCAGGAGTACCAGAGTTCGGGAAATCCATGCATACACAGAATCAGAGGACCGTCGCCTGCGACAGCCACATTCAGATCAATCGATCCATTCTTAACATGAACAAAATTCATAGCTGCTCTCCTAGTGTGTCGCGGCATGCTGGGCGAGCAGGTGAGGCAGTCTGGCCATCCCTGCCGCGGAAGCTTCCTGAAATCGTTTGAGGACAGCCAGCTTGTCGATTTCCTCTGGCTTGACCCGTGCGAGCGCCGCAAAAAGGGTGTTCAGTCGCGACTTGACCAGCCATTCCTCAATCTGCGGGCGAGCCCTCTAGGCAATCCGATTCCTGGTCGAGACCGCCAGCATACGCAACCAGTCGATATCAAGAACAGGGTTTGGCACGGGTTCACACAGTGCATTCTTTTGTTCTTGATCGGCAAACGTTGCTTCAATGAAGCCGATCAGGGCGGCGCTGAACGTGGGCTGGCAGGTCCTTACCAATTGAACGTTGATCCGTTTGTCGGACCAAATCGCAACCGGAGGTTTCCTCGAGATGCCGCTTGCGCTGCAATCGACCACCAGCGTATTCGGCGGTAAAGGTATTTCGCTCCGGTCGAGCACCAGGCGTTCGGTGTCGACACCTTGGAGATAGCCCAGTCGGATAACATTCTTGATGCGCCTCAGTTCTGCCAATTCGTCTTCCGTGATCGTCGCGCATCGGTAAATCGTCGGCCGTATTGTCGGGTCAAGACGCAACAGTTGGCCGCTGGCCTCGAGCCGATCGAAGAGATTGGCTACGTCGTCCGCAGCGCTGACGGCTTCGAACTGCTGTGCAATACTCTGAAACGTCGCCAGAAAAAATCGTCGCCCGGCTGAATTTTCGCCCGATCGAGGAACCAGGCGTCGTGGGGCATCACCCAGCGTATTCGATCGGGTTCAACCCCGTTATCCAGCAACCAGAGGCAAGTGTCGATGCCGGTTTTACCGGGACCGACCACGACGAAGCTGTCCTGCTGGGCAGCGACTTTCGAAATCGCATTAGGAGGCACGCAACGCACGCCGGGGCCGACGGAATACCGCGGCGGGCGGGTCGATGGAATATCGAAGGTCCAGTAGGCGCTGTCCACGACGCTCCTGTGAACGTTGACGTGATAGCGCTCGCCCGTCAGCAGCGATTCGAATTGATCGTCGGCCGTCACATTCCCCATTGGAAAATATTGAACGCGTCCCGAGGGCAGCAACCGCTGCTGCATCACCTGGTCGAAATAGGCCAGCACCTCGGCGCCGCTTGCGAGATCATACAGCCCCTTGTTGAGGCCGACGGTGTCCCTGGTACGGCTGCCGAGTTCTCGCGAGTTTACTCCGTAAAATGCCGATGGCTGATGCAAGCGTACGAACGGATAGGCATCGTTCCAGTGGCCGCCCGGTCTGTCACGTCGGTCGACCATCAAGATCCGTGCGCCGCTGTTCGTGAGCAATTCATCGGCAAAGGCCATCGCCGCGGCTCCCGCGCCGATAATGAGGTAGTCAACGTCAAAAGTTTTGGTCATTTGAAATCTCCCGGCGCCTCCAGCGCCTTGCAATGAATTAAAACTACAACAACCCAGTGTCCTGGGCGTGCGGCAAAAAGTAACGTTGTGCCTTGGCTCGACAATCCACGAGCCATCAGACATTTGTCAGCGTGCCCGAGACGTTCGACTTCAATGCGGGCGCGTTCTCGTCCGGGCGGCCCGGCGCTTTGGCGCTGCCGGTACTCGCTTCGCGGCAACCCGGCGTGCCGCCGCAAGTGCGGCGCGCGCCCAGATGGCAAGCTCGTCTGGTTCATCGAACAGCCGCTCCGGCACCCGCCAAAAGGCGAGATCGATGGTGGCGCCTTTCTTCGCGTAGTTGAGAGGCGGAAACGCCTCGGCTTCCCTGAACATCTCGCGGTTATGGTCATCGACCCGGAAATAGAGCGTGTTCTCCAACACCATCGCGAACATCACGCCGTCGCAGAACACGCCGGTCTTGCCGAACATGCGTCGCAGGGTGAGGCGGCCGAGCGGCGCCAGTTGCTCGCGCAGGAAGTCGGCATAGGTTTCGCTGGCAACCATCGTCGGTCCCTTTAAGACTGCCTACCTAGCTCAACACTCCGACGATCGCGCCCATCAGGCATGTGGTCAACGTGCCCGAGACGATCGACTTCAGTCCAAGCGCATTGATCTCGTCGCGGCGGCTGGGGGCCATGGTGCCGAGGCCGCCGATCATGATGCCGAGGCTGGCGAAATTGGCAAAGCCGCACATCGCATACAGCATGATCAGCCGCGAGCGCGGATCGAGCGCTTCGGTGCCGAGCTTCGACAGGTCGACATAGGCGATCAGTTCGTTGAGCACGGTCTTGGTGCCCATCAGGCTTCCCGCGGTGATCGCCTGCGGCCAGGGCAGGCCCATCAGCCAGCACACCGGCGCCATCAGGTAGCCGAGCAGCCGCTGCAGCGAAATCCGCGCGCCGCCAATATCGGGCAACAGCCCCAGGATCGCATTGGCGAGATAGACTAATGCGACCAGCACCAGCAGCATGGCGATGATGTTGAGCAGTAGCTCAAGGCCGGACGTCGTGCCCTTGACGATCGCATCCATGGTGCTGGAGACCTCCATGTCGGGATCCGCCAGCATCCCGCCGGTGCGCTTGTCCGAGGTCTCCGGCACCATGATCAGGCTGATCAGGATCGCCGCCGGCGCGCCGAGCACGGAAGCAATGACAAAATGTGCCGCGGCATCCGGGATCAACGGCGCCAGCAGCGTGGCGTACAGCACCAGCACGGTTCCGGCGATTCCCGCCATGCCGCCGGTCATGACCATGAACAATTCGCTGCGGGTCAGTTGCGCCAGATAGGGGCGGATGAACAGCGGCGCCTCGACCATGCCGAGGAAGATGTTGGCGGCCGTGGAGAGCCCGACAGCGCCGCCGACACCGAGCGTGCGCTCCAGCAGCCTGGCCATGCCGCGCACG
>Ga0137398_10000956_pt1 | contig 11192 bp, 18 predicted proteins | sample czorhiz216metaG_FD_106659 | JGI IMG/M metagenome (GOLD analysis project Ga0137398, IMG submission 106659) | Vadose zone soil microbial communities from Angelo Coast Range Reserve, California, USA - czorhiz2.16 metaG | ecosystem: Environmental > Terrestrial > Soil > Vadose zone | place: USA...
TACCTCTAACTACTATATACTATTACATATGATTACATACAGTAATACTATAGATACCTTATATTCCTTAAGAGGCGACGATAGTCCTAAGTTATGAACGCCTGTTAATCCAAATTAGGATGAATGAATGTTCATACTCTCGGTCTTATTGCTGCCACATTGTGGGCGCACCATGCTTGCCATGGGCTTCTGATCTAGGGCACTCGGTTGGTGTCTAACCCTAGGTTCCGTCCTACAAGGTTTCATAGGCTCTTGCCTACCTTGACTTGCTGGTGGCCTGAATGTTTCACGTGAAACATGACACGGTGTCCGACGGGACTTCACACAGCACACGATACCCTAGGTATTGTCTACACCTAGCCCGCATAGAGAGGGCAGACAATGATTACAATCGAACATGATAACAGTGGCTCTAGTGTGTGGGACCCTGATGACTGGCCTAGCGCAGTGTATGCGTTAGGAATGCATGCACCACATTACCCAGTGCCATCTTGTATCGTTCATGTTGTCAACGCTGGCCTAGCCAACGGTCTAGAGCAGCGTAATTCAGATGGCTCGCTAGCCTTCAAGATATGGGATACGCCAAGTCCTGATGGCGAGTACGTAACAGGCAACATGTTTGACGCCACACCATGGTCAGATGACATAGACGTTACTGACTGGTACTAACAACTAAACGCGGGTTAGATGCAGGCAATACCTAGGTAGTAAACGTTCCTATCATGTCGCGCGGCCTAACAGGGTTTGCGTTAGTGATTTGGGCGTGTTACTCTAACGACAATGGATGAATGGTCATCCGTTGAGCACACAAGAGGATGTTATGTCTGAACTTATCAAGGCTGCTGTGATCAATCGTCAACAGGTCGACGCAATGGAGGCTGCTTCGGCAAAGCTCGCCGAGAAACTGGCATCCAATGAAGCGTTGACGGTGGAGATTGACACCGCAATCAAGATCAACCAAGACGACAAGAAATCCACCTTCGGGCTACACTTAACGTTGGCCGAGATGTTCTCGGTCGACGAACTACGCAACCTTCCCGAAGTCGGATCGATGGCGGGACAGACCGACAACTTCGATCTGTATCGCTATGTCGACCTGAACGGCGCGAAGCGCAACGGTTCGTTCTGGCGCAAGATGGCGCAAGATCACCCGTCGGGCGCCAAGTACATGAACACCATCGCCGCCATTGGCGATGCAACCAAGATCACGAACGCCTACACGGCCATGTCGGAGGGCCAGCGCAAGCAAAACAAAAAGGACGCGCAGAAAGCGTTCGATGCTTTCCTGACCAAGATGAAAGACGCGTTCGCCACGTTCGGCGCGATGGACAAGGCGAACGAACTACCCGGAGTGGTCGTCACGTACTCAATGGAGCCGGAACTGGACGACAAGGGCAACATCGTGTACGAGGACGACAAGCGAACCGTAATGTCCATGGTCTACACGGATAGCACTCAACCTATTCGTGTCGGTCACAAGGTCCGCGCCGACGTGTGCCAGTACTACACAATCCCTAACTTCCTTCGGCTCGATCCGGCCAAGGCCACACTCAACGGCGGCACGTACGAGGCGTTCATCACGTCTAACAACCGGGACGTCGACGGGCCGGCTGGTGATGGCATCGCCGTCGAGACTTTCATTCAATTCGAAAGTGCCACGGCGGCTGTTACCAATTGGCTGGAAAAGGTGAAGGCCAACCCGGCTCATATCAAGATGCTGCTGACGCAGTATCGCACGGCGGGTTCCGACGATAGGATCATGACGGTGTTCAATCTCGCCGAACAACTCACGATCGTGACCGAGCTTCCCGAGTTCAAGGCCCGTTACGAGAAGCTCGTCATCGACGGCTACGATGGTCCGGCCAAGAAGATCGCCGCCTAATCTACTCGGCTACTTATACAGAACCCCTGCCCCTCACCGGGCGGGGGTTTTCTTTTATCTAGTGCTCGGGTGGTATAATGTATCTAGTATACCACAGACCAGCCAACATGAATGGATGTTCACCCAAATTTGTATGAACGTTTGTTCATCTTGGTATAAGTGATAGGTCGCAACGTGCAGTATGGTGTGCCGCGCACAATGAGCTACATCAATGCACGCTATAAAAGGGATTGCCTATAAGAGTGCCTTGGTTCTGAGACAACGTAGGATTGAGTTAACGAATTGTTCATGCTATACTTTAGACAATAGAAATTCGTAGGTAGTTGTGCGTAGTCCTAGGCATGACATTAAACTGCCTAGTAATTCAACACATGAGAGGGAAGGCTATGAGCAAGCAAGAGGAATTGCGTAAGTGTGAAAGCTGTAGTCTATGGATAGCAGCGAAGGTATACGACCAACACATACTGCGCTGTGAACCTGCGCAGAAGGTTATCTCGCAGTTGTACCGTCCATTCGGGAGCCAAAAATGAACAAGTCATGGCAGCGTGATCTACTGATTGCGGCTGGCATAGTCGCATTCTTGCTATTTGGTATCCATTCGTTGAATGGGTGGTACGCTCACGAGGCGACGTCACATAGTATCTCGGCTATGCCTCTGTCTGAGAACATCGAAGATCGGCGTGGTTCATGGGGCTGGTGTGAGCCTACGGCCACAGGACTAGCTTGCATGGAAATCATCCTGCGCAAGTAAGTCCGCTTAATCGAATACAACGTATGGTTGATTTAGTAAGTCAACCGTAGTACAATACTTATACGATCAAGATGGGGAAGGATATGCAAAAGTTCAAAAGATTTGTTAGGTGCATGACTTGTAAGCTGCGATACAATGTTGCAGTTCATGATGACTGCCCTTCGTGCAAGCTACAGACGGGGAAATAAGATGGCACGCAATCCGCAGATGACTAAGCTGAAGAAACAGCAGTTCAGACGGAGGAGGGGTAACTTCAAACCTCTATCCAACTCAGGTACCATCGACGAAGTCTACGTCGATCCGAAGCTAGAGCAGTTCTGGTCCGCTCGCGTAGGAACAGGATCAAGCGTAGACCGCGCGCACATACCCAAGGATCAGCGCGGGTACTTTGAGTACCGTGATCACGCCAAGGTCAATCCCAATCAAGCATGGCTGGACGTGATCTTCCCAGGCGTGCAAGTACCTAAGCTGCACGCAGCAGCTATCGAACAGAAGATCAGGTTTATGCAACCTGAAGACTGTACGCCCAAAGATTGCATCCTTCTGGAACAGACTAAGACCGGCAAGGTGTGGTTGTTCTGGGCTACGGGTCAGAAGTGTTATTGGTTTGTTCAACAAGTATTCTCGCTGGTCCGAGTGTCGTGTACGTACGGATCAGCGACTATCGCCAAAGAAATCTTCTTCAAGTATGGTATCGAAGCCATACCCTGGAAGAAGCGCGAGCAGTTCACCATACACGATACCTGAGCAGCGTTGACCCCTCACGCTGCTCGGTTTGTAGCCCGGCAGCCAGTTCCTAACGGGATTGGTTAGCCGGGCTATTTTTGTTTAGATTATTTGGAGAAACAAGATGGCTGGCTTCGGGCAAGTTCCGGAACGTACGTTGCTGTTGGTTGATGGCGCCAACCTATATGCAACTACTGGTGTCATGCGTGCTCGCATTGATTTCAATAAGCTATTACGCGTATTCAAGACCGAGTCAGGATGCTACCTATCAGGCGCGCGTTACTACACAGCCATCGATGAGCTTGCCACTGGTGAACAACCGTTGCGCGGTCTGGTGGAACATCTGGCTTACAATGGTTGGACTGTGGTGTCCAAAGAAGCCAAATCTTACGTCCAGGCCGATGGACGACGTAAGGTCAAGGGTAATATGGACATCGAGATAGCATGCGACATGCTCAAGATGGCTCCGCATGTAGATCGATTGATCTTATTCACTGGTGACGGTGACTTCGCACGAGCTATTCGTGACGTGCAGGAACTTGGCAGGCGCGTGTCTGTGGTATCAACCATGACAACGCAGCCGCCCATGATCTCAAACGATCTGCGTAAGGCAGCAGATAGTTTCATAGAATTGGCAGGTATGCTCCCGCATATCAGTCAATAACGTGCGTGTAGCCCAATGGCAGGAGGCACAACACTTAAAATGTTGACAGTGTGAGTTCGAGTCTCACCACGCACACCACAAGGAGAACGAAGGAGATGAACCTGCCTACCACGCTGGACGTGGACGGATGGCTACTTGCCGTACGAACTGTAGCGTACGACGACCCCATCCGCACGTTCCTACTGGTCTTTGTTGTCTGTCTGTTGCTGTGGGCTCTCTACATGGCTCGTTGCATCCGGTTGGACAGGATGGCCACACTCCGAAAGGAGCAAGAGCTTCTCGCTCTGAAGGAGGAAAAACTTCTGAGGGGAAGTAAGATGCGCAAGAAGGACCGAGCCAAGTGGGCACGGAGTCATATCGCTGACCTCGTGACCAGCGCATTGGAGGATGCACAAGATCGTGGCGAGCTTACTGACGCAGAAGTCAGCGCTGGCTATCGATCGCTGGCAACCGTATGGAAACTACCCGACCTAAGGAAGCGTAAGCTTCTTGGGTTGGAAGAAGTAGTCAAGCCAACCAATGCTTTCGCCAACTATCCACCAACAGACAAGATCCTCAAGGAACATCTGTCCACGGTCAAAGCAGGCATCGCCAAGCGGATGTCTTTCAATATCCGCTGCCTGCTCAAGAAACCCGTCACTATTCCTGGCCCGCCACCGGCTGAAGCACAGCGCAAGCTGCTCTCGCTTCCTCGCCCGGAGAAAGGATACTTCTTTGCGCTGTTAACGCCTCGCAAGCGCGCTTGATACCAAGTCATCATCAACGTGGCATAGCCACATCAGGAGCACAGACCACTATGTCTAATTCAGGACTCGTACTGATCAAGAACAAAGGGATGCTCGTCCCCGAGGGACTGGTCAAGAAGATCATTCCAGCGTTCCCCAACTTCATGGGAACCGTGATGCAGGTCGGCCCGGACCTCAACCCGGCTGCCTACGATGACGTCCCTTCCGTCGACCAGTTCATGTCGGCGCAGGAAGCCAGCAAGGACCAGACGGTCATCTTCTACTTCGGCAAGACGGCCCAGAACACCAAATTCACCGACGAGAGCGTGCAACCGTTCGAGCTGCTGGCCGATGCCGACGGCAAGTGCGTGCTGGCTGCCGCCTGCGAGGGCGAGTTCTTCACCTTCAATAAGCCGGAGTCCACTCACTCCGACGAATATCATATGAACGAGGAGTTCCTCAAGCCGACGATGGCGGAACTTCTCGACGCTGCCAACGGCGACCTCGACGCTCTGATGGCCAAGATCAAGGAACCTCTGAAGCAAAAGCAACTTCTAATGGCCATGGTCAATCGTGGCATCATCGTCCTGATGTCCGCCGACGGCGAGATCATCAAGATCGAGAAGGGCAACGATGGCATGCGGATGGAGGAGCTGTGGGGCTACGTGTCCAACTGTCTCGGTTACGTCGAAGGCTCGTCCAAGGACGTGGCGCCGGAAGTCAAGAAGCCCGGCGTGGTTCGTCGCGTCATTGCCGCCGTCACTCCGGCTGCGAAGACCACCATCGCCAGCGAGAATACCAAGCCTGCCGATACGGCTCTGGCCGACGCCATGAAGACGGCGAAGGATGAGCATCCGGTTCCTGCTCCGGACTTCTTCGCTCTCAAGGAGCAGGCCGGCAAGATCTACATCCAGTGTCCCCAGAACATCACGACCAAGGGAGAACGTCGTGACTGGCATAGGATGTGGACGGTTCTCCTTCCGAATGGCGAGCCGCCGTCGAAGTACAAGGATCATCCAGGTCCGTGGTGCGAGGCCAACCAGAACTTCCTCGATGTTCGCTCCAAGAAGATCTCCGACTGGAAGACGCTTCCGCTTCCTCAAGTACACATGTCGGTGACTCCTATCATCACGCCGAAGACCAAATCCGCGTTGACACAGCTGATCAACTCGGGCGCCGTCCAAGCGATCATCACCAAGGCCAAGGTGTTGAACCCCGATGAACTCAAAAACCGCTCTGTCGCCTCGTTCTCGGCACAACAGGGCATCGAGTTCTCCGACACCCTTCAGTGGGATCGCGAGATCAAGCTGAAGATCATCGAGAAGTGCATCGCCGAGAAGGACCTGATGCCCATCATCTTGGCCTGGGAGGAAGCCCAGAACGAATGCATGGCGCTGATGGTTGGCGCGACTGCTCCGGCGGCTGACACCAACGACAAGACCGAGAAGAAGGAGATCGTTCTTGATCCCCTGAAGACGGAGAAGAAGGAAGTGGTTGCTGCCCCGGCAGTCCACGTTGCTCCTGTAGCTCCACCTGCCGGTAACTTCGGCACCGGCGGCCGTCGTGTTGTGCGTAAGGTCGCGTAAGTAAGCTGGTGGCGAGACACAGGAGTGTAGAGGTCGTACACTCTTCATGAGAACTGTGCCCATAACGCTTACCTCGGGGCCACCACCTTCCGTCTTAACAGGAGCAGACAATGCAATTGCACAAACTATTCAAGAAGCCAGCTGAGCCTGGTTTCCTCAATCCCTCATTTCGTCATGAAATGGCATTAGCTCGTCTCCATACGCCAGATATGCGCAATCTGGAGATGCAGGAAGATCACTTCCTCTCTGTCGCAGACGAGACACAGGAAGACCATCATGGTCACGTCAAGCTCAACTTCATGGAGAAGTTGGATTATGACGTATTCACCCAGCATCCGGTAATGATGCTGAAGGAAGATCTCGGCAAAGAGAGCCATCCCCTGATATTCGACAATACCCTCCGGTACCAAAATCCACCCCCTTTCGTTCCAGTCAAGTGCGAATTGTATCGAGTCACCCCTTGGCATCTGTTAAGGCTTGACAACTACAAGCAGAATACTGTAGTATTCCAGAGGAAGAAGATCCTGTTGGTCATTCCATACACTCAACTCTTCTTCAAAGATCGGTCCGTCGCACAGAACTTGATGGGCAAAGATACCAAGCAACACAATCTCACCGGTCAATCCGGTAACACAATTCACAATGCCATGCTCAAAAAGCAGGGCGTTTATCGTCTTTGGGGTTGGATGTACTTCGCTCTACCCAGTTTCTGGGAGAATATGATTAGTATCACTGACCGACACCCACCGGTAAGAACATTCTCGAACCCCGAAGGGGTCGTAAAGGAATATTACAAGTTCACTGATGCAGAATACAACATCGAGAGGCACAACCTCTAAGGTAATATCGCGAGAAGCTTGTCCACAATGTGTGGCTGAAGGGCGAGATACAGCTGAGGATAACTTAGCTGTATACGACGACGGACATACTTATTGTTATGGAGGGCACGGATATTTAAATAATAAGAAAGATCATATTTTGGATAAATTCTTTACCTATGAATACTTATCTTGGCGTGGTGTCTCTAAAGAAACCATGTCATTCTACGATGTCAAGACTAAAATAGATGATGAAGGTAAACCTATATCTCTAGGTTTCCCTTACCCTAATGAAAGCTATAAAGTTAGATTATTAGATAAGAAAGAATTCTATACCAAGGGTGAGATAAACAAAGCTGGATTGTTTGGTAGGGATAAGTTCTCTGCTGGCGCACATAAGTACGTCACAATCACTGAGGGAGAGTTAGATGCTCTATCGCTTCATCAAGCGCTTGGCAATAGCCCTGTCGTTTCTGTTCAATCTTCTTCTTCTGCTGTTCGTGACTGTACTGTGGACCGATCCTTCCTTAATTCGTACGAAAGAATATACCTCTGCTTTGATGCGGACGCACCCGGTCGAAAGGCTGCAGAAGACGTGGCACGACTTTTCGACTATAACAAAGTGTACTTTGTCCGACTGTCGAAGCGAAAAGACGCCAACGAATTCGTCGCCGCCGGAGAGTCCACCGAACTAAGCAAGATATGGTGGAACTCTAAGCAGTTCCTACCAGAGAACATCAAATCTACGTTCTCTGAGTTTGAAGAAGAGCTTGATAAGCCCCGTAGAAAAGGCATTCCTTATCCCTTCCAGACTCTCACTGAGATGACGGATGGGATAAGGTTAGGTGAGACTGTTCTGATTACTGCCCAAGAGAAGGTCGGTAAGACAGAACTAATGCACTTCATTGAACACAAGATCTTGACGGAGACAGATGAAAATGTCGGTGCAATCTTCCTCGAAGAAAACCCTCAGCGTCATCTACAAGCTCTGGCGGGCATTCAGCTTAAGAGCCCGATACATCTTCCGGGCAGGGATTGTCCCCGCTCTGAAATCGTTAATGCTATACAGGAAGTTATTAAGAAAGATGGGCGTCTCCACATCTATTCTCATTTCGGGAGTGATGATGGGGAGGTATTCCTCGACACCATCAGGTTCCTGGCTACTGCCCGCAACTGCAAGTATATTCTTCTGGATCATATCTCCATGGTTGTTAGTGGAATTCTTGGCGGTAAAGGCGATGATCGTAAACAGTTGGACTACCTTTCGACGCGTCTCGAAATGATGGTTAAAGAGCTTAATATAGCTCTCATCATGGTCAGCCACGTGAATGACTTCGGTCAAACTCGTGGCTCAAGATACCTGACCAAAGTTGCTGATATTACAATCAATGCTACTAGAGATTTGATGTCTACAGATCCTATTGAAAAGTCTACTATTCGTTTATCTATACCGTATAGCAGATATCCAGGATTAACTGGAGAAGCTGGGGCAATCATATTCGATAGAGAGACTTACTCTTTCAACGAGGTAGTAGCCAATGATAACACGAAACCAGCAGAACCCTTTGGACTACCAAGCGGAGTTCAAGGAATGGCGGCTTAGGCAAGCCAGAACCAGAGGTAAGAGGATAATTTGGATGTTATCAGGCAAGGTATACGGAGCCAAGTATATCGCTGATGGAACCTACCAAGTTCTGAGGAATGTTTTACCTATTGATTATACGGACTTTACTCTAGTTAAAAGTGGTACTGTGACATACTATTGTCACGAAGATGAAAGGCTTAAGACATGATGTGGGACAGCTTAGATTTCTGGCAGTCCAAAGAATGGCAGACAGCACAGGAGAAGTTAGATGAACTCGACCGATCCCACGCCTTATATTGCCCTTCTCGTATTGATCTTTTCAGGGCTCTTGACCTATGTCCTCTTGAAAAGGTTTCCGTGGCTATACTGGGGCAAGACCCATATCCGTCCCGTAACCACGCAACAGGACTGGCATTTTCTGTCCCAAAGGGAATTAAGAATTTACCGCAAACGGCTCTGTCAATTCTTGGGGAATACTCAAACGATCTTGGACTCGAACGGCCAGCCCATTGCGATCTTACATCATGGACACGCCAAGGAGTTCTACTCCTTAATATCGCAATTACCTGCGGTTCCTTTCCATACAAATCCCATTCAGACTGGCCAGAGTGGTACAGTCTCACCAGAGAAATAGTTAGAAAGTTATCTGAGCGAAAGATTGTCTTCTGCTTCCTCGGAGCCAAAGCCCGAGAGTTCGTCCAATTCGTAGACGATAAGACTAACTTCATTATCGAGACCGCTCACCCATCTCCCAGGGCTGGCCTATATTCCCACAAGCCCTTTCAAGGTTCTCGTATCTTCTCGCGTATCAATGCTTGTTTATGTGAGAAAAACTTGTACCCAATCAACTGGAGACTGTGATGAATACTTTCAAAGTAGGCGATCTCTGTTGGCTAAACAGCGAAGATAGTTCCATGACTGTAATGGAAATATTGGATGACAATTCAATAACTGCTTGTTGGTTTACTAATGATCTTGAATTAAGATTTGCAAACTTCCCCATCGCTTGTTTATCTCAACAAGAAAAGGAAGACTAATATGCATCTAAATAATAAAGAACTCTTTGACTATTGGAAAGAACAGCGCCGCCAATGGCATTGGTCTAGACGTGTTGAGTTCAAGGGTAAGGTATTTGGTGTTACCACGCCTCAGGAACTTGAGCGTGAAAACCACGTAACCAACCTGATTATTGCACAAGCCATGCGATGGCAGCGACATTATGCAAAGAGGGAGAAAAGACGTGAGGCACAAGTACAACGCTGATCTTCGTCGGGTCCATCTGGACCAAGTTCCTACTCTCTGGCCGGAGTTATACAAGATGGCTTGTCAGCATCCTCGTGGCTTCGAGTGGTACAGCAATGCAGCCGATAGTACCCAAGGCTACATCTGCCGAGATGGTTGTGGTCAACGGTGTGACTTCAATCCCGACTACTTCTACTTCGAAGGTAACGTCAAGCCTCTCGATGCACCCAACCCTGAAGCTACCAAAACCATTACCTTCGCCAAAGAAGGTACGAAGATGGGGAAACTATGAACCATTTAAATAAGCTACAGTTCGCAAAAGACATGCAAGAATGGCTCAAGGAGAAGGAATTTAACTACAAAGAAACTGCTATGTACACTGGTATTCCAGTCTCCACTGTACAGAAGATGGCCCATGGTTACAACGTAAAGGGTGAAGCCCTGGTCATCATGGCCTACTGGATGGACTTCGACCTACGTGATTATGTAATTGATGATGAAGGCTGGGGTAGACAGCTTAAACTATCCCTTAAATAACTCAATCATACAGCGCGTTAAATCTAGTGGCTACTAGGGTAGCGGGCATCCTAAAATAACGCATGGGTGATCGCTCTAGCGCTGTTCTGTGGGCTTTCTAAAAGGATATATAGGATGACTATACCCCAGCGAAAAGAAGATAATGTTGTGGACCTACATCCTATCATGCCAAAAACAGCAGAGCAGCCTCCTGCTGGAAAGAATTGGTTAGCTGAATTGCCAGTGGGGACTATCTTTTTAAGTAGACCAAACAATGAATATACCTTAACTACTGAATACACCATTCTTGAAAAGTCAGTAGCGGACTCCCTGTTAAGGGAGAACAAGAGAGAAGGTAAGTTAGACATAAGCAATTATCAGTGGTATGATACTCTTAACTTTAGCTTAAAGAATATCTTTAGAGGTCTTCTGTAAAGAACGAAAAGAGAAATTGGATGACTAAGGTAGGTAATGTTATTAGTATATCGCATGAAGATTGGTACTTAATGCGGATGCTTAATGAGTCTGTAAAGCATATGTCTTCTATAGACGAAAAGAAATATAAGCTAGCTATAGGAGTTCATAAGAATACTTATAAGAATATACTTAAGGAAGTAGCAGATAGTAAGTAATACCTTAGGAGTTTCTTAGGAATAGTTACATAATACTAACTAGTTGTTAGTTAGTATTATACGTA
>Ga0137398_10000957_pt1 | contig 11192 bp, 9 predicted proteins | sample czorhiz216metaG_FD_106659 | JGI IMG/M metagenome (GOLD analysis project Ga0137398, IMG submission 106659) | Vadose zone soil microbial communities from Angelo Coast Range Reserve, California, USA - czorhiz2.16 metaG | ecosystem: Environmental > Terrestrial > Soil > Vadose zone | place: USA...
AAATCTTCGTAAAGAAGCTGAAAATTGGCCCCACTGAGCTTGCGATTGCCATCCCACCACACCGTATTCTCGGTCGCGGCGTCCACGACCGTGTGTTTGTCCTTGGGGCTGCGACCGGTGTGGACACCGGTTTCGGCACAAATTGGACCGCCCCGAACGATGGTCGCCTCATGACCGGCTAACGAGTGCTCATAAAGCTGGGGGGCCTCGAGGTTCCAATGAACCGATTCAAGATCCTTGAAGCCGAATTTGTCTGCCCCGTGGGCGCTGTTTCTCAGACCCGTTTCCTTCACAAAATCCTCCGCTCGTGTCTCTGTCCTTGAAGTCCGTAACGCCGCAAGTGCCCTTTGATACGAACCCCAAAATCAAAGGAACGCCATCGATATTATGATTCTGTTGCGGTTTTTTTCGAATTCGGGTTCCACAATCAAATTTGCCAGAAACAGCCGAACCGACATTTCACAACACCGGCGCCAGCTGGCGCCAGAAGCTCCCCTTCGGTACCGCATCTGAGGTGCGGGCGGCGCCACGATGGCGGCCGCCCCAAGATGGGCGACCTATAATTGGGAACGCGCTCCCTGCCAAGACCATCTGCAGCCGCAGGCTAGGTGCACCGCAAAATACCCCAGCGTCATGCTGCAGTGCACCTGGAACACCCGCATCAACAGTAGCGGTTATTTCTTGACGGGCCCTTAGTCGAACCAGCCCTGACCGGCCGCATAGCGCACCAACTCGGCGCGCGTCTTGAGTGCCAGCTTTTCCATGCCGCGCGCCTTGTAGGTTTCAACCGACTTTTCTCCGATTCCGAGCTGGCGACCGGCTTCCTTGTTGGTGAAACCTTGTGCAGTAAGCTTGAGGGCCTCAACTTCCCGCTCGGTCAACTGGGGCATGGCTTCGGGCAGTGTTGTCCGTTGCCCCGTACTTGTCTCGAACATGCGGCTGGCGACGGCGGGGTCCACATAGAGCCCTCCGGCCAAGACAGCGCGGATGGCATGGACGAGATGCTCCGCGGCCGAGCGCTTAAGAGCATAGCCCGCCACACCGGCGCCAAGCGCCTGTTTGAGATGGGCCCGATCCTCGTGGAAGGTGAGAATCAATATCTTCACCGACGGACAATCGGTAGCCAACTGGCGCGCTGCCGCGATCCCATTCAATTCCGGCATCGAATCATCGAGGATCGCAACATCGGGATGAACCTCCTGGATCAATTTCAACGCCGCCATGCCATTGGTGGCTTCACCCACAATCACGAAGTCGCTTTCAGCGGTAAGGAGATTACGTAGCCCTGCCAGCACGATCGGATGATCATCGCAAAGCGTGATACGGGTCGGCACATTCATGCAATCAACCTTTCCGCCTCGATTGGAATACGGGCATAGATGGTCGTGCCTCGGCCGATCGTCGATTCAATCTCAAGCGTACCGCCGAGGAGCGCAAGCCGCTCTCGCATTCCCGCGATGCCAAGACCTCCGTCCCTGGTGCCGGTGCGCTGTGCCAAAGGATCAAAACCAGGACCATCGTCCTCGATCGTCAGCCGCAATGTATCATCCGAACGGTCAATAATGATACTGACTGACGAAGCCTGCGGCGCGTGCTTGACGATATTTGTCAACCCCTCCTGCACCAGTCGGTAGAGAGTTGTCCTGATTTCAACAGGAGCTCCATCGAGCTTTGTATCCCGGCAATGGAAATCGGCTTCGATCCCAAACTTGCTGCTCCATTCCTCGACATAACTGGCAAGCGCACTTGCAAGGCCCAGTTCATCGATCGCGGCAGGCCGCAACTCCCATGCCACGCGGTGCAACGCCTGGCCGATGTTATGAAATTGCATCTGAATGGCCCTCAAGCGTCCGCGGCCGCCCTCGACGATCAGCGGCTCTATGGCCTTGAGATCCAACATTGCGGCAGCAAGACTTTGCCCTGTCTGGTCATGCAGGTCTCGCGCCAGACGCAACCGCTCATCTTCCTGCGCCTGCATCAACCGCCTGCGCATCTGCTCGCGCTCCGCAATAGCACTGGCCAGCCGTTCCTCGGCGAGCTTGCGCGCCGATATATCCATGACGGCGGCTCTAATGAAGTTACGGCCATCGATCTTGACCAGACTGTAACCCATCTCAATTGGAAATTCACCGCCATCTTGGCGTCGCCCCACTCCCGGTCCTTCACCTTGCGAATCCGGCAGAGCTCGCCCGACGGCAAACTCGAACCGGCCCGACAATATCTTGTCGACCGGCTCGCCGATCAATTTCCCGGGTTCGTACCGAAACATATTTTCCAGCCGGGGGCTGGCAAGCACGATGATGCGGTTTTCATCAATAACCAGGATACCATTGAGAGAGGAATTAAATAGCAGACGGAGCTCATCGCGTGTCGGCTGGCGTTCAATGCCAAGTGTCCCCATCGACTGCGCTACGCGCCCGCCGGCAAAGAAGGAAAGGCCCAATACCGCAATCGACAGGGCCGCCCCGGTCGCAACATATCTGGTCAGCGCGTCTCTGACCGGCATTTCGAGGATATTGTCCGGGATCGTTATAATGACTCGCCATCCCGCAACCTCGGATTTGTACGAACTCTGAAAGGCGCCGCTCCCCTGGCGATTGGGCGCACGGCCGTTGCCCGCATCGGTCGCCTCGGCGTAGCCGACATCACTCGCCTCCGTCTTGCCGACGAAATGGCCATGAGCGGATGATCGCGCTACCACCTTGTCGTCAAGATCGATGACCGAGGCGATCCAACCCGCCGGGAGGGGGCGGAGTTCGAGGGCGCGAGCGTAGTTTGAAACCGGGATGCCGATCGCGAGCGTGTAGACGTGCGCGCCGTCTCGTCGAACCGGCATCGCCACAGCGGCGATAAATTGTTTCAAGGACTCGACATAGTATACATTGGATATCGAGGTCTGCCCGGTTTTCGCCAGATCTTCTTCAAGTCGCGCGCGCCCCGACGTCAGGGAATCGGCGGAGTGCCTGCCCCACGGCGTCCCTGTATTGAGCAGTTGGCGGCGCGTGTTCGCATCGCGCAGGACGACGCGAATGTTGAGCCGCCGCGCGACTTCCGATGCCTGATCGTGAAACGACCTAAGGTCGCCCGACTGCAAGAAATGCGAAGTCGAAAGCGCGGTGAGAATATTGGTCGCATTCGTGAGTTCGCGATCAAACATTCCCGCGATGGCCCTCACTTCATCCGCCGCGCGAACCTCAAGCTGCCCCACCTGTGCACGGGCCGACGTAAGCACAAACCAACCGCCCAACAGCAGGCCCGGAACCAAAACAGCCGCCGCCAAGGCGACAAATTGGATACGCAGGGAGTTCTTCCTTCGGTTAGGCCGCGCGAGTGAGTTGTTTGTTGCCATGTGCCGTTTTCCACAACGTGTGTCGCGTTCCATCCTTCGACAATCGGTACCGCATATTGTCACGCCGCAAGCGATGGTGCGAGCCAGCCGCGATAGCGCACGATCAGCCCCGCAAGGGGATGACGGATTTCAATGTGGAAGCAAAATCGGCCGTTGTCGACGAATTCAAAAGCGTCGATGCGCGGCCCGAGCGCGAGCGGCATGGGAACACCCAGAATACTCCAGCGCCGCAACAACAACCGGAGCCGTTCCCCATCGACCACGAGGGCCATCGTAAAATTCATGGGCCCAAAGCGTTCGCATAAGAGCCCTTCGTTGCCGCCACGGCCTTCCTCCTGCAGGCTTTCGAATGCAAGCCCGGCAAACCGCCGCCGCCATAGCTCGCCTGCGTCGCGCGCCAGGAAGGTCACCGCAACGGGAACGTCTTGTCCCGCGGGCGGAAATCCAACAATACGGGCGGCGAGGCGCGAAAGCAGACCGGCACCTCGATCTACCGTGGCAACTCCCGCAACCGTGAGTTCGCGATCGAGATCATGCATCACGCGCACCTGTTCCGGCAGCAGATCGTAGGCGCCGCCCAGGATGCGCCGATAGAGCGGCACATTTTCGCCGGACCGGAAATCCTGCCGGGTTCCGGTGACAATTTTCCGGCTGGCGAACAAAGCCTCATAGTCGGCAAGTTCAAGGTCCCGGGTCGCCGCGCGGGCGCCCGGCGGCGGCGCAAGCCCCGCGAGGCTGCGCCGGATGATCGCCGCGGCCGCCATTGATGGAATGAAAGGGCCGTCATCGCCCTCGGCGATCATGTGCCACGAGCGCTCAACCGCGTCGCCATCTGCGAGCGCGCCTTTGACCACAATGAACATGCCGCCGCGATGTTCGCCCCAGGACAGCGCATGACGGGTCCGATGAATCAACTCGGCGAACGGCACCAGCGACGGCAGAATCTTCAAGCGCACCAAAAAGGACACCAGCATCAGCGCTCGCAACCAAATTCCAGGCACCGTTCCGGCCCCCATCCAGATCGAACGCACGCCGGGCCACAGTTGCGGCAGCAATTTGTATTCCGGAACATCAACAAGCGCGAAACGCCTTCGCCAAAGCGGTACATGACCGGGCGGCGCAACGGTGAAGCGCATGGTGTCGATGATCCCGTGCGCCGTAGCTCTTCGGCCGTCGCGCACGATCTCCACGGGCTTGCCGGCGTAGCTCGTGATGGCACGCATGACATTCAAACCAATCTCGGCAAAAGGAGACGGCGCGATCCCGCCCGCGACGGCGTCCAGTCGCACAAGCGCTGAGCCCGCGTTGCCGCACGGCGCCATCAATCTCCGCACAACTGCGGCCGTCAACACAGGAAAGCTGCTGGCCCCGGAAAGAATGAATACGCCTCGATCCCGCGCGGCCGCATCGAATTGTACAATTCCATCGACGAAGGCGGCACCATCCGAAAGGTCGATGTAATGAATGCCTTGTTCGATTGCGGCGCGCACGACCCGATACGGGTCGCTACCGTAGAGTTGGAACGGACCGGCGGAATCAACGACGACGTCGGGCTTGATATCGCGCAATTGTCCCTTGACGTCGCCCGCACGGTCGAAGACGGCTGGGACGAGCGTCGCTGCCGCTTTGAGCGGCGCGCAAAATGCCTGTGCGTTTGCAAGTGAACGGCCGGCGACAACCAGCGTCAGTTCGGTCGCATCGGCGAGCAGCAAGACCAACCGTCCCCCGAAGGTGCCGTAGCCTCCGAGAATGAGAATTTTTCGTACGCTCGATGTCACGCCGCCCGCGCCTGATCTGCCATCTGCTTTAGCACAGCCCGCAACACACCGGGCGCGCACACGCGCTGTGGAAACGGCAACCGCAAGGCCGTCCGATCAAGCTGGAGTTCTAGCCCCTCCGGGTCGCAGCCCACGCAGCGCCAGGCGCCGTCGCGGGCACCGAGCAACCTTGTGGCATAGAGCCGGCAGGTTTCCGTGTGGTCCTGGTTCATATGGGCAACGATATCGGGCTCGGCGGACACCAGTTCGACCGCATCCTCGGTCGTAGTCAAAATATCGTCGGGTGCGAGGTCGACGATCCGACCAAAACCGGCCACGAGGTGGGCCCCTTTAAGTGCGATCCGGTAGAACGAAAAATCCCCGAAACCGGCAAACATCACGGACTCCGGCTGGCGATCAAGGTATCGGCGGCGGATATCGGGGTCGCTGGTTGCCGTGGCGGTTCCGCTGAGCATGATGCGCGCACCTTGCAGCGGATCGCCCTCACGGCGCTCGTCGATCATAAGCGACACCCGGTGGTCGGCAAGCACATTCCGGGTATGTACGGCGAGCCTGGAAATCAGGAGGAGCGGCGAGCCATCGGCTGCGGTCGCAATATTTACGAGTGAGCAATAGGGGTCGCCCGAGCCCGGCATGAGACTCGCGAGCGCGCCGCTTCGGCCTTCCCGCAGGAGCTTCTTGGCAGACGCCTTTGAATTGAATTCAGGTGCAGGATTCAAGGAACACCTCCGGCTTTACCATGTACATCACCAGTGAAGCCTGTCTGGTTTCACCAAATTTGGCAACAAGGCCAGCTCACCACCGCGCCGCTGGCGTCCCGCAATATGATCCTGGCACTCACGCGGCAATCGGTCTAATGTAGCAACACTTTGCCGAATCATGGATTTGTCGAGGAATAGACACACTTCGGCCCACGTTTCCGGGCTTCAAGGCCTCGGGGCATCAATGTCCCTGGATTTGCGGCTGAAGGATTGCGGCCAAAGATCTTGGGGCTGTCACGGACAGAAATATGCCAACTATTGCTCTCGTTGACGACGACCGTAACATTCTGACCTCGGTTTCGATTGCGCTCGAGGCCGAGGGCTATCGCATCATGACCTATACGGACGGCGCTTCCGCGCTTGATGGTTTCAAGACGTCTCCCCCCGACCTCGCCATCCTCGACATCAAGATGCCGCGTATGGACGGCATGGAAACACTGCGCCGCCTGCGGCAGAAGTCGGACATGCCGGTCATATTTCTCACATCCAAAGACGAAGAGATCGATGAATTGTTCGGCCTCAAAATGGGGGCCGACGACTTCATTCGCAAGCCGTTCTCGCAGCGTCTTCTCGTCGAACGCGTGAAGGCTGTGTTGCGCCGCGTGTCGCCGAAAGATGGCACCACTCCCAAGGACGTGGATGCCAAGGTCCTCGAACGCGGCTTGCTGCGCATGGACCCGGAACGCCACACCTGTACTTGGAAAAATGAGCCCGTGACTCTCACTGTTACGGAATTTTTGATCTTGCAGGCGCTGGCAAGCCGTCCCGGCGTTGTGAAAAGCCGCAATGCCCTCATGGATGCCGCTTATGACGATCAGGTCTATGTCGACGACCGCACCATCGATAGCCACATCAAACGGCTGCGCAAGAAATTCAAATCGACCGATGATGACTTCGATATGATCGAAACTCTTTACGGGGTCGGCTATCGTTTCAAGGAAATGTGACGGCGCCAGTCGCGCGGCGCTAGCTGCGCGGCTGAGCTGCGCGACGGCGATTTCGCGCCGGCATGATCGCGTCGAAATTCGGGTTCCTTTGCGCTTAGGTATGGTTTAGAATTTGGCATAGTTTACAATTGGGTATGGATTAGAATTGGGCATGCTTTAGAATATGAGCGTGCCCTCGATGAGGGGCATTCAAAGCGACGTCCGGATCGTGCTTGAGAGAACCACGCAAATCGTCCAGACCGAAAGCTTGCCCGACCGCGCCGACGAATCCATGTCGCGCCCGGATTCCGGCGGGATTCGACATCGCGCGTGGGAATTCTTTGTCGATTTGAGCTTTTCAAGTCTCACGCGACGCATCGTATTTCTCAATCTCGCAGGTCTTATCGCGCTCGTCGTCGGGATTCTTTATCTATCCCAGTTTCGCGCCGGACTGATCGGCGCGCGAATTGAGAGCCTGCTCGTTCAGGGCGAGATTATTGCCGCCGCGATCGCCGCATCGGCGACCGTCGATCCTGACAGCATCACCATCGATCCTGAACGGCTGCTCGACCTGCAGCCAGGCGAAACCTACGATCCTTCCGACGACACGATGCTCGATTTCTCCATCAATCCTGAGCGCGTTGGCCCGTTCTTGCGCAAGATGGTGACGCCCACCAATACGCGCGCGCGCGTCTACGATCGCGACGGCGATTTGCTTCTCGACAGCCGCACGCTTTATGACGTGGTTCGCATGGACCTGCCGCCGCCGGATGCCGCACAACCGAACTATTTCGAACGGCGCTGGATGGTGTTCCGCCGCTGGCTCGCCAAGGGCGATCTTCCCACCTACCGGGAAGCTGCCGGCAAGGATTACCAGGAAGTCCAGCAGGCGCTGATCGGTCTCAATTCGCACATGGTTCGCATCAACGAACGCGCCGAGGTGATCGTGTCCGTTGCGGTTCCGGTGCAGCGTTTTCGTGCCGTCGCGGGCGCACTGATGCTTTCCACGCAGGGCGCCTATATTGACAATATGGTCTCGGCCGAACGCCTTGCCATCTTCAAAGTGTTCCTGATTGCCGCCGGAGTGATGGTCGTGTTGTCCTTCCTGCTGGCAGGAACGATCGCGGGGCCGATGCGACGGCTCGCCCACGGCGCCCAGGCCGTCGGACGGCGTATCCGCGCCCGCGTCGAGATCCCCGATTTCACCAGGCGCCGCGATGAGATCGGTCACCTCTCCGGATCGCTGCGCGAGATGACGGCCGCGCTCTATACCAGGATCGAGGCAATCGAAAGCTTTGCCGCCGATGTGGCCCACGAACTCAAGAACCCCCTCACCTCGCTGCGCTCCGCGGTCGAAACTTTGCCGCTGGCCAAGAGCGACCAAAGCCGCGGGCGACTGCTCGAAGTGATCCAACATGACGTGCGCCGGCTCGACCGGCTCATCACCGACATTTCGGATGCGAGCCGGCTCGATGCTGAAATGCAGCGGCAGGATGCCGTCATGGTCGACCTCAAGAAATTGCTGTCGATGGTCACCAGCGTGGCAAACGATGTTCCGCACAGCAACGGGGTTTCCGTTTCACTGAACTTCGAGGCCGAAGGCCCCGGCCATTTTCGCGTGCTCGGCAATGATTCCCGTCTCGGACAGGTGTTCAATAATCTGATCGACAATGCGCGCTCGTTCTCTCCCGAAGGCGGCACGGTGCGCGTCACATGCCGGCAGCTCAAATCCGATCTCGAGATATTTGTCGACGATGACGGTCCGGGCGTGAACCCGGATGCAATGGAAAAAATCTTCGAACGTTTCTACACAGACCGGCCGCATCAAGGATTTGGTCAGAACTCAGGTCTGGGTCTTTCGATCTCCAAGCAGATCGTCGAGGCGCATGATGGCCGCTTGTGGGTCGAGAACCGCACCAAGTCCCCAACGTCAGAACCAGACGACGTTTTGGGCGCACGCTTCGTCGTGCGATTGCCGGCGGGCTAACAGTGGAATCGACAATTCACGCTTCGGCAGTTCTTGTCGGCGCACACGCCGTGCTGATCCGCGGCCCGTCAGGATCCGGAAAATCGCGGCTCGCCTTGTCGCTGGTGCAGGCTTGCACCAGCGGGGGCGTCTGCTTTGCACGCCTGATCGCGGACGATCGGGCGCGGCTGGAAGCCTGCCACGGGCGGCTCCTGGTGCGACCTGCGCAGGCGCTTGCAGGACTGATTGAAGTCCGTGGTCTCGGTATCAGGCGGCTGCCCTATGAACCGGTCGCCGTCGTGGGCTTGGTAGTCGATCTTGGGGCAGCAGATGCCGAACGGCTGCCGGGGCAAGACCAACGCCTGGTTGTTATCGCCGGCATAAAATTGCCGCGACTTGCTGTCGCACTTGGCGAATCAGCCTTGCCAGTCATGCTTGCGTCCCTCACGACCGGTGGGACTTGACCACAGCGCCCTGTTGCCCATCCAAAAATTGACGCCATATGACTTGTTCGCAGCCGCATTTGGGTGCAGATACCGCAACGCAATATGGACCGGGTACGGCCACATGGGCCTTGCGCACGCTATTGGGATGGTCAGGATGAGCGCCCGTTCGTGCGGTGTACCCAGAATGGGCCCATGGATCATTCGATGATTGGTGTTGTTCTTGTCACGCACGGTCGGCTTGCCGTGGAATTCCGCTCGGCGCTTGAGCACATCGTTGGCCCGCAAAAACAGATCGAAACCGTCACGATCGGGCCCGACGATGATGTCGAACAGCGCCGCAAAGACATCATCAGCGCCGTTGAACGGGTTGATACCGGCGATGGGGTCGCAATCCTCACCGACATGTTCGGCGGAACCCCCTCAAATCTCGCCATTTCCGTGATGAGCCGGCCCAATGTCGAGGTAATCGCGGGCATCAATCTGCCAATGCTGGTCAAACTGGCCAAAGTGCGCGATGAATGCCCATTGCAACAAGCCGTCCTGGCCGCCCAGGCCGCTGGGCGCAAATATGTGACCATCGCGAGCCAAGTCTTAACGGGAAAATGAGTGTTGACGGGAAAATGACCGAAAACGGTCCTCTCCCGCCCCCTCTTGCCCCGATTGACCTGACGTCACCCGACAAAACTGTCGTGCGCATTCTTGAAATTTGCAACAAAAAGGGCCTGCACGCCCGTGCGTCTGCCAAATTCGTGCAAACCGTCGAACAGTTCGAAGCCGACGTTTGGGTTACGCGCGGCAACGAGCGCGTTGGCGGCACCTCCATCATGGGCCTGATGATGCTTGCCGCCGGCACCGGAACCTCGATTACGGTCGAGGCCACCGGCCCCCAGGCCGGCGCGGTCGTCGACGCACTCACCACGCTGGTTTCCAGTCGTTTTTCCGAAGACGAATAGCTCTATATAAGGAAATCTTTATATCTTTATTGCGCCAACGGGGTTTGCCTGCTATAGGCAACCCATGGGGTTTTACCTGCCCGCATTTTCACACTTTCAATCGAAGGACCATCATGACAGCTTCCCCGAAAGCCGCTTCCGACTATGTCGTCAAGGACATCGGTCTCGCCGATTGGGGCCGCAAGGAAATCACCATCGCCGAAATCGAAATGCCGGGCCTGATGGCGACCCGCGCCGAGTACGGACCCAAGCAGGCGCTCAAGGGTGCACGCGTTGCGGGCTCCTTGCACATGACGATCCAGACCGCGGTCCTGATTGAAACCCTCACGGCGCTGGGGCGGACGTGCGCTGGGCATCCTGCAATATCTATTCGACCCAGGACCATGCGGCGGCGGCGGTCGCGGCAGCCGGCACGCCCGTTTTTGCGGTCAAGGGCGAGTCGCTGGAAGAATATTGGGACTACACCCACCGCATCTTTGAATGGGGTGACGGCGGCACCCCGAACATGATCCTCGACGACGGCGGCGATGCGACGCTTCTTATTCACCTCGGCGTGCGCGCAGAAAAAGGCGACACCAAGTTTCTCGACGGCGCCACCAACGAAGAAGAAGAGGTCCTGTTCGCGGCAATCAAGAAACGCCTCAAGGAGCGGCCCGGCTGGTACACCCAGAACGGCAAGACCATCCGTGGCGTGACGGAAGAAACCACCACGGGCGTGCATCGCCTGTATGAGATGATGAAAAAAGGCACGCTGTTGTGGCCCGCCATCAACGTCAATGACAGCGTCACCAAGTCCAAGTTCGACAACATCTACGGCTGCCGCGAGAGCCTGGTGGACGGGATCCGCCGCGCCACCGATGTCATGATGGCCGGCAAGGTGGCCGTCATCGCCGGCTTCGGCGAGGTCGGCAAAGGCTCGGCGCAGGCACTGCGCGGGCTGCAGGCCCAGGTATGGGTGACCGAGATCGACCCGATCTGCGCGCTGCAGGCGGCGATGGAAGGCTACCGCGTGG
>Ga0137398_10000959_pt1 | contig 11185 bp, 10 predicted proteins | sample czorhiz216metaG_FD_106659 | JGI IMG/M metagenome (GOLD analysis project Ga0137398, IMG submission 106659) | Vadose zone soil microbial communities from Angelo Coast Range Reserve, California, USA - czorhiz2.16 metaG | ecosystem: Environmental > Terrestrial > Soil > Vadose zone | place: USA...
ATTTCGACGAGCTCGGCCCGAAGCTGCGCGCGCTGAAGAAGGGTGTCCGGGAGCTTGCCGATGGGTATGAGTTCGAGTTCCCGTCCGACCTGGCGACCTATCTCCTTCTGAGCGAGTGGGCGGCCGGTGAGCGCACCTGCTGCCCGTTCTTCGATGTCGACCTTCGATCGACGCGCGAGGGCGGGTCGGTCTTCCTGAGCCTGACGGGAAGAGAGAACGTGAAAAGGTTCATCGAGGTCGACGGAGCGGCCTGGCTGGAAAAGTGATCGGCCGGCTCGAAGGGTGCGCCCCGTCGACGACGCCCGCAACCATCTTCGCCGGGATGCCGCGGCAACCAGCCGGATCAGACCCTCATGAATCTCATCAGGCAGCCGGGTCCGACGCGCATGAGAAGGGTGATGGAAGAGGGAAGGCTGGAGTAGAGCGCGGTCGACAGAAGGGCATGGGCCAGCGCCAGGGCGAACAGGTTCGGCGACCGCCGGAACAAGGCGCTCGCGATGTACCCCGCGCCGAAAGCGGTCGCGGTCAGCAGCGGGTTGGGCAGGTGCAAACCTGCGAAGATGGTGCCGCACAGAAGGTCGACCATCTCGGGACGGATCGCGAGACGTCGCAGGCGACGACCGAAGACGGCCACCAGTCCATATTGCTGGAACAGGCCCCATGGGTAGGTCATCAGGACCGACGCGACCGTCTCCCTGGGGCCCAGCCGCAATCCTCGACCCAGCACGAGCCCCACGCCGAGCACGATGAGCGCCGTCGGCGCGATCACGAGGAGCGTCTCTTTGAGCGATCGTCCGAGGTTGTCGAACCGAAGCCCGAGGTCGGCCAGCGTCTCGCCATGCAGCCAGTGCGAGGTCAGCGTGAAGGCGAAGTAGAGGGCGAACGCGACCCACAGACTGTCCCGCTTCTGCGGCTCGATACGCCAGATATAGAGGAGCATGTAGCCCAGGAGGACCGCCACCTCCGTGGCGGCGGCCAGAGCCGCCGTGTCGCGGACCTTCAGGGAGGCGGGCAGGCTGGTGACGAGCCGGCGGGGCCAGACAATCTCCATCGGCTCACCTCACCCTTTGAAGGCGAGGGACCAGGTGAGATCGACCAGCATGTGAACGAGGGCGGGGGCCGCCAACCGCCCGGTCTTCAAGAAGGCCCATCCGTACGCCAGGCCGGCCAGTGTCGCGAGGAGGGCATATCGCCAGTCGGGCGCCGGGCCATTGTTCAGGTGGGCAAGGCCGAACAGGATCGAAGCGATCGCCAGGGCGGCGCCCGGCCGCCCTGTCCCGCGCTCGATCAGCTTCTGGATCAGTCCTCGGAAACATATCTCCTCGGGCAGTGCAGTGAACAGAAAGATCATAACCGCCCTCGCCACCGCTTCCCACGCGCCGGCCCACCGGTAGGTCGGCCTCAGAAAGCCGCTCAGCAAGCCGATCGGAATTCCGGCCAGAGCGAACAGCCCGAAGGCGCGTGCCGCGACCACCAGGTCGTTCAGGTCGATCCGCGCGACGTACCCGACGCCGTCCATCCTCCGGACGACAACCGTCAGGAAGACGAGCAACCCGAGCCCGAGCGGAACCGACAGGAGCGACCCGGCTCCTTTCGCCGGCCACGGATAGGCCGTTTGGATCACGTGGAACTCGTACGGCAACCATATCGCCACCACGACGAGCGCGTCGCCGGCCAAACGCATCCGGCCTCGCGGCCCGAAAACCGCCAGGGCGGTGGGCGCCATCACCCACGCAAGAAGCCACAAAACGCCTGACTGGGGCGGGTTTTCGAGGATCGTCCAGTAAAGAAGATACGGCGCAAACAGCATCGCGGCAATGACGAAAATTCGGACCGGGCGATCGTCCAGAAAGCGACGAAGCCGTTCGACGACCGCCGGCAGCGCCAGGGCGCCGACGGGCACCAGGTGGAGCGCCAGCGTGCCAAGCGTGAGGCCGAGGGCCAGCCGCGCCTTGCAGAGCCCCGCCCCGCAGGCGACCAGCGCGGCCGCCGCGACGACCGCTGCGACGAACAAGGCGATGCCGGCGATCGGCCGCAGCAGTGGTTTTCGTATCGCGGGGGTCATATCTTTATTCCCGTCCCGGGCAAGGATTTCCATACGACAGATCCCGTCCCGGCGCGGGAGGTTAGCAGAATGAGGCTCGAAAGGCACGAAGGCTTGACGGCGTTCTCTCTGCAGCTGTGTCTGCTCCTCGTGGCGAGCCTTCCCGCATGCGCGACCGCCGACCCCAGGCCGGCCTCGGCGGGATCGAATCGGCGTGAGGTCGCCCCGGCAGCCGGACAGACGCCGCTTCTCGCCGGGGCCGCCGTCGAGATGATCACGCCCGATCTCTCCACGGGGCTGCCCCCGGTCGCCGTCGCCGGCTTTGGCAAGGGTCGGGACGCCACGGGCGTTCACGACGATCTCTATGCCCGAGCGCTGGTGCTTCAGGCGGGAAAGGCGTCCGTCGCCCTGGTGGCTCTCGATCTGATTGGATTCTTCCACGACGACATCGTCAAGATCCGGGACGATGTCCGGAGCCGTTATCCCGAAGTCGGCGTCGGCTCGATCCTGATCGCGAGCACCCACACCCATGCCGGCCCGGACGTGATCGGCCTCTGGTCACCACCCGACCGCGCCGTCGACGCCGGGTACGTCGGCCGCATCCGGACGCGGGCGGCCGACGCCGTGGCGGCGGCCTGGCGCGCCAGACGTCCCGCCAGGCTGTCGTTCGCTTCGGCCGACATACCCCGGCTGGTGCAGGACTCGCGCCTGCCCACGGTGGTCGATGCCACGGCCCTTCTGATGAAGGTGGACGCCGAGAATGGACAGGAGACGATCGCGACGCTCCTCGATTTTCCGAGCCACCCCGAGTCGCTCGGGCGGGATAACACGCTGATCTCCTCCGATTATCCCTGGTCGGCGAGGCTCAGGCTGGAGCAGGAGTTCGGGGGCGTCGCCCTGTTTTTCAGCGGCGACATCGGTGGGCTTCTGACGCCGCTCGGCGGTGACATGATCGACCCCGAGACGGGCGAGAAGCTGGTGCCCAAGACCCCGCGCGCCACCGAGGCGTACGGCCGGGAGGTGGCGCGGCAGGTGGTCGCCGCCTGGCGGGCGACCCACGGCGGTCACCCTTCCGTATCCGGGAGCGCCGCCGGCGCTTCCGGCGCGCGCCCCGTCCCCGCCACCGACCCGACCGTCGCTCTCCTGGTCCGCACCCGCGCCGTCCGGGTGCCGCTCAAGAACGCCATGTTCGTACGCGGCCTGGCCGAGGGTCGCATCTGGCCGCGCCTGCTGGCCGCGGATGGAACATTGACCAGCGAGGTCGCCGTCCTGACCCTCTTCGGCGAGTCGGAGAACGGGGCCCCTCACCGCGCCGCGACCCCCGGCGAGGTGCCCGAAGGCACGGAATCGCTGGCTCAATTCGCCTGCGTGCCGGGGGAGATCTACCCCGAGCTCGTTCTGGGCGGCATTCAGGATCCCCAGGACCCCGCCGCCGACATCCAGGGCGCCCCGCGCGAGAAGCCGCTCCGATCGATGATGTCGGGACGGTACCGCTTCATCCTCGGTCTGTGCAACGACGAGCTGGGGTACATCATCCCCCGGTCGGAATGGGACCTCGACGCGCCCTTCGCCTACGGCCTCACCGAGGCGCAGTACGGAGAGGCCAAATCGGCCGGGCCCGACACGGCCCCCACCCTCCTCGACGCCTTCGCCGCGATCCTTCCCTGACCGGCTGCCGATCCCGCCGCGCCACGTCAATGCCCTCCGGGGTGACCCCGTACGGCTTCTCGAACAGAGGAGAGATAGAGGTCGCCTCATCGGGTGACTGCGGCTTGTGACCGATGTCGCCTCTGAGCTACAGTCTTGTGCATGGCTGAGTTTCCGCTGACCGGGGGTTGTCTCTGCGGCCGTGTTCGATACGAGATCACGGCGCCGCCCCTCTCGGCAGGATACTGCCACTGTACCCGCTGCCAGCGGCGCACCGGCACGGCGGCGGCCCCGTCCGCCCGTCTCGCGCCCGGCTCGCTGCGGGTTGTCTCGGGCCAGGAGCTGATCAAGGCCTGGCGCCCGCTGGAAGGGTTCGCGAAGCTTTTCTGCTCCAACTGCGGCGGCGCCCTCTGGAGCCAGAGCCAGCAGGACCCCGAGGTGATCAGCGTCCGGATGGGGACGTTCGACACCGACCCGGGCATCCGTCCATCGGCGCGCGCGTACGTCGCGTACGCCGCCCCCTGGGAGCCGATCCCGGACGACGGCCTGCCGCGCTTCCCCGAGGGGCGGAAGAACTAGTCCGGGTCAATCCCGTTGGCGATGTCGCCTTAAGGGCGTATCCTTTATTGTATGGACCTCACGGAGGCGATGGCCCTCAATCCACGGAAGAGTCACTTCTACATCCAGGCCAGCCTCGATCTCAAGCGCCGCCTGCAGGCGGCGATCCCGCACGACGAGCTGAAATGGCTTCACGAGCGGCGGGCATGGAGGCACTTCCTCGTACTGGTCCGGCAACTCCTCCTGCTCGGGATCTCGAGCCGGCTCCTCGTCAGCCGTCCCGAGCCCTGGATCTGGATTCCGGTCGCCCTGGTGCAGGGGTTCACCATCTTCAATTTCACGATTCTTCTGCACGAGGCGATTCACGAGTCGGTGACGAAGCGTAACAGCCCCTGGATCACCCGGATTCTGGGGATCCTCTACGCCTTCCCGAGCGGCATCTCCCATCTTCAATTCTCACGCTGGCACCTCGACCATCATGACAATCTCGGGTCGCCCACGGACGATCCGAAGAGGTTCCATCTCTCGCCGAAGCGGAACGCGCGATGGTACAAGGCGCTTTATTTCACGCCGGCCCTCTTCTTCATCTACTTCCGCGCCGCGCGGAGAGAGGCGGTCACCTACGCGCCGACCCTCAGGCGCCGGATCGACCGCGAGCGGAACCTGACGATTCTCGGCCACCTCGCGATCCTCGGCGCCCTCTGGCTCGGCCTGGGGGCGCCGGCGATGCTCCGCGCCTACTTCATCCCGTACTTCTTCGTCTTCCCCATCGCCTTCGCCCTGAATCGCGTCGGCCAGCACTACTACATCGACCCGGACAACCCGGCGCACTGGACCACTCTGGTGAAGTCATCGCTCTTCTGGAACTTCGCCTTTCTCTGGTCGAACTTCCATCTGGAGCACCATTACTTCCCGCGCGTTCCCTTCTACAACCTCGCCCGGCTGCACCGTCTCCTGAAGCCGTTCTACGGCGAGATGGAGATGAAGCCGGTCGGTTACGGAACCCTCCTCTACGGCTGGTTCGTCAAGAACGACGCCCCTCATCGGGACTGGGACCTCACCCGGCGAGGGGGCGTGAGGCCGGTCACCGCCTCCTGACCGTCGGTCAGGGCGTGAACGTCCCGCGCGCCGTGTAGGTCTGGACGGAGAGGTTGTCCCGGAGATCGCCCCAGACAGGGAACACCGCGTTGCCGGTCGCCGCCATGCCGTTGTAGTCTCCGAGAAACTGCCGCAGACCGGTGATCGAGCTCGCAGTCGTGACCCGCACGTTCGGTAGGAATGTCGCGCCGTCGTAGGTGTTGGTATAGAAGACATCGTAATTGATGTTGGCGGGATCGAGACGCTTGTCGAGCCACGCGATGCTCACGAGCCCGTTGGAATGCGCGGCGAGGGTAGGATAGAACTGGTCGGACGATCCGGTCTCATCGGAGATCTTGACCGGAGCGGACCAGGTGGCGCCGCCGTCGCGGGAAACCGTCAAGCGAACATCCGAGTTGGTGCAGGGTTGGATCGGCCCGGTGCTCTGGGATTTCCTGCAGGTCCCGTTCGGGAAGTCGGTCCAGGTCACGTAGACCTTGCCGTCGGATGCCACGGCGCCCATCGGGAAGCTGTTGCCGATGATGCCGTGATTGGCCGTCGCTCCGAACTCCGGGTCGGCGTTTTTCAGGTAGAAGTCGGTCGGAGTGGGGAGGCCGGCGGCGACGTCCGCCGCACCGCTCCAGGTCGCTCCGCCGTCCGTGGATTTCGAGAAGCGGATGGTCATCGGAGGGACGTAGTAGGGGAACCTCGACCAGAAAATGTAGACCGTACCGTCGGGCGCCACGGTCGGCATGCTCCCGATCAGCAGGGACGCCTGTCCTCCCGGCCCATCCAGAAGAATGGGAGCCGACCAGCTGTTCCCTCCGTCGCGCGACGTCACGACGAAAATCTGGTCCTGAAGTGTGAAGTTGGAATAGGCGACGTACACGTTTCCATGGGACGGGCTGCCCGCCCACCCGTCGACCGCGAGGAGCGGCTTGTCGAGATAGTCCGCGGGTCCCGCGTTGACGGCGATGCTCGAAGCCCGGAACGATTTCCCCTTGTCGCTCGATCGCGCCACCCGGATGTCGGTGTCATCCACACCGGTCGCGGGCTGATAATTGTCGTCGAGGTAGGCCATATAGAATGTGCCCCGGTCGTCGGCCCCGATGGAAGGGTCGGAGCAGGCGTTCAGCCCCGGAATCGTTCGGAGCGGCGCGTCTCCCTGCACCGTCCAGCTCTGGCCGCCGTTGCCGGTCGTCGAGAACGAGCAGGGCCGGGTATTCATGACGGTCGGGTAGAGATCCATGTAGACGGCCACGGCGTTCTTCGGATCCTTCGGGTTGGCGGCGGCGAAGGTTTCCACATGCAAGGTGCCGGAAGGGTCGGACGGAACGCCGCTGATTTTCAGATCGGACCCGAACGAGACGGGCGTCCCTCCGGTCGATTGGGCGTTCGGCGGTGGCCCGGCGACGACGAGAAGTCCCACGGCGAGAAGAGAGAGAAGGCGCACCACAGTGCTCGCCTGAAGGCCCGAGGGTGATCTCATGGCTCCTCCGGTTGAATGGCGGCGTTATGTGATCGCACCATACGGCGCGATCGACATTCCGTCAACAAAAAGATGAAGGGTCTACTTCCTTCTGACGATGATGGGCCCGGCATCCCTCGAGGCCAGCATAGAAGATATGACCGGTTCAGCCGTCCAGCGCCTGCTTCGCATAGCGTCTATGCGTCCATGGTCCTGTGATGGTCGAGAGCGGGCAGCATGCCTTCGCCGCAAGTCGCTGCCGGTCAAAAACTTCGCCGACGATCATCGGCGACACGGTCGGTTGGCCCGCTGTTTGCTGTGCGGGGATCTCCGGGCGCTGCGCGCGGATCACCTGCCGGAGTCATGGCGGGACCGGGCGCCGTCTTGTCACGATCACCATAGGAGACCACTCGAGATGAGGCCCGGCATGATCTCAACGGACAAGCCGAAGATGGGACGCCGTGGCTCGCAACGACGGTCTCCGGGATTTCTGCTCGCGACGATCCTGATCGCCGCGACCGCGGCCTCGGCCGGCGCCCTGGCGGCCGACCCTGCGGCGAAGCGCTGGACCGAGGACGAGCTGGTCGCGGGGTATCGCGAGCTCGCGTCGACTCACAAGCTCGAGGACGCCGTCCGGACGCCGGCCCCGCCGAAAGACCCGCCCCACGCCAATTTCCTCGACGCGCTCGCCTGGTACGCGGCGGGGATGCCCAACACGCCGGGTGTCCTGACACTGAAGCAACTGGACAGGCAGCTCGGGCTCGATGTCGAATCGTACATCGGCCTTCTGAAATCGAAGGTCGAGCATGCCGAGGATAACGATTACGCCCGCACGCGGACATGGAAGCTGGTCCAGAAGCTGACGATGCTGCGGGAGGAGATCTCCAAGCCGACCCGCAACGGACGCTATTCCTTTCCGGCGATGCGCAAGGCGTCGGGGGACCCCGAGGCCGACGCCTGGGACCGCGAGCACACCCTGAAATCGCCCGAGGAGTTCGCCGAGAAGGTCTGCCGGGCCTCGAACGTTCGTCCCGTCCTGGTGAAGTTCGGCAACACGAACTGCACCCAGTGCATGCTGTTCGAAATCATCGGTTCGGTGAAGGAGTTCGCCGAGGACAAGGCTCACAAGGGCGTCATCGACGTCTACAAAGTCTGGTGGGGGTATAAGCCCGACGAAGGGTTCTCGGGACGGGTCCGCGATCCCGAGCGTCTCGACCTGCTGGTGAAGGCCGAGGGGGTCCGCTCGAGTCCCGCATTCATCGTCTACCGGAATGGACGCCGCTACCCGTGCGGGGACGGCTTCCCGAACGAGAGCCATCCGGACGAGCGGTTGGAAGCCTGCGTGCGACAGGATTTCGGCGACGCGCCCGTCGCCGCCATCTGCGGGCCAGGCGGGGCCACCGCCCCTGCCACGGGGGGGCGATGAGCCGGCGGTCGGCGTGACGTTCTTGTCTCCGGGGTGGCGGGAGGCGTATAGTTTTCTCATCCTGCGTTTCCAGAACGCCGTCCATGGAGGGTCGTCATGCCCAAGTTCGTGATCGAGAGGGAGATTCCCGGAGCCGGGAAGCTGTCGGCTGCCGAGCTCCAGGCGATCTCGCAAAAATCGTGCGGGGTCCTCAAGGAGATGGGCCCGCAAATCCAGTGGGTTCAGAGTTACGTGACCGACGACAAGATTTACTGCGTCTATATCGCCCCGAACGAAGAGATGGTCCGCAAGCATGCGAAGCAGGGCGGGTTCCCGGCGAACCGCGTCTCGCTGGTGCGAGGGGTGATCGACCCGACGACCGCCGAGTAAATCGCGGCGCCGGCACCCGGACCCGCGGCGATCCCGGCCTGCGACCACGTTTCAGCGCACGATCAGCGAGCACTCCGGAGTGTTATTCAACGGGCTCACATAAGTGTAGGAGCCGGCCTTGAGGTCGACGACCGGGGTGCTCGAGGTCTCGCCGTTCCGGATCAGCCTCGTCAGTCTGGCGCCGCGGACCGGCCTGGGATCGGCCTTCCCATCCGCATCCTGGCCCTCAACCCGCTTCAGGACGAAGTCGATCGGATGGTCGACGCCCTGATTGGTGATCATGAAAATGTATCGCCCCGGGCGCAGCTCGAGATCGCGCGGCTCGAACGTTCCGGGCGACACGGCCAGCCGCACGACGGTGGGCCCCGAGGACGACAACTCACCCTTTCCGATGTCGGCGGCGGCCAGGGTCGGCAAAAGCAGCAAGACGATCCCGAACGTTGCACGTCGTGTCCTCATGGTTCGCTCCTTGAGTCGTCAATGCAGGGCCGTGACGAGCACGAGGCGAATTGTGCGGGCCGCGCTCCGGGATGTCACTCCGGAACTTGCGATCAAAGTCTCCCGCACCCCCGTCCCTCTCCTTCATTCGATCCTGCGGGAAGAGTTTGCGGGAGGGTTTTATCAAAGTCCCCATGGCTGCTGTAAAAGAATGTAAGGGTCGTAAAGAGATTGCCTCGAGAGGGCAGGCGCGCGGAAGTCTTGTCCGCGCCGCCGGTCGGGGAGTATGCTCGTCCCATTCCTCAGGAGACAGACCCGATGCCGAACAGCAAATACCTGATCGTCGGGGGCGGCATGACCGCCGACGCCGCCATCCATGGGATCCGCGAGAGCGACCGGGGCGGCTCGATTGCGCTGATCGGAGCCGAGACGCATCCTCCGTATAACCGCCCGCCGCTGTCGAAGGGGCTCTGGAAGGGGAAACCGCTCGAAAGCATCTGGCGCAAGAGCGACGAGCCGGGGGTGACGCTCCACCTGGGGCGCAGGGCGAAGCTCCTCGAGGCGCCGGACAAGCGGGTGATCGACGATCAGGGTGGCGTCCATACGTTCGAGAGGCTGCTTCTGGCGACAGGCTCGACGCCGCGCCGCTTGTCGTTCGGCGCCGAGCAGGTGATCTACTTCCGCACCCTGGGCGACTACGAGCGGCTGCGGGCGCTGTCGGAGACGGGCCGGCGGTTCGCGGTCATCGGCGGCGGATTCATCGGCTCGGAGGTCGCCGCGGCCCTCGCGAAGAACAGGAAGCAGGTCGTGCTCGCATTGCCGGCAGAAGCGATCTGCGGCCGGGTTTTTCCGGCCGAGCCCGCCAGATCCGTGACCGACCTCTACCGCAAGAAAGGGGTCGAGATCTTCGCCGGAGCGTCGGTCGTCGGCATGGAAGGACGGCCGGAGCAGCCGACCTTGAAGATCCGCCTGGCGCAGACAGGGAAGGATCAGGATGTCGCGGTCGACGGCGTCGTGGCGGGGATCGGGGTGCAGCCGAACGTCGAGCTGGCGCAGGCGGCCGGCTTGAAGGTCGACAACGGTATCCGCGTCGATGCCTCCCTGCGCACGAGCCGGCCGGAGATCTACGCCGCGGGGGATGTCGCCAGCTTTCACAATCCGGTCCTGGATCAGTGGATGCGCGTCGAGCACGAGGATAACGCCAATACGATGGGCCGCATGGCCGGCCGGTCGATGGCGGGCGAGGCCGTCTCGTACGACCACCTCCCGTCTTTCTATTCGGACCTTTTCGAGATGGGTTACGAAGCGGTCGGCGAGCTCGACGCGCGCCTGGAGACGGTGGCCGATTGGAAGGAACCGTTCCGGGAAGGTGTCGTCTACTATCTGCGCGCGGGACGCGTTCGCGGCGTCCTGCTCTGGAACGTCTGGGATCAGGTGGAAGCCGCCCGGCGGCTGATCGCAGAGCCCGGCCCATTCAAGGCGGCGGACATCAAGGGACGGCTGCCGGCCTAGCCCTCCGCATCAGATGCCATCCACCCGCTCGAGCCGCGGCGCGCTCTCAGACCGCGGTGTCTTCGATCTTCTTCCGGATGAAGATCTCGTACTCCGCGATCCCCTTGTGAAAGATGTCGCGCGTCTCGCGGCCGAGCGATTCGGGCAGCACGAGGCCGGGGCCGCGGATCTGCCCTCGGAGGAGCATGAGGGAAAAGACCGCCGCCGGGACCGACGTGGCGAGAGAGATGTCGCTCGCGCCCGGGATCAGGCGGCAGGCGCCGGCGAGATCGGGGTTCTCGGTCCAGAGGCGGATGCGGAGCGGCCGGCCGTTCCTGAGGCCGGTCACGTCGCAGGTCTGCATCGAACGGCTCTTCAGGCGGCCCCGGGCCGACAGCTCGGCCACCCGTTGCGGGGAAGGCGTCGGGGGGAGCATCCGCAGCAGCAGGTCGCGCGGCCGGACCTTGACGCCGCGGACCTCGACCTCCTTCTCATCCATCAGCTTGAGACGCTCGACGATGAACCGCCAGGTGTCGATGTCCGGCTCGCCGATCTTGTAGTCGCAATAGCGCACCGGCTTCCCCAGGTAGAGCGGGATGGTCACCGGCTCTTCGTGGGCATGCAGGTAGACCTTCCCGGAGCGGCCGACGGGGGGCGGAAAGTCGTA
>Ga0137398_10000960_pt1 | contig 11183 bp, 7 predicted proteins | sample czorhiz216metaG_FD_106659 | JGI IMG/M metagenome (GOLD analysis project Ga0137398, IMG submission 106659) | Vadose zone soil microbial communities from Angelo Coast Range Reserve, California, USA - czorhiz2.16 metaG | ecosystem: Environmental > Terrestrial > Soil > Vadose zone | place: USA...
CCAAGGCCGAGGTACGCAGGCTAGGTCCTCGCTTTCCACCCGGCGTTCGGGATATCACGAGGCCGGCGAGGACAACGAAGAGAAGCGCGAGGAGATTCGGATCGCAGACGTGCTGCGAGATGAGAATGTGGGTCGCATTCGTCGCGAGGAGCAACGCGCCAAGCAGCCCGGCGACAGGTCCCAGGGTCCACAAGCCGAGCAGATAAGTCAGATAGATCGTCGCCACGCCGAGGAGGACGCCCACGATCCGCCCCGCCAGGAAGATTCCCCGCGGGTCGGCTCGCACGTGGGCCGCGAAGTCGGTGGCCGACCACTTGTCCGATGCAACCGAATGGACCACCCGATAGACCATCTGAGAACCGAGGGTCACGTAGAAGCTGAGCCCGGGCCATTCTCCCGCGTGCGGGTTGAGATCGAGCTCCCGGGTGCCGCCGCGCCACATCTCCCAGGCGTACGCAACCTCCCGTCGATCCGCCTCCTCCACGGACGTGTCCCGGATCGGGTCGGGACCGTAGGTGGGGTTCGGGAGGCGGTCACTCAGTCCCCAGGCGCGGAGAGCGAGGCTGATAACCAAGATCGCGAGGAGAAGGACTCGGTGATGGCGGGTGGACCAGGGCTTTGTCAGGACATTCCGTTTGTGGCGCTGGGATGCTTGGGAGTGTGCTTTTCCCCTTCCCCCGGGAACGGGCTCTGAGCCGGAAGGTCTTTCAGTGGGCGACAATGGGGACTCTGCCGACGCCCGTTTCGTCTCGGCCCATTCGCTCGTAGATGTACATCGTGTTCCGTGACGAGATGGTGTTGCGCTTCAATCCAACACCGAGGAACGGGGAATACTTGTACGTCGAGTCGGCGTCGTAGAACACAACTTGGTTTGTTTTCCAGTCGATCGTCGCGAATTTCTCGAACCAGTCCGGAAAGATGGCCATGTACTTGGGGTGGTATAGACGAAGACTCTCCGGAAACGGGCGTTGAGGAGAAACAAGACCAACGAGGTCCACGACGTAGCAATCACTGAAGAAGCCCATGGCGCCAACGTCGTTCACCGCAACGGTGTCTCCAGGGCTCGTGGCTTTGCGGGTGGATTCCGCAATGAAGCGCTGCATGCCGTTGATGTTCTCCACATTCCACCCATAGCCGATCCCCGCCTTGCGCGCCGTGTAGCCTTCCCAGGCGAGACAGCCGAAGCCGAGCAGGATCAGTCCTGCGATGGCGTTCCTGCGAAGCAGCCGACGGCTCGCCCAATCGAAGCCGACCAAAGCCAAGAGAACCCCGAATGGAACGACGTAGACAATGTACCGTCCAAACTGTCCGCCAGAGGTTCCGAACAGCGCGAAGACGAATGGGAATAGAAGGCAATAGGCGACGAGTGCGGGCCATACCCGAAGGCAAAGGTAGGACCCCACGATGATCCCCGCCAAGAAGAGAGGGACATGCAGGCCCACGCGACCTTGAGGAAGAACTCCCCAGAGGTCTGCCCATTGCTTGAGCATGCTCCACTCGTTTCCCCCAACGTTCCCGCCAAGGTGTGCCTTGATTCCGACCGAGGTCGGTAGGATCCGTTGGCCAACGACGTAATTGAACACAAGGTAGGTTCCAACGATGAGGCCAGCGGCGGCCAGGGGACCTATGGAGTTCCTAATCGAGATCTTCGGTCGCACGAATTGGCCGAGCAGGACGAGGAACAACCCGTCCGGTCGAAGCCAGACACCAAGGGCCCAACAAAGGATCGCCCAGGTCCACTTCTCACGGACGTAGCAATCTATCCCCAGGCACGCCAGAAGCAGATACAGCGGAAGCTCGAGGCCGGCCAGTGAACCCCAGAGAAGCGGAGGAGACAACGCGAGGAGTAATCCCGCCAGGAGTGGAGCGAACCGCCTGCCAGGAAGAATTCGGTGGACGGCTCGGTAGAGGACAAGGCTCGAGGCACAGAGGCATAGGATCCCCAGCACCTTCGCAGGCCAAATGACGTCGTGGAAGGTCAGATAGAGCAGCCCCAGGACGAAGACGTACAGCGGCCCGGTCGCGCCCGCTATCTGTTCTCCTGGGTTGAACGCGTAGCCGTGACCCGTGGCGAGGTTGCGCGCGAAGGTCGCATAAATCCACGAGTCATCGAGAGGGAAACCGGGCTGCCCTGCGATCTCGTGCTCGGCGGCCAAGAACCAAGCCGCTCCGATGAGGACCGCCAGAATAATGACGATCGGTTGCCAGAGGGTGAACGATTGCTCCTGGGCCTCTGAGGCGGCAACGGTGCGCTTCAGTGGGGATCCCGAGGGCCGAGGATTCACGGGTCAGAGCTTAACCAAGACGCACTAGGTAGGCACCTCGCATTTCGCTTGCCAATGGCAAAATCTCCCGGCGAATCTACCACCTAACGGAGTCTGAACGCGCGGCCCCGCAAGGCGAGATCTCGGATCACGAACCAGAACTCGGCCTTATGCTTCGGGTTGAACGGGTGAGCGCGGCTCCGCTGAGAGCGACCCCCAAGGAAAGCCACGCAACGGAGCCACGACCCGTGAAGATTCGCTACCTACCTCTGATGATCCTGCTCCTCCTTCAGCCCGGATGGGTCCATGCCCAGGCGACCCCCGAGGGCACGGTCACGGGAATCGTCACCGACCAGGAGAGCCACGCACCGCTGGAGAACGCCTCCGTGGCGCTGCACAGCCGGGCCGACTCGACCCGGGTCCTCGGCACCGCCACCCAGAAGGATGGACGGTTCACGTTCGCCCACGTGCCCCTGGGCCGTTACGTCCTGGAGTGCAGCCTCATCGGTCATGCCAGCTTCCGGTCGCCCCAGTTCACGCTCACGTCGGCGAATCCTCGAGTGGATCGCGCCATTTCCATGAAGCAATCGGTGCTGGTCATGGATGAGATGGAGATCACCTCCGAGAAAAACCTCTTCAACCACGCCATCGACCGCAGGGTGTACAGCGTGGGCCAGGATATCCGGGCGAAATCGGGGACGGCGAGCGAGATCTTGCAGAACATCCCCTCGGTCCAGGTAGATATCGACGGCAACGTCAGCCTGCGCGGCTCTTCCGACGTGATGATCCTGATCGACGGAAAGAAGTCCCCCTTGATGGGCAGGAGCCGGGCGGACGTGCTGCAGCAGCTTCCGGCAGGCAGCATCGACAAGATCGAGGTGATCACGAACCCTTCCGCTCGGTTCACGCCGGAAGGCACGTCGGGGATCATCAATATCGTGATGAAGAAAGGCGCCGGGCCCGGGATGAACGGCGGCGTGACGGGACATCTCGGCACGTCCGGACGCCACAACGAGAATCTCGCATTCGGCTACGCCACGGGAACGCTCAACCTCTTCGGGAACTACAGCTACCGCGACGATCGGAGGAGACGATCGGGCATGGACGCGCGCACCCTGACCACCTCGGGGCCGATCAGCAGCTACCGGGAGGACAACCAGATCCTCATGCGCCCCCTCGTGCACGTGGGCTCGCTGGGATTGACCTACCACTGGGACCCGAAAAACACGCTCGACCTGTCCTCGACGTATTTCTACCGCCGGCCTTCGCGCGACGGAGTCTCCACCGTCGTCACCCGGGACGTCGCCGGCGCGGTCCTCACGGATTACGACCGGCGGCAGACAGGCTACGAATCGCAGCGGGAAGCAGGAGTCACCGCCGCCATCCAGCACGACTACGCCAAGGAAGATCACCAGCTCCGGGTCGAGGCCAACGCCTCCGATGACCCTCAGAAGGAGGAGGTTCACTTCACGGACGCCTGGCGCGCCCCCGCCCAGCCCGATCAGGCGAGCCACATTCTATTTCGGCAGCAGGAGAGGCAGGGACACCTCAACATCGACTACTCCAACCCCGTGAACGAGCAGTCGAAGCTGGAAGCGGGCTACGCGCTCGAGGTTCATCGACAGGACATCCATTCGGACGCCGAATCTCTCGACGTCGCACAGCAGCAGTTCTTCCCGGACGCGTCGAGGACGTATCGGTTCAAGCTGAATCAGGCGATCGAAGGCGTCTACGGGACCTACGAACGCTCTCTTGGAAGGTACCGGGTTCTCGGGGGCCTGCGTGCGGAGTACGCGACCGTGGGCTCGGACCTCATCACCGGCGGCACGCAGTTCGACAACAGGTACTTCGGCCTGTATCCGACGCTGCACAATGCCTACAAGACGAGCGCGAACGGGGAGGTGCAGCTCAATTACAGCCGCCGGATCCGGCGGCCGGAGAGCGACGACCTCAATCCCTTCCCTGAATTCACGGACCCCTACAACATGGAGGCTGGGAATCCCCGTCTGAAGCCCGAATCGACCCACTCGGTGGAGCTGGGGTACCGGCTGCGAGGCGAGCACTTCTCGTTTTTCCCAAGTCTCTACTACCGGTACAAGACCGACGGATTCACGCGGTTGACGGCTGCCGTCAACGACTCCGTTTTCTTGAGAACGATGGCCAATCTTGCGAAGGATCAATCCGCGGGGTTCGAGCCCGTTCTGACGGCAACGTTGGGCCGGGTCGTGCAGGCGAACCTGAACGGAAACGTGTTCTACGAGCAGATCGACGCCTCGAACCTCGGATATTCCGGCCAGCGATCGGTCGTCTCCTGGAGTGAGACCTCCAACGTGAGCCTCACCCCATGGAAGACGACCATGCTTCAGGTGAGCTCCAACTATCGCTCCGCCAGGCTCACGCCGCAGGGGGACGCTCGTCCCAGCTTCGGGTTGAACCTGGGCGCGAGGCAGAGCGTTTATCGGGACCAGATCTCCCTGGTCCTGGCCATCACGGACCTCCTCAAGACCCAGCGACAGGACACCCAGCTGGACGTTGCCGGGATCCAGCAACGGGTGCTCACGAAGCGAGATTCACAGATCTTCTACGCGGGGCTCACCTATCACTACGGCCGATCGGAGAAGGGGAAAGACAAGGACACCGAGAAGTCGATCCCGTACGAGGACCAGCAGTAGCGGGTCTGGTATCCTCGTAGGGGGAAAAGGGTTGGTAAGGGAACGAAAGGCCGTGCTGCGGGGTACGGACTTGAGAGATCCTCCCCCCCGGGGCCACCCAACGAGAAGAGGGACCGCTATGAATCGCAGGCAGATCACCGTGGCAGGCGTCCTGGTGGTCGCTCTGATCTCCGGAACCTGGGCGGTCGCCCGGGTCCAGGAATCGACCGACAACACCTATTCCAACCTCGAGCGCTTCGTCCAGGTCCTGGCCAGGGTCCGCGACAACTACGTCGAGCCCGTCGACAGCGACAAGCTGATGAACGCCGCGATCCGGGGAATGCTCAAGACCCTCGATCCCTATTCGGAGTACCTCGACAAGGAGGAGGCGGAGCGTCTCGACACCTCGATCCAGGGCGTCTACGGCGGCCTGGGCTTGTCGATCGCGCTCCAGGACCGCTGGCTCACCGTCATCTCCCCCATCGAGGGCACTCCGGCCTGGAGGGCGGGGATCCTGGGCGGCGACCGGATCATCAAGATCGACGGAACCTCCACCGAAGGGCTCTCGCTCGACGACACGATGAAGATGATGCGCGGCGAGCGGGGCACCAAGGTCAAGCTCACGATCCTCCGCGAAGGGCGCGAGACGCCGCTGGAGCTCGAGATCGTCCGGGACATCATCGAGAACAAGAGCGTTCCCTACGCCGGGATGCTCGGCAAAGGGGTGGGCTACATCCGGCTCTCGACGTTTCTCTCCCAGCGGAGCCGCCAGGAGATGGACGCCGCGTTCGACAAGCTGGACTCGATGCACCCGCGAGGCGTCATCATCGACTTGAGGTACAACCCCGGCGGGCTGCTTTCCCAGGCCGTGGAGGTGGCGGAAGAGTTCACGCCCCGCGGCAAGAAGATCGTCTACACCCGCGGGCGCGATCCCTCGCAGAACCGTGACTATTTCTCGGCCGCGGATCATCCTCACACCGACTATCCGATCGTGATCCTCGTGAACCAATGGACCGCGTCGGCCTCCGAGATCGTGTCGGGCGCATTACAAGACCTGGATCTGGGGCTGGTCGTCGGAACGACCACGTACGGAAAGGGCCTGGTGCAGACCACCATCCCCCTCACGAGGCAGCCGGACGGGCCGAAGCTCAAGCTCACGACGGCGAAGTACTACACGCCGAGCGGGCGGTGCATCCAGAAGGACGCGCAGCTCAAGGACGGCGCGCTCGCGCACGTCGACTCCAAGCCCGACGCGGCGGCCGACTCGAAGACGCCGAAGCCGGAGTACAAGACTGCGATGGGCCGGATCGTCCACGGCGGCGGCGGGATCACCCCCGACGTCGAGATGGCCGAGGTGAAGCTCCCGAGAATCATGGAAGATCTGGAATCGAAGCAGGTCTTCTTCAAGTACGCGGTCAAGTACGCGGCCAAGCACAAGGACCCGCCCGCGGGCTACGCCCTGACGCCCGCCATGCGCGATGAGTTCATGCAGCTCCTGCGCGACGAGAAGGTGGCGGTGAACGCGGACTCCCTTGCCGGCGCGAAGCGGTGGGTCGACAACGGCATCCGCCGCGAGCTGGGCCGCCGGTACGCGGGCGATGAGGAGGCCTACCGGATCGTTCTCGAGGACGACGATGAGGTGACGTCGGCCGCGGCGCTCTTCGACAAGGCCCCGACCCTGCCCAAGCTCCTGGCCCTCGCCTCGGAGCTCAGCAGGGGGAAAGCGCGGGCGGAGAGTCCCCTGGACGCCAAGTCCGTCCGGTAGGCGCATCTCCTGGCCCTTGGAGAGGAATCGCCCCACGTGGCGATAACCACGTGGGGCGTCTTTCAAGTCTCTGCAGTGATCAGGTCAATGCGCCGTTACGTGAACGCCCTTGGCGGCCGCCTGGATGATCTCGGCCACGGCTCGCGGCTTCGACACATAGATTGAGTGGCTCCCCTTCTCCTCGACCACCGTCGAACCGGCCCGCTTGGACATGGCGCGCTGGGCCGGGGGCGGGATCATCTTGTCCTCGGTCGTCACCAAGTACCAGCTCGGCTTCGTCTTCCACGCCGGTTCGCTGATCATGCCTCCGAGAGCCTCCACGCCCCACGGCAACTGCGAGTCGGCCATGAACGCGGCCTGCTCCTCGTCCACGTCCGCCGCGAAGGAGGCGCGAAACTTGGCCCTGTCGAGGAACAGATATCCGTTCCGCGGCGGCAGGATCGGCGGGACCGCGGCACCGGGCGGCGGATCCTTGATCAACGCGTCCACGGACTCGCCTTTGTCCGGAGCGAAGGCGGCGATATAGACGAGCCCCGCGACTCTCGGGTCGTTGCCGGCCTCGGTTATGACCACTCCGCCATAGGAATGACCGACGAGAAGCGCGGGACCATCGAGCCCGTCCAGGACGAGCTTCGTGGCTGCTACGTCACCCGCCAGGGACGCCGTCGCGTGCTGGACGATGCTGACGTTGTAGCCATCCTTCCGGAGGATCTGGTACACCCCCTCCCAGCCAGAGCCGTCAACAAAGCCGCCATGCACGAGCACCACGTTCAACGCGTTTGTTCCAGACATGACATCCCCCTCTCTGCCTGCACCATCCACTCATGCCCCTCCGCAGCCCTTCCTCGTCCCCTGCGGATGATACCTCTCCTCCCGATTCAGGGAGCCCCGGGGACAGCCGTCGAACGCGGGATTTGGCGTCCAGGACGCCGAAATCTCTCCGGCGTCGATTCGCTTGACGACCAGCCCCAGAGGGACACATGAACCTCGCGGGGGTATGCTGTGAACACACGGCGCCCCTACTTTGAGGACGAGATGCCCCTTCAGAAGATCAACGGAGTCGGAATCCGATACGAAAACAGCGGAACATCGGGCCCGCCGCTGGTCATGGTGCACGGGTCCTGGGGATCGCATCACAACTGGGATCTGGTCGCACCGGGGCTCGCGGAATCGTTCCGGGTCATCACGTACGACCGTCGCGGCCACTCCGAAAGCGAGAGGCCGCCCGGCCAGGGCAGCATCCACGAAGACGTCGCCGACCTCGCCGCGCTGATCGAACATCTCGACCTGGCGCCTGCGTATGTTGCTGGGAACTCGTGGGGGGCCATCATCACGCTTCGACTCGCGATCACGCGGCCGGAACTTCTTCACGCGATCGCATGTCACGAGCCTCCCCTGATCGCGCTCATCGCCGATGACCCGGAGGTCGGTCCGATCGCGGAAGCGACAGGAGAACGGCTAGCCGCGGTGATCCATGCGCTCGCCGCCGGAGATGATGCGGGAGGCGCGAAGCTTTTCGTAGAAACTCTAGCGATGGGAGCCGGGATATGGGATAAGCTGCCGCCTCATCTTCGGCGAACGTTCGTCGAGAACGGCTCCACATACCTCGATGAGTGCCGAGATCCCGATCAGCGGTCGATCGACCTCGACCAGGTCAAGAGGATCTCGACGCCGACGCTCATCTCTCGCGGCGACCAGAGCCCGCCTTGGTTTCCCCCGATCGTTCGGATCCTCGTCGCTTCGATCCCTCGGGCCCAGGAGCTGGTACTCCATGGAGCCGGTCACATCCCCCATACCACGCACCCCTCCGAATACGTTGAGGCCGTGACGGGGTTCATGACGATCCACGGATCATGAGCATGAGCCGGGCGGAACACACTCGTATTGGTACGGATTTTACAGAACAACCGGGTTGGTTCTTGTGTAGGTTCGTGGCCGAGCCTACTTTCCGGGCGGCCCCCTAGTCGCCCCTGGCGCTCCACGGATTCCATCCGGCGGCGTGCGGACCGGCTTTCACCACGGTGATTAGCTGCTCCCACACGGTTTAGGAGGAATCCTCAATGCCCCTGAAGCCCAGGTCGGGTCTCCTGCTGCTCGTCTCGCTCCTCTTGATCGCGGTGCTCGCCTTTGTCCTCTCGAGCTGCAGCAGGGACCAGGGTTCCCTCATCACCTCGCCGACCAGCGCCGCTGGCTCCAGCGTCGCGGGCTCTCAGCTATCGCCGCACAATCCTGCCGATATCGCCGTGGCCATGCGGGCGCAGAACGCCCATACCCCGAATCTGCTCAGGATTCCCGACGTGGTCGGGACCGGAACCGGTGTCGGCCCGAACGGCCGTCTCGCCGTCCTGGTTCTGACGCGGCGGACAGGCGTCGGCGGCATCCCGAGCAATCTCGACGGCGTTCCGACCGAAATCCGTATCGTGGGTGACGTTCTGCCCTACGCCAAGCCGGTCACCAGCATCGTCCAGTGCGGCACCTCGACCGGGAGCGATCTCGAGTGCTCCGCGGGGACGATCGGTGCCGTGGTCCTGAAGGGCTCGACCAAGTACCTGCTCTCGAACAACCACGTCTTCGCTCGGGAGAACGCGGCGACCCTCGGGGAGCGCGAGGACGCTCCGGGCCGTTATGACGCGCACCCGAGATGCGGGCACAATCCCGCGTGCGGCACGCTTGCGGACTTCCTGCCGATCAGCTTCGTCAGCAACAATACGATCGACTGCGCGATCGCTCTCATGAGCACGACCCGACCCACGCTCGTGACCCAGTCCGGCGGGTACACCGCTTCGGCCACCATCGTCGCTCCGACCGTGGGGTTGGCGGTCAAGAAGTCCGGCCGCACCTCGGGGGTGACCCACAGCGTTATTTCGGCGATCAACGTGACCATCCAGGTTCAGTACACACCGGGGATCGCTACCTTTACCGGGCAGATCCTGACGGATGCGCAATTCCTTCGCGCCGGTGACTCCGGCTCGCTGATGGTGACCGAGACGGGCAACAACCCCGTCGGGCTCTGCTTCGCGGGCGGGTCGGGCGGCACCTTCGCGAATCCGATCGGACCGGTCCTCCAACAGTTCGGCCTGACCATCGCGACCCAGTAGGAAGCGCACGGATACGAATGGAACGACCCCGGCGGCATTTCCCTGCCGCCGGGGCCAGCGTCAGCTGAACGACCTCTGAGGGCCGAATAATCTCGACTCGACAGTGAACTCGACTACTTGACCTGCCCGCGGATTTCTCCATTCGGGAAATTGCCGGGCTTCAGATCGAGCGGGTTCGTTCCGTTGTCGGTCCGAATGATGACGAATACGCTCTGGGAGTGCATGGCATCGATCAGAGCCGAGAGGGGCTGTCCCGCCAGGGGTCCACTCAGGCTTGAAGCGATGACCGTACCCTGCGCCAGGGTGCCCGTAGCCTTCCCGCCGCCCGGCGCGACCGGTCCATAAAGCGTCGCCACCACCGGCCCGTCCGAGCCGGCTGGGCCAAGGCGAATCTCGGCCGCGACAACGTTCTCGATGTTGGAGACGTTAACGCGGAAACCCAACTGGGAGCCATCCGGGCTCAGGGTGAACTTGGCCTCCCCGACGGCATTGGTGAGGCGCGCGGGGTTCATCTGGCTTCCGGATAGGTGCGCTGTGAACGCGGTGGTCGTGGAGTGTGTCGCGGCGTGTGCGGCGAGCGGGCTCAAGGTGAAGGCCGCAGCAAGCAGCGCAAGCGTGATCGGACGAATCCTTGTCATTGTGTCCTCCATGGAATGCATGTTGGTTTCGTCGGGTGGTGGCCCCGGCAGGGGCGTCAGCATCCGCTAGGGCAACGGTCTCGGCAGATCACGTGCCACAAGGACCTCGGGGTGCCCCTCGCGTGGGTTGCTTCCACTATATTAGCGACCATCGTAGCCACACCATGCTCGCGCAGCTTCGTAGGACTCCCAGAACGATGGATCTTTCCACGCGTTTGATTCGGGACATTCGGTGCCGCCGATTGTTCCGAGCGGGTCATCGGTGCGCGAGAATCACGGCTCACGACACTCGAGGAAAGAAATCCGGAATCAGGGGAGAACCAGCGGTGTATCGAATAGGTTCCCCTGAGCGGCCCAAGAAGCAAGCGGGTTCACGGTGACTCGTGGGCCGTTTCCTTGAAGCTGCTTTGGGTTCTGCGGCTCAGGTACGGGGGAAGTGTGTCCGGGGTCCGCGTCGCCGCGGTCGCACGAGGCGAGTTCCTTTTCGTACAACCCCTCGTTTCGACTACACGATCCTGCATGGAATGATGGCATCTTCATCGCACGCTCACTACCTTGGTGCTCACAATCGCGCCCCCGGAGCGCAGGACCGCGAGGTAGACGCCTGCAGCCACAGGACGGCTGTCCCATTGGGCCGTTCGCACCATGCCATCGGCTGGATCCTCCGCGATCCGCGCCACGAGCCGACCCGCTAGGTCGTAGACTCGGAGTTGCAGCCGACCAGGCCCACGGCCGGCGTAGCGGAACGCTACGACACCGTGCGTAGG
>Ga0137398_10000962_pt1 | contig 11172 bp, 8 predicted proteins | sample czorhiz216metaG_FD_106659 | JGI IMG/M metagenome (GOLD analysis project Ga0137398, IMG submission 106659) | Vadose zone soil microbial communities from Angelo Coast Range Reserve, California, USA - czorhiz2.16 metaG | ecosystem: Environmental > Terrestrial > Soil > Vadose zone | place: USA...
CGCGCGCGATCCTTCTCGCGCACCAGGCGCGCGTTGAGCTGCAGGCGCCCCTTGCCGTGGGGCCGCGCGATCGCGGCCCTCACGCGGCCCGCTCCGGTCCCGCGCCGGGGCCCTCGCCGGCGGGCGGAAGCCGCTCGACCGCGCGCAGCCGGGCGCTCCGGCTGCGCGGGTTGTCGCGCAGCTCCTCGATCGAGGGGCGGGTCGCCCTGCGGGTGACGAGACGCACCACGCCGGGACGCCCGCAGGCGCAGACCGGCAGATCGCGCGGGCAGGTGCAGTGCCGGGCCCGCTCGACGAAGCGGCGCTTGACCACCCTGTCCTCGAGCGAATGGAACGAGATGACCGCCAGCCGGCCGCGGTGCCCCAGCCGGGCGATCGCCTCGTCGAGCAGCCTGTCGAGCCCCCGGATCTCGTCGTTGACCGCGATCCGGAGCGCCTGAAAGACGCGGGTCGCCGGGTGGATCCGGTCCGGACCACGGCCGGCGGCCCCCGCCACGATCTCGGCCAGCCCGGTCGTGGTGGCGATCGGGGCGCGGGCTCGCGCGCGCGCGATCGCGGTGGCGATCCGGGACGCCGCGGGCTCCTCGCCGTAACGCGCGAAGATTCGCGCCAGCTCTCCGGGCGGAAGCGTGTTCACCAGATCGGCGGCCGGCCGGCCCGCGCTTCGATCCATCCTCATATCGAGCGGCCCCTCTCTCTGAAACGAGAAGCCGCGCTCCGGATCTTCGAGCTGCAGCGAGGAGATCCCGAGATCGAGCAGGAACCCGTCGACCGGCCCCGCCCCGAGGGTGTCCAGGATTTGCGGGAGCCGGCGATGATCGGCATGCTGGAGATGGATCCGATCCGCGAACGGGGCGAGGCGCCGCCCCGCGAGCTCAAGCGCCTCCTGATCCCGATCGCAGGCGATGAGCCGCCCCTCCGGTGCGGTGGCGCGCAGGATCGCTTCGGCATGACCGCCGCCGCCGAGCGTGCCGTCGACCCAGAGGCCGCCGGGACGGCAGCCGAGGGCCGCGATCGTCTCGCCGAGGAGGACCGGTCGGTGCACGGGCGCGCCCGAATCGTCGCTCGTCGCAAGGCTCCCTCAGATACCGTGCGATGCAAGGGCTTCCAGATCGCCTTCGGTCAAAGGCTGCGCCTTGACCATGGTCTCGAATTTTTCCCGGTTCCAGATGTCGACCCAGGTGATCTTGCCCAGGACCGACACTTCGCCCACGATGCCGCTGCTTTTCCGGAGCAGCGGATGGATCAGGATCCGACCCTGCTCGTCCATCCCGGCGGGCTGCCCGTAGTAGTTGATCCGATCCTTGAATCGGGAGGCGGCCGGGTTCAGCGAGGGGAGCTTCTCGAGCTTCTTCTCGATCTCGATCAGGATCGGCATCGGGTAGATGCGCACGTACTCCCCCGACAGCGAGGTGACGAAACAGTCGCGGCCGAATTTTTCTTCGATGTACTTGCGGAAGACGGAGGGGATCTTGATGCGTCCCTTCGCGTCCAGCTTGGCGGGAGAATTGCCCCTGAGCATTCGCCCTCGACCTCTCTGCCGATAAAGCCCCGGGACGCGTTTTGCCACAGGCGTCCGGGTGATGTAGGTTCGTGCCGACGCCTCACTCCTGAGGCGGTCGTCCTGGGCGACTCAGGTTCTGATTGCCTTAATGAATGTTTAGCGGGATGCCAGGATGGATCACCCACTCCAGTCCACTCTGGTCCACCGAGCGAATATAGAGAGGGGTCGAGATCTTGTCAAGCATAAAATTCGGAAGCCAACGAAGGAACCCAAGTCTCTAGAATCAGATAGAGGCGGCGCCTATCCCCGAAGCCGGATCCAACTATATCTTGTGACCGAAGAATGTAGATGCCACTAAATAATGTGGTAGCATCTCTGCGGTGTGGGGATGAGGTGTGGCGCGAGCCGCTGCGGAGGTGCCATGATGAGACAGTCACCGACTGCCATCCTCATCTTGATCGTTCTCCTGCTCTTCGCCGCGCCGGCCGGGGCTTTCGCCAAGGAAGGCGAGCGCGGCTTCGCCCTCAATCTCGGCTTCTCCGACCCCAAGAGCGACAATTCCTACCGCTCGGACCAGGCCCTCAACTTTTCCTACGAGTACGAGAAGACCGGCTATGCCTCGTACCGGGGGACGGCCGGATTCATGTCGCTGCAGGGGCGCGAGCAGGTCTCCCCCGAGATCGGCACCCGGAGCACCGACGCGCTCTACCTGACGGGGAACATCGTCTTCACGCCGCGCTTCGCCATCGTCCACCCGCTGTTCATCGCCGGGGTCGGCGTCTACAGCTTCCGGACGACCGACAATGTCGACAGCCGGCACGATGTCGCGCTGGGGGTCAATTTCGGGGCGGGGCTCGACATCCAGCTGCTGCGTCATTTCGCGCTCCGAAGCGAGTACCTGCTCCACTACACGACCGGAAGGATCGCCAATCCGATCCAGACGCTCACCATCGGCGGCCATTTCATGTTCTAGACCGGACTTCTCGCCGGACGAACCCCGGTGGGAAATCCAGGCTCGGACCGTTCCGGCCTGGGACGGTTCGCCTCCGGTACGACGGTTCTTATTGGCACTTGGCGCGGCTCGTCGTAACATTGACGTCATATGCCGACTCTGCGCCGTTCCATCACGCTTTTCCTGACCGCTCTGGCCCTTGCGAGCCTGCCCGCCGGTGGAGCGGCGCCGATCCTGGGGGACGAGCAAGGAACGCCCTCGCCGGATTGGGCGGGCAAGCTCGATCCCTTCCTGAGACAGGTCGCCTTCGGGATGAGCCGGACCGCAGGGCGGTTCAGCGATCGGATCCCTCCCGGATCGGAGGCCGCCATCAAGGCGCTGCCCAGGTTTCTCCGGGTCGAGCGTGACGGCGCGGAGCCGATCCTTCATCTCAAGGCGCGTGTCGCGACCGGCTCCGGGACGACCGGCGCGGCGGCGTCCGGACCGGTCGGCGCTGCGGACGATCGCTTCGAGGAGACGATGGCGGCCCTGGGCGTGGAAGTGCGCGGCCGGGTCGGCGCGATCGCGGCGCTTCGTCTGCCCGTCTCGGTCTTGCCGGCGCTGGCGGCCCGGCCTGAGATCGTCTGGCTGAAGGCGTCCCACACCTATCACACGCAGAACGATGTCAGCACGAGCGCCGTCTATGTCGCCTCGCGCGGCGCCAATACGACGTTTGGAACAAAGGGAGCCGGCGTGATCGTCGCGGTCATCGACACCGGCATCGACTGGACCAACCCCGACTTCCGCAATCCGGACGGCACGAGCCGCATTCTCGGGATCTGGGATCAGACTCTGACCGACGCCGCGCACCCGCCGCCTGCCGGCTTCGGGTTCGGGGCCTTTTACTCGAAGAGCGACATCGATGCCGCGCTGGCGGGCGGCACCACGCTCTTGACCTCCGACGGGTACGGCCACGGGAGTCATGTCGCCGGGAGCGCCGCCGGCAACGGCCGTCTCACCGGCAACGCGATTCCCGCCGGCACCTTCGCCGGGGTGGCGCCGGAAGCCGATCTGCTGGCCGTCAGGGTGTTCGACGCGACCGGCAGCTTCTGCACCGCCTGCGACCTGACCGCGTCGGTGCAGTTCGTGCTGGGGTTCGCCGCGGCGGCGGGGAAGCCCTGGGTGGGGAACATGAGCCTCGGTGATGATCTCGGCGCGCACGATGGGACCGATCCCGACGAGATGACGATCGACGCGGCGGTCGGCCCGGGCCGCCCCGGGTCGCAGGTGGCGATCGCCGCCGGCAACTCGGGTGGCAAGCGGATTCACTGGCAGAGCGCGATGACGGCCGGCGGCGTGGTCAGCAATACGTTCGCACTCCCGGCCTACACGCCGAATGCCGGAGCGGAGAGTGACTTCGTCTGGCTCGATCTCTGGTACCACGGCGCCGATCGCGCGACGGTCGATCTCGTGACGCCGGGAGGTCAGACGGTGAGCGCGGGGTACGGGGTCAGCGGCGGCGTGGTCTGCACCACCTCCGGGGCGGTCGTGATCGACGCCGGCAATGCTCCCGATCCGGCCAACGGCGACAATGAAGTCTTCGTGCAGATCTGGGACAGCAGCCTCTGCAGCCCCGTCGTCGCCCCGGCGGCCGGCACCTGGACGGTGCGGCTGCATGGCGACAGCGTCACCGCCGGCGGCGCTTTCGATCTCTGGAACGAAGCGTCGGCCGGCACGCTCACGAGCGTCAACTGGACGACGAGCGATCAGGCGAAGATCGTCGGCGTGCCCGGGACGAGCCGGAACTCGCTGACCGTCGGCGCATTCGTGAGCAAGAACAGCTGGGTCAACGGCCGCGGCACGACGACCACGGTCGCCGTGAGCAACAGCCTGGGCGGGTTGTCGTCGTTCTCCTCGGTCGGTCCGACGCGCGATGGACGGATCAAGCCGGACGTCGCCGCGCCGGGGGAGTATCTCGGGTCGACGCTTGCCGGTCTGTTTCTCGGTATGGATATCACCCTGAAGGAAAGAGACGGCCTGCACGGCGATCTGCGCGGCACCAGCATGGCGACCCCGCATGTCACCGGTGTGGCGGCGCTGCTCTTCGCCCTGAACCCGGCGCTCGACGGAGCCGCGGTCAAGGCGGCGATCGCGCGCGGGGCGCTGACCGACGCCTTCACCGGTGCCGTGCCCAACAATCGCTTCGGAGCCGGGAAGCTGCGCGCCCCCGAGGGGCTCTACCAGGCCGCCTCGATCGTCACCGACATCGCGGCCACCGGGACCGGATTCGCCGGCACCGACAGCCCGTTCGTCGATTCCTACAACGTCTATCGCGGCACCATCCCGGGGCTCGCCGCGACCAATTACGGGAGCTGCTTCCTGAAGGGTCTCGCCGCCCCCGCCTTCACCGACGCCTCCCCCCCGGCACCGGGGCAGGCGTTGTTCTATCTCGTCACCGGGGTCCATGCCGGCATCGAAGGGATCCTCGGGACCGACAGCGCCGGCGCGATCCGGACCAACAGCAACCCCTGCCTCTGATTATTTTCGCGGCGGCGTGATAACCTCCCCGCTTGCGATGACCACGAGCGGATCGCCGACCCCGGCCGCCGACGACACCGGATTGATCCGGGCGCTCGGTCTCTGGGATTCGACGCTGCTCGTGATCGGCTTCGTGCTCGGCTCCGCCGTCTTCATGGTGACCGGCGGGCCGGGCGGGGTGGCCAGCCTCCTGCCGACCCCCGGCTGGCTGATCATCGCCTGGGTCGTCGGCGGCATCGTGTCGTTCGCCGGCGCCCTGGTCTATGCCGAGCTGGGCGCGGCCCTGCCGCGGGCCGGCGGACAGTACGTCTTCCTGCGCGAGGCGTACGGCGACCTCACGGGGTTTCTTTACGGCTGGACCCTGTTCGCCGTGATCCATACCGGCACGCTGGCCGCCCTCGCCGTCGGTTACGCCGAGTACTTCGGATTCTTCTTCCCGGCGCTCGGCACCGGCCGGGCGCTGCTCACGCTGCCGTTCCCGGGTCACCCGTTCGTCGTCTCGGCGGGGCAGCTGAACGCCGTCTTCGTGATCGTGTTTCTGTCGATCGTCAACTATTTCGGGATCAAGGAGGGCAGCCTCTTCCAGGGGGTCGTGACGGTGGTGAAGCTGCTCTCCTTCGCCGGCTTCATGATCCTGGGCCTGACGATCGGGCGCGGCAGCGCCGATCATTTCCTGCCGCTCTTCGCGCCGGCCGTCGCGGCAGGCGCCGGCGCGTCGGGCGCTGCGGCGGGCGCCGCCGGAGGGGCGCCGGGAGGGATCGGCGTCGGGAGTTTCGTGCTGGCGATGGTGGCGATGCTCTGGGCGTACGAAGGCTGGAACAACATCACGTTCACCGCCGGAGAGATCAAAGACCCGCAGCGCAACCTGCCACGCTCGCTGATCCTGGGGATGGCGGCGATCACCCTGATCTACCTCGGCATGAATCTCCTCTATCTCTATGCCATGCCGATCGGCGGGATGCTCGGGTCGACGCGCATCGGCGAGGCGGCGGCCGGAGCGTTGTTCGGCCCGATCGGGGCGCGCCTGATGGCGCTGGCGGTCCTGGTCTCGGTGTTCGGATGCATCTCCGCGACGGTGATCTCCGGGCCGCGCGTCTTCTACGCCATGGCCAAGGACGATCTCTTCTTCAAGGGGATCGCCGAGGTGCACCCGCGCTACCGGACGCCGGCGCGCGCCATCTTCTGGCAGTGCGTCTGGTCGAGCGCGCTCTGTCTGTCGGGTCAGTACGACCAGCTTTACACCTACGTCATCTTCGCGGCCGTGCTGTTCTACGCGCTCGCCGGCATGGCGGTGATCGTCCTGCGCCGGCGGCATCCGGAGTGGCCGCGCCCCTACAAGACCTGGGGATACCCGTTCACGCCGATCCTGTTCGTCTCGGTCTGCCTCATCGTGCTGGTGAACACGCTCTGGATGAAGCCTGTCGAATCGGGCATCGGGCTCCTGATTCTCGCCTGCGGTCTTCCGGCCTTCGTCTTCTGGAAGCGCCGCAAGCTCCGCGACGCTCTGGCACCGTGACGGCGCGCCTCGCGGCGGTGCTCGCGGTCGCGTTCGTTCTCGCGGCCCCGTCCGGGTCCGCGGTCGGGGCGCCCGCCGGAGCGGCCGCCGGGTCGGAGGCCGCCGCGGGGTCGAAGGCGTCCGCCGGCGCGGACGCGACCGGCGACGAACGACCGATCCTCGGCTTCCATCATGACGGCGTGGCGCCCGAGCGACGGCTGGAAGCGCTGCTCGTCAGCCTGCCGCAGGCCGATCGGATGGAGCGCGACGCGCATCTCCTGACGCGCGCCCCGCACGTCGCCGGCACTCCCGAAAACGAGGCGGTGGCCCGCTACATCGCGCGGAGCTTCGAGGAGGCGGGCCTCGAGGTCGAGCTCAAGCGCTATCCGGTCTATCTCGGCTACGTCCGCCGGGCGCGCCTGGAACAGGTCGAGCCGGAGCCGCGCCTCCTGGGGAGCGCTGAAGAACCGATCTCCGGCGACGACGACACTCTCGACGAGCGCGCGGCGCTCAACTGGAATGCTTACTCGACCTCCTGCGACCTGACCCGCGAGGTGGTCTACGCGAACTACGGCCGCCCCGAGGATCTCGACCGCCTCGAGCGGCTCGGCGTGGAGGTGAAGGATCGGATCCTCCTGGAACGCTACTACCACGGCTACCGCGGAGGGAAGGTGCTCGATGCGCGCTCGCGCGGAGCGGCCGCGGTTCTCTTCTTCAGCGACCCGGCCGACGACGGCTATGTGCGGGGCGATCCGTATCCCGACGGACCGTGGGGGCCGGAGAGTCATCTTCAGAGAGGAGCGACGGCGCTCGACTTCTTCGTCCCCGGGGATCCGCTGACCCCCGGGTGGCCCTCCCGTCCCAACGGGCGGCGGATCCGTCCGGAGGAGGCCGCGAGCCTGCCCCGCTTCCCGTCGATGCCGATCTCCGGCCGGGACGCGCGGACGATCCTCGCGGCGCTGCGCGGGCCGGTCGTGCCGGCCGGTTGGCAGGGGGGCCTGCCGCTCACCTATCACGTCGGCCCCGGGCCGTCGCGCCTGCATCTGACGATCGACGCCTCGTTCGAGACGCGCACCATCACCGACGTCATCGGCCGTCTGCGCGGCAGCGAGGAGCCGGAGCGCAGTATCGTTCTGGGAAATCACCACGACGCATGGTTCTACGGCGCGGTCGACCCGATCAGCGGCACCGTCACCATGCTCGAGCTGGCGCGCGCCGCCGGCGAGCTGGCGCGGCGGGGGCTGCGGCCCCGGCGGACGCTCGTCTTCGGAAACTGGGACGCCGAGGAGTTCACGCTGACCGGCTCGACCGAATGGGGCGAGGAATTCGAGCGGGACCTGCGCCGCAACGCGATCGCCTGCCTGAACGTCGATTCCACGCTCGCCGGCGCGCTCTCGGCGTCGGTCGTCCCGTCGATGCGCGAGCTGGTTTCCGGGGCCCTGCGCGACCTGCAGGATCCGGCCACCGGACGCGACCTCTACACGACCGCCGCCGCGGCGACGGACGGGGGCGAGAGTTTCGCGGCCCTGTATGGCGCCAGCACCGCGATGCCGGACAGCGCGGCGACAAGCGCTCACGAGACGCCCGGCGGCCCTCCCGGTTCGGTCTCCGCGATCGGCAAGCCGCCGGTTCCGGCGCCCGCGGTGAGCTATGGTCTGCTCGGCAGCGGCTCCGACTACACCGTTTTCTTCAACCATCTCGGCATCCCGTCGCTCGACCTCGCCTTCGACGGGCCGTACGGCGTCTACCACTCGGTCTACGACGATCATCTCTGGATGACCCGTTTCGGCGACCCCGGCGCGCGGTATCAGATCCTGACGGCGAAGCTCTGGGGGCTTCTGGCCTACCGGCTGGCGAACGCCGACATCCTTCCGTTCGAGGAGCGCCCCTACGCGACCGATATCGAGGCGTATCTGGCCGACCTGGAGACCTCGGCGGGGCGAAGCAGGGAAACGCCGCTGCCGGACCTGACCGATCTGCGCGCGGCCCTCGCGGCGTGGAAGCAGGCGGCCGGCGCGGTGGACGGCGCCCGCACCGCGGCATTCGCCGGGCCCCGACCGGATCACAAGGCGCTCCGCCTCGCGCACGCCGCCTTGATGCAGGCCGAGCGCGACTTTCTCGCGGACGAGGGGCTGCCGGGGCGTCCCTGGTACCGGCACCTGATCTACGCGCCGCTCCCGTCTTACGCCGCCGAGACGCTCCCCGGCTTGCGCGAAGCGGTCGCCGCGGGCGACGCCGGGCGCGCGTGGGCCGAGGCGGCCAGGCTGGCCGCCGCGCTGCGGGCGCGAACGAAGACGATCGCCCGCGCCGCCGCCGCGCTGCGGGGTGCCTCACCCGCCGGTCCCGCGGTCGACCCCCGTGCGGCGACGCGGCGCTGAACGGCGGGCACCGCCGTCCGGGAAGCTTCGTTCGACCGGCGCCGGGCGGCTGTTCGAGGTCCGGTCCTCGGTCATTCAAGGGAAGGGCGGCTTCGCCCTGCGTCCGATCCCGCGAGGCACCCGTGTCATCGAGTACACCGGCGAGAGGATCGACCATGCCGAAGCCGACGCGCGGTACGACGATGCGGTCATGCGGCGCCACCATACCTACCTGTTCACGGTCGATGACCGGACGGTCATCGACGCGGCGGTGAACGGCAACGCCGCCCGCTTCATCAATCACTCCTGCGAGCCGAACTGCGCTCCGGTGATCGAGGGTGGCGGGGTCTTCATCGAGGCGCGACGCGACATCGCACCGGGCGAGGAGCTGAGCTACGACTACGCCCTGCCCCGGACGGGCGGCGAAGATGAGGAGACCGGGGAGCGCTACGCCTGCCGTTGCGGCGCGCGGCGGTGCAGGGGCACAATGCTGTCGCCCCGGGGGGCGCGATGATGAAGCGAAGCGCGCGGCGATGACACGGAGGGCGCGACGATGACACAGGAGACGCGGCGATGATCGGGTCGGCGGGGCGCGTCGCGCGCCGCGCGGGGATCGCCTCCTGCCTCGGCGCGTTCGTGTCGATCCTGGCGATCGCCGGGGCCGATTCCGGCCTCGCTCCCGACGAGCCCTCGCCGGCCTGGCGGGACGCGCCGATCCGGTACATCCTGACGGCCGCGGAGGACACCGGGTACAAAAGCCTCGGCACCGAGGAGGAGCGCCGCGCCTTCATCGAGCGTTTCTGGGCCGCTCTCGATCCGACTCCGGGGACCGGGACCAACGAACGGCGGATCGAATTCTGGAAGCGCGTCGAGGAGGCGGAGGGTCTGTTCCGGGAGTCGCTCGCCCCCGGGTTCAAGAGCGACCGCGGCAAGGTCTACATTCTGATGGGGCCTCCCGATCGGCGCGACCAGCTCGGAAACCAGGAGGTCTGGACCTATGTGGCGATGCGGCGCGCCAACTCCGTGCCCGAGATCCGCGTCCATTTTCGGAGGTCGGGCGAAGGAGAGTTTCGCATGCGTCTCGGAGACCTGGTCTATCGGGACCCGCTGGCGCACGGCGGCGGCGCTCCGGCGGGGGGATGGTATCTCGCCTTCGGCAGCCCGGGAGCCAGCACTCAGATCATGCAGGAGCGGATCCGGATGGTCGACTTTCCGAAGGGGGAGGTCACGGCCGACGATTTCCTCGGGCCGCTCGAGTTCCTGACGCGCGTCGACGCCAGCCTCGCCGAGCGCGGCGGGACGCGCCTGCTGCTGACCCTGGCGATCCCCCGAGGCCAGTTCCATGATGCCGCCGGCCACCCGGTCGCGCCCGACCTCAGCCTGTCGGTGCAGGTCGATGACGCGTCGACCGAAAAACCGGCCGGCCATTTCACCGGACTGACGCTTCTCGACTCGCCGGCCCGACGACAGGCCGGGCTGACGCTTCTTGCCCAGACGGCCTTCTCCCTGCGGCCAGGGTCGTACCGCGCCACGCTGACCCTCTACGATCGGCAGACCCACCTCGGGACGCGGGTCGCGCAGGCGATCGAGGCGCCCGATCTGTCGCGCGACCTGGCGCTCGGCAGCATCATCGTCGGACGCCTGCCTCAAGTGGATGGCGCCTCCGCGGCCCCGTTTCAAGACGGCGCGCTCGCCCTCGCGCCCGAGCCGGATCCGGTCTTCCGCCCTGCGGAGAGCGTGACGTTCGCCTATCAGGTCTACAACGCGGGCCATCGTCGCGCGCCGATCGATCTCGACGTCACCTACCGGTTCTCGAGGAAGGAAGACGGCGGATTTCTGGAGATCGGCAGGCCGATCGCCCTCGAGCACCTGAGCCAGCCGTCGATCGGTTACACGCTGCCGCTCGCGGGCTGGCCGCCCGGGACGTACCGGCTCACGATCGGTGTGCGCGACGGTCTGGGCCAATCCGAGACGAAGGGCGAGGCGACGTTCCGGGTGGCGGGGGAGGCGCCGTGACCCGCGGATTCGCGCAGACCCGGACGACGCCGGTCAGCGCAGCGAGCCCGCCAGCCGCGCGAGACCGCGGTCGAGACGGGCGACGAGGTCGTCGAGCTCTTCGCGCGTGATCGTGAACGGCGGGGCGATGATGAAGTGGTCGCCGTCCTGCCCTTCACGCGTGCCGCTGCCGGGGTAGATCAACAGGCCTTCCTCGACACAGGCCTCGTAGAGCCGCCGCGAAACCTTCAGGTCGGGCGGGAACGGCTCGCGGCTCTTCCGGTCGCGGACGATCTCGAGGCCCCACATCATTCCCATGCCGCGCACGTCGCCGATGATCCGGTGGCGCTTC
>Ga0137398_10000963_pt1 | contig 11171 bp, 10 predicted proteins | sample czorhiz216metaG_FD_106659 | JGI IMG/M metagenome (GOLD analysis project Ga0137398, IMG submission 106659) | Vadose zone soil microbial communities from Angelo Coast Range Reserve, California, USA - czorhiz2.16 metaG | ecosystem: Environmental > Terrestrial > Soil > Vadose zone | place: USA...
AAAATGTCGACAAGCTCCTCCTTCAGCTTCATGTTCCAGCCTGTGCTAGCCGGCAGTAGCTCATCGCCCCTGGAGATGCTCGATAACCCGACCTTCGTCATTAGACTGTTGTATTGCCCTACGTAGAGGCGTTCTTCGCGGAGCGCGCGGATTGCAGCGAGCTTGTTGCGCCACATGAGGTTTTCGTTTCCGACCGTGCCCGTAATGACGAAGCTCGTGACCCGAACGTCGTGGTGGTCGAGCACTTCCATCAGGCCGTTCCGCAGCGTATCGAACCCGTCATCGAAGGTCAGCGCTAGCAGCGGTCTGGACGGCTCGCCTCGCGCTCCGTTCTGGCGGACAAGATCGGCGAGCGGGACGAACTCGAAGTGTTTTTTCAACACCGCGAGGTCACGGTCGAAACGGTCGATCGTCGATCCGGTGTAGAAGTCCGCATAATAGGGTACTGCCTCGCCGACGTAGTGTGTGTAGACCACGTTGATCCCGCCCAGCAAGCCTCGTCGAGTCCAAGAGCTGAAGGGCGGCTGCAAAGCAAGCAATCCGAAGCCCTTCTTGACGATAGCCGTCAGCGCCCCCACTTGAACCCCAGCAATCTCTCAATCGTCTCGCGCACGTGCGCACACGCCTCCTCGTCGCTCGCCGACGAGTAGTATTTGACGAACTCCGCAGGACGGGACGCTTTTGCGGCGCTGCCACGCTCCAGATGCCGCCGCACTTGGCGGGCGTAATGAGCCGTCCAGTCTCGGCTCGTGTAGTAGAACAGTGGCGACGGCTGCGGGCACTTTGCGAACGTGCCCGTTGATTCAAGGTGGGCAAGAAAACCATCGGCGGCCTCCGCGGCGCCACGCACTGTCTTCATGAACAAAGTGGCCGGAGTGTCAGCGGCTTCTACGGCAGGGAGGTAGTGAGCGAGAATGTCACCACCGTCGACGGTGGGACTCATGGTCATGAGCGTTCCCCCGCAGAGCCGGAAGTGTCCATTCGCAAAAGCAAACATGATTGCCGAAGCACCGTTGTACAGCGGCGACACACCGCTGTGAAAATTTATCATCGTCCGGCAGGCTTTGATCAGCGGGGCGCGGTAGATGGGTCCCCCGAGACACAGGACGACGTCCGCAGCCGCTTCCCCCACCAGCCGGAGTGCGGCATCTCCGTTGACGTCCTCCACGCGCGCCGCAACTGGGGCAGCGACTTCGTCGTAGGCGGCAGCCACGTCCGAGAAAAAGCGCTTTTCGGCCTCACTGGTGGAGCTCTTCCAATCCCAGCCCATCCAGGGGTTGGGCAGTTCGGCCATCGCCCGATAGAGGCTGTGCGCAACACCGGAACGGGTCAGTTCTTTCCGAGTCCGCCGGAGTTTTGCTCGAACGCTTAAAAGTGCGGGCGCAGGGTGAATCACTCGGACAAGCTCGTGCCTTCGGCCCAGATAAGCGCAGAAATGCTTACTGTGCAGTTGCTGCTCCGGAGTAATGATTGCAATACGCATTTGTGCTTAGCAGTTCAGCAGTGTAGTCAGACAAGGTGCCAATTAGCGAATTCGGTAGCGTGAAGTTGTTCGGGGTGTCACTGCAGGCGCCTGGTAGTCAAGGCCGTGCGGCCCGGTGCTTGGACTTCGAAATGAACCTCAGACTGTCTCCGACCCAGCTGATCAAAGATAGCATCCATGAGTCTTGCGGTTAGAAGAATCTCCCGGTACGGGATAGGAACCGGTGTGCCGTCAGTGATCGAACGGTAGAAGGCCTCGATCAAATACTTCATCCCCGACATGGTGTGGAAGTCCCTGGCCAGAAACGTCTTGAAATTTCTGATCAGGTTGCCCACATGCTGCTCCGCAAAAATCACCGGGGGCACGAAAGTCTCGAGATAGCTTTTGAACCTCCCCCCACGGAGCTTGATGAGCGTCTGCTGATCATGATCGAGAACAAGACCGTTCCTGCTGCCGAAGACACGAAACTGGTGTATCGAGGGGCGCATCTGCGACGAGAAAGTGAAGTAAGCCGTGGTGCGCTGTTCTTCACTGATGATGACTCTCAATTCATCAACGATCTCGGTCTCGCCCAGGCTCCGGAGAAGCGGACTCGTAAACCCGTGGGCGATCACTTCGGGCGACTCACTCGTCAGGAACTCCGCAATCCTGGCGATACCGTGGCTGATCACATTGTGCAACAATTTCCCTGGCAGCCTGCGAACCCAATGGTTCTTGTCTCCGAGAAGCGTTTGCGCATAACCGCGGTCCAGGCTATAGGAGTAGTAGCTTTCCATATGTAGGGGTGCACCGCCGAGGTAGCCATTTTTCACCAGAGTTCGCATGCCTCTCGCCGCATGGCTGAATTGCAGATCGTGCCCGGCGGTCAGCTTCAGCCCCTTTTCATTCGCGAGTGCAATCAGTCTCTTGGCTGCCTCTTCCGTGAGCGTAAGTGGTTTCTCAACATAGACATGGGATCCCCGATCCAGACACAGCCTGGCAATCTCAAAATGGCTTTCGGGCGACGTCGTAATGTGAACAACGTCTGGCCGGGCTACCTCTAAGAGTTCCGTTAAATCGCCAAAATACTGCTTGACCGGGAACCTCTCAAAGAGCTGCCGCGCCATGAGCGGCTCGGTATCGCAGACTCCCACGATCTCGCACCCTTTAATCCTCTGGATCTGCGATGCGTGTGCATCTGCGATCCTGCCACATCCAACGATGGCGACTTTAAGCACGTGATCCTCCATCGCGGCAGCCTTCAAAATAGCGTCTAAGCCCGTCCCCGGTCGATATTCTTGGTATCCAGCCGACACGTGATTTGAGTTTTTCGTTGCTGTACCGGGTCTTTTTCCACAGTGCGTGCCATCGCCTGAGATTGAACGAGGGGGGCAATTGACCCTCCGACCACTTCGAGCATTTTTCCCACATCCAGCAAAGCGAGTGGCTCGCGAAGTGGGGAAGGTAGACTGAGTTGAAGCGCGCCACATTTCGCTTGTGGAGACGCAAAAACTGGCGGCTGGACGGAAGATCGTCGTCCACGATATTGAAGACTTCTCCTTCGACGCCTCTTTTCAGTCCTGCCATTACGATTGCGTCCGCGCAGTTATCGACATAGGTAAAGGGCATGATGTTGGATCCGCCCAAATGAAGAAAGAGGCCAAATGTATCAATGCCCACTCGGCTGGAAATGCTTTGTTTGCCGGGACCATAAACATAGCCCGGTCTGACAATGACGTATGGGAGCCGAAATCTCTCGCCGTATTCGGCGACGATGGCGTCCTGTTTTGTCTTTGCAAAGCAATAGGCATCACCCCGCAGATCAGGGCGCGTTTCAATAGGGCAGGACTCGTCTAGCAGCCTCCACTGGGGCTTCCGCATGTTGGAATACACCGCGAACGAACTCACGTTGACGAATCGTTTCAAGGTTTCGCACTGCACGCTGGCATCAAGAAGATTACGAGTTGTGACGACCGTGCTCATGAACGCGTCGGGAAAGGACTTGTCACTTCCGCCCGCGGCCAGGTGAAAAATTGCCGCAACTCCCTTGGTCCCAGCCGCGCAATCCTCGCAAGAAAGCAGATTGCCTTTGACCACCCGAATTCGCGCTTCGCTTCCGCGCCGACCTGCGAGAGCCTCGAGCTTCGCCGAATTGCTGGAGGGTCTGGTCAAGCAGATCAATTCCCGGAATCCGCGATCCACTAGATTCTCTACGACTCTCAATCCAATGAAACCGTTCGCGCCGGTGATGAGGATGGGATCGTTAGACCCAATGATGAAGTCGCAGTGTTCTTCGTTGGCCATATCTCTATGTTAGTCCGTGACGTACGGTTCTCTGATGACGTTGATCTTCAGTATTGCCAGCAGCTGACCGACGTGAGTAAACAGCTTTACCAGGAGACTCATGAACCTGTGATGCGCCAGGACCAAGGCAAATGGCAGCACGGCGGAATAGATCGGGACGGCAAAAAGTGATTTCACTACGTCGCGGACCCCGAATGTGGGATTAAGCACGGTGACGGTTCCTTGAAGGAGCGCTCGCCGCAGCATAAAAGTTCGGTTCCAGCGAACCGGAGGAACAACCTCGAAAACTTGAGCTTCATTGCACCAAACGAATGTGTGCCCTCGTGCGATCGCCCGTCGGAAGAAGTCCTGGTCTTCCCCTGAACGAAACTCGGGCCGAAATGGCTGTTCGCCAACGAGAATAGCCTGCCTCCTGAGTAAGACGTTGTTGGTTCTCCCCTGGATCCAGTCGATCACGAATCCAGTAGCGTAGGTGGGTCGCTCGTAGAAGTTACCTTCGACGACCCACCTGGGAGGTTTCTTATCAAAATGCCTTTTTACCGGTCCAACTACGCCATCGACCTTATACTTCTCGCAGGCCTGGAGTAAGCTCAGGAGCCAATTCTTGGCGGGAAACTCATCATCATCAATGAATGCGATGAAATCCCCGTCTGCGTTCTCGACTGCCTTGTTTCGCGCCAGCGCGATGTTTTGCCTTGGCTCCAGGCAATAGCGGATGGCCATCTCCGAAGCTGCTGCAAATTTTGAAACACAAGATTCCGCAGAGCGCAAACTATCGTTATCGACAACAACGGTGGAATAGGTAAATTGGCCACCGGTATCCTGGCTCGCGAGTTCGTTCAACAGCCTCTCGAGAAGATCTGGCCGCTTAAATGTACAAATACATACGCAGATGTGACTCCGTTTTTTCGTCATCGCGACACCTACAGGTGAGAGATACCGGATGCTCCGTGATGTAAACGTGTGCCCTTCCCATTGGGGCCACGAGACGACGCCCGCAAGAGAAGCTGCTTCAATCGGACCATTTGATCCTTCTGCCTAAGCTCCATCAAATCCTTGGGGATAGTTCGTTCGACACCGCGCAGCATCGAAAGGAAATACCCCATGAGCATCAGGACTCCTGCCGAATAGGGTTTGGACTTCGTGACATAAGCGCACCTGGCAAACTCCCATAGGGGGTGACAACCGAGCAAATAATCCTTCCGGCCCATCTCCACCATTCTTTCATAGGGGTTTGCATGCTGACCGCTTCCGACTTTACGATGGTGCTCGCATATCAATTCGACAAAGGTTCTGGTTTGCCACCCCTTTTTCCTCGCGCTGAGGAATGCGATGAGATCGATTCCCCCTGATCGAACAGGCAAATAACCCCCAATCCCGTCAAAGCACTCCCGCCGGAACATCTGACACGCTCCGAATACATCCTCAAGACTTGTAAATCGGCCGGGATAGATCACTCCTTCCTCCTCATAGGAAGTACCGCATACTCCCAGGCGCGAGTTCTGAGCAAACTTATCCATGAGGCGCCCAAAATAGTCACAAGAACTAAAGGTAATATCGGCGTCGAGATTACCGATCACATCAAAATTCAATTCCTTAACCTTGGCATATCCGGCGTTGAACGCAGCAACTTTGCCGGCAAAATGTCGTTCCCGGTGCTCAGTGACTCGTACCAACTCAATCCACTCGTGCTGGCAGGCATACTGTTTCACTAACTCGTCGGTACCGTCAGTCGAACCGTCGCTGACGATAACCCACCGGAGGGGTCGCACAGTCTGCCGCAGCACGGAGGTGATTAACCCCTCGATCATGTCTGCCTCGTTGCGTGCCGGTGTGATCAAAACGTAGGAAGGAAGAGTCGCCATCGTAAGACCTCCGAAGCTTTTACGCGCACGTGCCTCAAGAGCATGATAATCTCAGGTCCCAGCCTTCATTACCTTGCCTTGTGCACCTGCGACACTATCAATCTTGATCTGCTAAGACTCCCAACGCCACTTTGAATCCTCAGCGCTCACAAATGTGTTGATCCAAGGCAGTTTGCGCCAGGGCCCGGGCCGACCAAAAACCAAGCAACTCGCGCAGAACCGTGCGGCCATTTCGAGAGGGGTTAGAACAAATCTCAAGTACTTAACCGATGGCTTGCCTCGCTATCGGAGATGTTAATTCCAGAATCGCTATGATGTTGTTCACGATGACCTGCAGCACTTGGCTGTCGCCAGTTCCGGGCTTCGCCGAACGCTCTCGGGGGGCAAGGATGATTTTCGTCCGGACATCGTCTACCTTCTCGATGAGAGTCAGCCGACCTTGCTGTACCAGGTAGCGATCAACTGCCCCGATTTGTCCGCGGAAGATGGTATAGACGGGCACGCCAAGCGCTGCGGCCTCGCGATTCATGGTTCCGCCGCCGCTAACCACCAGATCAGAGGACCAAACCAAGTTCAACCCGTCAACGGCATGTTCAGGAATCAGGATCTTCCCGCTAGAAATCCAGTTTCCCCAGGTCTTTCGCAAGACTGCAGCTTGCCGTTCATTGCGAGGCAGCAAGACAACCCGCGTCTCCGCTCGTTCCATAAAGAAGTTCATTGCAGCTTCGAGCAGGACTTCTGCTTCCGGATTGTGGTAGTGAGCTTCGGTAGCAGGTGGGCGAACGGTGATGAATATTTGATCTGCCCGGATGCCAAGTTTGGCGCGCAAAGACGGGTCAGGATGAAAGGAAGGCACATAAACGTCTTCCTTCAGTCCAGGGTACTTTCGAGTTCGGGCCTTGGCCTTGAGATCGACTGGGTCAGGAATATACTCGGGAGTCATGAACCATAGGGAGTGAAGGAAATCCATCTTTTGCACGAATTCGTAATCATACATGGTGATCGTCGGAATTTTGAGGAGGTAGCCCGCCAGCATTTGAGCTCGGGAGCCGTGGGATATGGCCAAATCGGGTTTGTGCTTCACGATGATTGGTAATAACTGAACGGCGCGGGCAAACGTTCCCAGGACCTTGAGTACGCGATGCTTCCCCCAGTGTCGGCCGACCACTTCACATCGGAGATCGTAAAGTTCCAGCAGTTCACACACTTGGTAAGAGTTCCTTGCAGTGACAAATACTTGATACCCTCGCTTACGCAGCTCCTCCATGATGGGAAGGAAGAGCGGAACATGCGGGGAGTTATCTAAATCGATCCAAATCTTCTTATGGGTCGTCCGGCTGATGATCTTCTCGCTGGCGCTCATGGCAGGACTTTCTCGGGCTACAAGTGTATGTGGTTGCATTGATATTATCCAAGTTCCTTGAGGTCCACCTGTGTCGGAAAGATCTGGGATCTGGCTCAAGGCAAGAACAAGGTTCAGTTCATTGCCTTGATTCCTTGGCCTTGTTGCGTAAGGGCAGCATTGTGAAACATGCATTTCTTTAACAGCTGCGGCCAATGCAGCCAATCATACCCGCCCTCGAGCTTGGCACGGAACAGCGAAGGGTCGTCGCAGCTATTTACCGGGAGGCGTGGCAGAAAGAATCGGTTACTCCTCCGGCTCGCGCGGCCGAGAATCGTCGACACGCCATAGTCAAAGCCAAGGTTTGAGAGAACGTCTTCAAGGAAACGCGTGAAGTTCTTGTCTTCCTCCGGAAACCCGAAAGGATAGGAGAATGCGTCGATCGACACACCAAGCTGTTCTTCGAGGACTTCCTTCGAATGTCCCAGTTCGTACTCGATCTGGTCGGGCCCCAAAGACCGCAGATCGGGATGGCTTACCGTGTGCGAGCCGAAGCGGATACCTTCGGCGTGCAATTCCCGCACGTCGCTCCAGGTCAGATAATCTGCGCCTTCAATTCGCGCAGGAGCATCGTGGATACGGTCCGTAGCGAGGAATAGGGTGGCTGAAAATCCAAATTGTTTCAGAATCGGCAGGGCATCCGTGTAAAAGTCGCGGTAGCCATCGTCGAACGTGATCACGATCGTCTTAGATAAATCCGTTCCCGCTTCGAGACCCGTGCATGCTTGTTTCAAATCAATCGACCGATATCCCGCATTTCGCAGCCAACGCATCTGTTGCGAAAATACCTCGGGAAGAGTGTTAATGTGAAAATAGGGGTGGGACATTCCGAATAGATTATCGGAAATGCTGTGGTACATCAAAATGGGTACGCGAGATCGGTCCTGGGACCCGAGTAAACGGGCCAGCGGATGCGACAGATAGACGGTCACCATTCGGTCGAAACGAGGCATAGGCATTTAGTCGCCGATTGCAGTATTGAGGAGCGTCGAAAGACGGCGCTGTCGAGCACCGTCCCGAGGGCCGACCCGTCGAATTCGGCGGGGAGATGTGCGTCCTCGGATAACTCGCACGTCAGCTAGAAATAGCGTGTTCCCAAAAGGCCCACCTATTTGGTCGTGGCCACTCCTGCATTCAGGAATTCCTTGGTCTTGTTCACCACTTCGTCCTGCTGCGCGTAGTTGAGCTGGGGAAACATCGGCAGCGAGACAATCTCTCGCGCGATGCGTTCTGTCACCGGAAAATCTCCGGCCTTGTATCTCAGATGCTCGTACGCTTTTTGCTGGTGCAGCGGAATCGGATAATGGATGCCGGTTCCGATTCCAGCTTCTGCGAGATGCGCCTGAAGAGCTTCGCGGTCCTGTACGCGTACGACATACAGGTGGAAGACACCTTTGGTCCATGCGGCTTCTCGCGGAATCGTGATTCCTTCCTTCAGTTCGGAGAAAAGCTCATGATAACGTTGTGCCAAAGCGCGGCGCGAGTCATTCCAGTTCGCCAGGTGTCGGAGCTTTACGGAGAGCCACCCCGCCTGAATGGAGTCGAGCCGTCCGTTGTAGCCCTCCATGTCGTGGTAGTACTTTCTCGCCTGACCATGGTCTCGGATCATCTTCATTTTCCTCGCCAAGGTCTCATCGTTGGTGGTGATCGCACCGCCTTCACCACAGGCGCCAAGATTCTTTCCCGGATAGAAACTGAAGGCAGCCGCGAGGCCTATGGAACCGGCCTTCTTCCAGACGCCGTCTTTCTTCGAGAAATATTGGGCGCCGTGTGCCTGGCATGCATCCTCAATCACCATCAGATTGTATTTCTCAGCAAGCTCCAGAATCGGATCCATGTCCGCCATCTGCCCGTAGAGGTGTACGGGAACTACGGCTGTGACTGGGCGCTTCGACGCCTTCTCAATCAATTTTCTACGCGAGAGGTCAAATTCGCATTTGCTTTCCAGATACTCGCGTAGTTTTTCGGGGTCCATCGTGTAGGTCTCTTCGTCAATGTCCACAAAGGCGATCTGCGCGCCAGCCTGCGAAATCGCTTCGGTCGTGGCGATAAAAGTATGCGGAACAGTGACAACGATGTCTCCCGACGTGACGCCCGCAGCCATGAAAGCAAACCGCAGCGCGTCGGTGCCGCTGTTCACGCCGATACAGCATTTCGTATCGCAAAACCTCGCGAGTTCGCGCTCGAACTCGTCGACCATCGGACCACCGATAAAACCTGCCGTATCGAAAGCCTTTTTCACGACGGCAAGCAATTCGGTCTCGAGTTCCTGGTGAGACCTCACAAGATCAAGGAAGGGAACATTTGACGTGTTTGTCATGGATGCTATTTCTTCTCCTCTGAAATGAACCGCAGAAACCTGGCGGGATTTCCTGCGACAATGGCGTTTGCCGGGACATCTTTCCTCACTACGCTTCCGGCCCCAACAATGGCGTTCTCACCTATCGTGACTTTGGCCAAAATAGTCGAGCCGGAGCCGATGGAGGCTCCCTTCTTTACCAGTGTCTTTTCGACCTTCCAGTCCGCTTCGGATTGCAGGTCGCCACTCGCGGTTGTCGCACGGGGATAAAGGTCATTGATAAACGTCACCGAATGACCGACAAAAACGTTGTCTTCAATGTCTACGCCCTCGCAGATGAACGTATGGCTTGAAATCTTGCAGCGGCGTCCAACTCGCGCATTCTTCTGGATCTCGACGAAGGCCCCAATCTTGGTTTCGTCTCCAATTTCGCAACCATAGAGGTTAATGAACTTCGAGAGCTTTACATCCCTTCCCAGCTTGACGGTCGGCGCGATCGAAACGAACTCGCTCACAGCGTAATCGCCTCTCCGCGATTGCGGACGGATTTCTCGGCAGCCTCGAGGATCCGCACCACGCGGAGGCCGGCGACCCCATCGTTGAACGGTTTCTTATTTTCATCGATGCATTTCAGAAAATAGGCCGTCTCCGCGCGCAACGCTTCAATCTGCTCCACCTGTGGCGCCCACATGTCTCCCGAACGGTAACTCACCAGCAACTGATGCAGGTTTGATGGGCTCGACGACATGCTCACGCCCTTGTCATACACCCTGATCTTTTCGTCGGCTTCGAGGTCGTTCCAGACCAGCATTTTCTTCTCGCCCCCAATCAATGTCGTACGCACCTTGACCGGTGAGAGCCAGTTCACATTGATGTAAACGATGATTCGCTTGGGAAAATAAACGGTGATGAACGCCACATCCTCGACGCCGTTCAGGTGCTTTTCCCCCGTTGCCACAACCGCCTCAGGCTTTTCCTTTATGACGTGGTCCATGATCGACAGATCATGCGGGGCAAGGTCCCAAATGACGTTGACATCGTGCTGAAACAATCCGAGGTTCACGCGGAGGGAGTCGTAGTAGTAAAGATCACCGAGCGCTCCTTCATCGATCAACTGCCGAATCTTCTTCACGGCCCCGGTGAAGAGAAACGTGTGATCCACCATAATCTGCAGATTTTTTCGATCGGCCAGCTCGATGAGTTCTTCTGCCTGGGCGACAGTGCAAGTGAACGGTTTTTCGACAAATACATGCTTGCCATTCTCTAGGGCAGCCTTGGCCAGCTCGAAATGGGTCCACACCGGCGTCACCACCGCCACCACATCAATGTTCGACGATTTCACGATTTCCATGGGGTCAGAAGTGAATGGAATTCCCGGATGCGCTTTTTTCAACCGCTCCTCGACCTTGGGGCTCTTATCACACACAAGTGCTACTTCCGAACACTCCTGTGTATGGAAGTTGCGAACTATGTTCGGGCCCCAGTATCCGTAGCCAATCACACCGATCCGTAACATGGGTCTCCTCTTCTTTTCGCAGTTCGGGAAAGCTATAGAACTTCCGGTCCCAAATTGATTTTTAGCGGTGTCTTGCGGTCATGCTGCCCTTTGTGACACCGGGGAACAAAGGGCTACAGGAGAGCAGAAATATATGAGCCAAGCCCTCTACAATAGCGGGCAATCCGCTATCTAGTGTGCGCCGTCTCCGGAGAAAACCGCCCCGGGAGTTCGAAGAAGAATCTTCAGGTCAAGCCAGATCGACCAGATCCGCGCATACTTCAGATCCAGGCGAACCATGTCATCAAATCGCGTCCGGCTGCGTCCCTCGACCTGCCACAGGC
>Ga0137398_10000964_pt1 | contig 11169 bp, 6 predicted proteins | sample czorhiz216metaG_FD_106659 | JGI IMG/M metagenome (GOLD analysis project Ga0137398, IMG submission 106659) | Vadose zone soil microbial communities from Angelo Coast Range Reserve, California, USA - czorhiz2.16 metaG | ecosystem: Environmental > Terrestrial > Soil > Vadose zone | place: USA...
CAGCGAGGCTGTAGGCCATGAGGTGGTCGTCGAAGCTCACGTAAATGCGGTCAGCTTTGTTGAGTGAGGGGTAGAGCCGCACGTGTCGCGGAGGTTGGGCCCACCGGGTGGTGGTCGGTGCTGCGGACCATCGCACTGCGCCTGTCCGCGCGTCCAGCGCCCGCAAACCCATCAGCGTGTGGACGACGATCATGTCCGGCCCTGCCTGCAGCACTTCCAGCGCGGTGCCCTCGGAAGCCGTGCGCTGTAAGCCCTGCATCAGGGCACCGAACCCCCTCTTCTTGGGCTCGGCCTGCTCGAACAGCGCTTCGTTCGCCCAACGCTGTTCACCCGTCACAAGGTCGTAGAGCGCAACGACCGAAGGCCCGGCCGCACGGTTTCCATGGACGAGAAGCGTGCCGCTCTGCGGCAGAACGCGGCGGGTAACAATTTGCGCCAGGTTCAGGCGCCGGGAATCGAAGACGACTGTGCCAGTCACTGGGTCAAAAATCAGCAGCAGGCCCGGGCGCGTCGCTTCCATGAGGAGAGAGCCCTCGACCATGTGGACGCTGTCGGCCAGCAACCCGCCAAGTTCGGGCTTCTCCCACGTGACCTGGCCACGCTCGATATCGACAGCCGAGAGCCCGGCGTCCGTCGAGACGAGGAGAGCGCCCATCGGCGTGGCCTGCTGCCAGAGGATGTCTCCCTTCAACTTAAGCGTCCAAGCCGCGGTCGCGCCGGAAGGCGCGGGCGCAGCGCCCTGAGCATTGAGCTGCCGCGGTCCAGAAGATATTCCGCTCGATAGGAGCACGGAAACGGGCCCCAGCAGCACGCCGGCTAATATGGTTCTTTTCATGGGGACTTAGTCTCCTGGCTGAGTTTGGAATGAGGACGGTGTTGTTTTGATCTTGCCAGAGAGTCTGTCCTTAGAAAACATACTTGAGGTATAGAAGTGTCGGCCTAATTACCCCCATTTTGCGAAATCACTTCCGGTCAAGTCGGATTATCGGACATGTGCTTTTGACTTACTCTGACCTATTCGCTTGGCGCGCGGTCGCACGTAGTGGAACCGGATTAAATAAATATTCTCACCCCGACCGTGTTTCGCGACTTTGAGACTGAATCTTAAACGGAAAGCAAGGCAGTTCCGAAGTATTGGGGGCCGCTTCCAAGATGAAAAAAAATCGATGAGGCTGGCGGGGCGGCATTTCAAGTGGAGGTCCAGCAATGCTGGACCCCTACCCGGTGACTCAGGGTTAATAGTCGCAGGGGACGGGTTCCGCGGATTGTGAATCGTCGGCGTCGAGTTCGGGATTGCGGAAGGGCCCGGCGCGCACGAGAAGGCGAACCATGGCGCTGTGCGGCGATTCTTGCCTGGTTGATCGAGCGCTACCGAAAAATGTGGCCCGAGGGATCACCGCACACCATTTCGGACTGTTGGCGGTTGACTCATCGCAGGCCAATTGGAATTGCGTGATGTTTTCAGTGGTGCTTTCCTGCGCAGCAAAGTCGCTTTTGGTCTTTCCGGTCCGGCAGGAGACGGATTTCGTTCCATATTCTTCTCGGACATCATTGTCGATTTCTATTGTGCCCGCATAGAGGCGATCGCCGCCCCGTTTCTTGCAGCCGGAAATCCAATAGTGCTCCCCGTTCTCGCAGTCAAAGTAGTTGGCTTTGAATTCGCTTCCCGAAAGCGTATGGAACCGGCGTCCTTGGTAGTACAAGGACTTGCCTGACTTAGGACCTCCGGTGCCAAACCAAGTTGTATAAAACTCGCGTTCGCTGTGGGCTGAAACAAATCGACCCTATCTTCACAAGGTTCTGGTAAAGTGTCTGAATACTGCCCTGCTCGCAGGAGGTCCTCCGCGATGCGATCCCAATCTCCGTTTTTCAAAGTAACTCTGGCGGCGATTCTACTGTCGTGCTTTGCACGAATCGCAAGCGCGCAGCAGCCAGCTTCGCCACAAGCTCTCGTTACGTTGTCGGAGCCAGTGCCCGCAACACTCTATCCAGAAGTAATCTGTGCGCGCTGCATCGTGCCCGAATGGGACCGCGGCTATCTTGTCCATCTGGAGTTCGACACTGACCCCGCACGCGTCACCATGTACGACAGAACCGGAAAGAAAGTGCTTGAAGCGCGTGTAGTGCCTCAAAACGCCGCAAAAGTTTCCCTGATTGCGACGGGTGCAACGCACGCTGGCGGAATTCTTGCCGCTGGCGGTGGCATCATGACCGATGGCTCCAGTCACAGATTCATCGCCAGAACCGACTCCGCGGGGCGCACTGTGCAGTCGGCGGACACGGGCCGTTTCACCACACGGCACGTGTGCGAGGCCTCGGATGGCACCGTCTGGGTCCTCGGCTACGACCTGGACATCCATGATTTGCCCGACGCGGATAAGAACGTCTTGCGCCACTATAGTTTCGAGAAGGGCCTGCTCGGGACTTTTGTTTCACTCGATTCCATCTCTAAGTCTCCCGATGCCTATTCGGCTATCGCCAGTCCAATAAAAAGCTATCTGCGCTGTGGCAAGGACCGTGTCTTGGTTTACCTCGCACCAGCTGCCCAGTACATCGAATTGGATGCTTCCACAGAAAAGCTCACGCGCTGGAGTGTGGATATGTCATCCGTTGTTGGTTCCAATACGCGTGGATTTGCCGTCACCGATGAAGGAAGAATTTTCCTAGCTTTCGCCAATGATCCAGACCCCAATGGCGAGCGCAAGCACGGGCTTTACGAATTGAAGGCTACGCCCGGCAGTTCCATCGCTTCCCTCACAGCCGTGGACGGAACAGCTACAGCTTTCGATTCAGACAAGAATGTGCCAGACGGGACATTCCTCCGCCTTTGGGGTGCTGACGGAAATTCCCTTGTTGTCAGCAGAAAGGGAGACGACTGGGGGCTGTCTTGGACAAAGGTACTCGCAGCAAGCACGGCCCTGGAGTAAGTCACCATCTAATGCCCGATTATGCGGTTATCGGAGAAGTGGAATCGAGCCAAGATCAGATTGGGCAGATGTCCGATTACGCTACCCATCGGGCGGCGTCGCCTGCCTGCAGTCGAGTGAAGAGAAATGCATCCAATTTCGATGCTTGAGCATGGTGCTACACTACAACTTTACTGGTGACGCTGGCATCGAAACACATCAGGTTGCGCGTAATCGGCCGATGATGACACGTTTTATCCTCGTTGCATTGCTGGCCCTCCCCAGTTCGCTCAATGGATCGCCTTGGGACAAAGTGCCAGCAAAATGGGACTTGGCGGACGTTTATCGGATTCTGCAAGATTCTCCATGGAGTCCCGCGGGAATCAAACTGGAGCCGAGGTTTACATCACGTCACATGGACCCTCAGACTGGCTTAGTAACCGACGCGCCTGTGAATTCCAATAATGCGAATCCGGTTCGCGGATTGCAGATCAGTCGGAGCAAGCCGCAACCTGCAGTTCCTGTGCTTTGGTGGTCCGCAAAGACAATCCGCCTGGCAGATCAGCGTCTCCGCCAGTTGCGTAATCCCGCATTGACCGCCGAACCGCTTCGGGCGGAAGACCTATCGGATTATATCCTTGTGATTGAAGGAAGCGAGCAGCTCCGTATTCTGCGCGACGTCACGGAGGACTTGCACGACACAGTGTTCCTGGAGCTAACGAGCGGCACGTCGCTCGACCTGGAAAGCGTGAGCTTTTTCGATGGAACTGAGCAGCAAGAACCGCGCGTCGAGTTTCATTTCCCGCGGGAAGTCGAAGGCCGAGCGACGATCGATCCGGAGAGCGAGCGCATCGTGTTCCACTGCAAAGCCTCAGCCAAGATGCCGCGTCTCGGCCACGACAATACGCTCGCTCTTCGCGCTGAATTCAGACCGCGAGCCATGCGCGTTCACGGTGTGCCCGACCTCTGAAACTAAATATCTGGTTGCTACAGTGCGAAGTTCTGCGTCGGCGATGTGGGCTAAGTCCTTCCATGAGAAGGCCAGTGAGTGTCAAGTATGCTTTTCTTTCTTCCTGTGAGGATATTTTTGTTCTTCTCTTCCTCCCTGTGTGTTCCTGCTGTCTTGCCTCAGCTGGAACTGGAAAGAACGTTCTTCCGTTAAGATAACGGAGAGGACGCACCAGAGCGGTTCGACTACCCTGGGCAAGTGCGGCCCCTCTGGGTCGATGCACAGACGTTTCTGGAAGTTAAGATCGAAGGCGTCCCCGCCGCATAGTCGGCAAGATGCGTCCAGTGGAGATCTATTACCGCGACTGCAAGTCCGTAAATGGCTTGATGGTTCCCTACGTTCTCGAAACTACCGTGCAAGCGGCCAAGCAATCGCATAATATGACGATAGAGAATGTTGCGGTGAAACCCAAACTGGAGCATTCTCTCTTCAGGTGCCGAAGGCTAAATAAGCATTTGGGGAGGGGGAGTTCCAACCGAAATATTCCAACCAGTGTTGGAGATCTACTATGGCTGAAACAGTCGAGAAGAGTCCGTCGTTGCAAATGTCCGAACTATTTGCGGATCTTCCAAGTTCCGTCTGTACAGAAATCATAGCCACGGCTCGTCCTAGAGATTATGAATGCCGCCAGGTGATGTTTCTTGCCGGCGACCCGATAAAGGAAACACTCTTGTTGACTGACGGCCGTGCGAAGATAATCCAGCTTGCTGAGGGTGGCACTGAAGTTATTCTTCGATTTAGTGTTCCTGGTGAAGTGATTGGCGAGCTTGGTTTGATGGCTGGGAGTACACACTCCTCAACAGCACAAGCGCTCCAGGATTGCAAGGTGTTAGCCTGGGGCGCAGCGACCTTCGAGGCAGCTTTAGAACGCTTTGCAATCCTTCAAAGCAATGTAGAGCGCACCCTTGCACGGCGTCTAGATGAGCTAGAGCGCCGTTTTTGCGAGGTAGCCACTGAAACGGCCTCGCCACGTCTGGCTCATGCACTGGTTCGTTTAACTGACCAAATAGGTCACAAAGTGTGCGACCACGTCGAAATCAACGTCTCGCAGGAAGCGCTGGCGCAGATGACAGCGATGACTTCATCCACCGTCAACCGCCTACTCACCAACTGGGAAAATCAGGGCCTGTTGAAAGTTCGCAGGGAAGCTATTGAGATTCACAGTTTTTTGCGTCTCTTGAGTTTATGTAGAGTTGCATAATCTCCTTGGTTCGAACGCTGCTGGTCGGGATGGAGGCCACTATTCCTGAACCCAGTGCGGTTGGTGTTCGATTTCCAAGCGAGCCGACGGAGCTACAGTTGTCGGTGAAGAGTTTGCTTTCTTGCGTCTTTGCAATCTCTCAATGTCGGGCCGTATTACAGTAATAGTCTGAACGACCGAGCTGAGATGGGTGACAAGATTTTAGGATTCGTGAGGCCCGCGCGTCATTCTGACAGGTTGCGAACCGTCCCTCGGATCACGAATTCCGTGGGCAGGATTCGCTGGCTGAAGGTCATTCGCGGATGATGTAGCCGCTCGAGAAGCATCTTCATACAGGTTTCGCCGATCTCTTCTTTGTGAACTCGGACGGTCGAAAGCTGCGGGTCCATCAGAACGGCCTCTTCACGGTCGTCGAAACCCACTAGGCTGATGTCGTCCGGCACTTTCATTCCGTGCCGCTGCAGTGATCGCCAAAGCCCGTAGGCGATTTCGTCGTTGCCGGCTACGGCAGCAGTCGGTCGTGGCTGTCGCGACAGGATTCGCCCGGCGCTCTTTTGACCGAAATCGACGAAACTCTGAGGATTTCTTGCCATGATCAAGACGGGTTTTAGTTTGTTTTCGCGCATTCCTTGCCGGTAGCCTTCGAATCGGCGATGAAGCCACGGGTAGGAAATATCTGCGGCGAAAACAATCTGGCGGTGACCCTTGCTGATCAGGTAACGCGTGGCTTGGAGCGTCCCATTGAAATCATCGAAGCCTACCTGGTCGTATTGCTGCTCTTCGCCCATCCCAACGACATTGTTACTGAAGGCCACGAAGGGCATATGGATGGATTCGATCCTCCGGAGCAGATTCGGATAAATCGTCCCAGCGAGAATGAGTCCGTCAATCAAGCCATGCTCTTGAAGAACCGGAGGCAGGTCGATCCTATCGGCGGGTGTTCTCGGGGAGTAATGCAGCGCGGCGAACAGCACGTGCTGTTTCAAGCCCGTGGCATAGGATTCGACACCTTGCAGGATGCGTGCGTGAAAGGGATGGAGAAAATCGCGGTTGCTCAGGAGAAAGCAGACCATTTCTGCGCGTCGCTTGAGAATCCGGCGGGCCTGCGCATTGGGGCGGAATCCCAGACGCCGGATGGCCTCAAGTACTCGCGCACGCGTTTCACGGCTTACCTGAGAGCTGGAATTGAGCACGCGGGAAATCGTTCCTATGCCAACGGAAGCGGCCTGGGCAACTTCGCGAATCGTCGTTTTCCTTGGAACTGCTTCCATAGCAATGCGCCCTTTTGCCGCTTTGGCGTCTGGCTCGGTACGGTGAGGGACCGTCGACCCTCACTCCTGGGCAAGTCTAACACACCCAAACGACGATGGCATTGTCAACAGTCAACAGGCTCGCGGGTTCCGCCCTGTGGCAAGAAGCTGGAAAACTGATGCGATCTATTGGCTCTATGAGATTCTGACTTGACAGGGAGTTCTCGCTCAGATAGGGTGTGGAACCAGTTCCAGTGGTTTAGGTGGTTTTGTTTGTACCGGGGCTGGTGTTTTTTCGAATCGAGTGGGGTGTGATGTCATGAAAAAACTGTTTGGTTCGTCTTTCCCTTGGATGTGCAGCTTGAATAAGTCTCATGCGATGATTGCCGAAGAATTTGCGGCGCCTGCCACAGCCGTCGTGGTCAAGCTGTGGCGACTTAGCATGGCTGCGCTGCTCGGAACAATACTCCTAGGGTTTTCTGCACCAGTCGTGGGGCAGGCGGTCAACGCAACTTTGCTTGGAACGGTGACGGATGCCAGCGGAGCAGCAGTGGTGGGGGCGAAGGTGACCGCAACAGAAATGAAGACTGGTGTCAGCCGCAGTACCACGACTAATGATAGCGGGAATTACGCATTCGCCGATCTCCCCCCAGGCCAATATGAAGTCGCCACCGAGAAACAGGGATTCAAGAAAGCGGTGCGATCCGAAGTGGATGTAGTCGTGAACACCGACACTCGAGTGAACCTCGCGCTTGAGCCAGGGGCCATAAGTGACAGCGTAGTGGTAACCGCTGAAATTCCGATACTTCAAACGGACCGAGCCGACGTGGGCGCCAAGATAGAAAGCAGGCAAGTCGTCGATCTCCCCCTAGGAAATAACCGCAATTTCCAGAATCTAGTGAATCTGGTGCCGGGAACTACTCGCGCGCATAGAGTGCATTCTGAATTCTTCAATGCGCAAGACAGCTTGTCGACGGAAGTGAATGGCCAAGCTCGCCTATTCAACAACCTGCAGATCGAGGGCGTGGATGACAATGAGCGTACCGGCCTGCTGCAAATCTACATCCCGCCCGCAGAGGCCATTCAGACGGTCGACGTGAGCACGAGCAACTACGCCGCCGAGTTCGGACGCGCCGGTGGCGCCGTTACCAACGTCATCTTGAAGTCGGGTACAAACGCCTTCCATGGCGCGGCCTATGAGTTCAACCGGATCAGCGCCCTGGCAGCCAAGCCTTTCTTCCAGACCCTAGCAGCCAAAGCGCCGACCACTTACAACTACTACGGTGGTAATGTGGGCGGACCAATCATCCGAAATAAGCTCTTCTTCTTCGGCGATATCCTGCGAATTGACGATTCACGCGGCAAGTTTGACAATCTGGCCGTGCCCCGGGATGACTTCCGGGGCGGAGACCTCAGCGCAGGCGGGAGCACGATCTATGATCCCTATCAGACTACCGATGCCGCTCACGCGACCCTGGCTCTCGATGCCAATGGGAAGCCGATTCCTGTGGCACCGGCAAGTCGGACACCATTCCCGAATAATGTCATCCCCGCGAGTCGCTTCAGCCCGCTGGCACTGAAAATTCTGGCGCTCGTTCCGCACACCAATGTGGTCAACCCGGGCCTCAGCAACAACTATCAACAAAATACGCGCTTCCTGAAAAACACCACAGCTTTCGACACCAAATTTGACTTCAACCGCAAAGATAACGACCGTTTCGCCTTCAGGTTCAGCAGGGCCGTGCAGAGCCTCAACGATCAGCCGATCTTTGGCCTGGCCGGAGGTCCCAAGGGCGGAGGTTTCCAGGGCACGGGCGAGCAGCACGTCCAGAGCGGAGCTCTGAATCATACGCATGTGTTCTCCCCAAGCCTGATTGCCGAGACGCGTGCCGGTGTGAGCCACTACCGAAATACTGCCCATAACTCGGACTATGGCTCCAAAGCGACAGATGCCCTGGGCATCACCGGCGCTAATCTGGACGCCTTCACGAGCGGAATGACCGCCATTGACATCCAGAACGGATTCTCGAGCCCGATCATTGGTTATTCGGCGTCCCTACCTTGGGACCGCGGCGAGACCAACATCAATGCGGTAACCAACTGGACGAAAATTCACAGGAATCACACCTTCAAATGGGGAGTTGACGTCCGCCGGCTACGTGACGATTTGGTGCAAGCTCAGACGTTCGGCCCACGCGGAGTCTTCCGCTTCGGCACCAGCACGACCGCGCTCGTGACTCCAACCGCGACGTCGGCAACATCTCGCGGTAACAATTTCGCCGCGTTTCTCATCGATGCGCCGACGGAGGTGGGGCGCGATGTCTCCGTGATATCCGGATCGTGGCGAGAGACGGAATTCTTCAGCTACGGACAGGATAAGTGGCAACCGACCTCCAGGTTAACCCTAGATCTCGGGTTGAGGTGGGAGCTCTATCTACCGCCGACGCCGCAACATTCCGGTGGCTATTCCAATTTCGATCCCACCAGCAATACCTTGGTGCTTGCAGGAATTGGGGGCAACCCGCTGAACCTTGGCCGTGACACCTCCTACCATTACTTTGCCCCTCGTTTCGGATTGGCCTATCGCTTCACAGAACAATTTGTCTTGCGCGGGGGCTTCGGCATCAGTTTCGAGCCTTTCCCCAACAACCAGTACGCCTGGAATTACCCTGTGCGCCAGGCCAATGGCACTAATCAACTGACCGCTGGTGCGCTGCCTTCTTGGCCCAGTGGCCAGATTGCTTCAATGGGCTTTGGATTTCCAGCACCAGCCCCAGCGGCACTGCCGAGTAACGGGATCATATCTGGTGTATGCCAGGTTCCACCTGTTCCGGGAGTCGCGTGCATTGGGCTAAATTCCCAATACAACGTGGTTGACAAGAACTTTCAGCAGCCGTACGTCCAATCCTGGAATCTTGCCTTGGAACGCGCGCTGCCCAAAAATTTCGTGGTGGACGTGGCCTATGTGGGCAATCACGGCGTGGACATTCCCATGGACTTTGATCTGAATGCGGCGGTTGCGCCATCCGTCGGCTCCACTTGCCCGCAAAGGCCCCTATGCGCCTTGTTTGGCAGAACGCAGACAACGGATTTTCTATTCAAGCCAACCAGCTCGAATTACCACGCCTTGCAGACAAGGTTTAATCACAGGACGGGTGGTGGGCTGCTGCTAACCACCTCCTACACATTCGCAAAGGCTTTGGCGTACAGGTCGGACGTGGGAGATGGAGGCGGGAACGATGGCGGCAGTCCGTCCTTCTATTTGGACTTCCGTCGCAACTACATGGTGGTCAGCAACAACCGCAAGCACACTTTCGTGCAAAGCGTGGTCTATGAGCTGCCGTTTGGCAAAGACAAGCTCCTGCTACATTCAGGCTGGGCGAACTGGGTTGCCGGAGGCTGGCAGGTGAGTACAGTTATGACGATAATGGGCGGCAGGCCGCTGGATTTCAGCGCTAGCGGAACGGCGCTCAATGCGCCGGGCACCCGCCAGACGCCGAACCAAGTGGGATCCTTCCGCGTTCTAGGCGGAATCGGGCCCGCGCCCAGTGGGACGTGGTTCGATACCACGGCTTTCACGGCAATTAACACGCCACAGACGCCTGGAAACATGAGCCGATTTATGTTCGTCGGTCCGCGCTATTTCAACCTGGATGCCGCAATGTTCAAGAGGTTCCCGGTAACAGAGCGCATTGGCCTGGAATTTCGCGCGGAAGCATTCAGCGCAACCAATACTCCACAATTCGATCAGCCAAACGGAAACGCCAGTGATAGCGTTGGTTTTGGCCACATCACCGGCACCATTGGCGGCAACCGTGCCATAGAACTCGGAGCGAAGCTTACTTTTTGACGTAATTCTGCGCGCGGGTAGACTTTTGTTCGAACATTGAATCGGGTCTCCTCCTAGTGGTACGTGTCTCAAGCCTATGGATGCGGACAACAAGTTGTGACTCCCTCCGCTATCGAAGGCAACTGTGGACAAGGACAGACAAAACCCAAAAGGAATGAAGGGTTTTTGCGCGAAACAGGTTAGGAGAAAAACGTATGCAGAGTCGCGTGCCGCGTCGGGAATTCCTCCTAAGAATGGGAGTAGCTGCGGCTGCGACGGCGGCTACCTCTTTTCCGACTGAGGCCCTGTGGAGGGCTCAGCCGCTCTACCCGCCGATGGACCTGTCGTATTTTGATACGCCGATCACGCCCGCGCCTGCCGATATGCGGTTCGGGTATGCGTCCATCACTTGGGGTGGAAACGACCGGCAGGCGATCGAAGACATTGCATCACTGGGCTTCCACGGAATTCAACTGCGCTCCAATGTCATCAAGGAATTTGGCAGCCCCGCGGAATTGCGGGACTTGCTCGAAAAGCACCAACTGAAGATGGTCGCGCTTTCGAGCGGCGGCGTACACATTGACCCTGCACTCGAAGCCGAAGAAATTGCCAAGCACACCGCCAATGCAAAATTTGTGCACGATGTTGGAGGGCTCTATCTCCAAGTCACCGACGAACGCCCTAAGGACCGCGCAATCGGCGCGGCGGACTATAAGCGGTTGGGACGGCTAATTTCGGAAATTGGGAAACGCACCGCCGACCTGGGAATCTCCCTCGGATATCACAACCACATGGGTTCACTTGGAGAGCGTCCCGACGAAGTGGATCAAATCCTGCAAGCTGCGGACCCACGCTATGCCAAGTTGGAGTTGGACGTGGCGCACTACTTCCAGGGCGGCGGCGATCCGGCAAAGGCGATTGAGAAATACAGTGACCGTTTGCTTTTCCTCCATATAAAGGATGTTGAACCGTTA
>Ga0137398_10000965_pt1 | contig 11168 bp, 5 predicted proteins | sample czorhiz216metaG_FD_106659 | JGI IMG/M metagenome (GOLD analysis project Ga0137398, IMG submission 106659) | Vadose zone soil microbial communities from Angelo Coast Range Reserve, California, USA - czorhiz2.16 metaG | ecosystem: Environmental > Terrestrial > Soil > Vadose zone | place: USA...
ACCGACTCGCCCTCGCTGCTCGCGCTGCTCGAGCAGGCGGCGTCCCCCTCCGTCGCCCTGCTGTGGGACGCGCATCACACGTTCGTGTCGGGCAAGGAGCAGCCGGAAGACACTGTCCGCCAGCTCGGCCGCTACATCCGGCACACGCACTTGAAGGACTCGGTGCCGGCGGGGCCCGACGGCAAGGACCGGCGCTACGTGCTCACCGGCACGGGCGACGTGCCGGTGCGGCGCCAAATCGAGGCCCTCGCGCACTCGGGCTACCGCGGCTTCTACAACTTCGAGTGGGAGAAGCGCTGGCACCCCGACATCGAGGAGCCGGAGGTGGCGTTCGCGCAGTTCGCCACCGTGGTTGGTGGATATCTGCGGCAGGCCGGCGTGGCGGAGCTACCGGCGGAGTAGGAAGATCACCGTCGGATCGAGCGGATAGCGCCCGAAGCGCCGGCCGTAGATCGCCAGTCCCCCGGGCAGCTCGGCGTCGACCTCGAACCGGATCACGAGCTGTCCCAGTGCGGCCGCGCGCTCGAGCGCGTCGTGTGGCACCGCCACACGCAGCAGCGTGCCGTAGGAGCCGGCCTCGCGCAGCCGCCGGTCGTGTTTCTGGTAATGCCAGGACAGGATACCCCGGTGGTCGGCCGGGTCGTCGGCGAGCGCCGCCCGCCCGGCGACCACGCCGTTCACGCGCACCGTCACGGCGCTGGGATACAGCCGCTCGTCGGTCATCGGGTACGCGTTCGGGTTCAGGCTCGGGTCGAGCGTGCCTCGTCCCCGCATGAAGTCCCCTTCGATTCGGCCGCTGCCCGCGCGGTCCTTGCCGAACAGCTGCTTGGACGAGACTTCCGCGGCGAACAGCGCACTGTCGACGTCGGCCAGCGCGATTCCCGACGGCCATGCCACCCGATACTCGAAGAACCCGGACCCCGCGCCGTTCACCTTCAGTCCATCCATCACATTCCATTGCTTGAGCGACCAAGCGGCGGAATCGAACCGGGCCGGGTCGATCGGCACGAGGCGCGCGCGCCGGCCATTGTCCAAGCGAACCTCGGCCGGTGGCTCGCCCTCGACCACGAACGTGCAGAAGTTGCGATGCAGCACCGTGCCCGCTCCGTCCTCCAGGCGCACCGCGAGCACGAGCACGGCCGGCCCAGCGGGCACGGTGATCTGCAGCGGCTCGAGCGGCCCGGTCATCCACGGATGGAAGGGCACGTGCCGCGTCGTCTGGACGTACACGTGCCTCTGGCCGAGTGCGTCCCAGCCGTACAGCTCTGCGCGCAGCGTCAGGCTGTCGCCCCACGTCTTGCCGTCCGTCAGAAACGACGCGTACAGCGGCACCCGCACGTCGGCCCCGGCGGCCACGGCCTGGCTGAGCGAATCGCCCACCACGACGTATACGGGTGCATGGAGATCGCGCAGCGACATCCCGTCCACCAGCTCGCCCAACCCCGTTTCCTTGCCGGAGCGGTCGTAGCGCCAGTAGCCGTTCCATTCGTTGACCACGTCGTGCAGCTCGGTGTAGAGCCAGCCGGCGATCTTGGGGTGGCGCCGGAACGCGTTCACCGCCCGGTGGTAATCCCAGCTCCAGTCGACGTCGCCGGTGCTCCCCTCGTAGCCCCAGACGTTGCCGAACTCGCTGTTGATGTCGGGTTGCCGCGCCTGCCGGTAGCCGGCCTCGAAATTCCACGGCGAGCCCTGGTAGGTGCTGTCGCTCACCAGCCGGTCGTGCTCCTCCCACGCCCAGCCCGGAAGGTAGGAGTGCCACGAGTTCAGGTCGGTCTCGGTGTGGCCGCGACCGCAGCAGGGCGAGTCGTCTTCCACCAGACGCGTCGCGTCGAGCGATTTCGCGGTCCGGTAAACAGACGCGACCCATTTTTGCGTCTCGGGACGGTACGCCTGTTTTCCCGCGACTTTCGTGAACAGGCCCCACGTCTCGTTGAACAACACCCACGCGAAGATGGCGGGGTGGTTGTAGTCGCGCTGCACCATCCCGTGCAGCGTCGCTTCGATCTCCCGGTGCATGGCCGAGTCGGGCTCTCCCCAGGAATTAGGGATGTCCGCCATGATCAACAGCCCCAGCCGGTCGGCCCAATACAGCTTGCGCGGCGATTCGACCTTGACGTGCTCGCGCAGCCCGGTGAGACCGATACTCTTGGCGCGTAGGATTTCGGCGCGCACGAACGAGTCGCTCGGATACGTATAGAATCCGCCCGGATGGAACGCCTGGTCCAGGGTCAGCTGCAGGTACAGCGGCCGGCCGTTCAGGGCGACGTAGCGGTATGCCGTTCCCGGAAGGTCGACGATCGAGATCTTGCGCATCCCGAAGTAGCTCCGTACCCGGTCGTCACCGACGGCGGCGTCCACTTCGTAGAGAAACGGGTCGTCGAGCGACCACAGGTGCGCGTGCGGGATCGGCACGTCGAACGTCACGCGGTCTGTCCCTTTCGGAATCCGCCAGCTCACGGCCGGGAGCTCGGCGTTCCGGACGCGCAGGGTCAGCGTGAGGTCGCGCGCGGCCTTCTCGAGCAGCTGAGCCGCCACCACCACGCGCCCGCGGTCGAGGTCGGGCGTGAAGTGCAGCGTTCGGAGCGGTGAGCGTCCTCGCGCTTCGAGATAGGGCGTCTGCCAGATGCCGCGGGCGTTGCCGTACCCCTGCTTGCCCTCGAGCTTGAAGGCGCGCGGCGCGTCGTCGATCCGGAGCACGAGCCGCTGCGCTCGTCCGGTCTGCACGTACTTGGTCAGCTCGAACTCGAACGGGATGTAGCCGCCGTCGTGGGTGCCGAGTTTCCGGCCGTCGAGCCAGGCGGTGGTGCGCCAGTCGGCCGCCCCGATCACGAGGAACACCCGGCGCCCGCTCCACGCCGCCGGCACCTCGATCGCCCGGGAGTACCAGGCGATGACCGCACTGTCCGGCACGCCCGAGAGCGGGCTGCCCCAGGGGAAGGGCACGATGATCTGGCGCGGCGCCGGCAGGTCGCCCCGAAACCAGCCGCGGGCCTCTCCCGAGTCCGGCACATCGAACTGGAATTGCCAGGGCCCGTTGAGGTTCTGCCACAGGTCCCGTTGGAAGTCGGGCCGCGGATGCTCGGGGAGGGGGATGCCGGCCCCCTGGTTCCCCCCGGTCCGCTTCAGAAAAGAGAGGAGGATAGGGGTTGAGGACGGAGGGGGAGCGACAGACGCGACGATAAGGACGATCGTGGACCACCAGTGTCTCGCCATGACTGAAAATATGCTGCCTCCCGCCGGGGTGGCGCATCGGGCGCGAGCGCGTCAGCTTCGCATGCGATGAGACCCACGGTGCGCTGGTGCGCGATTGTGGCGTGTACCGGCGCGTGTGCGTCGAGCGTACCGCGTCCACAGCCCTTCGGAACGACCGATCGCGGGGAGGCCGTCAGCCTGTACACCCTCAAGAACGCCCACGGGATCGAGCTGCAGGTGCTCGACTACGGCGGCATCATCGTGTCGCTCCGCGTCCCCGACCGCACCGGCCGGCTCGCCGACGTGGTCCTGGGCTTCGACTCCCTGGCTGACTATCAGCGGGGGTCGCCCTACTTCGGCGCCCTCATCGGCCGCTACGGCAACCGCATCGCCCGCGGTCGCTTTACGCTGGAGGGCCGGACCTACACCCTGGCGACGAACAACGGCCCCAATCACCTGCACGGCGGGGTACGCGGCTTCGACAAGGTGGTGTGGAGCGTCACGCCGTTCGAGCGCGGGGACAGCGTCGGGCTCGTCCTGAATTACACGAGCCCGGACGGTGAAGAGGGCTACCCCGGCACGCTCCGAGCGACGGTGACCTACACCCTCACAAACGCGAACGAGCTGATCTTCGACTACCACGCCACGACGGACCGCGCGACGCCGGTGAACCTCACGCAGCACAGCTACTTCAACCTCGCGGGCGACGGCACGGGCGACATCCTCGGCCACGTCGTCACGATCAACGCCGACCGCTTCACGCCGGTAGACTCGACGCTGATTCCGACGGGCGAGATCCGAAGCGTCGCCGGCACGCCGTTCGACTTCCGCACGCCGACGCCGATCGGCGCCCGCATCGAGCAGCACGACCAGCAGCTCCGCTACGGGCCGGGCTACGATCACAACTTCGTGCTGAACAAGGGCGGCAACGAGCTGACGCTCGCGGCACACGTCTCCGAGCCCACAACCGGCCGCGTGATGGAGATCTCGACGACGGAGCCGGGACTGCAGTTCTACTCCGGCAACTTCCTCGACGGCACCCTGCGCGGGAAGCACGGCGTCGTCTACCGGCACCGCTATGGCTTCGCGATGGAGACGCAGCACTTCCCGGACTCACCCAACAAGCCCGCGTTCCCGTCGACGATCTTGCGTCCGGGGGACCAGTACCGCTCGCGTACCATCTACCGGTTCGGAGTCCAGCCATGAACGGTCGGCGGCATGCCGGGCTGCTGGCGCTCCTGATTGTATCGAGCGCGGTCGCCGCTCGTCTCCCGGCGCAGACCGCCGACTACTTGAACCTGGCCCTGCCGTTCGGCCGCCGCGTGGACGATCTCGTGTCGCGCATGACGCTCGAGGAGAAGGTGTCGCAGATGCAGGACGTGGCACCGGCGATCGAGCGGCTGGGGATTCCGGAATACAACTGGTGGAACGAGGCGCTGCACGGGGTCGCCCGCTCGGGACTCGCCACCTCGTTCCCCCAGGCCATCGGCCTCGCTGCGACATGGGACGACTCTCTCCTGTTCCGCATGGCCAGCGTCATTTCGGACGAGGCGCGCGCGAAGTACCACGAATACGTACGCGCCGGCTCGCACCAGCGGTACCAGGGCCTGACCTTCTGGTCGCCCAACATCAATCTGTTCCGGGATCCGCGCTGGGGGCGGGGCCAGGAGACTTACGGCGAAGACCCGTTTCTCACGGGCCGGCTTGCGGTGCAATTCATCAGGGGCATGCAGGGCGACGACCCGAAATACCTGAAGACCGTGGCCACGGTGAAGCACTTCGCGGTGCACTCGGGTCCGGAGCCCGAGCGTCATACGTTCGACGCCGTCGTGAGCGAGCGCGACCTGCACGAGAGTTACCTCCCGCACTTCGAAGCCGGCATCCGGGAGGGCGGCGCCTATTCGCTGATGTGCGCCTACAACCGGGTGGACGCCAAGGCGGCGTGCGGCAGCGACATGCTGCTCAGGGACATGCTGCGCGGCGAGTGGGGCTTCAAGGGCTACGTCGTGTCGGACTGCGGCGCCATCGACGACATCTACGCCCGTCACAAGATCGTGGCGACCGGCGCCCAAGCGGCGGCCCTGGCCGTGAAAACCGGCACCGACCTCGAGTGCGGCCGCGTGTACGCGAACCTGGTCGACGCCGTGAAGCAGGGCCTCATCACCGAGCAGCAGATCGACACGGCGGTCAAGCGATTGTTCCTGGCGCGATTCAAGCTGGGCACGTTCGACCCGCCGGATTCGGTGCGCTGGGCGCGGATCCCGGCAGGCGTGCTCGACCAGCCCGCGCACCGGGACCTCGCCCGCCAGGTTGCGCGGAAAGCGATCGTCCTCCTCAAGAACGCCCGTGGCCTGCTGCCGCTCCGCAAAGATCTCCGGACGCTCGCCGTCATCGGGCCCAACGCCGATCAATGGCGCATACTGCTCGGCAACTACAATGGGCTTCCGGCGGATCCGGTGACACCGCTGCGCGGCATTCGCGAAGCGGTGGGGAAGGGGACGCGCGTGCTCTACGCCCGCGGGGCCGACTTGGCCGAGGGGTTCCCGGTGCTGGACGTCGCTCCGTCCAGCGCGCTCTCGACGAGCGCGGGCGGGCCCGGCCTCGACGTCGCCTATTTCAACAATCGAGCGATGGCGGGCGCTCCCGTGTCCACTGCCGTCGACACGGCGCTGGATGTGAGCTGGAACGACGGCGCGCCCCGTGCGGACCTGAACCCCGACGACTTCGCCGTACGCTGGACCGGTGCGTTGCGGCCGCCGCACAGCGGGACGTATCGGCTCGGCTTGATCGGCACCATGCGGTTCCAGCTCTTCCTCGACGATAGTCTGGTCCTTCGCTCGGTGTATCCCACGCACGACGGCGAATTCCCGGATCCCCGCCCGGTGCGGAGCGAGCCGCTGCGGCTCGAGGCGGGCCGGAGCTATCGGCTCCGCGTGGACGCCCAGGAGTCCTACGGCGACGCACAGCTCCACTTGGTCTGGTCGACTCCCCAAGAGACGCTCGAGGCCGAGGCGGTGCGCGCGGCCGGGGATGCGGATGTCGTCGTGCTGTGTCTCGGCCTCACGGCCCAGCTCGAGGGCGAGGAGATGCGGGTCGAGATCCCCGGCTTTCGCGGCGGCGATCGCACGCGGCTCGACCTGCCCGCGCCGCAACAGCGTCTGCTCGAGCGCGTCGTCGCTGTGGGCAAGCCGACCGTGCTGGTGCTGCTCAACGGCAGCGCGCTGGCGGTGAACTGGGCCGGACAGCATGTCCCGGCGATCGTCGAGGCCTGGTACGGGGGGCAGGCGGCGGGCAGCGCGCTCGCCGACGTGCTGTTCGGAGATTACAACCCGGGCGGGCGCCTGCCTGTGACGTTCTACAAGAGCGTCGACGACCTGCCGCCCTTCGACGACTACCGCATGGAAGGGCGGACGTACCGCTTCTTCAAGGGCACGCCGCTGTACCCGTTCGGATATGGCTTGAGCTACACCACCTTCGCCTACAAGAACCTGCGCGCCAGCGCCGATACGCTCCGGGCCGGGGACACGATCACAGTCCGCGTCGACATCACGAACACCGGCAGACGGCGGGGCGACGAAGTCGCCCAACTGTACGTGCGGCATCTCGGATCGAGCGTCACCCGGCCCCGGGAGGATCTTCGGGGCTACCAGCGCGTCACGCTCGGACCGGCGGAGACCCGCACGGTCGCGTTTTCCCTGGCCGCGTCCTCCCTGGCCTATTGGCGTCCGGACGGTCAGCGCTGGGTAGTCGAGGACGAGCCGGTGGAGATCGCCGTAGGGGCGTCGTCCGCCGACATCCGACTCAAGCGCACGATGAGGGTCGCGGCCCGGCCATGAAGGTTCGCCGAGCCGTCATCAGCCTCCTCGCGCTGCTCGTCGCGCCGTACGTGCCGGCGGTGGCGCCGCGGGAGCGGGTGATTCTCTCGTTCGATCGGGCCTGGCGATTCCACCTGGGCGACGTCGCGGGCGCTCAAGATCCGACCTTCGACGATTCCGGCTGGCGCAACCTCGATGTGCCGCACGACTGGAGCATCGAGGGGGAGTTCAGCGACACCAATCCCGCCGGCGCGGGCGGCGGGGCGCTCCCCGGCGGCGTGGGCTGGTACCGTAAGACCTTCACCCTAGCCGCGCGGGACACGAGCCGGCCCGTGTTCGTCGAGTTCGATGGCGTGTACCGCAACAGCGAAGTGTGGATCAACGGACATTACCTGGGGAAGCGGCCGTACGGATACAGCTCGTTCAGCTACGCGTTGACGCCGCACCTCCGCTACGGGGCGGCGAGCAACCTGATCGCGGTGCGGGTGGACAACTCGCAGCAACCCAACTCGCGCTGGTATTCGGGCTCCGGGATCTACCGGCATGTCCGCCTGGTCACGACCGACCCGGTGCACGTGGACCACTGGGGCACTTATGTCACGACGCCCGAGGTCACGGCCGCCGCCGCGCGGGTGACGATCCGCACCACCGTGCGCAACGCCTCGCCTATCGATCAGCCGGTGGTCCTGCGCACGGTACTGTACGACGCCGCCGGCAGGGAAGTGGGGGCGGCCTCGACCGAGTCACGCGTGCCGCGCGACTCCGTGAGCGAAATGGTGCAGGACCTGGTCATCAAGAACCCGCTGCTGTGGTCGCTCGAGCGGCCGTACCTGTACCGGGCCGTGTCGCGGGTGGTGTGTGGGGGGAAGCCCTGCGACGAGTATGAAACGCTGTTCGGGGTGCGCACGTTCGTGTTCGATCCCGACCGTGGGTTCATCCTCAATGGCACGCCCGTGAAGATTCGCGGCGTGTGCTTGCACCACGACCTCGGCGCGCTGGGCGCCGCGGTGAACACGCGCGCGCTCGAGCGGCAGCTCGAGATCATGCGCGATATGGGCGTCAACGCGATCCGCACGTCGCACAATCCGCCTGCCCCCGAGCTGCTCGATCTCACCGACCGCATGGGCTTCATCGTGCTGGACGAAGCCTTCGACATGTGGAAGAAGGAGAAGACCAAGTACGACTACCACCTGGACTGGGACGCGTGGCACGAGCGCGACCTGTCCGACATGGTGCGGCGCGACCGCAATCATCCCAGCGTCTTCATGTGGAGCATCGGCAACGAGGTCATGGAGCAGTGGAACAACGACGACACCACGGCCATTCCCATTGCGCGCGAGCTGGCGGGGATCGTGCGACGCCTCGACCCCACGCGGCCTATTACCTCGGCGAGCAACAACGGCAGTCCGGCGAACCCCGTATTTCACGCCGGCGCCCTCGATCTGCTGGGCCACAACTACCACCACGAGGCCTGGCCCAATTTCCCGACGCAGTTTCCCGGCCAGAAGTTCATCATCACCGAGGCGATGTCGGCGCTCAACAGCCGCGGCGTCTACGAGCAGCCCTCCGACTCGGTCGCGAGCTATGAAACGCCCTACGTGAAGGATCACGGACCGCAGCCGAACAAGGACTACCGGCTCTCGTCGTACGACGACCGCAAGGCGTTCTGGGGCTCGCTGCACGAAGAATCGCTGCGCCTGTTCGAGCGCTACCCCTTTCTCTCCGGGATCTTCATCTGGACCGGGATCGACTACCTGGGTGAGCCCACGCCGTACGCGTGGCCGGCGCGCAGCTCGTATTTCGGCGTCGTCGATCTGGCGGGGTTCCCAAAGGACCCGTACTACTTGTACCAGAGCGTGTGGACGAGCCGGCCGATGCTGCACGTGTTCCCGCACTGGAACTGGACGGCCCGCGACAGCATCGACGTGTGGACCTACACCAACGGGGACGAGGCCGAGCTGTTCCTCAACGGCGTTTCGCTGGGCGTAAAACGGAAGGTGGACGCCGTCTCACACCTGATGTGGCGTGTCTCCTATGCGCCAGGGACGCTGCGCGCGGTGGCGCGCAAAGGCGGCCAGGTGATGGCGACCCAGGAGGTGAAGACCGCCGGGGCGCCGGCGCGCGTCGCGCTCGCTCCCGACCGTTCACGCCTCCACGCCGATGGGAACGACCTTTCCTTCGTGACCGTGACCGTGCTGGACCGCGCGGGCGTGGCGGTGCCGACGGCGGATCAGGTGATCCGGTTCCGGCTGGGGGGCGATGCGCGGATTATCGGAGTCGACAACGGCGACCAGATCAGTCACGCGGCGTTCCAGGCCGACCGCGTGCGGCTGTTCAACGGGAAGGCGCTGGTGATCGTGCGCGCGGGCGAGCGGCCGGGGACGGTGACGCTCACGGCGGAAGGCGAGGGGCTGGAGCCGGCCGCCGTGCAGATCACCAGCCGTCGCTGACGAGCTCATCGGGGTCCAGGCGCAGCACGCCGGTTTCGGCCGCTCCCGGCCCCGACTCCGCGAAGACGCTCGCGTCCCGGCCGGTCTCTGCGCGGTACCGGGCCGCGAGGTCGCGCACGAGCGGCTCCGCCCCGCTCGTGCCGAGCACCGCTACCGTGCCGCCGCTCCCTCCACCCGTGATCTTGGCGCCGAACAATCCGCGCGCCGGACTCTGCGAGGCGACGAGCTCGACCAGCCGGTCGGTGCCGTCGCTGCCGAGGCCGCAGGCGCCATAGCTCTCGTGCGACTCGTACATCAGGCGCCCCAGCTCGATCGCCGCATGCGGCTCGTCGGCCAGGACGCCGAGCAGCTCGGCGAAGCGCCGCACGCGCTCGTGTTCGCGAACGGGGTGCTCGGTGGCCCGCCGCACGGGGTAGCGGCGCTCGGGACGGACGTGGGTCGCGGTGTCGGTCAGGCCATCGTAGCGCTCCAGAAACTCCGCGCCCGACATCTCCTCCGGTAAGGCGCGGCCCAGGTCCGCGAGCTCCGGTGCCGTGACATTCGCGAGATACCCGCCCCAACGGGGATCGTCGATGCGCACGCGCGTCCCGTCGCGCACCGCCGGCAGCGCGGCGGCGGCGGCGATCATCCGGTAGCCCATGAATGCCGCCGTACGAACCGTGCCGTAGTCCGCTCCCGCGACCGCGTGGCTGATGCCGGAATCGATCCCGTAGAAGCGGAATCCCTCGGGAATGGCGACGTACCCTTCGACGGTCCCCGGTTGGCAGCACAACTGGAGCAGGCGATCGCGCCGGCCACAGGCGCTGGTCATCTGATCCATGATGCCGCACGGTGCGCCGACCACGTGGTTCTCGACCGCCTGGCAGGCCGCCGCCAGCTCCGTGGCGGGCATGGGGCTGCCGCAGCCGGCGGCGACCGCCGCGGCGGCGGCGACCTCGAGCGCCGCGGACGACGCAACGCCTCTGCCCTCCGGCACGGTCGAATCGATGATGATGCGGAGACCCGCGCCGGCGCGGGACAAACAGTGCTGCACCACGCCCACGACATAACTCGCCCACCGGTCGGTGTCCCGTTTGGCGAACCAGGCGGCCAGCAAGGCCGGTGTGGCGAGCGGCAGCTCGATGCGGAAGAAGTGCCACCGCCCTGCGCGGCGCGTCGCGATGTCGCAGCGCGGCGCCTCCTGCGATTGCAACAGTGCCGTCGTGGCGCATGCGAGCGGCAGCTCGAGCACGCGCCCACCACTATAGTCGGCGATCCCGCCCATGACGTCGAGCCGCCCCGGCGCTCGGGCGATGTACATCGGAGAGTCGTGCGCGAAGAAGCCGCGCAGCTGCGAGGCCGGCTCCTGTCGCAACGCGCGCAGGCGCTCGAGGGCGGGCCGGAACCAGATCAGATCCCCGGCGGCACGGACGTCGGAGAGGCGGCGCAGGGGGATCACCGCATCAAGCCGCGCCTCCGCAGCGCGCCCTGCAACACCGGCTCGACCAGCGCGCGCAGGCGCTCGTTCGCGTACCCGACCCACGCCACGTCGGCGACCACGTCGAACGGCGCATCGATCGGCCCTCCACCGGGGTCCCGCAACACGACGCCCGCTTCCTCAGCGAGGAGCGCCGTGCAGAGATCATAGGGGTGACAACACAGCCCGGGAGGCAGCCCCTGGGCGGCGCGGACCGGCTGCATCAAGGGGCGCAGGTCGGCGACCAGGCGGTCG
>Ga0137398_10000966_pt1 | contig 11165 bp, 8 predicted proteins | sample czorhiz216metaG_FD_106659 | JGI IMG/M metagenome (GOLD analysis project Ga0137398, IMG submission 106659) | Vadose zone soil microbial communities from Angelo Coast Range Reserve, California, USA - czorhiz2.16 metaG | ecosystem: Environmental > Terrestrial > Soil > Vadose zone | place: USA...
CGTCTCGGGACCCGTCGGGGGCGACCCGCTCATCGGGGCCAGAATGCGGGCGAGGCTGAGCGGAATGAGAAAGCTACCCGCGAACGCGAAGAGAAAGGACTCGTCGCGCGCGTACGCGGAGCTCAGGAACACGAAGGACTGCGGGTAGTGCACCGCCGACTCGCCGGACAGCTTCAGAATGACGCCGGCGCCGGCCATGCCCCACGGCTTCCCGAGGTTCAGCGCGAGGTAGACGAAGAGGAGCTCGACCAGCATCATCCACGCGAACGGACGGTACTCGAGCCACCGGAAATCACGCCACGCTTCCCCGATGCTCGCCCGCGCGCTGCGAAAGTCACCCACGTGCCGGCCCCCAGGGTTCCCGGTTGATTCGTGCGGAAGGACAGCGGAGACTACCCTTCATGTCCCAGAATGACCAATCACTTTCCGTGCACGTGCCGGGGCGCGACCCGGAGGTCGTGCACATCGCGGGCGACGGTCCGTTCCCGCTGGGGCGCTCCGCCGACAACAAGATCGTCGTCAACGATTCGGCCGTATCGCGTAAACACGCGGAGATCGTTCTGCGGGACGGCGGGTACTGGATCCAGGACCTGAAAAGCAAGAACGGGACCAAGATCAACGGCACGCTGATCCAGGCGCCGTCCCAGCTGAATCCCGGGGACCGGATCGACATCGGGCCCTGCCAGATCCATTTCGGCCGCGCGAAGGATCCTGGATCCTCCTCCGCGCGCGTGGCCGACACCAAGGCTCCCGGCACGGTGCACGCGGTGCCGCTCAAGGACCTGGTCCACGCGTCTCAGTCGGTGACCAATCTCAAAGCCATCGCCGCGACGGGCGCCTCGCCGCAGCGCATGGCGAAGTTCTTCGAGGGCATGGAGCGCCTAGGCCCCGCGCTCCTCGCCCACAAGCCGATGGCGGAGCTCTTCCAGTTCATCGTGGACCTGACGTCCGAGGTCCTGAACTCCGACCGCACGGTGCTAATCTTGAGGGGCGAGGACGGGCAGGAGCTGATCCCCAAGGCCGTAAAGCAGCGCGGCTCGACCCTCGGCCAGGAGATCGTGGTGAGCCGGAGCATTGCCCGGCGCGCGATCGATGACCGCACCGCCATCCTCACGAGCGACGCGCAGAGCGACGAGCGCTTCAAGGAGCAGCAGAGCGTCATCCGCCAGCGGATCAACTCCGCGATGTGCGTCCCCCTATGGCACGAGGACGAGGTTCTGGGGGTGCTCTACGTGGACAACGTGGCCGCGCCGCTTCCCTACGAGCACACGGACCTTCTCATCCTGACCCACATCGGGCACCTGGCGGCGGTGAAGATCCTCGAGACGAAGTCGCTCGAGGAGCTGCAGCGAACGCGCCAGATGGAAGAGGAGCTGAGGCGCGCCGCCAACCTCCAGCAATCCCTCCTGCCCGACGAGCCCTTCCTGAGCCCACCCTACCGCATCGCGGGGAAGAACATCCCCTCCTCGGAGGTGGGAGGCGACTATTTCGACTTCATCGACGGCGACGCCCGGGTGCTCACGGTCGGGCTGGGAGACGTGGCGGGCAAGGGCATGCCCGCGGCGCTCCTCATGACCAACCTGCACGCGAGCGTGCGGGCGCACGTGGAATCCCAATCGGAGCTCCCCGTGGTCATGGCGCGCCTCAACCGCTCGATCCACCACGCGGTCCGCGGCGAGCGGTTCATCACGCTCGTCCTCATCGCGATCCATCGCGAGACCGGCGGGCTTCAGTACGTGAACGCGGGACACAATCCCCCCTACTTAGTCCACGCTTCGGGGGACACGGAGATGCTCTCGGTCGGAGGGCTCCTGCTGGGCATGTTCCCCGAGGCGACGTACGAGTCGGCCGCGCTGGAATTGAAGGCCGGGGATGTTCTCGTGCTCTACAGCGACGGGGTCACGGAGGCGCGGGACGCCGCCGACGAGGAATTCGGTGAGGAGCGCCTGGAGTCGTTCCTGCGCAAGAACCGGTCGATGGATCCGGAAGCGCTCGTGGATGCCCTCATCCGGACGGTCCACGAGTTCTCGAAGGATGGAAAGCCGGGCGACGACGTCACCGTCACCGTGATCCGCAGGGACTAGCCGGAGCTCACCCCGAGCGCGGGCGGCCCACGTCGACCGCGTGCTCCACGTGGCGCTCCACCACCTTGGCTTGCAGGAGCGCGGAGCGATAGCTCCCCCGGCTGAACGACTGGCGCGCCTTGGTCAGGTATTCCTTGGCGAGGCGAACGAACCGCAGGGCCTCGAGCGTGGGTTTGGGGCCCAGCTCCTTGTTCGCCTGCTCGATCGCGGCCTGCGCGCCGCCGATGGCCTTCTCCGCCGTCTCGCGCGGCACGGGCAGGTCTTGCAGCTGGCGCAGGAGCGCGAGCACCCCCTCCCGAACGCCGAGCGTCTGCTTGTAGGCGGTGCCCACGTCGCCGTCCTTGAATACCTTCCAGGCGTCCTTCTGCTCCTGCTTCAGCTCGTCGTGCTGGCTCCAGGCGTCGCGGTCCGCCCCCGTCTTCAGCACGTCCTTCGCGCGGTCCAGGGCATCGTCGGTGCGCCGGAGCACGCCCTCCACGTAGTCGGGATCCTCGCGGGGCGGACCCACCATCCGTGAGGCGCGGTCCGCGAAGTCGCGCGCGGCGAGCGTGAGCCGCTCCGCTCGGGCGTACTGCCGGACCTTGCAGGCCTCGCGTGAATCGGACTGGAAATCCAGCGCGGAGGTGAAGAGCTTGATGGCGCGCGTGTTCTTCGAGAGGAGGATGGATTTCTGCGCGCGGCCCACGAACCGCTCGGTGCGCTCCAATTCGCCGGTCACCCGGTCGGACTCGGTGGGTCCTTCATGGATCGATGCGGGCGAAGCGACGGCTTTCGCGGGGGCGCCGTCGCTCGCATGATGCTTTGCGGAAGACGTCCTGACGCGCGCCCGGGGCGGGCCCTTCGGGCCGCGCACCGCCACCCCCTTGGTTCCAGGCTTCGGCATGGCCTCCTTGGGGGTCTCGCTCCTCGGCTCGGCGGTTCCAGGCTCTATCCTCTTGGGCTCGGTCTGCTTCGCCACGCCCGGCGGAATCACGGCCGCTTCCGCCGGCTTCTCGCCGGGAGCCGTGGAGGCGTTTTCCGCCCGCTCCGCGGGTGCGCCGTCCTTCGGCTGAGACGCGGCGCCATCCTGGGTCTTGGACACCGAGTCGCGAGGGGAAGGCGCCGCCGAGACGGCCGAGTCCGGCTTCACGGACGCGTTCTCGGTTTGGGTTGGAGCCGGCGCTTCTGCGTGCGCGTTGGGGTCCACGGACGATGGAGCCGGCGCCGTGGACGCGGAAACGGGAGCCGTAACCGTTGAAGGAGCGCTTTCGTCGGCGCCCGCGAGCCGCCACGAGGAGACGGCGCTCAGGGCAAGCGCAAGCGCGCACACGAGCGCGTATCCGGCGACCTTTGGCGCGCCCATGTGTGCCTCGGACATACTCCGGCGAGCCGCCGGCGTCGACATCACGCGGAGAGAGGGGGACATGGCGGCGTCAATTCCCGCAACCTCTATGCCACCCTTGAGTTTATGCGTGATCCGAGGGGAACGGGGGAGAAGGTCCGGCGCCTGATGGAGTTACAAACGCCCCCATCTCGAGAGGAGTCCCCCGAGAATTGCGTGCTCGCCCGGGATGCCCCGCGCCGTACTAACATACGTACCAATCGGTATTACGTAAAATATACGGTGATCCCTCAATCCGCGCCCTCGGCGTCCCCTCCCCCGATGGGGATACCGTGGCTCTCCATGCGTGAATACAGGGCCCTGCGGGAGATCCCGAGCAGGGAGGCCGCCTTCGTCTTGTTCCCCTGGGCCCGCTCCAGCGCCTCCTTGATGAGGCGTTTCTCGATCTGGTCGAGGCTCAGTCCCAGGGACAAGAGCTCGGCCGGATCCGCGGTGAGCCGGGTCTTTCCGATCGGGAAGTGCACCCGCTCGATCTTCCCGCTCCCCGCGAGAATGCAGGCGCGCTCGATCAGGTTCTGGAGCTCGCGGATGTTGCCCGGGAAGTCGTAGCCCCGGAGGTGCTCCAGTGCCTCGGGCGTGATGTCGTCGATGGTCTTCTCCTGCTGCTTGAGGAACGTCTCCACCAGCTCTTGAATGTCCTCGCGCCGCTCGCGCAGGGGCATGAGCCGGATGGGGAACACGTTCAGCCGGTAGTAGAGGTCCTCCCGGAAGCGCCCGGTCTGGATCATCTCGTCGAGATCCCGATTCGTCGCCGCGATCACCCGCACGTCCGCGCGGCGCATCTCCTCGCCCCCCACACGGACGTAGGTTCGGTCCTGCAGCACGCGCAGGAGCTTCACCTGGATGCTCTGCGGAACCTCCCCGATCTCGTCCAGGAAGACCGTGCCCCCCTCGGCGAACTCGAAACGCCCGGGCTTGGTGCGGATCGCCCCGGTGAAGGCGCCCCGCTCGTGGCCGAACAGCTCCGACTCGAGGAGCGTCTCCGGGAGCGCGCCGCAGTTCACGGGCACAAAGGGCGCCTCGGCGCGCTTGCTCGCCGCGTGGATGGCTTGCGCGAACACTTCCTTTCCGGTGCCGCTCTCGCCCAGGAGGAGCACGTTCGCGTCCGTGCGCGCCACACGCTCCGCCAGCCCCAGCGCGTCCTTCATCGCGCGGCTCACGCCGACGATCATGTCGAAGTGATGGAGGCTGATCTGCTCTTTCAGGTTCTCGATGCGGCCTTTCAAGACGGTCGATTCCACCTTGAGCCGCCGGCGCTCGAGCACCTGGCCGACGCGCGTGACCAGCTCCTCGGGGTCGAAGTCCTTGAGGATGTAGTCCGCCGCCCCGTCGCGCATGAGGCGGACCGCCTCACGGGTATCCCCGAAGGCGGTCATGAGGATCACATCCGGCTGATAGGTCTGCGCGCGCGCCTCCTGGAAGACGACCGACCCGGAGGCCCCGGGCATGCGCATGTCGGAGATGACGAGATCGAAGGGATGCGACTTGATCTCGTGCACGGCCGCGTCCCCGCCGAGCGCGACCACGACGTCGTAGCCCGCCTCGGTCAGCGCGCTCTCGAGGATGCGGCAGAGGTTCTTGTTGTCTTCGGCGATCAGGATCCGGTCGCTCATGTCGATCAGGTCTCGATGGGTAGGAAGATCTGGAATTGGGCCCCGCCGCTCGGCGAGCTGCCGACCGATATGGAGCCGCCGTGCTCGCTCACGATCCGATCCACGAACGCCAGCCCCAGGCCCGTGCCCTCGGCGCGGGTCGTGAAGAAGGGTTCGAAGATCTTCGAGCGGATGGGCCGGGGGACCCCGGGACCACTATCCTGGAAGTATATCCGCAGTTCGGACTTTCGTGCCTGGACGAGTATGGTCAGCTCGCCGCCCTCGGGCATCGCGTCCCGGGCGTTCAGGGCGAGGTTCAGGAAGAGATGGTGCAGCGCCTGGGGCCTCCCGCGGATCTCGACCCCGTCCTCGGCCTCCCAACGGATCGCGGAGCGCACGCCGCACCGCGACAGCTCCACGTTCAGGATCTCCATCGTGCGCTCCAGCACCGGGCGAAGCGGGAAGGTCGAGGATTCCGAGTCGGGGCGGCGCGAGAGGTCGAGAAAGTTCTGGACGACCTCGCCCATGCGCTGGACCTCCTCGTCCAGCATGCTCAGAAGCTCCCTTCGCTCCGGCACCGGCAGCTGGTCCAGCTTCTGGAGACGCGACGAGGCCCCGCGAAGCACCGCGAGCGGATTGCGGATCTCGTGCGCGACGCCCGCGGCCACCTGTCCCACCGTCGCGAGAATGTCGGCGTGATTCATCCGCTCCTCGATGCGCGCGAGGCGGGCCTGGGTGCGGACGTACCCCAGCCCCACGAGCACGACCAGGATCGAGGCGAGGAACGCGGCGCCGTAGAGCGAGGCCCGGATCTGCACCAGGGGACGGAAGGCGGTGCTGCCTCCCTCCACCACGACGGCGCCGACGATGCGCCCGTCGTACTGCGTCACCGGCGCGTAGCCCGCCTTCAGGTAATTGGCGCCCTCCTCGAACAGGCGGGAGTGCGCCGCCTCCCCGATCATGGCGCGCGTGAACGCCGCCTCGTCCAGCGTGGCGCGGGCCACCTGCTCCGAGGCGGACTCGCGAAGCGCCAGGACCACGCGGTGGTCCGGATCGAGAAGCAGGATGTTGGACGCGCCCGCTCCATCCGCCAGCCGCCGCCAGCGCTCCCGGACCTCGTCCGCCGCCTGGACCCCGTCCATGGTCGCCTCGATGTCGACCCGCAGCGAATCGTCGGTTTCGGGGAAGAGCGCGTCCAGCTGCTCGGGTTGAATCAGGAGCGCGGCCGTATGCGCGGTGGCCTCGAAGCGCTTCCCCAGCTCTTCGTCGAGGAAATGGTGCGCCGTCTGGATCGCGTAGATGACGGTCCCATTGACGAGCACGAGGAGCGCCCCGAGGAAAAGGAGCGTCCAGAGGAGGCGTGAAGGTTTGATCGGCGGTAGGTTGACCATAGCCGGGTCGGCTCGAAAGAAGGGTACCGACCGGCGCCCCTCATTGTCAACGCGCGCGAGCGCAAGCTGTGTTACGGTGCGGCCTTCCATGCGGACGATCGCGGTCCCCCTCCTCTGCGGCCTGATGGCTGGCGCCCTGGGCGGCTTCATGGGCGTGGGGGGCGGCATCCTGCTCGTTCCACTCCTGGTCCACGTGCTGGGATTGGGCCAGCACGAGGCCCAGGGAACCTCCCTCGCATTCACCACGGTGACGGCGCTCGTCGCGGCCACGCTCTATTTCCGCCAGGGAAACCTGGACCTCGCGCTCTCGCTTTGGCTCGCGCTCGGTGCCGTCCCGGGCGTCCTCGTCGGCGCCGCGCTCGCGCGCAAGATGACCGCCCGGGGGCTCCGCCTGGCGTTCGGGGTCTTGATGATCCTGACCGCCGCGCGCATCCTCGTCCAGGTCCCGGCCCACGCAAGCCCGCCCTCCCCCTGGCCGGTGGCCGCGAACGTCCTCCTGGGCGTCGTGATCGGAGCCCTGGCCGGGCTCCTCGGGGTCGGTGGAGGAACGATCCTCGTTCCCGTCCTGGTCCTGGCCGAGGGCACTCCGCAGCACGTGGCGCAGGGGGTCTCCCTGCTGATGATTCTTCCCACCGGGATCGTGGGAGGGTGGAGCCACGCGCGCCACGGGCACGTGGCCCGCTCGCTCCTGCCCGGCCTGATGGCCGGAGGCGCCGTGGGCGCCGTGCTCGGCGCCTTCCTCGCCAACCGGATCGGGGCCACGGCCCTCTCGCGCTTCTTCGCGCTCTTCCTCCTCCTCGTGGCCGCGCAGATGATTTTCGGGCGCCGGCGTGATACCGTGGCCGGCCCCGTAGAAAGCCAAGGAGGATTGCCACGATGAGCCGCGTTCTCGCAGTGATGTCGGTCGTTCTTTCGCTGGCCGTTGGCGCCGCCGCCGATCCCCTCGCGCCGGTCACCTCCACCGGGAACCCAACCGAGAAGCGCCTCTCGGCGCTCGTGAGCGACTACGCGCGCGGCTATTTCGCGTTCGATCCTTCGTTCGCGACCACGTGGGGATTGCACCAGTACGACCGCTTCCTGCCCGACCGCTCCAGAGCCGCGATCGACCGGGAAGTCGCACGGACGAGGAAGGCGCTCGCCGCGGCCAAAGCGATCCCCGCGGCGCAGCTGGGCGATTCGGCCCGGATCGACTACGACCTCTTCGCCCGGCAGGTGGAAGGGCACCTCTTCGACCTGACCGAGATCCGGCGTTGGGAGAACGATCCCAGCACCTATAACTACGCTGGGGCCATCTTCGCCCTCATGGCGCGAAACTACGCGCCTCCCGAGGAACGGCTTCAGCTCGTGACCACGCGGCTCACCCAGGTGCCGCGGCTCCTCGAGAGCGGGAAGCAGAACTTGAAGAACCCGCCGGCGATGTTCGCCGGCTTCGCTGCGGAGGATTTCGAGGGCTCGATCGACTTCCTGGACCACGAGGTGCCGGACGCGTTCGCAGCGGTGAAGGACAAGGGGCTCTGGAGCCGCTACGAAGCGGCCAAACAAGCCGCGGAGTCCGCCACGCGCGAGTACGTGGCCTGGATCAAGAAGGATCTCCTGCCACGCGCGCACGGCTCCTACGTTCTGGGCGCGGAGCGGTACCGGAAGAAACTCCATTACGACGAGATGGTGGATGTTCCGATCGATTCCCTGCTCCAGATCGGCGAGCGGGAGCTCCAGCGGCTGGAGGCCCGGTACGCGGACTGCGCGAAGCGGATCGATCCGAACGCGAGCCCGGAGGAGCTCCTGGAGCGGATGCGCCGGGACCACCCGAAGGCGGACGAGCTGATCCCCTACGCGAAGAGCCTCCTCGAGGACATCCGCTCCTACTGCATCTCCTCGCAGTTCGTGGGCGTGCCGTCGGAGGTGCGCTGCCTCGTGCGCCCCACGCCGTCGTTCGACGCCAGCCGCTCCTTCGCGAGCCTGGAGGCTCCCGGGCCGTTCGAGACGAAAGCGAGCGAGGCGTACTACAACATCACGCTGCCGGGCGCGGGCTGGGACTCGGCGCGCGTGGAGCAGCACCTCCAGGGCTACAGCCGCTGGATGATGCCCTCGGTCTCGATCCACGAAGCGTACCCGGGACACTACGTCAACTTCCTCTGGGGGAAGCGGGCGCCGGGTCTGGTGCGCCAGACCATGGGCTGCGGGAGCTTCGCCGAGGGGTGGGCGCTCTACTGTGAGCAGGCGCTTATCGATCGCGGCTACAAGAGGGAGGACCCGCGCGTGGAGTTCGGCATGCTGCGCTGGGCCCTGGTGCGGGCCTGCCGCTTCCAGGTCGGGCTCCGCGTGCACACGAGAGGCATGAGCATGGACGACGCGATCGCGCTCTTCATGCAGCACGCGCACATGGAGAAGGGCAACGCGGAGCGCGAGGCGTACCGCGCGGCCTTCGATCCGACGTACATCGTCTATACGCTGGGCGCGCTCCAGATCCGAAAGCTGCGGGACGACGTCATGCGCGCCGAGGGAACTTCGTTCGAGCTCGCCCGTTTCCACGAGCGCCTTCTCTCGCAGGGGGCCCTGCCGGTGGCGCTCCTCCGGCGCATGCTGCTCCACGACCCGGGCCCGACCCTCTAGGCGTGCGGCATCTTCTGCTCGGGCTCTTCCACGAGACCGAAGCGTGGAGGATTCCGGGGCCGGAGGTGGAGCGTCTCCGCCGCGACTTCCCCGATCTCACGATCGAGCTCGCGGCCTCGAAGGAAGAGCTCCTGGATGCGGCCCCGAGGGCCGAGATTCTCTTCTCCTGGGCCCCCGGCGAGAGCGTGGTCGCCCGCGCGCCCCGCCTTCGCTGGATCCACGCGCCCGCGGCCGGCGTGGGCACCTTCCTCACGGCCACCGTGCTCCAGCGGGACATCACGCTCACGAACTCCCGCGGCGTCCACGCCATCCCGATCGCGGAGCACACGCTGGGCATGCTCGTGGCGCTCGCGCGGGATTTTCGCGGCGCGATCCGGGACCAGCTCGCCTCCCGCCTGGATCGCGAGCGCTGGTGGATCGGCTCCGGCCGGCCGGTGGACCTGCGCGGCCGCACCCTCGGGCTCTTCGGCTACGGCGCGATCGGACGCGAGATCGCGCGGCGTGCGCTCGCGTTCGGCATGCGGGTGATCGCGGTCCGCCGGCGTCCCGAGTCGGCACCCGCCTGGGATCCCGATCTCCTGCGCGCCCTCGACCTGCCCGCCGAGGAGCCGCGGATCAGCCAGACGCTGGGACCCTCGGAGCGTCCCCGGATGCTCTCCGAGGCCGACGCCGTGGTGATCGCGGCGGCCCTCACGCCGGAGACGGAGGGGATCTTCGACGCGGAGGCGTTCCGGAGCATGAAGCCGGGCGCCTGGCTCTTGAACGTGGCGCGCGGGAAGATCGTGCGCGAGCGTGACCTGATCGAAGCGCTCCGCGCGGGCCGCATCGGCGGCGCGGCTCTGGACGTGTTCGAGACCGAGCCCTTGCCCCGCGAGAGCGAACTCTATACGTTAGAGAACGTGATCCTGACTCCACACGTATCGGGCCATTCGACGGGGTTCTGGTCCCGGGCCATGGCGCTCTTCCGGGAGAATCTGACCCGGGACCTGGCCGGGCTGCCCCTCCTGAACCGCGTCGACCACACGCGAGGCTATTGAGCGCATGGCAAGACCCCTCATCGGAATCTGCCCGAATTTCAAGGAAGTCGGGGGCCGGACGGACTACTTCCTGAATCCCCACTATGCGGCGATCATCTCGGGAAGCGGCGCGCTTCCCATCATCCTTCCGCTCGTGGAGAATCGACAAGGGGCCCGCGAGATCCTGGAACGGGTGGATGGCCTGGTTCTCACCGGCGGAGCCGACATCGATCCGACGCATTACGGTCAGACCGCGCGGCACCCGGACCAGATCGCTCCCCGCGAGCGCACGGGGTCCGATTTCGCGTACGCGCGGGAGGCGAAGGACCGGGGCATGGCGGTGCTGGGAATCTGCCTCGGCGCCCAGACGCTGAACGTGGCGTTCGGCGGGAGCCTGCTGCAGCACATCCCGGACGACGTGCCGGGCGCGCTGGAGCATCGGGACGGCGCGGAGCACACGATCCGGATCGAGCCGGGAACGATCCTGGCGCGCGCCCTCGGCATGGAATCCGCCACGGTGAATTCCTTCCACCACCAGGGCATCGGCGATCTCGCACCCGGCTTCCGCATCTCCGCGCGGAGCCCCGACGGGATCGTCGAAGGGATCGAGCGCACCGATCATCCCTTCTTCATGGGCGTTCACTGGCACCCCGAGAGGCTCGCCAACTCCGAGACGACCCGCAGGCTCCTGGGGGCCTTCGTGGACGCGACCCGCGGCGCCCGGGCCCCGGCCTAGACCTACCAGCCGAATTTCTTCCGGATCGCCTTGATCTGATCCAGGTGATTCAAGTCGTGGCCCGCGATCAGCTCGACCGTGCCGCGCACGGTCTCCCTCCCCCGCTCGCTGTGCTGCCCGTAGCGGTTCCAGTTCTGGCGCGGCACCTGCCGCAGCGTGTCGAGGTTTCCTTCGCGCGCCACCCGGATGCGCTCGAGCAGCCGCTTCGCGTTCCCCCGGCTTCGGTGGCGAAGCTCCTCCACCCACACGGTCTGGTCGTAGCCCTGGATCACGGATCCCGGCTCGCAGAGACAAAGCCGGTAGCGCCAGCCGTAGACGATCTCGGTGTCCGAGAGATGCCCGAGGATTTCGA
>Ga0137398_10000967_pt1 | contig 11155 bp, 10 predicted proteins | sample czorhiz216metaG_FD_106659 | JGI IMG/M metagenome (GOLD analysis project Ga0137398, IMG submission 106659) | Vadose zone soil microbial communities from Angelo Coast Range Reserve, California, USA - czorhiz2.16 metaG | ecosystem: Environmental > Terrestrial > Soil > Vadose zone | place: USA...
ACGTTGGTGACAGCCATTGCGACGATTGCGATCGGTATTGCGAGCCTAAGCTTTGTTGAAAACATTTTATTCACTCTGGATTTTTCGACTCTTGTCGTAGATGGACTCAAAATAGTCCGCGAATTGCCTTGCACCGTGCCGCACCAGGAAGATGACAAGGAACAGCAGGACGCCGATGTTCGGCACGAAGATGATGAATGCGGAACCCGCGATCGAGCCCGGCAGTTTGAAATCGTTTGGTCCCGGGTGATCATCTCCATCTCAAATGCCAGACCGATCTCTCGACCTTCGCTTCGGCACTACCGAGGCCGACAGCAAGAAAGGTCTTTCCCCGAGGTCGCCCAGCTAATTGCTGCCAGCTTCCAGCGCGAAACGAATTCCTCTCAGCGATAATGCGGCCGAGAGAACAAACATTCTCGTCACCTCGATCGTTCTGCTTCGGCAAATGTCAGGGCATGCAAAGCGAAACAGCGCCCAGCCGTAGAGTAAAACGGTCGAAGTAATTCACCCGTGACGACGGCCATCAACTCCAAATTCGAAATGAATTTGATAATTTCATGCTACCGGAACCCACGATCTAAAATCATGTCGCCCCTTCGCAACGAAATCGGCATAGGATGAAACCGACCGTCCAACTGCATCGCCACTTTTGATAAACGTCTAGAACAGCCTCTTATCGCTTGTCGTTCGCGCCGTTCATTGCCGAGGCTAAACTATCGATGTCACGCTTAGAACGTCATTTATGCCACCTTTTCGGACGTCAAATATTCTCGGTGGCATTAGCTCTCAGCCGGGACGACAATTCCGGCCACCGCACGCTCCGGCTACTTGGGGCGACGGTTATCTAAGCGCGCGGCTTCCAATGGAACGTGCCGGCCATTAGACGGCTTCGGCTGGAGGCACGCGACTACGCGGGCACGCTGCGTGCTATCACTGCTCATTGAGCCAAGCGGATATGTTATCGACGGAATCTTGGTAGAAAGTTCGATACAGCCCCTCCGTACCATACGCGATATGAGGCGCGCCGAGCACATTATCCAAAGAACGAAACGGATGATTTGCAGGCAGAGGTTCGACATCAAAGACGTCCAAAGCCGCGCCGGCGATCTTCCGCGTTTGTAGCACCTTTATCAGAGCCTCCTCGTTTACGACCGGTCCACGAGACGTGTTGATCAAGCGCGACGTTGGCCTCATCAGCGCGAGCTCCGCTTCGCCCACCATCCTCCTAGTCCGTTCGCTGAGGACAACGTGTATGGTTAGAATGTCTGACTGGCGGAATAATTCGTCTTTAGAGACGCTTGTCGCACCCGCCGCAGCCGCCCGTTCAGGGGTCATATTCTGACTCCAGGTAATCACATTCATGCCGAATGCGTTTCCGATTTTTGCGACCTGCGCGCCTACGTTGCCAAGCCCGAGAACGCCGAGAGTGCTTCCGTTGAGATCTCCTCCAATCGATTGTTGCCAACCTCCCGATCGGAAACTGCTGTTTTCTGCGACTAGGTTGCGAACGCTCGCCAAAATCAATGCCCATGTGAATTCGATCGTAGGTTCCGACCTGTAGCCCGTATGAACAATTGCTATCCCACGCTCGGCGGCTGCAGAGACATCTATGGCAGCGTTGCGGGATCCGGTTGAAGCAATCAGCTTCAAATTCGGAAGGCGGGCAATAATTTCACGCGACAGTGGGGTCCTTTCCCGCATAATGTTCACCACATCAAACGGATGCAGCCGCTCTACAACAGCGTCCGCGCCTGCGACGTGATCGTTAAAGACCGTAATCGTCGCGCGGTCTTTCAAGGCGGACCAATCGGCCATTCGCATAGCCAGGTTCGGATAGTCGTCCAGGACCGCGACTTTTATGTTGATGGCTTTTGAATTCATTTTGTTTCGGCCTCCTCAGTGATGTTCGTTTTCGCTCTGGCCGCAGCCTCGTAAGGATCGCGAGTTTAACGTTCCGGACTCGTTGTTAGAACCCAGACTAAGCTATCCGGGACATATCTAGCGCGTCATATCTGCCACCTTTTGAGACGTCGAAGAGCCACAGGTTTCGCGAAGCACCTTTTGCCGTTATGGCCCGATCAGCGCAAAAACATGCGATCGTTCAGCTAAAGCAGATGCCCGCGTAGTCCAGCCCGGGGGCTGGCCCCACAGAACTGCGCGAAATACTGGCGGCCATTCCGCGAGCGCCCGCCGGGATTAGACGCAGCGCCGGCACGGCTCTCGGTCACCCCTCACAAAGTCGTTCAGAGCAATTTGCCAAAATGTTCCGGATGCCGATCCGTTTGCTCCAAAACCGGAAGGTCCTCCCAGGACATGTCCTAAAAGGTTGCGTATATGACGTTTGAGATGGTCGCAGACGACTATATTCACAATCGTTGATTCGGGACACAATGCCTCCTTCCTCGCACCGTGCGGATGTTTGCCGCTGTGTCCTCCTGTGATCTCGGAGACTGCGGCTAGATCAAGCGGAGGAAGGGAGTTTTTTGTTAGCTTCGACGCGAAGTCAAAAGCGACCATATCCTTGCCGACAGGTTGAAGATTTAAACGAATGCATTCACCGGTCTGCCGTAAGGGTCGAACCCTATTGTCGGGACGGCGTTCCGATAAACCCTCGTCGTCCGAACTATCCTAAGATCAGCATGAACTCAGGTCGTGGCGATCGGAGTTTATTGTCACCAACTTGCGTGACCGCCTTCTGACGAAAACCTACCGCTAAAACGATGGATCTTTGCAATGATACAATCGGCTTCTGATTCCGCAGATCAGCGTCTTGTTGAGTATGACGTTGAGCGACGCGTCCAACTGACGTTCGCCGTCTCACCAGAACAGGCCGGGAAATTCCTTCCTTCATCATGGCAGGTTGCGTCGATGCCTAGCGGTCCTTCTGAAGGCTCAAATTTCATGATAGCGTTCCGAAACAGATTGCTGACAGTACACTACGACGCAGATGGCGACGCACGAATGGGCGGGCAGGACCGCGGCGCGATCCTGCTCGTGTTCGCAAAACATTCCGAAAGCGGAGAATTCGCCTTCAGGGTCATCCGGTCATTTTCGGCGAACGCCAACGCCGTCCCGGGCCCCTATAAAAACGCTCAGTTTGCCACTGTCGATATGGAGCAAGGCATGACCGCAAAGGAGACCTCGGATAGTTCCGGGTTCGAGCGTTGGCAGATACGTGACGATGCCGGCGGTGTGTTGAGACTGCTTCTTCGCTATCGAGCAGGGGCGCCGCTAAAAACCGGCGGGGAAATGAAAATATTCGGCGGTCCCGACCCGGCCTTTTTCCGCGTCTATCGCACCGACAAGGCGTCAGATTTCGTCAAGAGCGCACCAAACAAAGTAGACCGCATCGACGAGTTTCAGTTCGATAGCACAATTGCGGAATTCTCAAATATCTTCGACGGCACCCAAAAGGTAATCAGCATTTGGACCGAACCTTGGTATCTGCGCCATGTGCTGCTGCAAAATCCGGGATCGTAGACGGCGGTGCGGAATCATTTTCTCCTGCACCGAGAACCCTCTCGTTTCTTCCTACAAAAAATGTTCGACGGCTCCTGATTACGTTTTGTGCGAAATGTCATCCCACGCGGCACTAAATCATTATGGGGAGAGCCAAGTAAGCGACGGCGTGATTCTGCTGAATCAGGACTGCCTCACCGATTGTTCAGCTTTCGCGGGCTGGCGCACTTGGGTCGAACCCGCTGTCGGCGGTTCTGGCCGACATGCGTATTTTCCTCAACTCATTTTTTAGCTGTTTCAACTCGTATTCCAACCCACTGATCCGATCGTTGGTATAATCGAAGGAAGAATACTCCATTGCTGCCACCAACGTTTTGAGCCAGTCCCGTCCCTTCCGAAGAAGCTTCACGATTCCGTTTGTCATACCCGCCTCCTTCATGAGTGGCCAAAATTGCAGACCGAAAGCGGTCCCCCGCCGGGGATCGCTGGTAGCCCGTTACTCCGCTTGTGTGCGGATTTCCGCATCCTTCTTGAACGCGACCGCAGGGTTTCAGAGGTGCGGCACAGTAGATGCGAAGGCGTCGATCTTCATCGCACGCTCGGAGAGCGCCGCCAGACGAGGAAAGTTCTTCGCGTTGACGTGATCGGGAAGAACGAATCCCGCAGACGCCTGATAGCAGACCACGGCCATGATATCGGCCTGACTGAGATTATTGTCCACGAGCCAGCCATCTTTTGTCTGCGCCTCGAGCAGTTTCAACCCGATGATCGCCTGCTCGGCCAATCCCTCGAACACAGATTGCAGTTGATGGCTTTTCGGGCGGAGGCTTTCGTCATATAGGGCGGTGAGCTTCGGGTAGATGTTGAGTCCGATTCCGAGGAGTTGTAACGCCTTGAGACGCGGGGCGCCGGACGGTGGCATAAGCGCCTTCGCAGGCCCGGCCATCTCGTGCAACACCTCGATGATGCCAGCGCTATCGATCAGGCTTTCGCCATTACCCAGTACGAGTGCCGGTACCTTGCCCATCGGGCTGTAGCGTCGAACGTCTTCCTTGCTGACATAGGCGTTGAGATTGAGGTGCTCGAAAGGAATATCAAGCAGCTTCATCGTGATACCAGCCCGGCGGGTAAATCCCGAGAGCCAAGGGCCAACGAGTTTCATCATCGTTTTCTCCACGTTAGGGTTGGGGTTAAGACCTCAGAACTTTTCTTTGAATGGGCGGACGTCTAGTTCTTGCGTCCATGCAGACGGATGCTGGAGATGTAGCTGCCAATAGGTCTCAGCGATCGCCTTGGTATTGAGTGCGCCGTTCTCCCCCAGCTGCTCGAAGATGCCCGGGAACAGCGAGCGAACCCGATCGCCCTCGATCGCACCGTCGACGATGACGTGCGCGACATGAATCCCTTGCGGGCCGAACTCGCGTGCCATGCTCTGCGAGATTATGCGCAGACCCGCCTTGCTCGCGCCGAAATGGGCAAAGCCCGGCATGCCCCGAAGCGAACCCGAGGCTCCCGTGAAGAAGATGGAGCCTCGACCGAGCGGCACAAAACGGCGTGCCGCCTCACGGCCCACCAGAAATCCACCGAGAGTGTTTGTCCGCCAGAAGTCCTCGAAAGTTGAGGCTTCCATCTTCCGGAAATCGATCTTCTGGTTCAGGCCGACGTTATAAGTGACGAGGTCGGCGGGACCACCATCCTTGTCCTCGGTCATTGCTGCCTCGAATAGCCGGATGACATCCTTTTCCTGCGTCGTGTCGACGGCATAGGCGGCCGCGCGGCCACCGCTGTGCCGGATCGCGGCTGCAACCTTCTCCACCTTTTCGGGCGAGCGTCCGGCGACCAGGACGTGTCGGCCATTGGCGGCGTAGCAACAGCTCAACGCCGCTCCAAGACCGTCCTCTGCACCGACACCCACAACGACGGCCTTGGCGGGTGACTTCTTTTCCTCGATTGCCTGCGCCATTTCGTTCTCCTTCGACCCACCGACTAGCGGTCGATCAATCCGACTCAACCGTCAAAGACAATGTCGATCATAATCGTCTTTAGGGAAATCCGCCTCCGAATGTCAAGCCCTTTGTCTGCTCTTCCGTTTGCGCGAGACCCTGCTACGGAAGGATTCTAAGCGCTGCGCCGCGAAATGACTGGGCGAACGCCCTCCTCCCGCTCAGCCAAAATCTTGCGAATTAGCCTCTATTATCGATTGTATCTACAATCGTGATATGTGAACTTGAGACCGTTAGCGGTGACGATTCGAGGAGAAAGCGTTGGGCGTGTCGAGAGAACGGGCTGCGGAAAACCGCCTCGCGATTGTTGCCGCAGCAACGCAGCTTTTCAGAGAACGCGGAGTAGAGGCCGTCGGGCTGAACGAACTGATGAAGCATGCCGGCTTTACACAAGGTGGCTTCTACAACCACTTTGAGTCGAAGGCCGCCCTCGTTGCCGAGGTGCTTGCTTCGGCGATGGTTGAGGGGATTGCCGAACTCGCCGAGAGCGCAAGAGCACCCGTCGATGAATCGACCACCGCTCTTCGGCGCTACATAAGCCATTATCTGTCGCAGACCCACCGCGACGACATCGACCACGGCTGCCCCGTCGCTGGATTTGCTGGCGATGCTCCTCGCTTGGGCGCCGGAGCACAGTTGCATTTCGCCGGCGGATTGGACGATCAGATAACGATCATGGCTGGGCTGATCGCCGAAAATGGATCTGTAGCTGCGGCAGGCGAGCGAAGGACGTTGCGCGATCAGGCAATCAGCTTGCATTGCGAAATGGTGGGTGCCTGGTCCTGTCACGGTCTGTAGCGCGGGCAGCGCCAGCGCTTTCGAACGAGATTCTGGAGAACGCTAAACGAGATGTACTCGCATCTCTGGCTCAGCGTTCGAGCTAGACTCGCAAAGCCGCACAACAAAAAGTCGTCCGGCGCGAGTATCAGCCCGGTTGGGCTTAACCCTCGTGTCCTAGAAGGTGGCAAAAATGGCGTTTCCCGCTACTGGGGATCGATCTAGTTGGTTACCGGTCGTGAGAAAGCGAATCTGGGGGCGCGCAAGGCGATCTCGCAAGCGACGAAGTTTCGCCGTCTCTCGTCCCGAGAAAGATTCCCCAAACTGAGTCGACAAGACGAGACCTGTGTCTGTTACTTTAGGAGAAACCGATGGGTGTGGTTGAGGCGGTCAATTTCTCGGGTTATGGCGGGCTGCGGCAGTTTGAATTGCCCAAGCCGCAGCCGGCGAAGGACAGTGTATTGGTCCGCATCACGGCCGCCGGCGTCACACCGCTCGATCATACGATCCTATCGGGCGGACACCCTCGGGCCAAAGCGCCGCTAGTGCTCGGCAATGAGGGTGCCGGCGTCATCGAAGACCCCGGCGACTCCACTTTTGCGGTGGGCAGCCGCGTCATGTTCACAGGGCCCTATGGCGTTCGTGAGAATGGCGCTTGGCAGGAATGGCTGCTGGTCAGACCCGAACATCTGGCGTTGGTGCCCGAGACGATCGACGATGTGGTCGCGGCCAGCCTTCCCGTAGCCTATCTGACGGCGCAAATCACACTGACGCTCGCCGGGTTCGCACCCGGCAAGACGGTGCTGGCTCCGGGCATCGGCGGGTCAGTCGGCAACGCGACCTATCAGCTCGCGCGGGCACAGGGCGCAGGCAAGGTGATTTCGACGGCCGGCAGCGCCGCGAAGGCCGCGAGGGCTCGGGAGCTTGGCTTCGAGAACGTCATTGATCTCACTACAGAGGGCCTCGCCGAGGGTGTTCGCCGGATAACGGCGGGCGCGGGCGTCGACATCGTTATCGAGAGTATCGGCGGCTCCTTGACCGGCGAAGCCCTGAGCAGCATCGGTCTCGGGGGTGTCCTGATCACGTTGGGTTATTCCGCCGGACGTAAAACCGACATCGATGTGACAGACCTGATCTGGAAAGGCGCGCGGATGGCCGGCTTCTCTCTATTTGCCCAATCGCCGCTTGCCGTCGCTACCGCGTGGCGGGAGGTCATACCGCTGATCGTGGGCGGATCCGTCAAGCCCATCGTGGAGCGGGTCTATCCCCTCGGCGAGGCGGGGGAAGCCTTGCGCCATCTGATTGAGGATCGGCCGTTTGGCAAAATCGTCTTGAAGGTTTAACCGAATTGAGGAACTTATCGACCCCGGTGCGAGCGCATCGTCCAGTGGAGCTTTACTCCACGCATCGGAGCACTGCTTGATGGAGCGTGTTGCGTTCGGGTTCGGACGCCGCCCGGAGATCGCGATCGTAGCGCCTGCCTTCATCACCCGATGTTGACGATCGAAAAGCTCGACGCTGGTAATGCCGATCAACCCACTTGGTGTCCGCCGCAATATCACCGGACCGTGGCATGCCTCAGCTTGGTGAACTTATCGGATCATCCCCATCCACAACTAGGCGGGCAATCACGTAGAAAACCGAGCCGCGATTGATGATCTCGCGCTTGCGATGACGTCGGCCGACAGTTGATGGTTCGACACCGTTGCACGAGCCATCACGATGCCACCAACCATCGCAGCGACTATGCCGATTGCGTGTTTTCTCGCCTGCAGTCTGGAAACGCCATCGTCGACGAGACGACCGGCAATTCTTTCAATATAGTCGGCGACGCCGCGCGCATATTCTCTCTGAACTGCCTTGCCCTGGTTATCGATCCCCGAGGCAAAGGCTGGCATCGGGCACCCCTTGCCGCGGTTGTCTCGGTGCGCGGCCGAGATGTAGCGATCCAGATAAGAGCTGAGCGAAATATCACTGGTCCACGCGCTCAAACGATCTTCAAATGCGATGCGGCAGGCGCTGGCGGCGAGATCCGCCTTGGAACGGAAATGGCCGTAGAAGGCACCATGCGTCAATCCAGCATCGATCATGATTTCGGAAACACTCGGTGCGTCGAAACCACGTTCGCGAAAATGCCGCGAGGCCGACTCCAATATCGCCCGATAATGTTCTTCCGATTTTTCTTTGGTTACTTTCAGGCGGTTTTCTCCAGCGCCGGGCGGGGAGATGATCTTGACTCCACAACGATCGCCACAAACATTACTGACGTAATCATATTCGGTAAGGACGGTCACCGCAAGCCAATCTGCGGAATTGACGCTTTTGCGTGGTCGTTGAATTCACCGCTTCAATGTCCCCGAGGAGGCTGTTTTTAAGCCACGTCCGGTTCTTGACTATAATGATTATTGATATCATATATACTCTTGGGCGTACAATCCTCCCGCGCCAGCGGTCCTCCCGCCGGCTACGAGACTGCGCGCCCGAGACCTCCAGGCTTGGCCGCTGCGGGAGCCCCCGCGGCGGTCGTTTTCTTATGGTCGGCCTTACCGCCCTCACATATTGAAGCGCGCGAAGAGAACGACCCCAAGTGCTTGATTTCCCGAGCACGCTACCGTGGTCCTTGCTGCAAATCGCGGGGACATCGCTGCGCTTCGGCGAGAAACCGGCAACCCTTTGAAGAGCCGGAGCTTCCTTCGAAACGACAGAAAGTGCTGCTCAGAATTGATGCATTTATGTTTGACCGGCGAACCAAACCTTTGACTTCGAAAATTCACTTTCGAGGAATCGCCCGACCTCCCTGGTCAGTTTTCTGAGATCGCTCTCCCTTCGGTGCAACAACCAGACATTCACCTTCGCCGACTCTTGCGGTAGGACTCGCACGAGCCCCTCAGCCAGGGCAAACGGCACCGCGAGAAACGCCAATCCAATCCCCTCCGCCGCAGCGGCAAAGTGGTTGGTCATAGGTGCTACCCGGATCACACTCCTTGCCTCCGGCGCCGCGAAGATGCTTCTAAACATCTTCATTTGGCGAGCGCCGTCGTTTTTGAACCCGGGAAATTCCGCGGTCTGTCCGATTATGTGGTGATCGTTTAGTTCCGCAAGCGTGCGCGGCTCCGGATGTTTTGCCAAGTATTCTGCGGACCCGAATATCCCAAATGAAACGTTAGCAACCTTTTTCCCCACCAGTTCATCTTCACCGGGATCGCCCATCCTGATGACGAAATCGAGATCGCTCGTTGCGACGTTTTGCTGATGGACGGTCGAAACGATTTCGAGCTGCACGCGGCTGTTCAGTTCCCTCAAGCGCTTGACGCGAGGCAGCAGCCAATGCTTCGTCAGACCTTCAGTTGCGGATATTCTTACCACGGAGGCTCTTTGGCCGACTTGTGACCGCAGACGATGCTGAAGCGATTCGAAGGCACCCATCATAGTGCCGGAAGACCGCCGCAGCTTTTCGCCTTCCTGCGTGAGGCTGACTCCAGAGGAGGCACGGTAGAACAGGGGCGCTCCAATATGTCGTTCTAGCTCCCGCAGACGCCTACTCAATGTCGGCTGACTCATTCCAAGCTCGTGCGCGGCGCGGTTTACGCTCCCGGACCGAGCCACTGCGAAAAAAAGTCTAAATAGATCCCAACTCGCTTCCGCCAATGTCCATTCCGTGGTTGCATCAAGGTAACTTAGGAGGCCGCGGTTGTCTCAGCTTATTCGGCTTCGACATCTCCGCCAATGCTGTTCACGATGCTCTGGATTGAAACCTTGTTCCAGTTGCCTTCTCTAGGCTGCGCCGGCTTTTTGAGCGAAACTCCAAGCCGCCCGCGCAAGCGGGACAGATAGCGCCGCCGATTCGGCAGCTTTGGCGCTCGCCGCGGTACCTTCCCTGATCCGCGCAGCAATGCCTTGCGTGATGCCGGCAAGCCGGAAAAGATTGTAGGAAAAGTACCAATTGACATCGGGAATTGACGACTGCCCAGAAGCCCTGCAATAGATCTCTTCTGCCTCTTCGATCCTGGGAATATTCAGTTGCTTTAGATCTGCGCCTTCCAACCCCGGCATCACCCACTGCATCAACAAATAAGTGAAATCGGCCATCGGATCACCAAGTGTGGAGAGCTCCCAGTCCAGCACGGCGACGACGCGCGGTTCATTCGCGTGAAAGATCATATTGTCGAGCCGGTAATCACCGTGCACAACCGACACGCGTTCCTGCTTCGGCACCGTGGGTGGAAGCCACTCAATCAGGCGATCCATTTCTGGAATGACGTCGATTGCCGACGCGCGATACTGCTTGGTCCACCTGTCGACCTGGCGCGCGAAATAATTACCAGGCTTACCGAAGTTACCAAGGCCTAGCTTTTCCGGGTCGTAACTGTGAAGCCTCGCAAGGGTCGTGATCTTGTCGGTGAAAATTAGTGACCGCTCTTGCGGCGGCTGACCTGGCAGTGTCGGATTCCAGAACACTCGCCCTGGTTCCATCGACATGATGTAAAAGGCCGACCCGATAACTTCATCGTCGACGCAAAGTGCGTAAGGCCGCGCGACCGGAAAGCCCTGCTTGTATAGGGCTGCGATGACCCTGAATTCACGATCGACGGCGTGTGCCGACGGCAGCAGTTTGCCGAATGGTTTGCGGCGCAAGACGTAGGAAGCGCCGCGCGTGTCGAGCCGATAGGTTGGATTCGATTGACCGCCCTTGAACTGAAGGACCGTAAGCTGTCCCAGATACCCGTCAATATTCCGGCGCATCCAGCGATCGAGACTCGCCTCATCAATGCGATGACGCTCCTCGACCGGCTTAACGCCCGCGTATTCCTCGTCCCGCTTTATGCTGTGCGCCACGTGCCCATCCGCCAGGCTATGGAACGGGCGCGTTGGCGTATTTGCGCAGCTCCAAGCGTGCAATGGCACGATTGTGAACT
>Ga0137398_10000968_pt1 | contig 11154 bp, 9 predicted proteins | sample czorhiz216metaG_FD_106659 | JGI IMG/M metagenome (GOLD analysis project Ga0137398, IMG submission 106659) | Vadose zone soil microbial communities from Angelo Coast Range Reserve, California, USA - czorhiz2.16 metaG | ecosystem: Environmental > Terrestrial > Soil > Vadose zone | place: USA...
AAGGGTGAGCATTCCTCACGTTAGGTCGCAGAACGCAGAACTCTGTGACGGTTTCGTGGCCGGTCGTGGCAACTCAAGGCCAGTGAAGCGGCTTTTGCACTCAATCAGCATACTTTCGCGGTGGCCAATCACGCGGCTGCCAGAAAATGTGCTTCTGTCTTGCTCTTGATCTCATCGAGGGTCACGCCGGGCGCCAGTTCGATAAGCTTCATGGCACTGGTCCCCTTCTTGTCGATTATATAGACACCGAGGTCTGTAATAACCATATCGACGACGCCTGCGCCTGTAAGGGGCAATGTGCAGCGCCGAAGAAGCTTTGGGTCATTCTTGGCCGAATGCTCCATAACGACAACGACTTTTTTGACGCCAGCCACAAGATCCATGGCGCCGCCCATTCCTTTGACCATCTTGCCCGGGATCATCCAATTGGCGAGATCGCCATTTTCCGCAACCTGCATGGCGCCGAGAATTGAAAGGTCGATATGCCCCCCTCGGATCATGGCAAAGGAATCGGCAGATGAAAAAAAGCTGGTAGTGGGCAGTTCGGTGACGGTTTGTTTGCCCGCATTGATGAGGTCTGGATCTTCCTCCCCCTCGAAGGGAAATGGACCGAATCCAAGCATGCCATTCTCACTCTGCAGCTGCACGCTCATGCCTTCCGGAATAAAGTTCGAGACCAATGTAGGGATGCCAATTCCAAGATTGACATAGAATCCATCGCGTAGCTCCTTCGCGGCGCGTTCTGCCATCTGCTCGCGGGTCCAGGGCATTGAGGCCTCCTTTAAGTCCGCTTGCGCACGGTGCGCTGCTCGATCTTCTTTTCGGCATTGGGCACGTGGATAATGCGTTGCACGTATACGCCCGGCGTAATGATGTGATCGGGATCGAGTTGACCCGGCTCGACCAATTGTTCGACCTCGGCCACGGTTATCTTTCCGGCGGTCGCCATCATGGGATTGAAATTGCGCGCGGTCTTTCGATAAATGAGATTGCCTTCAGTGTCGGCCTTCCAGGCATGTACGATCGAGAGGTCGGCAACTATACCACGCTCCATAATGTATTTTTCGCCATCGAATTCGCGCACGTCCTTGCCTTCGCCAATCATCGTTCCATATCCGGTCTTGGTGAAGAAGGCCGGAATGCCGGCGCCGCCCGCACGGATACGTTCAGCCAATGTGCCCTGGGGGTTGAATTCGATTTCCAGGATCCCCGCCAAATACTGTTCGGCGAACAATTTGTTTTCGCCCACATAGGACGAAATCATCTTCTTGATCTGCCGGGTCTCGAGCAGCAGGCCAAGACCTGCACCGTCGATACCTGCATTGTTGGAAACGACGGTGAGGTTTTTCACTCCTGATTGACGGATTTCACGGATCAGGGTCTCGGGGATGCCGCAGAGACCGAAGCCGCCCGCCATGATCGTTATGCCGTCGCGCAAGAGGTCGGAAAGCGCCGATTTCGCGTCGGGATAAACCTTTTTCACCATGCCCCTCCGGCGCTCGCTGACTGCGAGATCTAGATGTTTCCGGCCTCGGTTTGCCGGTTGGTAAGGCGTTGTCTAGAGCATTTTCAACATCAGTGGAATCGGGATGCCTGCCTGAAATTGCGGCATGCGATGAGCCATAATAAGTTGGAACTAGTCCAGGCGAAAACCCTTATTCCGCACGAACGCACCAAAATCGGTGCGTGTTGGTGCTGCGTATTGCCGCGCTTTGTCTTCCGACCAGCCGTAAAATGGCGCCTGCCCCCAACGCGCCGGGTGGCGTTGCGTTTGGTACGGTCTTATCATCGCGCGCCGGCGGTCATAGTCGTCAATCTCGGCGGCGACGTCGCGGTCGCCATACCGGTCCCGGTGGACAGTGGTCTTGAGGGACAGGCGTGGCGTGATACTGCCGGGCTGGGCGGGCCAGCCGACGCAAAGGCCCGCCACCGGGACGGCCCTGTTTGGCAGACTCAACAGTCCACTTACCACGGCCGGGTGGTCCCGGATCGCGCTGATGGGACAACACCCAAGTCCGACCGTCGTGGCGGCCCGAATGAATGTCGCCAGCACGATTGCGCAGTCTACCGCGGCGTTGAAGAACGCATCCAAGTGATCATTGGGAAAAGGCTTGCCACGTTTTTTGGCAGTCAATGGCAACCGTTCGCCATTCGCGACGAATACCAGGAAGGCCGGTGCCACCTCGATCCATGGCATTTCCGGGATCGTGGCGACAATGCCTTTTCGTATGGTCTTGTCGTTGACGATGACGATATCGGCCTGCTGCAGGTCGCTTTTGGAGGGAGCCGAGAGGGCGCAAGCGCACAACAGGCGCAGGAGATCGGGCTCGATGTCGCGGGACGCGTAGCGCCGGTGCGAACGATATGCTGCGATCTTTTCGAGTTCGGTAAGGCCTTCCGTGTCCGGATCGACGGATATGTGTTCGCCGAACCGCTCCAGCAGCGCCTTCTCTATCGATTTTGCAGTGATGTCGTCCGACATAGGGGGCTCATTGCATGCGTTGAGGTGACGCGCCGACAAGGATCACGGCTTCTTGCCCTTGCGCGGTTTTGTTTTCGACTCGACGACGTTTCGTACCTCGGTGTTCATGCGGACATCCTTGCGCCTGCGCTTTTTAAGGAGTTCGCCGATTTCGAAATAATTTCCTTCGGTCGCGCGCTTGGCAGCCTGATCCATTTCATCGGGCCATTCTCCAAGCGAATGGCCGAACCACGGGGCTTCGGGCTTGAGCTTCGGCAGTCCGAGTTCCTCCCAGATGACCTTGGCGCGTTCCATGAATTCGCGTTTCGGGAGGGAAATCGGCGGGAAATTCTCCTTGAGGGTCGCATCGATGAGCACCGAGCCGTCTTCCCCGCCATTGCGTTTGCTGCGTGGACCATGGCCTTGGTCGCGATGCGGCAGGATGTGGAAGTCGAGATTGGGATTGGCCCGATAGGACATGGCCCAAAGGATGGCGTCGGCATTTTCCGGATCGATGTCTTCGTTGACCGCAATCACATACTTTCCTGCGGCACGGTGCAGGATCGCCGCCCCATAGAGCGCCCGCCAGATCTCCGTCGTGGGCATGTCGCGTTCCATGACCAGGAGCAGCACTTTGCGCATATTGGTGAGCGGTTCGTGCATCGAGACGCGTTTGACGCCCTTTATGCCCAGCGTGTTCTGCAGGAAGTTGAGGAAGAGCGGCTCCATCCCGATACGCTTGATCAGGCTCGATTCACTTGGCGTGACCTGCGAGATGATGGAGGTCAGGATGGCGTCGCGCCGCCGCGTGATGCAGGTGACATCCATAAAGGCGTTGAATTCCTGCAAATTGACGTGACCATGCGACTCGCCAAAGGGAGCTTCGGGTTCGAGATACTTGGTGTCGATGAACCCTTCGATGACGATTTCTGCCTCAGCCGGAATGAGGAGGTCGACGGTCTTGGCCTTGACGACATTGATGGGGGTTCCGACCAGCGCGCCCGCCACGTCCAACTCATCCAGCCGTTCCGGGATTTTTTGCACTGAGGCGAAGGTAATGCAGGGCGGTGCGCCGAGCACGACCGCACAGGCGAGTTTCTTGAAGCCGCGCGCGCGCAGCTTTTCCCAGTGATTGTAGATGCCGGGACGCAGTTCAAGCGATGGATTCATGCCAAGGCGTCGTCGCGCCTTCACCTGTCCACGGTAGTTGCCCATGTTTTGGACCCCCGTATCGGGGTCCTTGGTGATGTACTGCGAAAGGGTCGCGTAAGGGCTGATGTCCCAGCCCGGCGTGGAGATTGGCAGAGGGATTCCATCAAGCCCATTTCCCGGTTTGTCGAGAGCTTTGCCGGAGATCACGATTTCGTGGCAGGGGGCATTTTCCACAATGCGCGGCGCAATCGGATTCTGGATGGCACGAACCCATCGATCGTCCATTTCCTCGAAAGGGCAACCGAGGCCCAACCGGTAGATTTCCCGGTTCGCGGCAAGCCCACCAACGAGTACGGGGATGTCGTATTTGCGGCCCTTGCTGTCGATCACATTGGTGAACAGAAAGGCCTTGCGGTCCTTCTCCGCGATGCCGCCACGGAACTGCCACCGCACCAGCGGATGCATCTCCGTATCCTTGTTGATCGCCCGGTCGACCCGGATCAACTGGCCGGCTTCTTCGAGAGTGCGGATGTGGTCGTGCAGATCCGGATAGGAGCGCTCCAAGGGACGCTTCGAGCCAGGGGCGGGCCGCCGTTTAGGTTTGGCAATGCCATCCATGAGCGATCCCTATAGGCACAAAAACGCCGAGCCGATACCGGCTCGGCATTTGCTGGTACGGCTGGCTTAGCCTACGACGAGAGCAGCGTGTTGGCTTTCGCCTTCGCTGAGGCCGCGCGCCTTCATCCAGTCATAAGCGCGGGTGAACAGTGTCGTGTCGTAGTAATCGACATGCTTGTAGTGCACGAAGGCCCGCAGCAGTTCATTCGGCTTGAGGGCGCCCTTGGCATGAGCGGCGATGTGGTGGGCATATTTGTAGAAATCGGCGTTGATGAGATCGACGGCCTTGTTCTCGGCGTCGTAGTAAGCCTTGCGCTGCTCGGGAGTGAGGGTCGGGGCGATCACCTCGCCGCCCCGATAGAATGACGCTGCTACGATGTGGGCGCCTTCCTTGAGGCCGAGGCTGATGAACGGTTCCATGATCGCGATGGCGCGGGCAGTTCGGTTTTTCAGCGCCGCATAGCGCATCTGCGGCAGGCCGCCGTTCTCGATCTTGACGTGGTCGGCGCCAACGGCGCTCTCAAGCATTTGAATTGTCGTATAGTGGGAGCCGGTGAGTTCCTGGACCACGACAGGCACGTCCGCCATGTCGCGCGGCACCTGCAGGGCATCATCAAACGTAATGATGGCCTGCGCCGCCACGGAAGCGCGTAGCGCCGCTATATTGCCGCCACGCTTGCCGCGCTCGAGCCGGTCGATGCTGGCCCATTCGCAGACATTGTAGCTGTCGGCGGAGCCACAATCGAATTGCTGTTCCTTGAGGCGGGACATGAAGGGCGTGAGCGCGTTGTCCCTTTCGCGGTCCGCATAGGTCGCAGAGAAGCTGACATCGAGACCCGCCTGCGCAAAGAGCCCCTCTTCGATGCCGACAATGACCGGAAGATCGAAGACCGGGTTGTTGGGCGCGATCTTGACTGTGGTGAGGGCTTCATTGGTGGCCATCGAGCGGTCTCCTTATTCGGTTTATTCGGTGTTCCGATATACCGTTCCGACATGCGGAACGCCGTTCTGAAATTGAAAGCAGGAGGGGATTAAACATCTGCGCATGGATCATTGTAAAGCGCATTTTATCGCATTCGGGCTTAATCGATAGAAAAGTTTTCGAGGCATTTTCTTGGCGTCCAACCAGCGCTGCGGACTATTTTACGGGCGATTGCGCATCATCGATCCAAGGGTTGCGCGGCGTGTGATGTACATGATCGGGACGATACCGACGGCTACGATGATCAGGGCGGCCAGGGAGCCTTCTTCGAAGTTTCCACGTGTCGCAAATTGATAGATGTAGGTTGCAAGCGTTTCCGTATTGAGGGGACGCAACAGGAGCGTTGCGGGCAGTTCCTTGAGACAATCGACAAAAATCAGGAGGCTCGCCCCCCAGATGGCGGGGCGTGCAAGCGGGAGATGAATTGTCCGCGCAAGGGCATTTGGCCCCGCGCCCAACATGCGAGCAACATCGTCGAACTCGATTGCGATGCGCGCAAAGCCCGCCTGGGCAAAACCTATTGCAATGGCGAGAAAACGAATCACATAGGCGACGATGACGGCCGCCATGGAGCCTGCCAGCAACAGGCCGGTGCCGGGGCCGCCCACCAGGCGCGCCAATGCGTTGATGCCTTCGTCGACCCATACGAGCGGCGACATCAGCCCAAGCGCCAGCACCGTGCCGGGTATGGCATAGCCTATACTCCCGACATTGACGCATGCCGCAATCGCCTGTTTTCGCAGATAGCGCTGTGCAGCGACGGCTGAAAACCCGATCAGCAATACAATTGCCGTCGCGACGACTGCCAGGCCGGCAGTGGTCAAGGCGTGGCGGACGAGATCGGTATCAAAGCCGATAAGGAGCCCGCGTACGATTACCTCGCGGACCAGAAAGCCGATCGGTATCAGGAAACCCAGCAGGACGGGGACCAAACACGCGAGCGTTGCGACAAAGCCCATCGCCCCTCGCAGGGAAATGCGCGAACTCAAGCGCGCGCCCTGGTGGGTGAGCGCCACAAATGCCCGCCGTCGCCGGCCATAGCGCTCAAGGGCGATCAGGAGGGCTACGATGAGCAGCATGAAACAGGCCAATTGTGCGGCACCCTCCAGGCTCCCGCGATTGAGCCAGGTTGCGAAGATCGAAAGCGTCAGCGTCGGCACGCCGAGATATTCGCTGGCCCCGATATCGTTGAGGGTTTCAAGAAGGACCAAAGCGAGGCCAACCGCAATCGCGGGCCGCGCCAGGGGCAGAGTAATTTCGTATGCCAGCCGCCACGGCGAGGCGCCGAGCACGCGGGCGGCTTCTGCAAGTTGCGCGGCTTGGGTCTGAAACATCGCGCGTGCCGCAAGATAAACGTAAGGATAAAGCACAAAGCTGACGACAAAGATCGCGCCGCCGAGCGAGCGGACGTTCGGAAACCAATAGTCGGCCGCCGATCGCCAGCCGCCGATGGCGCGCAACGCCGATTGCACCGGCCCGAATGCGTCAAGGAGGTCGACGTAAACATAGGCGACGATATAGGTGGGAAAGGAGAGGGGGAGGGGCAGCAGCCAGGTCAGGATTCTTCGGCCGGGAAATTCGAAGGTGGAAACCGCCCAGGCGGTACCAACCCCGATTACGGTCGTCGCCGCGGCGACACCCGCGAGCAGCATGACGGTGTGCAACATAGCGACAGGCAAGACGTAACGTGCGAGGTGACTCCATAGATCGCCCGTGTTTGCAATTGCAATAACGATCAGGCTTACAATTGGAGTGATCGCCAGCACGGCGGCGAGCACCGCAATTGCGCCCGTAGCGCCCGACAAAACCCATTGATTTGATGAAGTTCGGGTCGGCCATCGTTCCAAGGATGACCGACCTGCAATTTCGTTGACAGTCATGAAACGCCCGGCAGGTCCAAAATCAACGTCTACACTATCATGCCGCGGTGCCTCGGGGACACGTCAATTGTCGAAGCCTACCTTGTCAACCAGATTGGCGGCAGCGGCCTTGTTGCTCGCGATTGCGGAAAGCGCGAGCGGATCGGGCTTGAGCGTGCCGTATGAGGCGATGGTCGGATTGATCGCAATTCCGGCTCGCACCGGATACTCGAAGTTGGCATCGCCGTGCATATGTTGCGCGGTTTCGCCCACGAGCCATTCCATGAGTTTGATGGCATTGGACTTGTTTGGCGCATAGCGGGCGAGCACTGCGGCGGCAATGTTCATGTGCGTGCCGCCATCTTTGAAGGTGGACAAGATCACCTTGGTGGCTTCGGCCCAAGGCTTGCGATCGGCCTCCTTGTTGAGCATGAGGGCCCAATAATACGTGTTGCCGATGCCGAGGTCGCATTTCCCCGCCAATATGTCACGGGCGGTTTCGCGATCGCCGCCCGACGGCCTTTGTGCCAGGTTGGCTTTTAGGCCTTTGAGCCATTGCTCGGCCTTGGCTTCGCCATGGTGAGCTATAAACGCAGCGAACAAGGCGTTGTTGTAGATGTATTGACCCGATCGGGTGCAAATCTTGCCTTTCCATTTGGGATCGGCAAGTTCCTCATAAGTGATGGCGTTCTGGGGAACGCGCTCTTTCGAGGCGTAGATGACGCGTGAACGCAATGAGATGCCATACCAGTGCCCAGCCGGGTCGCGGTATTGTGGCTGTATGGTCTTGTCGAGGACATCCGATTTGACCTGCTGTGTGATTCCCAAACGAACCGCATCTTGAACCCTCCCAATGTCGACAGTCAGGAGGACATCGGCCGGGCTGTTTGCGCCTTCGGTCTTGATGCGTTGTTCCAGGCCTGAGCCGGCCGAAATCACGTTGACTTTGATACCCGTTTCCTTCGTGAAGACGTCGAATATAGGCTGGATCAATCCGCGTTCGCGATAGGTGTAGACATTCACGTTGCCGCCGGTTTGGGCAAAGACTGGTGCCACAGTCGCGACGATGGCAGCTCCAGCCAAGGCGAGCTTCGCAAGGGGCCGTGCACAAATGGACATTCGAATTCTCCTCTTGATGCGAGCCCGCATTTCTCACACTAGTGTGCAGGCCGCACCCAGTGTGAGAAATGCGGGCTGGTTCTCAGGTAGTTGTGGAGGGGAAGCTCGTCAACGAGAATTATACTGAAAATTCAATAACTTATAATCATTCTAGTTTGCAAATGTCAGGGAGAATTCGAATGTGCGGCGCGACCCATTGAACCGCCGGGGTAATCATCCGTCGTCAACGGGTTCACGGAACCCAGATCGGCTGCCTGAAGTCTTGTTTTCAGCGGTGCAGGATACGTGGCGCGACGCGCAACGACGCAATTTCTGCGATCATCTTCTTCACGATCGCGCGACCAAAGCTCTGAAAATCCTCCGCCACCATCACAAAGGAGCCCGGCCCGCCCATCACGTTGTCCCGGTAATATTGCTCCAGTCCGCCCGGTGGGTTGGTGTGCTCGGCATTCCAGGGGACCTGATTTTCGCTCAGGATCACAAGACCATTGATCGTGATGTCCTTTGCCAGAGCATCGTCGCGGGCCGCACGCACGTCGCGGCCCGCATTGTTGGTGCCATCGCCCGATACGTCGATGGTTTTGCGTGGAGCTTCGAATGGCGCGCGCGGAAATTGGGCCGCCGCAAAATCGATACCGCCACCGATCGCGGTGCGATCGGCAAATGAGCGGGGAGCTTCGACGACCAAGTCGGCGAACTTGCGCGCACTGGCCTCTCCGTCGATGGCTATCCAATCAATCACGAGCTTTTGCGCTCCGAATCCCGACCATTCGACGAAACAAATCGCGATCTTTCCGATCGGGCCTGACTTTATGGCGCCAAGCACTTGGGCGTTGGTAACGGCAGCCGCATAGCCGTCGCGCTGCAGGAGAAACTTCTGATGATCGATGCTGCGCGAGACGTCGGAAGCCAGAACCAGAAGAAGATCAACTGGCTCGGCCGCCGGCGCTAGTGTGACCCATGGGATCAACGCCAGGAGCGACAGTAAACCAGTCAAGGTACGCCGAATGAACCGCTGCATGGTTGCGTTCCCACTGTTGTCGCCGTTTCCTGCATGCGCGGCGAAAGTGAACTCCCAAGGCAAGATTAACCTAAATCGGTCTCGCTGTCCGCTCCACTAGCGCCCCTCCCGAAGTTCCATGAAAGCCTGGTCCAAAGCCTGTGCGGCTGTAGCGAGGCGCGCTTGACGCTCTGCGATCCAGGTGGCGTCGGATACGAGTTGGCGGCGCTGGGCCGCGAGCATGCGCGAAACCTCCGCGGGTTGCGGTCCTCCGAGGCCGAGACTCGAGCGAACCATGTTTTCGGCGGTAAGGGCTCGACGGAAAACCGCCTCGCTGAGCGGCAGTTTGGTTTCCCGCAGTCCAAAATGCGCCGCCGCCTTTGCATAGATTTCCTGCGCGGCCACATAGGGAATTTGCGTTGGGCGGAAACCGTTGCTGCGCCCATACGTCACGAGATCCGATGCGAAGTGGTGGCCAACACGGAACGGCACATCGGCGTCGCGCTGCAGGATGTCAGCGAGTTCCGTAGTTGTGGCATAATCGGCGTCAACCTCATCGAGCGCGCGGTTTGCGTTGAATCTCAATTGCTTGACGACCAACGTCAGTTTGTCGAGCATGTCGGCGGCCCGCGCCAGGGCCTGGATCGGATCGTTGCCTTTGTAGTCGGGCACTCCATGTGGGACATTGTGGGCCTTGAGAAGGTAAGTCGTCGCAACCCCCAGGGTTTCGCTCGCCCTGATCCGAACGTCGTTGAGTGCGACGGGGTTGCGTTTTTGCGGCATGATGCTGCTAGTTCCCGTGAGGTCGCCCTCTTCCAGGGTCAGCCACGGAGTTGTCATCCGGTATTGGGCTTCGATGTCGGAAATGAAAGCGCCGACCGTGAGCGCGATCGATGAGGAGACGTTCGTGAGATCGAATCCGGTATCGATCGGCGATAGCTGATTGGCATCGAGCGAGTTCTCGATCACCCCATCGAATCCAAGTAATTCGGCGAGCCTGGGTCTGTTGACTGGAAAGCTTGAAGTCCCGAGCGCAGCCGATCCAAGCGGTGACTTATTGACAATCGCAAAGGCTTGGGCGAGGCGCACTCCGTTACGCTCCAATGCCTGCGTATAGCCAAGAATGTAGTGCCCGAACGAGATTGGCTGCGCCTGCACCCCGACTGTGTAAGCGGGCACAATGGCATCGGGGTGTCGGGCCGCCAAATCGAGCAACGCCGCCCGCGCGGCGTTGAGCGAACGGTAGGTTGCAAGTACCTGATCTCGTTGGAACAGGCGATTTCGGGTCGCGCCGATGTCTTGTCGACTTCGGCCCGAATGCATGCGGGTGACGTCCGGACCGCCGACCGCAATGATCAGCGGCTCGACTTGCAGGTAGTCGCCGGATCGGCGTGCACCGGGCTTTGCGGCGTCTGCGATGACTTGAGCGACAGAGTCGGAAATTGTCTTTCCCAGGACCTTCGGCACGATGCCTTGCTCGACGACCATGACGCTCGAGGCCTTATTGAGTTGCCCGAGCCAATAAAATTCGTCCCGCCGCTCTTGCGCCGGCACCCGATCCTGGCTGCTCGCTGCCGCGGGCACAAGCACGAGCAGGAACAGTGCGGCGAATAATCTAGTCATATTTGTCCCTTTGCGTTCGACATCGCAGCGCAAGCAATATGCAAGGTTACCATAGCCCATTATGGGCAGTTCAAGGCTCGACGGTAAGCGGGCAGGTAGCGCCTGATGCATCCCCCCATGGCTATGCTCAAGAATTGCTGATCAGGGGGTTCACGGCTGGTCTGAATTTTGATTGTGCGATGCAATAATTTATATTGCGATGCACTTTTTGTTGTGGTAAAAAGCTTGTCAATGGCTGGCGGCCTCCCTGTGGACAAACTTTAATTTTACCCATCGGGCCCGCCAGAAGTTGCCCCTAGGTACTGGAGCGGTCGGCCAGTTTTTGGGGCATTTCACAAAA
>Ga0137398_10000971_pt1 | contig 11137 bp, 9 predicted proteins | sample czorhiz216metaG_FD_106659 | JGI IMG/M metagenome (GOLD analysis project Ga0137398, IMG submission 106659) | Vadose zone soil microbial communities from Angelo Coast Range Reserve, California, USA - czorhiz2.16 metaG | ecosystem: Environmental > Terrestrial > Soil > Vadose zone | place: USA...
CTGCTGCTCACGTTCTTTTACAAGGAGATGAAGTTCCTGATCGACGCCGGCTACATCTACATCGCGCAGCCGCCGCTGTACCGCGTCGCCAAGGGCAAAGAGGAGTTATACGCCTACGACGAAAAGGAGCGGGACGCCTACGTGAAGCGACTCACGAACGGCGAGACCGCCCACGGCACCATCATGGTGCAGCGCTACAAGGGGTTGGGGGAGATGAACCCCGACCAGCTGCGCAACACGACCATGGATCCGGCGCGCCGCACGCTGCTCAAGGTGACGATGGAGGACGCGTTCGAGGCGTCGCAGCTGTTCGAGACGCTGATGGGCGACGAAGTCGAGCCGCGGCGCAAGTTCATCGAGGAGAACGCGAAGTTCGTGCGGAATCTGGACGTGTAAGCTCCTCGACGCCCGCCGTCGTCACGCGGTGCGACACGAGCGGCAGCGGCTTGGCCGTGAGCTTGTCGGCCACCCCGATCGCCTGACCCAGCGCTTCGAACCCGAGCTTGATCCCCGCCGGATCGCGCGCGAACACCGACGCGATCGGCTCGCCGGCCAGCACTCTGTCTCCGGGATTCACCGTGATCACGAAGCCAACCGTGGGATCGACCGCGTCGTCGACCGTGAGGCGCCCACCGCCCATCGCCACGACGGCCCGCCCCACGACCTTGGGGTCGACCCGGACGACGACGCCCGTGCGCGGCGCCTTGTACACCTCGACTTCCTTGGCCTGCGGCAGCACCGACGCATCCTCCACCACGCCGGGATTGCCGCCCTGCGCCTCGATCATGCGCTCGAATTTCTCGGCCGCGAGGCCGGAGCCGAGGGCGTTCTCGAGCCGCTGACGCGCCTTCTTGGACGTCCGTTCCACGCCCGCGGCGAGCAGCATCTCGACGCCCAGGGCGTAGGTCACTTCCATGAGGTCGGGGGGGCCCTCGCCTCGCAGCGCGAGGATCGCCTCCTCGGTCTCGAGCGCGTTGCCGCAGGCGCGGCCCAGCGGGCGATCCATGGCGGTGAGCAGTGCGACGGTCGGGCAGCCGCGGTCCTCGCCCAGGGCGATCATCGTCTGCGCGAGCTCCAGGCTCTGCTCGAGCGCGGGGAGGAAGGCGCCGCTGCCGCGCTTCACGTCGAGCACGAGGGCGTTCAGCCCTTCGGCCAGTTTCTTCGACATGATGCTGGCGGCGATGAGCGGGATGGCCTCGACCGTGCCCGTCACGTCGCGCAGCGCGTAGATGCGACGGTCGGCGGGCGCGATCTCGGGCGTTTGCCCGATCATCGCGCATCCGATCTTCATGACCTGGGCCCGAACCTCGGCGAGCGACAGGGCGGTGCGGAACCCTGGAATGGCTTCGAGCTTGTCGAGCGTGCCACCGGTATGGCCGAGGCCCCGCCCTGACATCATCGGCACGGCGACGCCGCACGCGGCGACGAGCGGCGCCAGCACGAGCGACACCTTGTCGCCCACGCCTCCCGTCGAATGCTTGTCGACGCGGGGCGTGGCCCACGAATCGAACGAGAGCCGCTGGCCGGAGGCGAGCATGGCGTCGGTGAGCGCCGCGAGCTCGTGACGCTCGAGTCCGCGCAGCAGCACCGCCATCAACAGCGCCGACATCTGGTAATCGGGAATGCGCCCGTCGGTGTAGGCGGCGACCAGGGCGGACCATTCCTCCGGGGTGAGCGCGCCGCCGTCGCGCTTGCGCTCGATGAGCGGGACCACCAACATTACCGCCCCGCTCCCGTCCGGAGTCGCTGATGCGCGGTTTCAGGTCCCTCGTGCTCGTGTGCCTCGCCGGTCCCACGCTGCTCGCCGGCCAGGGGCGGCCCACGGTGGCGGAGCACATCGCGCGGGGCGACAGCGCCTACGCCGCGCTCGCGCCGCAACAGGCCCTGGCCCACTATCGGGCCGCGCTCGCCCTCGATTCGCTCAACTACGAGGCGCGGTGGAAGGCGGGCCGCGAGCTCGTGGACATCGCCAAGCAGATCGAAGGCAAGAGCGATTCGTCCAAACACCTGCGGGACAGTCTCTATACCGAGGCGCAGACCTTCGGCGAGGCCGCCGTGCGGGTGAACCCCAACGGAGCCGACGGTCACTTCACCATCGGCCAGGCCCTGGGTCGCCTGTCCCGCACCAAGGGGGGCAAGGAGCGGGTGCGCTTCGCCAAGATCATCTATGATGAAGGGATGAAAGCGATCGAGCTCGACTCGACCCATGACGGCGCCTGTCACCTGGTCGGCGCGTGGCATGCCGAGGTCAAACGGCTGTCGGGGTTCGAGAAATTTTTCGCCAAAACGCTCTTCGGGGGCGGCTTCCTCGACAAGGGCAACTGGGACGACGCCCAGAAGTACCTCACGAAGGCCGTCGCGCTCAAACCGCAGAACGTCTTTCACCGGTTGGAGCTCGGCGAAGTGTACGTCGATCTCGGCAAGTACTCCAAGGCGCGCGAGCAATTCGCCGCGATCGCGTCCCTTCCCATCGCCGACGTGCTCGACCACGAATACAAGCAGGAAGCCAAGCAGCTCCTCGAAGACATCAAAGGTGAAAAGGACGAGACCTAGCGCTTCATCAAGCGCTCGATCTCGGCCGTCGTCTTCGGCGCCTTGGCGGAGAGCCACTCCGCGCCCGTGGCCGTGACGAGCACGTCGTCTTCGATCCGCACCCCCAGCGCTTCCGCCGACAGGTAGATCCCCGGCTCGAGCGTGAGCACCATGCCCGGCTTGAGGGGGGTGCCGTAGTCCCCGACGTCGTGCACGTCCATGCCGAGCCAGTGCCCCAGGCCATGAATGAAGTACGCGTCGCACGATTGCTCGCCGCACAGCGTGCCCGAATGGGCGCGCATGTATTCCCGGGCGATGCGGTTGAGCTGGGCGACCGTGGCACCGGGACGGGTGGAGTCGAACGCCGCCTGCTGCGTGGCCAGCACCAGGTCGTAGATCGCCTTCTGGCGCGGCGTGAACTTCCCGTTCACGGGAAAGGTGCGCGTCACGTCGGCGGTGTACTGCCCCCACTCGGCCGCCGCATCCACGACGACCAGGTCGCCGTCTTTCGTCTGGCGCCGGTTCACATCGTAGTGGAGGGTGGTGCTGTTGGGGCCGCTCCCCACGATCGACGGATAGCCGACCCGGTCAGCGCCGTTGCGGCGGAAGCCAGCCTCCAGCGCGGCCTCGATCTCGTACTCCCACATGCCCGGACGTGCGGCCTGCATCGCGGCGACGTGCCCCGCCGCGGAGATATCGACCGCCTTGCGCATGCGGGCGATCTCGTCGGCGTCCTTCACGAGCCGCATCGAGTCGACCAGGGGGCGCAGGTTGCGGACGTCGCGTCCGGCGAACACCAGCTCCTTGAGGCGCGTTTCATCGCGCGTGGTGACGTCGAGCGGCGCATACACGGGCCCGGCGGCGCGGAACAGGGCCGTCGAGAGCATACGGTCGAGCGAGTCCGTGGGCGGCACGCGGCTGATGCCGGAGAGCCGCACCGCCGTGCTGTCGGGCCCGAGCCGGAGGCCGGTCCAGCGCTCCTGCGATGGGTTGCGCGGCGAGAGGAAGAGCACGGTGCCCGCGGCGTCGCCGCCCGCCACGATCAGCAGCCACGCATCCTGGGTCTCGAGCCCCGTCAGATAGAAGAAGGTATTGCTCTGGCGGAAATCGTTGTCCTGGACGTAGTCGCGCTCGAGGTCCCGCTCGTGCCCCGCGGGAATCAGGGCGACGCCGCGGCCGATGCGGGCCGCGAGCATGCGGCGCCGGAGCGCGACCGCAACCGTGTCGACCGGGCGGCCCATCCCCGGCAATTCCGGGACGGGCGTCCATGCCCCGATCGGCGGGACCGCCATCGGCGGGGGGAGCGGGGTTGGTGGCCGATTGGAGCGGGCCTGCGCGCCCGCGACGGCGGTGAACGTGACGGCGACGACGACGAACGCGGAGGGTCGCATGGGCTCGGAAGCTACCGCGCGCGATGCGACGCGGCAACTTGACGCCGCCTCCGCCGCGGACGCAAACTATGCCATGCCTTCGTCCAGCGCGGCCGCGACTGCCGACGGTGAACGTCTCGCGGCACGGGTGGCCGAGCTCGAGCGCGAGCGCACGCATCTCCTCGCGGTGATCGAGATCCTCAAGGAAGTCTCCACCTCGCTCCACTTCATCGACATCCTGCAGGCGATCGCGCGCAAGCTGGGCGAGGCGTTCGGCCTCGACCGCTGCTCCATCTTTCTCGCGGAGCGAGGCGGCAAGACCGTGCGGCTCGTGGCGTCCTACGAGGATCCGACGATCCGCAACTACATGGTGGACCTCGAGCGGTATCCGGAGCTGAAGCGCGCCATGCAGAGCGGCGAGACGGTGTTCATCCCCGATGCGGCGACCGATCCGAGCTTGAAACACGTGAAAGGCGAGCTGATCAACCGCCGCGTGAAATCCATCACCGTGGTACCGATTACGTGGCGTGGCGTGTCGATCGGCGCGATCTTCCTGCGCACGTTTCGCGACGGACCCACCTTCTCCGACGACGACGTCCGATTCGTGCAGGTGGTGGCGTCGCTCACCGCCCAGGCGCTGCGCAACGCGCACCGGTACGAGCGCCTCGCCCAGCGGCAGCAGGAGACCGGCGAGGCGATGCGCCGCATGGAGCTGGAGCGGGTGGCCCTGCTGTCCTTCCTGCGGCGGCTGCTCGGCGCCTTCGGCGACCGCGAGGGCGCGTGGGCGGAAGGGCTGCTGCCGCGCGCCAGCGCGGAAGAACTCGACCGGCTGGTCGGTGTCGCGATGGCCGTGATCCAAGAAGAAGCCAAAGGAAGGTGAAGGGCCTCGCCGCACGAGCCGCCGAGCTGCGGCGGCTCCTCGAGCGCGCCAACCACGCCTACTACGTACTCGACAAGCCGATCATGTCGGATGCCGAGTATGACCGCCTGTTCCGCGAGCTGCAGGAGCTCGAGGCCACACACCCGGAGCTGCGTACCCCCGACAGCCCCACCCACCGCATCGGCGCCGAGCCGTCCGAGAAGTTCCGCAAGCATCGCCACCTGGTGCCCATGCTGTCGCTCGCCAACGCGTTCAGCGAAGCGGAGCTCGTCGAGTGGGAGGAGCGGAACGCGCGCCTGGCGCCGGAGGTCCGCACGCCTGGGTACACGCTCGAGGTGAAGATCGACGGTGCGGCGCTGAGCCTCACCTATGCGGATGGCCTGTTCACCGTCGGCGCGACGCGCGGCAATGGCATCGAGGGCGAGGATGTCACCGCCAATCTGCGCACGATCGGGGAGGTTCCGCTGCGGCTCAAAGGAAAGATCTGGCCCAAGCTGATGGAGGTGCGCGGCGAGGTGTATCTCTCCAAGTCCCGGTTCGCGGAGCTCAACCGGGAGCGCGAGCAGGCCGGCGAGCCCACGTTCGCCAATCCCCGCAACGCCGCGGCCGGATCGCTGCGTCAGCTCGACCCCAAGGTCACGCGCAGCCGCAGGCTCCGTATCTTCTGCTTCCACATCGAAGCGCCCGGTCAGAAGCTGACGGTGGAAACGCAGCACGCGCTGCTCGAGCGGCTGGTCGCCTGGGGCTTCCCGGTGGAGCCGCACCACACGCTGGTGCCCGACCTGGCGCACGCGCATGCGGAGGTGGCGAAGCTCGAGACGCTGCTGCCGCAGCTCGATTACGGCGCCGACGGCGTCGTCGTGAAAGTGAACCCGCTGCGGCTGCACGCCGAGCTCGGGACGGTGGGAGACCGCGAGCCGCGTTGGGCGGTGGCCCGCAAATTCGCGCCCGAGGTGCAGGTCACCAGACTCAAGGAGATCCGCATCAACGTGGGCCGCACCGGGGCGCTCAACCCGTACGCGGTGCTCGAGCCCGTCGAGATCGGCGGCGTCACGGTTTCGACGGCCACACTCCACAACTTCGAGTTGATCAAAGCGAAGGACATCCGGGAAGGCGACTTCGTGGAGGTCACGCGCGCGGGTGAAGTGATTCCCCAGGTGCTGGGTCCGGTGATCAAGAAGGGAATGCGCAGGGGCAAACCGTATCAACCGCCCGAGCGTTGCCCGGTCTGCAAATCGAAGGTGGAACATCCGAAGGACGAAGTGATGGTGTACTGTCCGAACGTTTCCTGTCCCGGCCGGGTGTTCGAGAGCATCGTCCACTTCGCGTCGCGCAGCGCGATGGACATCCGGGGGCTCGGGCCCGAGCGCGTCAAAGCCCTGCTCGACGCCAAGCTGATCGAGAATGTGGCGGACCTGTACGATCGCAAGAAGGTGAACCTGATGCGTCTGCTCGCGCTGCAGGGATTCGCCGAGAAATCCGCCCAGCAGCTGCTCGACGCCATCGAGGCGTCCAAGCGCCAGCCGCTGTCCACCTTGCTGTTTGCCCTGGGCATCCACCACGTCGGCGCCCAGGGAGCGAAGCTGCTGGCGCGGCACTTCGGCAGCATGAAGGCCATCGCCAAGGCCGGCGCCGACGAGATCGGCAAGATCCGGGGCATCGGGCCGGCGATCGCGGAGGCGGTCGCCGGGTTTTTCGCCGACTCGCAGAACCAGAAGCTGGTGAAGCGCCTCGAGGAGCTGGGCCTCAATATGGAAGAGCCGACGACGGCCGAGTCGAAGGGGCCGCTCGCCGGTCAAACGTTCGTGATCACCGGAACGCTACCCTCCCTGTCACGCGCCAGGGCCGCGGAGCTGATCGAGGCCGCGGGCGGGCACGTCACCGACGGCGTGTCGAAGAAGACCACGGCGGTGGTGGTCGGTGCCGACGCCGGGTCGAAGCTCGAGAAGGCGAAGGCGCTCGGGATCCCGGTCATCGACGAGGCGGAACTCTTGCGCCGCGCCCGCGTCAAACCCTAAGTTGGCGTCCCATATGAGCGCCCCGGTCCACCCCACGGCCGCGACCGATGGCCTCATCATCGGCCGCGGCGCCCTGCAGCAGCTCCACCGCAGCCTGCTCCGCGACGCCGCCGATGCCGCGATCCCCATTCTGCAGGAAGTCGGCTTCGCCGCCGGCGAGGGCATCTACCAGGCATTTTGCGCCTGGCTGCCCCGCGAGGGCGGCGTGCCGCACCCCGGCGACCTGGATGCCGGCCGGCTGAACGACGTGCTGTCCGCCTTCTTTCAGGCGATCGGCTGGGGCGCCGTGAGCGTCGCCCCGATGGGCAACGCGGCACTGGTCGTGGATTCGGTGGATTGGGCGGAAGCCGATCCCGGCAGCGCCCAGACGCCCATGTGTTTTTTTTCGTCCGGCATGCTGGCCGACTTCCTGGGGCGGCTGTCGGGCGAGCCGGTCGCCGTGATGGAAGTGGAGTGCCGCTCCCGCAACGACGGGCGCTGTCGCTTCCTGTCGGCGTCCCCCGATACGCTCAACGCCGTCTACGCGCAGATGACCGAAGGGCGGGACTACACGGAGGTGTTGGGCGCCCGCCACTAAGAATCGAGGGGACACCGGCGGGGGACGGGGAGACCTGGTTGCGCGGGTCGCTGCAGCGCGCGGCGTAGCTCAGCGCCGGGCCACGCTCACGCCGTCGAGCAGCACCGAGGGCGTGTAGCGCGCGCCGGCCCACCGCGCGTCGGTTCCGTAGCCACCCACACGCTTCCACAGATGGTAAGCGTTCCCCGCGACCGCGGCGTCCTTCACGCGGCCGCTGATCGCGCCGCGCTCCACGCGGTAGGCGAGCGCCACCGGATGGCTGAATGCCCCGCCGATGACGTTGCCCTGCCCCACGCCGATCAATTCGTCGACTACGAGGCCGTCCTTCACGTCGCGCAGCAGCCCTCCGCCGAGCTCGTCGCCCCCTTCCCCCTTCTCCCGTCCCCCGTCCCCGATGACGATGTTCGTATATCCCGGCACCGGCTTTCCGAAGATCGTGCGCTGCCCGTGGCCCGTGCTCTGGGTGCCGGCACGCGCCGCCGTCTCGAGGTCATACACGAACCGTCGCACGACGCCACGTTCCACGAGACAGGTGGTTCGCGAGGGGACACATTCGTCGTCCACGGGACGGGAGGCAGCGCGACCGGCGCGCAGCGCATCGTCGGTGAGCGAGAACCTGGTGTCGAACACCTGCTCGCCGATGCGCGCGGCCAGGGGCGAGATGCCCTGCAGCACGGCCTTGCCGGAGAGCGCCTGGGTGATGGGCAGCATCAGCGCGGACAGGCCGAGTGGCGTGAAGATCACCGGCAGCGCCCCCTGCGGCGGGGCCACCACGCGGAGGGCGTGCTCGAACCGCGCGTTGACCGAGCCCACCAGCGCGGAGACGGCGTCGTCGCCGGGAAGGTCGGCGCCCTCGACGGCGTCCCCGATCGCCAACACGTCGTCGCCCGCGATGCGCCACAGCTCGGCGCTGATCCCGATCGCCGTGGAGCGGTACGCCCCGGCGGCACCGGCCGAGTTGGCGACCCGCGTCTCGGCGGTTTCGCGCTCGATCGTGACGTTGACCCGGCACCCCTCGCGCTCGAGCCGTTCGAGGAGCGAGCGCCCGATGCCGATCAGGTCGTCCAGGGAGGCGTTGGCCGCACGGTCGAAGTAGCTGGCCAGAGCGGGCAACGGCGCTGGCCCCGGAAACGCCAGGTCCACCGACTCGCCCAGCTCGGCGGAGGCCAACGCCCGGGCCAGGACATCATCGGTGGAGCCGTCGACCGCCGTCGTGCCCGCGACGCCGACGCGTCCGCGATGGCGCACGCGGACATTCACGCCCGCTTCTTCCGCGACACCGGCCGCCTTGAGGCGACCCCATTCGAACGCCACCGACGTCCGCTCCACCTGCCGCCACAGCGCGTCCGCTCCACCGTCGGCCCGGCGGCGCGCCCGCTCCAGCAGCGGTTCGATCACGCCGAGCCCGCGGGCACGTCGCCTCCGACGAGCGCCTCCTCGATGCGCACGTGCGGCGCCCCCTCGGTGACCGGCAAGGGCGCTTGCCCGCCCTTGCCGCACCCGCCGCCCATCTGATTCCAGCGGAAGTCGCCGGCGATGTGGTCGATCCGGTCGAGCGTCTGGAACAGGTTGCCTGCGAGCACCACATCCTTCACGAGCTCGGCGAGGTGACCGTCCCTGATCATGCGGCCGTACGCCGCGGTGAAAGAGAAGTTTTCGAGCAGGGTCTGGCCGCCGAAGGCGCCGCAGGCGTAGACGCCGACCTTCACGTCGCGGATCAGGTCGTCGAAGCTGCCCTGCCCGTTCGCGATGTAGGTGTTGGTCATGCGGACGATCGGCGGGTGCCGAAACGAAATGGCGCGCGCGTTGCCCGTGGCCCGCTCTCCCATGGTGGCCGCCGTCTCGCGCGAGTGCAGCCGGCCCACCAGGATGCCCGCTCTGATGAGCGGGGTGTCCTGCGTGGGCGTGCCTTCGTCGTCGAACGGCAGGGTGCCGCGCAGGCCGGGGGCGGCGCCGTTATCGCCCACGTTCAAGGCCGGCTTCCCGAAGCGCCGGCCCAGCGTCATCATCTCCCGCGCCTGCGGATTCTCGTAGACGAAGTCGGCTTCGGAGAGATGTCCGAACGCCTCGTGGATGAACACCCCGGCGAGCTCGGGGTCGAGGATGACGGGGTACGCGCCGCCCGTCACCATGGGCGCGTCGAGCAGCTGCACGGCGCGCTCGGCGGCCTGCCGGAACCCGGCGGCCTTGTCCTGGACCGAGCTCCAGCCGCGGCGCAATCCGATGGACTCGAGCCCTTTTTCGATCGTCCCGTCGCGTCGCGCCACGGCCGTTCCCGAGAGCGTCACTTCGGGCCGGAGCTCGTGCAGCGCGGTGCCATCGGAGTTGACGTACCAGTACTCACTCACCTCGTCGCGGTAGGTCGCGACGGTGTCCACGACGCGGTCGCTCACGGCGAGCAGCTCGCCGTTGTACGCTTCGAGCAGGCGCTTCTTCTCGGCGATGGGGATGCCGCGCACGTCGCCGTCGAGATCGAGGATCGCATCGGCCTGGTGGGGCGCGACGTCGGCGAGGCGGATCGGGGGCGTCACGCGCACGGCGCGCGACAACTCCACGGCGCGGGCCACCATCGCCTCCAGCCGATCCAGCGACGTGAACGAGGCGATGCCCCAGCCGCCGCCGGCGGAGAGGGCGCGCACGAAGCCTCCCTGGTCCTCGCTCGCGGTGGCGGATTCGAGTCGCCGCCCGCGAAACGTCACGGCGGTGCTCCAGGTACGTTCGACGCGGATTTCGGTGTAGTCGGCGCGGGAGCGCCCCAACGCCGCGGTGAGCCGGTCGATCAACCCCCGAGTTCCTTGAGCTTCGCGGCGTAGTCGGGCCGCATCACGATCTCCCCGTCGATGATCACCTCGCGGTCCCAGGGGAGGATGATGAAGTTGTCCGTCTGCAGGGCGTAAAAGTCCGGCCGGTACTCGCCAGTGCGGAAGGAGACGGCCGTCTTGACGGCGGCCGGCTTGAGCTCGCGCACGGCGTTGAGGCCGAGCTTCATGGTGGCGCCGGTGTCGCACGTTTCGTCCACGATCAGCACGCGGCGACCGGCCACGATGCGCGGCGGGCCGGCGATGACCACGGGCCGGCCGCCGCTCTCCGTACGCGTGATGGCCATCGACGCGAAATCACGCTGCAGGATGGTCGCCACCACCGCCCCCGGGATGACGCCCGCGCGCGCGATCCCGATCACGACATCGGGATCGTACTCCCGGAAGATCTTGAGCGCGAGCGCCCGGCACATTTCACCGAAAAACGGCCAATCCACCTCGAGCACGCCATGCGGCGCCTTGCGGACGGCGCCGCTCGAGTTGCGGGGTGGTGGAGTGCGCGGCGGGGGCGGCATGGGGGGAGAAGCTACATTGCACAGTCACGCGGCCGCAAGCTATTTTCGGCCCATGGGTTTCTGGCGCCGCCTGCTCGGCGGCTTGGGCGCGGACGACATCGCACCGCAGCGCCTCGACTATCTCAACGAGGCGCTCGCCCTCGAACGCCAGGGCGACTTCGAGGCGGCGCTCACGTCGTACCGGCTGGCCCTGCGCGATCACCCCAACGACGCGCGCATTCTCCAGAACATGGCCATCGCGTTCACCAAAACGCGTCGCATCGACGAGGCGATCCGGCACTACCGGCGCGCGCTCGAGCTCGAGCGCGACCTCGCGGGGGCGCACTACGGACTCGCGTTCCTGCTGCTCAAACGTGGCGATCCTGACGGGGCCACCCAGCACCTGCGGGCGTTCCTTGCGCACCCCCCGAAGGGGCCGGACGCTCA
>Ga0137398_10000973_pt1 | contig 11125 bp, 11 predicted proteins | sample czorhiz216metaG_FD_106659 | JGI IMG/M metagenome (GOLD analysis project Ga0137398, IMG submission 106659) | Vadose zone soil microbial communities from Angelo Coast Range Reserve, California, USA - czorhiz2.16 metaG | ecosystem: Environmental > Terrestrial > Soil > Vadose zone | place: USA...
TAAGTTAAAATTATATATATTTTATAATTTATTAATATTAATATTAGTTGAAGATATAGTCTGAACCACTTTGTGAAAGGTGGATACTTAAATAAAATAAATATTTAAGTGATAACATATTTGGAGTCTTTGAGGTTTAATTATGAATAAAAATATTAATAATTTATTAGATAAACGGTTTTTAACAAATAAACCAGATCAAATAACAAAAAAATTTATGGCTATGTTTTTAGGTATTTTAGATGGAGATGGTTATATAGAAATAGGTCCACAAAAACAATATAATAAGAAAACAAAAGAACTAGTTAAAAGTACAATCAGAATCAGAATAGTTATAAGACTTCACAGTAGAGATATAGACTTATTAAAATTTTTACAATCAACATTAAAAGCTGGATCTTTATCTAAATTAGTAAAGGAAAATCAAGTAAGATTAATATTTTATAAATCTGATATAGTAAATATAATATTACCTTTAATAACGGATTTTAATCTTAAATTTTTAACTTATAATAGAAATATTCAATTTTTACTTTTAAACCATATCATAAACAATAGAATTATAAATTGAGAAGATATAAATTATATAAATCCAAAATATGATTCTATTCCAAGTTTTAATTTAATAAAATTATCTTGATTTTCTGATTGAGTAGTAGGATTTACTATTGCAGAAGGTTCTTTTGGTATAAAAACTAATTTAAGTGCCTTTTTTTCTATTAAACAAAAAGGAGAAATAAACTATGAAATAATTAAAGCTATTTGTTTAATTATAACTGGAAGAGAATCTTATATTATTAAACCTGATTCAGCAGATTGTTATCAATTGACTTTAACTTCTAAAAATGATATTAACAAAGTTTTATATTTTTTTACTTCATCTTATTCTAATAATTATCCTTTATTGGGATATAAATTAATACAATTTAATATCTGAATTAATAATCTAAAAATTAGTAATAGATATAAAAAAATTAGTTTTTTTTCTTCTTCATCCTAATTTATATAAAAAAAATAATTAAAGTTTTTATCTAAAATATTTGATTTTATTATTATAAGCGCCAAAGGCGAATTCAAAATTTAGTTAGTGCGAAGACGACAGGCGCAAGCGCACTGCACTAGCTTTTTTTTTATTATTTTAAATTTTAGAATGAGGCATCCGTACGGCGTACGATCTTGGTACGGAAAAATTTATTATAATATATTATAATTATTATAAACAATTTATCAAAAATAAAATTAATATATGCCTTATTATATATAATTATACTAAATTATAATTAAAAATTTAGTATAATATTTATGACAACACTAATGAAAACGGTTAAAATTAATTATTTTTTAATAATATAAGACCGTCAATTTAAATAAAATTGCTACTGATTGGTTCATTGGTGGATACCTTTTTATTAAACTTTATTTATTAATTTATATAATTTTTTATTTATAATTAAGATATTTAATGTACAGTCGAAGTTTTTATAAATAAAAATATGAAAACTTGGCCACAGTAATTACTAACTTATTAAGTGCTATTCCCGTATTTGGACAAGATTTAGTTGAATTGATCTGAAATTAAATTTTATATATAATAATTAAATATATATAAATTTCTCGATTTCGCACGGAATCATCTTGGACAATTAAAATTTACCTTTATGCTAAAATTAATTTTATAATTACTAATACTATTATTTATTTTTAGTAAAAATTTGGTTTTTAATTTAATTAGCAGTTTATTATAGTTATTAAATATATTTTTAAATATTAAACTTAACGATTTTACGGTAAACTAAAATATTAAATTTAATTTGTTCGTTTAAAAAAGATAACAAGGTATAATTTAATATAATATTAGATAATAAAATCTAATAATTAATAATATGTTATTATTTTATAATAATATTATTATAAATAAAATGGAGGTGGATTCAAGATAGAGGGTCCATATTATAGTTATATAATATTAAAAATTTTACTTAATGCTGGGAAATCCTTTTATATATTTATATTTTTAAATATATTTGAAATTCTATACTCTGTTATACAATTATATAATAATTATATATGATATATTATTATAATAATTTGAAATAAATATAGTAGAGTGAAAATTATAATAACTTGGGGACAATCAGCAGTAGTTCAGAATACAATATGATATTTTGAATTTACTCAGAGACTTATTTTAAATATTCATACAATAAAAAAAATATTTAAAAATTTTTATACTTCTATTTCTAATATTACTATTATTAATAAAAATTCTAATATTTCTCGCCTTCGGCGTAATAAGTATAAAAAAAATGTAAAAGGTCTATCATATAGTTATTTAGTAGGTTTAATAGAAGGTGATGGTTGAGTAAGTATTTCTAAAAAAGGTAAATATTTAACATATGAAATAGGTTTAGAGATGAATATTAGAGATATTCAGTTATTATATAAAATTAAAAGTACTTTAGGAGTAGGTAATATTAGAACTATAATTAGAAAATGTAATAATAATAATACAATAAATTTAGTTAGATATAATATTAGAAATAAAAAACATTTAAAAGAAATTATTATACCTATTCTAGATAAATATCCTATGTTAACTAATAAACAATATGATTTTTTAAGATTTAGAGAAGCATTATTAAATAATATAATATTTTTTAATGATTTACCTATATATTCTCGTCCTAAAGAACCTATTAATTCAGTAGTAAATATTTTAAAAACAACTTATTTTTCTTCTTGATTAATAGGATTTATAGAAGCTGAAGCTTGTTTTAGTATATACAAATCTAAAATAAAATATAAAAATTCATATGTAGGTAGTTTTGATATAGCTCAAACTAATTCATTTGAAATTATTCAAGCTATAAAAAATTATTTAAGTATTTCTGGTAATATCTATCAAGATAACACTAATTGTTTTAAATTAAAAACAACTAGTGTTAGAAATATTGAAAATATAATAAAATTTCTTAAAAATAACCCTATTAAATTATTAGGCTATAAAAAATTACAATATGTTATATTTCTTAAAAATTTACGTAAAATATCTAGATATTCTAATTCTATTAATATACCTAATAAATACTAATAAATTAATTATATTTTTATTAATTAGTGCTACGTAACATGCGCAATATTAAAAATACCAAATCATATAATATGATAGATCAAGATATAGTCCGAACTAATATATAATACTTAATATTATATATTGTGTATAATAAGAATTTTTACTTTTTTATATAATTTTTTTTTATATAAAAATATTTAAATGTAATTATCAACATATAGCTCCGTATCAAATGCAACATTAAATAGATTCTTTTCTTTACATTTTTTATTACCTTTTGTATTAGCAGCATTAGTAGTAGCTCATTTAATAGCTTTACATATGAATGGAAGTAATAATCCTAATGGAACAGGAGGAAATTCTGATAGATATCCAATGCATCCATATTTTGTATTCAAAGATTTAGTAACAATATTTTTTTTCTTACTTGCTTTATCTATAATCGTATTTTATTATCCAAATACATTAGGTCTGATTGGCCTCTTCTGATGTTATATTTAATATATAATAAAAATAGTAGAAAATAACGTTATATGCTAAAAATATTTCTATTTTTAAGTGCTTTTTTATAGCAACAATCTTAAAATTAACAGTTATTATTAACTTATTTTTAATTAATTAGCAGATTATATTATTATCTTAGAGACTGTTTACGTTTATTTATTAATTTATATTATTAATTTTAAAATAAAAAAAAAAATTTTTTTTTTTAGGCGAGCGCCGAAGGCGAGGAAATTAATAAAATAAGATACAGTCCAGAATTAAATTTGTGTTTAATTTCTTATTTACATATAGTTACAACTATAAAAAAAAATAATAATATATATAAATTAATCATAAAAAAGATAAAAATTTAATTTATCTTATCATAACTTTTTAATTTTATATTCTGCGCAAGCGACGCAAGCGACTAAATTTTAAATACAAAATCATTTAGGCAATTTAATTTTACTATTGATGACTTTGTTAATTTATTTTTGATTAAGAAGGTATTATTTTATATATACAATATATTTTTTATAGTAATATTATTAACTTATATTTATAATGATACATTATTTTATAGTCTTATCCATAAAAAAAACAAAAAAAAAATTCTTTTAATATAAATAAAAAAAAAATTTTAAATAATTTAACTAAATCAAATATAAATAGATTTAAAACTTCTTTTTCATCATTAATATCTTATAGAAATATGTCTAATTTTATAAATAATTCTAAAAATAATATAAAAAAAGAAGAATTTTATAATTGATTTATTGGATTTGTAGAAGGAGAAGGTTCTTTTAATGTAAGTCTTTCTATGAAAAATAATAAATTAACTATGACTTTTACATTTGCTATAGAACTTCATATAGATGATGCCAACATTCTTTATAAAATAAAATCTTTCCTCCCTAAAGGAAGGAGTTGGGAATATATTTATATCTAAAACTAGAAATAGTGTAAAATATTCTGTAAATTCTATGTTTGTATTAATTAAAAAAATTTTTCCTATTTTTGATAAATATCCTCTTAAAGGTATTAAGCTTCTTGATTATTTAATTTTTAAAAAAATTATTAATTTATATGTTAATAATTCAGTGCGGAGCAGAAAAAGACATAATATTAAATTATATAATCAAATTAATTGTCTTAAAAATTCTATGAATATGAAACGAACTAATTTTATAATGCCAGTTAAAACATTTATAACAATAAATGCTCATTATTTATTAGGTTTACTTGAAGGCGAAGGAAATTTTAAAATTAATTTAGTTGAAGGTAAAAATAAAGTTGCTTTACATTTTACTATTTCTTTAACAGAAAAACAATTACCTTTATTAATTTAAATTAAAAAATTCATAGATAATTTAGGAATATATCCTTTTATTTCTTGTCCATTAATTAATAGAGCTAATATAACTTACAGAAAATCACAAACAACAAATTCTAAAGCACAATATGCATTAGTAATTTAAGATTTTTATTTTATTTATACATATTTTATTCCTTTGTTAGATAACTTACAATTTTTAACTAAAAAGGGATTAGATTATAAAGATTGAAAATTAGATTCAGAAGTTATGATAAAAGGACTTCATTTTACTCCTTTAGGTTATAAATTTTTAGTAGATTTAGCTTCATCAATGAATTTTGGTAGATTAAGTAATCAAACTAAAAAAAAATCTCTTATTACTATAGAACGTATCAACAATATATTGAATATGAGTCCTTTATATCATTATGAAAAAATAAATGGTATTAAATTAATTTCTACAGGTAAATTAATTACTAAAGCTAAATTATATAAACTTACACCTGATTCTAAAAATATAAAAGATAAAAAAATTTCATCTATATATTTAGAAGAAAAATCTAATTTAGTTAATTTCTTTAACAAATCTGATGTTACTATTTATAAATCTATAAATAATGTAAAACCAATTATTAAAGATGGAATTAGTTATAATATAACTAAATTATTTTAATAATGTAATTATTTATAGTTATTTTTTAATAATGCTTATATAATAATTATAGAAATATATTTATATATATAATTTTAAAAATTGTATATCTAATAGTAAATAAAAAAAATACCATAATTTTATTCAGCATTCAGATAACTCATTTAGGGTGGAGTAATATAATTTACTTCGAAGTGAATTTTATGCTGAAATAAACTTAAATTGATTTAAATTTAATTAAATAAAAACTAATTTCAATATATTATTAAGTTAAATCAGCAGGAAATATTTTCCTTAACGACTATACATTCACATTAAAAAAAAAAAATAAAGATATAGTCTTTTCTCGCCTTCGGCGTAACTAATAAATTTAAAATTTGAAATAAATATTTAAAATATATTTATATTCATTAAATTAGTCCTTTAGGGAGAAAGATATACCAGCAAATCCTATGAGTACTCCAGCATCAATTGTTCCTGAATGATATTTTTAATAGTGTTATTCTTAAACTGTATTATATGCTGAAAATTTAAAGATTGTAATCTACTTATTTATAATAGTCATAATGATACAATATTAATAATCAGCTACATTATTTATCTTGTTCAGAGACTACAATACATTACGTAAAAAAAAAACGAAATATATAGTCCAAAAGATATGTTATCTTTTTTCTTAATTATAATTTTATTTTTATTATTATTTTAAAAACGATCTACACGATCTATTAAGGGAATTAAAAGACTTTCTAAATTTAAAAGAAAATCTATAAAAATTAATATAGGGAATATGAGTGCTATAAAAGGAATGATGCTTAGTGTTGGTCATATATCATTAATATCAATTACAGGTAATGCTAGATTTATTTTTGTACAATCAGGTAAAAAAACAAAACGAGAATATTTTGATTTAATATTAACAATAATGAAACCTTTTTTAACTGTTGGATATATTCCTTATATTAAAGAATGATATGATATTAAACAAGATACAGTGTATAGTAGCATATCATTAACTACAATGCAACTTCCTTGTTTTACACAATTAAGAATTTTATGATATGTAAATGGAATTAAAATAATACCAAAAAATATACAAGAATTACTTACTCCGATAGCTGATAGCTTTTGCACTTCCTAAAGTAGAATTAAGGGTGATGGTAGTAAACAAAATGAAGGTTTACATTTAAGTATTTATGCTTTTTCAGATTCGGATGTAAATTTATTAAAAAATGCTTTAATTAATCGATATTATTTACATTGTACAATACATAAAACAGATAGAGGTCCTAGAATATATTTAAATAAAACTTCAATGATTAATTTAAAACATATTGTATTACCTTATATAGTGCCTTCAATGAGATATAAATTAGGAATTATATAACTATTTTTAAGACTTATTACCATTTTATGCTATACTAAGATCTATACCTAACAAACTAATAGGTGTAATTGCAATGTTTGGAAGTTTACTTATTCTATTAATTTTACCTTTAGTTGATTTATCTAGAGTAAGAGGAAATCAATTTAGACCTATTATGAAAATTGCTTTTTGATTTTTTATAGTAGATTTTTTTATATTAATGTGAATAGGACAAGAACATCCTAATGCTCCATATCTTGAAATAGGTCAATTTGCAACATCATTTTATTTTATATGATTTTTAGTATTAGTTCCTTTTATTGGATTATCAGAAAACTCATTAATTGATACTTCTACAAAATAATATAATTTCCTCGCCTTCGGCGCTCGCCTAAAAAAAAATTTTTTTTTTGGTAATATTTTAAATATTATTTTTTTTTGTTTATTACTTATTAAATTCTCTTATTTAAATTAAAGGTTTATTACAATCCTTTAGGCCTTTTTTTAGGTAGGGAGGCGAAATAATAATTTATTTACATATTATTAAATATATATTTTTATTTTAAATAAAATAAACACTAGAATTTTTTACGTTTAATAAATTTAATAAATCACTAATCACGAAGAAAAAGTTATTTTGTTGTATTATTATTATATTTATAAATAATAGTCGCTATGCAATGTTACGTAATGGTGCGATATTTGTTACATTACTTTTTTTCATGATGCACCTTTATATAGCGAGCAGGAAAAAAGAAAAAAAAAGATAACTATAAAATATTAAAAATAGAATAAAATAAATAAGTTTAAATACTAATATTGTTTTTTTATAAAGGCAATTAAAAAATAAAGGAAAATTACAAAAAATTTACAAAATCTAAAGTCGCATTGTACATGCAGTACGGCAAAAAAATTCTTTTTAACACTAACAAAATACTTAAATGATTAAATCCTTATGAATAAATTTAAAGCAATGATTTATTAAAAAATATTCTTTATTCCAAATTAAATATGAATATCAATTAATATGATTATTATCAGAATTCAGTAAAATTTTGTCTATTCTTATATTACTATGAACAAATGGAAAAATAATTATTTTAAATTTAAGTTTTCTAACTTTATTTAAAATTATAATATTTTTAATTTTAGGGTTTTTTATAATTAAGTATTTTTTTGGTATTAAAAATTTAACATTAAACTTCTATTTTAGCTTATTATGATTTGTTATTAAAACTTTATATCACAATAAACAATTTAATGTTTTATTATATGCTGTATTACCTATTTCATATAATAATAATGATGATTCTGATAATTCACATCTTCCTTCATTTTTACATTTATCTGATTCTTCTTCTGAATGTTCTTCTCAATCTTCTCATCCTATTTTACCAGGTACAGGTTCAGATTTGTCACCAACTTCTCCTAATTCATTTATTATTCCTAGTCATTATTTTGAAAATTGTGAGATAATTAATGATAATCGTTATATTAATAGAAACAATTATCATCATTCACCTTCTCCTTCTCCCGAAATTCCTTCTCATAATTCTTCTCAATCTCTTCCTAATTCTCCTTTAATTTCTCCTTCTCAACTACCTGAAAACGCAGAACAATCATTAATCGAATATAACCCATCTTTAAATGTAATTAAACATTTACTTAATAAGTTTGAAAATTCAGATTTAAGTAAAGTAAATAAAACTGAATTATATGTTTATAATAGAAATATGAATAAACTAATGGATAATTTAGAACATTCAGAATTAACTACATTATTTAAGGGTGAAGATAAATTATTTAATGCTATGGTATTCCATGATAAGGTTAAAAATCTGAATATAACTGTTTCAGATTTATTTAAAAAAAAATAATTTTATTATTTAATTAAAATTATTAAATCGCCTTATTTTTTTGGGTTTTTATACTTTTTCCCCAAAGTCGATAAAAAGTGTTTTGTTTTTATGCGCAAGCGACAAATTTGATTATAGTTAAATTAAAATTTAACAAATTAAAAAAAAAATCAATTATTAACCCCTTTATTATTTGTTATTCTTATTATATAATTTATATAAATTAAAAGAGTAGTTAATTTAAATTATTAACTATGTTAGACACTATTAAATTAAAATTTTAAATAATTTTAAAATGATTGTAGCAGCTAAATATATAGGAGCTGGAATCGCTTGTTCAGGTTTAATCGGAGCTGGAATGGGAATAGGTCAAATATTTGGATCTTTAATTTCTTCAACAGCCAGAAACCCTCAGTTAAGAGGTCAATTATTTTCATATGCTATATTAGGTTTTGCTTTAGCTGAAGCAACTGGATTATTTGCTTTGATGATTGCATTCTTAGTTTTATATTCATAATTATATAGTTTGTATATATATATTAAATATAAAATAAAAATACAGATAAAAAATTAAAATATTTTTTTTTTAGTATATTTTAACATAAAATAAAATAAAAATTTTACATAAAATATTAACCCTCTAAATCATATATATATTATATAATATATTATATATTATATAAAAAAAATAAAACATAACATATAAAATAAAACAAATATAATAAAACAAATATAATAAATAGGTTAATTATATATAAATAAAATTAATAGTTAATATAATTAATTTACTATTTTAAATTACAGAGACATACGATTTTTTTTGAATATTTATCTGTATTTATAATGATAATTATAATGTTATATAGTAAATTATAATATAATATAATATAATATATTTAACCCCTTTTTTGTTTTAATATTTTTTATTTTGTATCTCTTTTTTTTTTTATTTATGTTATAATTAAAATAAAATATAATTAACACGTTTTTTTTATCTAATTTTTTTTTAATCTTTTTAATTTATTGCCTTCTGACTGTTTGTAATAATTTAAATACCTTTTATATCTCATTATAAATATTAGTTTATAATCATTAAATATTTATTTTTTTTTTTAGATTATATTTTAAATAACAATAAATTTATAAATATAATTATTTTTTAAAAATTTTTTTATAAGTAAAATTAAAAAATTAAAACATTTTAATATGATTTTAACAGTTTATTGCTTAAGTTATTCAAGTAGAGATATCTCTTTAATAATATTTTAATTAAAATTTTTTTTAGCTATTAAATCAATACGCTTATAAATTATAAATATTTATAAAATTTAAATAATTTAATTAAAGAAGAGATTTATACTATTAATTGTTTAATAATCAATAATGCCTCAACTAATACCTTTTTATTTTTTAAATCAATTATCATTTTCATTCTTAACATTAATGGCTTTAATTTTTATTTTTTCTAAATATATTTTACCATTATTTACATTTCAACAAGTAATAAGAATGTATATCACTAAATTAACTATTAAATAATCAATCTTTTTAACCCCTGTATGTTATCTATTATAGTATCCCTTTCTTTAATTTAAGTTTTAAAAATGAAATATAAGAAAAACAATTTTTTTTATTTGAAAAAATGCATTTAATTATTTTAGTCTACATCAATATATGGCTTTATATTAAAATGAGGGAATAATAAAATTTAAAAGAGTATCAAATTTTAATTAAAAATAAAAATAAAAATATAATAAAACAAAAAATAAAAAAGTTAAAATAATAAATATTAAAATAATTAAACAAAAGTAAATTAATATTTAATATTAAACTCATTTAAAAGAGTGTAGTATAATTGGTTAGTATAAGGATCTCCAAAATCTTCAGTAGGTGTTCGAATCACCTCATTCTTGCTATGTTATAAATTAATTTATAATTATTTAATTACGTTTATTTATTAGATTTTTAATACTAATATTTTAAAAAATATTTTTTTATATTAAACTATTAAACATAATATTTATAGGGCCCTTAGCTTAATTGGTAGAGTACCTAATTGTCAATTAGGGTGGTCCCAGTTCGAATCTGGCAGGGCTCGTTAAATTATTAATTTTTAAATATTTTTATTAATATTAAATTTTAATAATTATTATAAGTGGTGTAGTGTAAAGGGAGCACAATAGTCTCATGTCCTGTTAGTTGGGGTTCAATTCCTCATGCCGCTTTAAAACAAAAACAAATATCATTAACAAAATAACAAAATAACAAAATAACAAAATAACAAAATAACAAAATAACAAAATAACAAAATAACAAAATAACAAAATAACAAAATAACAAAATAACAAAATAAAAAAATAACAAAATAACAAAATAACAA
>Ga0137398_10000974_pt1 | contig 11111 bp, 21 predicted proteins | sample czorhiz216metaG_FD_106659 | JGI IMG/M metagenome (GOLD analysis project Ga0137398, IMG submission 106659) | Vadose zone soil microbial communities from Angelo Coast Range Reserve, California, USA - czorhiz2.16 metaG | ecosystem: Environmental > Terrestrial > Soil > Vadose zone | place: USA...
ATCACCATGAACGCCAGTGTGGCCACCTACCGCGTTATGCGCCATGCATGGAGAGAATTGGGGGTGCAATCGTGAAACGCCAGCAAAACATTGGTTCGGTCTCTTCTGGCACCATGAGACCGGAAGACTTGATTCCCTCATTCCTCTGGGAATTGAAACATCAAAAACCTTGCCACCGCGCACACCTTGCCTTGATTCGCGGTATCGAAGCATCCATCGAAAAGGGTATCGGGACGGACGAAGAGTACTTCAGTTCCGAACAGGCAGATGAGGATTTGTCTTCCCTCTTCGATGCTCTCCAGGACTATGCGCCATCCTATTTTACCTTTGGCGCACATCCTAGTGATGGCGCAGACTACGGTTACTGGCTGTCGGAATCCTTCGAGGAAGACTTTGACGGTCTCAAGGTCTCGGACACTTCAGAAGTCCCCAAGGGTTACACAGGGGAAGTCCTACACGTTAATGACCATGGCAATATAACACTTTATGCATACTCTCGTGGCCGTGGTCGCGAAGTGTGGGGAATCGTATGAAATTCCGCCACCTCTTGGTTGGCGACTCCTTCGATTGGCTGAACGACAAAAACCCTATGCTCAATTCGTTCTACTTACGCTGTGTCAAGATTAGCGAACGCAAGTACAAAGACGAAAAGGGGCTCGTCCATAACGTTGGTTCCATCAATGCCAACGTGTACCACGTGAAAATGGTTCTACCACGTCCAGACTAGCTCGAAACCGGGAAAGTCCTTCCCGGTCACCACGTCAATGCGTGGTCTGATGAGAGCAACAAAAAGTCAATCTGACTAATTGATAGGAGAATAATATGAGTATGAGCAAGAAAGACTTCATTGCGCTGGCGGATTACATCCGAGAGCACAACGAAATAGAAGTTAAGGCCATGGGAGTTGACGCCAAACTGTTCACCAAAGACCACCTTGAGACACTTGGCAATTTCTGCCAGTCGAGAAACAGCGCTTTCCTCCGTTCGCGTTGGGCCGAGTATATTGCAGGCAAGTGCGGACCGAATGGGGGTGTAAGGTGAGGGAACAGATTCGCGACGTTCGCCTGTCCCCTTATCGTAAGGGAATGGGCCCACGTTTCCGCTTGCAGTTATTCGACACTGGCAAAACTGGCCATGATGGCAAGTATGTGCTGGCCTACAAACTGACGCAGATTAGCCTTCCCTCATTTGACATCCTAGGAAACTATGGCCATGGTTGGGAAACCGTAACAGCCGAAGAGACGCGCGAATTGGCACGTACCCAGCTCAAATGCTACCGGGAGAATGAACCACAGTACTCCCACAGAATCAGGCAGACTGTCGAGCGCATCGTACTGTTCGAGGGAGAAGACTTTCGCTCCTCGCCACTACATGCGGTAGACTCTGACGAAACTGTCGAAGCAATTCTCGGATTCCTGACGCTTCGACCGGGTGACACTGACAGCGAATACTTCGTAAACTACACGGATGTGCAGCGCGAATTCTGCTCTGCCCATGCTGAATATCTGAACGTCGCATCGTTGGACCGATTCGGCCAACGTTAGAATGCTTCGCTAGTGCCCCCTGATTGCGACCGGGGGCACACTGGGACGCATTCCCACCGGGAGGTGATTCGAGCAATAGAACACAAGGCAAGTTCTCAATCTTCCTAGGGGTGTCAAATAGCGCGTGCGTAGGCATACGGTGATTCCATTCTCACCCGTGCTTACTCCCTTGAAACCTGCGCTATCCTCCCACCTCTAAAAAGCGCTGGTGTCTAGTCAACATCCACGGGCTCGGGGCGACACGCCGGGCCCATTTTTGCATGCGGGAATCTAAAAACCGGCTTCCGAGAGTTCCGCACGGCGCGCTGAGGCACCGTCTACGCCCCGTATACGCCTGTATACGGTGGGTATCGCGTTTTGGACGTGGTGGAAGGCATCCGGCAAAATACAATCGCTCTAATCGCCTCTAAACCGCTAAAAGTCCCGCAGGTGGGTCGGATCACCCGCTTGTACCCGCTTTTTGCGTCTGCGGATCGCGCGGCGCTTCTCGACCAGCAAGGCGTAAAACATGGCCAAGCGTTCTTCCTTCGAGCGTGCCACAGGCTCGCGGCCCTGGGCGCGGTCGATGGCGTCCTCGGCGAGCTGTCTGTTCAGCCAGTCACGATATTCTTCTTCATCGAAAATCAATCGGGATTCCCCAACGCAGGAAAATCAAACTCGCCGGTTTTTATCATCCGCAGCGCTTCGCGTGCACCTTCGCGAGTCGTGATTCCGCGAGACCGCAGGTGTGCGTACATGCGCTCGTAGTTCTCGACAAAATGCTTTCTCGCCCAGTCGCGATCCGTTTCCTTCCCCGCGAGCATGGCGTTCCGGCCACCGGAAAGTTTCACCGCATACTCCGCGACCGGTGGCAATTCTTCTGCGCTCATTTTCTCATTGGAATCCGTCACTCTCAGCCACTTCATGGTTTTTTCATACATCTCGCTGGCCACAATTTTGGCGTGCAACTCGCAGTCGTATTCCCGCGAGAACGCCGCACGTATGCGAATGTCCGCGACCTTGGGAATGAATTCGCAATCTCGCAGCGCCAGCTTGCAAGCAGCATTGAGCACGGTCACACTGAGGTCGTGAAGTCCCATGGCATACGCGGCCACGTTCAGCTCAGTGATGGCCTGCTGGTAGTGCGCGCCGAATATCTCCAGCCACTTTCCCAGCGCTTCCGAAAACTCTGCGGATAGCATCACCTGTTCGCTCGGCACGTTCATCGGCTTTCGTTCTTGCTCCATTTGAATTTCCTTTCTCGATGCGATTGAACCAGTTGTGCAAAAATGGAGAAATTCTTTTTGGCTTGCGAGACGGGTTGGCTTCGAGCCAGGAGTCCGCCTTCAAATATTCCGCTTCGCGATCCACCCAGGGAAACGCTTCCGCTAACAGGTGGTCTTGTTTTTCAGTGACGGAAAAATTTTGGCCAGCAAACGCTGGTGGCCGTGAAGGCGAAGGCGCAGCCAGAGCACCTTCAAATAAGCTAGAAGCCTTTTGATCTTGAGTACTAGTAAGGTTAGGAGGAAGAGGTGTTGTTTGTGGCGTCTGGAGTCTGGAGTCTGGATAGCTTTCCTGTGGGTTATGCTCTGGGTTATGGGCTGGGTTATCTGTGGGTTTTGTTTTGTGCGGCCTGCCGCCCATTGATCCGTTGTTTCTTGCGGCGTTAATTCTTGAGGCCGCTATACTTAGCTCTTTCTCGAAGCGAGCATTGGAAAACCCAGTGGGTTTTTCGTAGAAGAATTCTGACAACACATATTTGATCGCTCTTTTTTCGCGTTTCGTTGACGCAGAGCAGACGCGGAAGAGTAAGGCTTCGTTGTTCGGAAGGGGTTTTTCGGTCGAATACAGCACGTCGAGGAGTAGATTGTAGGCCCCATGTTCCAGCATGGTCAGGTGTTTTGTATCTCTCGCGTAGTCCCCCGGAAATCGGCGGTAGAAGTTCATGGAAGGAGAGGACCAGCATTAAACTCCCGCTAATCTAGGGCCGTCAACGGTGTATACGGGTGTATACAGATGATCGTCTTCTTCTCTTTACCCACTATTTGTTGGGGCGGGGCAAGTTCCAAGCACTTGCTGTCGTCGTTCTTGAGGAAGTGAATATTCTTGAGCGCATCGAGGATGGGTTTGAGCGCACCTACGAGGTTGTCGGCGTCGAATTCCTTGGTGTGGTGCACGGTGATTTCGACGCGCATGGTGCACTTCTCGGCACTAGTTATCAATTCGTTTCTATGGCGGGAACAGCAGGAAGCTCCGTAAAAAATTTCCTCTTCCCAGAGCTTCCTCAATTTTCTGTAGGCATGTGGGCTGCGGTATTTTCTGCGCAGCTCATTCGGCGAAGGGGGCACCAGTGGAACACTGATAATCATTTGTTCATCAGTACTTGGCTTGCAGTATAGCTGGTGGAGGGATTCGCCGTGCTCGTGAAAGTCACCGAGGACGTTCCCAGGTTTCCCAGGTTTCCCAGGTTTCCCAGTCGCACAAAGTTAAATTGCGCAGCAGGATCGGCCGCCGATGGCACGTTGATTAATTCTGCGGTGTTGCTGGTCATGTTGGCCGATGCCCGATAGCCACCACCTGCCCGCTGTTCTTTCTTCTGCCCCAGCGGATGGGCTAGAAAGGGCGGACCACGATCTCCACGTCCTCCAGCTTGTCTTGATACGCTTCAGGAATGGCCCTGGCAGCGATCATGGGCACTTCACCGTCCGTGCCGATGACTACTGTGGGCTCAACCACCAGCGAGGATTTAGGATAGGTCCCCGCTTCCACTTCGTCCTTCTTTCTTTTGGGATGATAGATCACCGCATACTCAAACAACTTTCCTTTGGCCATCGTTTTTCTCCTCGACTGCTCCGCACAAAATTGGTCTGTGACACTTGGCACAACTAATGATAAACACCTGTCCGATCCCGCTCCGGTACGCGGCAATGCTCCTCATGGGTGGATCAACTTCCCGGCAGTGGGGGCACTCGACAATTTTGCCCAGCAACTCATCCAAGCTTTTTGCTTGCTCCATCACGCACCTCGCGGCGCGACAACTCTTCTTTCAATGCGGAATCGAAAAGGGACTTGAGAACTTGATCCGGTTGGTCCGACAACTCGGCTTGAAACTCCTTGTGGCCCACCGACCGCCTGCCATCGCGATGCCGTGGGTAGGCGCGCTTCACGAGGTAGTCGATCCACTCCTGTCTTTGCGGCGTCAGTCTTTGGGCCATATTCCCGCTCGTTCCCCAGTTTTGTTTTTCAGTTGCTCCTTCACCGCTTCGACACCGGACTTCTTTTCCGCTTGCGGAGGCTGTTCCACTTCGACCCACGCGCTGGTATCAATGGCTTCTTCAACCGTCAAGCGCTGCTCTCCCGTCGTGGCTTGCTGGTCGAGGCCCACGGCCATTTGCAGCTCGACGCTCTTGGGCATATACTTCAAGACCTGCAGGAGCGCAACTTTCCGCGCGTACATTTCGAGATTCTCGAAGCTGTAGTGGCCCTTGCCCACTTTGTTGTAGCGGTCCCGATGGACCACCACTTTTGCTAGCGGCCAAACTTCGATCACCGGCCATTCCGAACCGTTCACTCTTCCCACGGCATACACGTGGGTGAGCTTCGATTCCTCTTCATCGCCAATCGGCTTATGGGTGACGAACGGAGAATCCCCCAGCGAGTAATCGAATTCATCGCCAGCATAGACCGCTCCGGTCCACACTGAAGCTCTCCCCGAACGCGAGGCAAGGTCCACCAGGCCCTGCCAGCCAGGAACGAACTGGCATTCGCGCCCGTAGGGGATCAGATAGCTCTGCCCGCCGACGCCGGGCTCTAGCCCGAGCTGCGCGGCCATGATGACAGCAGCAAAGACACTGCGCGGATCGCACACCGCGAGCTTAGGGTTTTTGCGGAAACAGGTAAGGGCGATCCGGGCCATCCGGTCGGCACTCAGATGCTTCGGCAAGGCTCGGGCGATCTCCCGCTTGAATTTCTCTAACATTTGCGGGAAGGTTTCCTGCTTCGCGACTTGTGTTCCGGTTTCGGTCATGTTTTGGCTCCGTTAAAAGAAATCTCCTCACGCCCTGCCGTGGCATGGTGTGGATGGATTGAATGGTGGCGGCCAGGCGCTGAAACTCCGGGTCGGCGACCGACTTCAAGAAATCCTTGAAGGTCAGCTCCCAGTCCACCTTCTCGGTGTCTTTGGTCTTTTTCCAGGTGATCTTTCCGAAGTCTCCCGTGATCCCTTCATGCTCACCGATGAACATCTTGATTTGATTTTCGAGTTCATCGTTGGCAGTCTGGTAGAAGTCAAGTCCCAACCGCGCGACCTTCAAGCGGTTCACGAGGTTCGTAGTGGGTTCATCGGCCAGGATCATCTCTCCCGTATTCACGGGGAACTTTTTCTTCAGATACCTGCTCCAGCCTTCGGTGCCGTCAACCTCGGGTGGAATATCTCCAACGATGTGCTTTTCCCACCAAGCGAGAATCTGCTCCTGCACCGAGTCTTCCAGTTCCTTGTCGCGCTTGACGGTGTAGACCGCGAAGGTGAAGCCCGCATGCAGGAGCGCCACGTCCCAGGATTCGTAGTCCATCACCGACATGTAATGTGCCACCTGCAGCAGATAATGCGCGGGGACTTCGTCCGTCCCCGGATCGCCAAATTTGTGGGAGAACTGCGATTCGGATTTCAGCTCCACTCCGAGGTTCTCTCCTTCGACAAAACGATCCGGGCTGGCCAAGAGCAAGGGAAGTTTTTTGTGCGCCCAACGGACAGGAAAGGGCAGCGTGAGCTTCTTGCCCATCTGCCGCTCGTACAGTCGGGCGATCACCGGCTCCAGGTCCTGGCCGAGCTGCAACATGAATTCGCGGTTGGGAGTGGTCAGGTCATCGAGCAGGCCCTTCTTTTCAAGCCATACGTCAATGGGCTTTTTCCAGGGAGAGAGTCCTAGGATGGCAGCGACATCGCTGCCACCGATCCCAGCCCTGCGCGCGAGTTTTGATTCTTCATCCATCAGAAAGCCTGGCAAAGGAAATACAAGCCCAAGGCTGCGGCCAAGAGAAACCGAACCGACCAACGCAAGAGATTAAGTCGTGGAATCATGCCGCGCTCCCTACCGCCGTTCTGCGGCGCTCGATAATGCGTTCGATGTCGCTAGCACGAATCAGCACCTTGCTGCCACGGCGGACTCTGGGAATCAGAATTCCTAAATCTTGCACAAGCCACCTCTTGAGCGCGTGGCGTTCGATGCCCAGTTCTTTGGCCGCCGCCGAAAGCGAATACAGCTTTTCCCTCACGTGGCCTCGGCGTTGCGTTCGATGTAGTCGCGAATACTAGCCCTGACGATCTGGGTTATGGTCAGGTCCTTCTTGCGCGACAGGACTTGAATTTGCTTGTAGATGCTAGAATTCACGCGAGCGGAAAGGACTTCAATGCCCCGCTGCGTGGCCGATCTTTTTGCTCTGCCCATGAGGAATCCTCTCCAGGCGAACCACCATAGAATTAAGGAAAATCATACGCAAGCGTGTTTACAAAAAAAGTATTTACATGCGCAAAATAGCTGTGGTATAACTCGCGCCCGCCCGGTTTTGTTCAGTATGAGGAGAGAGGAGCAACGCTAGATGGCGAGACCCCGATTGCCCATCCCCAAGTATGAACAGGTCAACGTGCGCTTCACCAACGGAGAGAATCGCGAGCTTGACGAATGCGCGGATAAGGAAGATCGTAGCCGCCCGTACCTAGTGGGTCTGTTCACCCGCCTAGGGCTCGCGCAGTACAAGAAATTCGGGTCACTGAAGAAATTAAGAGAAGAGATCGAAGGAGGCAAATAAAATGCCGGAAGCACACAAGCTATCGGATAGACAAAGAACCAAGATTCACGAGTTGAAGGCGGGCGGTGCAACCATAGACGAGATTGCCAAGAAATTCGATGTCAGTCATAGCACGATCACCTACCACCTGTACAAAAAAGACGCTCCCTCGACCAATGGCACAAGCCACAAGGGCATCAAGCATACTTCCGCTAAGGCCATTGAAACCATGAGGCACCTCCGCTCTACCGGAATGACCGTCGGGGCCATCGGCAAGCGCCTGGGGTATTCGATGTCCAGGGTGCACTACTGGCTGAAGAAAAAGCCTGCGCCTCCACACATGGTGCGCAAGATTCAACCCATCGTGCTTGGCGCGGAAACGGTTGCGGACGTGGACAATAATCGCTACGGTGGCGTCCTTGATATTTTGTGGTCACACCTTTCCGTCGAAGACAAACTGCGCGCCATCGAAGCGCTGAAGGAGTAAACGGGATGCGCAAAGGCACGGGAAATTTCAGCTTGACTATGGTGCAGAAATTCTTCCCTCACGTGACCGAGGTTACGGATGCCGATGACGACATCGAGCTGGAGGTCGAGGAGGGCGACAGTAAGTCAGGTTCGCTCAAGGATCACAACCACTGCGCCTTCGCACGGGCTTGCCAGCGGAAGTTCAAGGCGCGCGGAGTCATCGTCTCCATCTCGACCGCCTACGTCATTCTGAAAGAAGGAGCTATTCGGTATCAGTTACCGGAAAGTGTCAGTCGCGAAATTGTAAGCTTCGACAGGAAAGGCGGATTCGCCGAAGGAACGTATGTGCTCAAGGCCCCGGAGAAACATCACCGTCTCGGGGCGCGGCAAGAACGGTCGGGTGGCGGAACGCATGAACACAAAGGCGGAAAGAAAAGACTCTTCCGGCATGTGACCGCAAACGTCCGCGCCATGCTGCGGAGCGGAGAAAAGGCAAAAGTAAAACATTGATCTTTCGGGTGCGGTAAGGCCCGAACGCAAGGAGAAAAAGAAATGGAACAGGTAAAGGTGTTTAGCTCGAACGGCCACGATGTACTCCTAGAGTACGATCCGGCCACGGCGGACATGACTGAAGTGAATGCTGCCATCGATCAGCTCGAAAAGCAGTATGGCGGGAAGGCGTTCAGTCTCACTACCGGCGAGAGGGTCGAGACGGTAACGCCCGAGACCAGGGAAGTCACCATCATCCGTCCGATTGCCGGGGGGTGAGGTTTCTCAATACTGCCAACATGGCCTTGCAGGTATTGATGACCAGCGCCAATCTCCTGGCGGCCATGTTGGCTTTCCATCAGCATCGCTACGCTCCCGGTTGCGTGAATCTCGCTTGCGCCCTGTTCCTGATTGGACTCAACGTCCGCATCGCTTGGTCGAGGAAGAAAGAAAGAGCTGCTGTCCTGGCCGCTCAACAACGCGAAATGGAAGTGTTTCTTAAGTATATGGAGCGTGCCATGGGAGCAAGAGCAGCCGAGTTGTCGCGAGCCAATCTTGAGCTGGTGGTCAAAGCCCTGGGCGCGAAGCTGCACCGGGACATCGATGAGCATTACATCCTAACCTGCGGCAAGGTCACCTTCATCGTCCGTTATGGCGCGGTCTACCGTGGGAACTTCAACTCAGCCGATTCCACCTGCACGACCGGCGCAGGACTTCCGCCACTCGAACAAATCGCTACTGTCTTACTGCTGCTGAAGAACAACCCCAAAGTGTTCGAGAAGTGGCGGGACAATCCCGGCACACCGCATTTCTGAACAAGGAGACCACCATGTCCTACCAGCCGTGTGATGCATTGTCCCCATTGATCGGAATGTCGCCTGCAGAATTGGCTCAAAGAAATCTTGATTTGGTGGTTGCCGCCGTGGGCGCGGTCAGGAAAGACGGCTACTACGAGCTTTACTTGGATGGCGGGAAGCGGAAGTTTCTAGTCCAGCCGGAACAGGTTTTTATCCAGGACCACACGCAGCGGGGAACCTGTTTGCAGTTGACTCACCTTCCCGAAGAGCAGATCGCCACCGTTCTGCTACTGCTTAAGAATGACCCCGACATTTTCAACCGGTGGAGAAACCAACCGTTCGCACCGTGGGGTGCCTGAATTGTTGCCCATCTGTATCCCGTGTTGCCCAAAATGACATTCTCTCGCACCCACAACACCCCACTCGTACCAAGAGTGATTCGACAAAAAGCCAGTAAAACTGCATATTTCTCTGTTTTGGCCGGTATTTGACTGTTGCCCATATCGAACCCACCATACTAACTTAGCGTTGACAAACAAACGCTTTACCTGTATTGTTGCCCATAGTGTGTCCCGTGACCGGGAAACACCTGGAGGATTCAAAATGAAAGCTCAAGCAACATTTCTAGCCCGCGTCCCGGACGGCAAGGGGCATTTCCCTTTTGTGAAGGTGGAGACCAGGAAGGGCCAGCCCATTCCCGTTCCCGGCGCGACCAGCTACTACCTGCGTTACCGCGAGAATGGAACACGCAAAATGGTGGCGCTCGGGAGCGACCTGCAGACCGCCTTCCTTGGCTATGCCAACCGCCAGCTTGTCGTCCAACAAAAAGAACTGGGCATCCCGGTGACCGTGCCCGCCAGCATGATTCCCCGCTCGACCATCACCGTCCGCCAGGCGCAATTCATCGAGGAGATCGACAAGCTCGGCAAGGCATGGAAAACGGTGAAGAGTTACGGGAAAGCCATCGACTCCTTCCGTCTTTCTTGCACGAAGGACTACCTCGAAGAGATCGACCGCGCGGACATCATCGGCTTTGTCGGCTGGCTCAGGAAGAACCTCGGGAAGCATAAGATCAACGGATCGATGGACGGCGAAAGGAACACCACCATCGCCAACCAGCTCCGCTACCTGCGGGCGTTTCTTTCCCGCTTTGAGGTGAAGTTCCCGTTACCCGAGCGCGACTGGCCGAAAGCCACCAGGAAGAATCCCGACCGGTATTCCGAAGAAGACATCAACCAGCTCCTCGCCGCCACGAACGAAGACGGCAAGGACCTGATTACCTTTTTCTTTTACACCGGCTTTCGCGACGAAGAAGCGGTGCATGCCTACTACCGGGACATCAACTGGAAGCGCGGCACCATCAACGTGCACGACAAGCCGGAATTCGGTTTCAAGGTTAAGGATCACGAGCAGCGGCCCATCGACATCCCTCTGCCCGACAAATTCCTCGTGCGCATGAAAGCACGCCGCGAACGTTACCCCAAGAATGAGTTGATCTTTCCGAGCCAAGAAGGACTGCCCGACAAGCATCTGCTCGACCGCATTAAGGAGATCGCCGAGACGGCCAAGCTCGAAACCAACGCCACGCTCCACAAGTTCCGCCGCACCTTTGGGACTCTCTACGCCCAGCGCTTCGGCTTGCGGCAAGCACAGGCCGTTCTCGGTCACAGTAAGCTAGAAACCACCGCCAGGTATCTGGCCGCCGATGAGATGAGCGATGCGGGAACGCGCGGGAGCGTCAATCAGCTCTTTGCCGGGGTGGGAGACTAGAGCTTTTTGATGGTGTCCGTTACGTCTTTACCGAGGGCGTCTTTTTCCTTGGAGATGACCCCTCGGTAGCCGTAACCGAGTCCTACGCCAACCACCAGCGCCACGATAGCCACGAGTACGTCGTGCATGTTGTTCTCCTTTAGTGCAGCTTGTCTGCCCCGACCGCACCAGCCACTTTTTCGTAAGTCCTCATGCCGCCGAGTCCCAGCATGCCAAGCAATAGCGTCATCAGCGTACCGGAATCGAATGTCGGGAAGGGCGTCGGATGCTTCAGCAA
>Ga0137398_10000976_pt1 | contig 11105 bp, 10 predicted proteins | sample czorhiz216metaG_FD_106659 | JGI IMG/M metagenome (GOLD analysis project Ga0137398, IMG submission 106659) | Vadose zone soil microbial communities from Angelo Coast Range Reserve, California, USA - czorhiz2.16 metaG | ecosystem: Environmental > Terrestrial > Soil > Vadose zone | place: USA...
GAACATGCTGGAAGACAAAGTATCGAACGCGCTTGATTGGCTGCGCAACGCCAAGGACAAGTTTCGCTCCTTTGCCACCGGAGAGGAGCGCGATCCTTTGCAGCGCCCGCGTGTGGGCCTGGCCTTGGCCGGAGGGTTCGCTCGGGGCATCGCGCATATCGGTGTGCTGCGCGCCCTGACTAAGGCTGGAATTCCCATTGATTGTATCGCGGGGACCAGCGTAGGCGCGCTGATCGGCGCTTGCTATTGCGCTGGCGTGCCGCTTGATTCCATGCAGCAGATTGCCAGCGCGACGACATTTGCGGATTTCGGCCGCTGGACTCCTTCATGGCTCGGCTTGGCCACCAATCAACGCATGGAAACGTACCTGACGCGTTTTACGCGACTAAAAACATTTGAAGAGTTGCAAACGCCGTTGGCCATCGCCGCTACCGACATCAATGCCGGCATCAGCGTCTACTACACGCGCGGCCCGCTCGCGCCTGCGCTGCGCGGTTCCTGCGCCTACCCCGGTCTTTTTGTTCCCATTCAGTTTGAGGGTCGCACGCTGGTCGACGGCTTTCTGACCGCGCCCGTGCCGGTCGAAGGAACTCTGCTGCTCGGCGCGGATATCGTCATCGCCATTTACCTGGAAGCCGGAAACCTCGAAGATCCCCGCACGGTCGCGGATGTCATAAGCCGCTCGTTCAATATCATCCAGCGCCACGGCGATATCGCTTGGCGCCAGCAGGCGGATGTCATCGTCGAGCCTGACGTCAAGCCCTTCGTGTGGGACGATTTCACCCGCACTAAGGATCTCGTGGCGGTAGGCGAAGCGGCCACCGAGGCGGCGCTGCCGGAGATCCGCGCGCTGTTGAGCGGCGAAAAGCGCGATTCCGCCGCGTAAAGGCACTCTGGGGGAAAATATTAGACCGTTCTTTAAGACGCGATAGAGACATCCACGTGAACGTTCTGCCCTTCCCCTTTGCCGCGCTGGGTCAGCCAAGCCCCCAGGCTTTCCGCAAATCGCTCGGGTGTCACGCGAAAACTAGCTTCCACTCGTCCCTCCGCCACCGGCAAGGTGTCATCGAATTCCGCGGCATTGGTGAAGTTGCGCATGCAGAATTGGTCCAGCCATTCCAAAGGACAAGCCTGGCGTGCGCCGCCGATCATCAGCTCTACGTTGAATTTTTGCGCGTACACGAGCTCATCATAACATCGCCGGTTCCAACCGCCGGCCCCCCTCTCTGCCGGACCGATTCGTTCCGGGACGCCGCGCACTGACCGCTAGTTCATGTCCGGCTGCGCTACAGCCATTCCCATGAACGGACAGCCCGGGTATTCCGCAAACGCGCCGATCTGGCATTAAACAATCTGTTTTCAAGGACTTGCTGCTCGATTCCGCCGAGGTGAACGAATTGCTCCAGCTCGAACGGCTTAGTGTCTACTTCTCCGTCCACAAGCGAGTGGGTTCAGGGAGATTGCCATGAAGAAAATCGAATGGATACGTGAAGCGGTTTCCGCCGCACCCAGCACCGAATACCTAAGACAAAGAGAATCCGCTGGCTGGCATCTGGTGGCCCTGGAGTGGGAGCGCGAAGTTCAAATCGAGCCCGAGACTACCCGTCCGGGAGCCGTCGCTGGCGAGGAAATTCCCTACGGTACCCGTGTCGCCGGCGACTGCGTGCACCTTGAGGAAAATCCAACCGAGATGCGGGTCCTGAATCTCTTGGCGGAAACCATCGTCCAGGATCTTTCCTATAAACAGATGGCTGATCGGTTGAACGACCGCTCCTTCCGCACGCGCGACGGTCAACCCTGGACTGCCCTCGCCGTCTTCAAGCTCACGCCCCGGCTTATCGAAGTCGCCCCCCGCATTCTTTCTGGCGCCGAGTGGGAAAACCGCAAGCGCCAACTCTCGCGGGTCGCCTGGAATTCGTGACCGCCAAAGATCCCTAGCCTGGCCGCCGCCGGGGGGCGCCGCTATTCTTGCAGAATCCGCACCAGCGAATTGTGCACTTTGAGTCCGCCGTTATAGTGAATGAAGCCCAGCTTCCGGAACTTGTTCATGAAGAAATTGATCCGCGACCTGGTCGTCCCCACCATCTCCGCAAGCGTGTCCTGGTTAATCTTCTCGAAAATGGGCGGAAGCTTGCTTCCCGCTCCGGACCTGGCCAGCAGCAGCAGCGTTCGCGCCAGCCGTTTCTCGCTGGAGTTGAAAAGGTGATCGATCAGGTTCTGTTCCATGCGCAGATTCCGTGTCAGCAGGTAATTGATAAAGCGCATGGACGCACCGGGATCCTCTTCCACCAGCCGCAGCATCATCTTGCGCTTGATCTTGCTGACCGAGCTCCGCACCAGCGCTACCGCGGACGTCAAATACACGCTTTGCCCGCTGATGCAGCTCTCCCCGAAAAAATCTCCCGCGCTTAAAATTCCCAGCACCCCTCCGCGTCCTCGATTCGAAACCAAGGTCAGCTTTACCACTCCTTCTTCGATGTGGTGTACGTCACTACACTCATCTCCTTGCGAGATTATCGTTTCTCCCGCTTGGTATTCGACGATCTTCCTTGCCGGCAGCGCAGCTCCAAAAAAACTATCGGCCCCGAAAATGCCACGACCGCGTGGTTTCATTGATCCTCTCGTCTCCTCTTTCGTCGGACACCCAACCGACTGCTCAAGTGCTTCCATGATTGTTTTGGAAAACGTTCCCTTCTACCTGCGCCATCAGGAGTTCGTCTGTTCAAAATTGAACAGATGTTTACGTGCGTCGGCGCAATCTCGACCGCTAACCCTGGCTCGGATTGCACCGCTTAGGTGATCCTGATCGGCAAGAGGGCAGGTGTTTCAACTAGCGCCGGGTGTGGCGCCGGATGAGCGCATCTGGCTGCGGGTCGTCGCGACGCGACCTTGCCGCCGCGCTGCGGCGTTTGTCTCGCGTCCTCTCGTTCTCTTCTCGTGACCCGGCTAGGTATTCGCTGGCTTCAACCGTTTCGATCTGCGCATCCGCAGTCTTAACAGGGGCGGGGCTAAGACCACGATACGACCCGCTTGCGCGCTGCGCCATTCGCTAACTACCCCAGAAATCTCGCTCAGACTCTGTAAGTAAAATACCCGATGGTTATGGCTCTGCCAGCCACGGCAAAGCGCTAAACTCATCAAAAAATGGCCCGTTATCCGTACCAGCCTTGCAGGGCTCAGGCACACCCGTAGGAACGAACCGTTAGCGCGTGCTCTTTTTGATCTTTCCGGGGTCTGCGCTCGGGCTACGGTGCCCGCTCTAGCGCACCAAACTCCATGGATACAAGCCCACATTGATCTTCATAATCATGTAGCTGAATCCGCCGGCATCGGGCTTCGGCTGGTGCGGTGTGTCCGGAGGAATCAGCAGCCAGTCCCCCGGTTTCACCTTGTAGGTTTCCCCGCCCTCGATCGGCTGCCCGCGATATTCCCCGGGAATGACTCCATCCTTGTCTTTCAGATTTTGCCGGTTAGCGATTTTCCCTCCGACGATCATTTCTCCGGTCCCGCCGGTAATCACGTAAAAGTCATACGCGCCCGCGTGCATCTCCGCGTCGTCCCATACGCTGTTCACTTTCGTCAAACTCATCACCGGCTGCTCGCGGTGCGCGCGATAGAGCATAAAAATGCTGAAGTTCCGCGTCTGCACGTGCACCGGCCCCCCGCCAAACGACTGCGAGCTCCCGCTGCCCGCCTGGGTCAGCGCCTTGGCGGCCTTCTCCGCCAACTCCGTGTGCGCCCGGCGAATGTCGTCGATGTTCCAGTAGGTGGTCGGCGGCGCGTCCGGCGCCAGCGCCGGCTGCCGCGGCGAATTGTAGCCGAACGGCATCACTTCGCCTTTCTCCTGCGCCACCGCGCTAGGAATCATGGACCGTTCATCGAAGTGTCCGCTAAGCACCGCTTCGGGCTTCAGCCGCATCCCCTGTCCCGCCATAAAGCCAATCATCGCCGCGCCGAGCATCATCACCGGAACCATCTTCTTCATCGCGCTCTCCTCGGAAACGAAACTCCGTCCGACTCTCCCGCCGCCCGCAACCTCTCACTTGGTATTCGGCTTGGTCGCCTCAAACCGAATGTCCTTCAAAAATTCCACCTGTTTCTGCAACTCCACTTTGCCCGTTGGAAATTTGTTGAAGCTCAGTAGGTATGCCAGCACGTCGGCGTCCTGCTGCTTGGTCAGCTTGCCCACCGCACCCTGCGGCATGGTCTTGCGAATTCGGTCGAACAAGTCCCCCACCGTGAGGCCATTCCAGTTCGACAAAAACGTTCCCCCGGTCAGCGGCGCCGCACCTCCGCCGCCCACCAGCGTATCCCCATGACAGGAAGCGCATTCCTTCCGGTAAGCTTCCTCCCCGCGCTTGGCCTGCTCCTCGGTGTATACCCCATCCCAAACGGATCGCGAAGTCGACCCCTCTTGCGCCCTTCTGACTCTTCCCCATGCGCGCATTTCAGTGCCAATAGAAAGCAGCCCTAGCACCGCGATACCGATCATCGCCATCCGAGTCATTTTCAAAAACAATCGTCTCCGCTTGCTGACCTCAGCGAACCGGGCGTCTCTGGGTTTCGTTGTCCTGCTCACTCCGCCGCCGGCAAACTAAAGGCAATATATTCCCCGGAGTACGCCCCGCCGCTCACCGCCACCACAATGTACTGCTTCCCGTTGGCCATGTACGTCATCGGCGAACCGCTTTGTGGCGCCGGCATGTACACCGCCCCCACTTCCTTTCCAGTTTTCTTGTCATAAGCGCGCAACATCGCCCCGCGTGGATGATCTGAAGTCGTAGTAATCTGGCCATCGCCCGCAATTACCAAGGACTTTGTCACCAGCGTCCCGATGTTGTAGGTCTCCTGGCCGGTCCGCGGAATATTCATGCCCTTGAGCGCCGCATGATTCCGCACCACGTCCGGAGTTTCCCCGTGCGCGATCTGCCACGCAATCACACCCTTATCCAGATTGATCGCGCTGATGGTCCCATACGGCGGCTTCAGCAGCGGCAACCCGTCTACATTCAGCGCCACGTACCCGCTGCCCACTCTCTTCTTTGGCGGCATGGGCGAATCCGCTCCGGCATTTTCCCCCGGTCCGCGCAGAATCTTCACTTCCTCTCCCGCCGTCCCCGCGATGTAATTCATGTCGGAAACTTCTTTCGGCGCGCGCACCAACCCAATCGGCTCGGCGCACGCGTTGCACGCGAACACATACACCATATGCGTCTCGGGGTCATAGGAACCGCCCGGCCAATTCGTTCCGCCCGACGCCGTGCCCACCGTCAGCGTTCCCAACGTGCCATCCAGTTGGCTTTCCGAAGGCGGGGTGTACACCGGCCCCAGTTTGTACCTCGACGCAATCGCTTTCCCGCGCTCCCGCAGCTCCGGCGTGAAGTCGATCAGATCGCTCTCGAAAACACCGTTGCGGCTATACGCCGGCGGTTTCAGCGGAATCGGCTGCGTGGGCGAATACCATTCGCCCGGCACCGTTCCCACTTCCACTTTCTTTTCTTCAATCGGCCATACCGGTGCTCCAGTCAGCCGATCGAGCACATATAGAAATCCCTGCTTGCTCGGCTGCGCCACCGCCTTCACCGGCTTCCCGTCGACGGTGATGTCCGCCAAAATCGGCGCCGAGGAAATGTCCATGTCCCACAGCGGGTGGTGCACCAGCTGGTAGTGCCACTTCCTCTCGCCGGTCTTCAAATCCACGCACACCAGCGTTTCGCCAAACAGATTGTTTCCGGGCCGGTGCCCTCCGTAAAAGTCATTCGTCGGCGACTCCACTGGCAGGTACACCAGGCCCAGCTCCTCGTCCACGGTGATCTGCGTCCACACCCCGGTGTTACCAGTGTATTCCGCGGAGCCGCTGAGCCACGTGTCGCTTCCAAACTCGCCTCTTTTCGGAATCGTGTGAAAGATCCACAGCCGCTTCCCGCTGCGCACGTCGAATCCCCGCACATAACCCTTGTTGTTGCGCATGCTCTTCGGCGTCATGCCCTCGCGAAAGGCCGCGCCGATAATCACCGTGTTCTTCGCCACTACCGGTGCCGACTGAATCCCAATCTCGCCGGTCGTCAGGTCCGGCAAAATTTCCTGGTCATCGTCCTGCTTCAAATCAATGGCGCCCTTGATTCCGAACCCTGGCTCGCGCATTCCCGTCTTGGCGTCCAGGCATATCAATTGATAGCCCGGCGTCACATACAAGATCCTCTCCTCTTTTCCATCCGACCAATACGCCAAACCGCGCCCGGAGAGTTGCCGTGGCGCCGCCCCGCCGCGCGCGCCCTCATGTTCTCCGTGAATCCACAACAGCTCGCCGGTCACCGCGTCCAAGGCGATCGCTGCGCGCCGCGAACCCGCCGTCGCGTACAACACGCCGTGCACCATCAACGGCGTGCCTTCGAGCTTGTACTCCGGCCGGTTCCCAAAATTGTCGGTCTTAATCCGCCAGGCAACTTCTAATTCATTGAAGTTCGCCGCATTAATCTGCTCGAGCGGCCGGTACCGCGTCCCCGCCAAATCCGCCGCATAACTAGCCCACTCGGTATCCTTAGCCTTCCACTGCGCCCGAGCCACCGCAGGCATGGCCACCAGCACGCCCGCTAGGGCACACCCACAACCAAATTTCTTCATTTTTGGCAGAAACATCCCGGCCCTCCCCCACTGGCACAGCCAATGCTGGTTGTGCGTCAGTCCCCTCTAGCGGCGCAGCATGCTGGGCCGTTTTTGTCCAGGTCACATCAGCAACGGCGAGGCCACCTACCCCATCCGCTTGATCTCCTCCAAAGCCGCCTTAATCTTTTTCTTCTGCTCCTCGGTAACGTCCGAATTCGGCGGCCGCTGATAAAATTCCCGTGTCCCCATCTGCAAACTCAAGGCATACTTCATCGGCCCATACTCATCCACCCCACCCTCGCGCAAAAGCTTCGTCGCCGCGTGCAGTTTCGCAATCGGCTCGTCGATGTCTTTACCCGCGCGTTTCGCTAGAAACACCGCGGCAACCTGCTTGGCGAAATTGTTTCCCTCCGCCAGAATCGCGCCCATCCCGTGCTCCACCGCATACTTCAAGTTCGCGTCCGTTCCCGTCCGCATGTTCAGCTTCGGAAATTCCGCCACAAACTGGTGATACACCTCGGGATCGCTCACGGAGTCCTTGATTCCCGCCAAATTAGGATAGTGCTCCAGGCTGTGCAGCAGCTCATGCGATATCGGCACGCCGCTCGCGAAGGGGATGTGATACAGGTTGATGGGAATTTTCACTTGCTCGAAAATCATCGAATAATATTTCGTCAGCGGCTCCACTTGCACATGCTTGTAGTAAAACGGCGGCACAATCAGCAGCCCGTCCGCGCCGTGTTCTTCCGCATGCTTCGACAGTTCGACGGTTTCGGGAAAATTCGACGTGCCCGGCCCCACGATAATATTCAACCCGTTCCGGTTCTTGAGCGCCGTCTCCGCAATCTTCTTTCGTTCCGCGAAGGAAAACGACGGAAACTCCCCGGTAGTGCCGAGCACTACCACGCCATCCGCGCCCTGGGCCTTCAAATACGCCAGCAAATCCTTGTACAGCTCGGCATCAAAATTCAGATTCTTGTCGCACGGCGTGGAAGCCGCCACCCAGAACAACATCTTCTCTCCTGAAGCCGCAGCCGCCCTACCTTCGGCAGTCGCCATCCTCAGTCCGCCGTCGCTGCGCGCCCTAATCTCTTCCCCCATCGCCCTGCGCCCTACCGCGCTCAAAGCCCCCGCCGCCCCCACCCACCCCAAAAAACTTCTTCGCGTCTGCATGAATCCCCTCCCAATTTCGCCCGAAGTCTATGCCACTAACCCCCAATAAACAATCCTGCCTCGTAGAATGGAATCAGCGACCTGATGTTCTTGCAGTTTCTGGCGGGTCTTCTGGCGAGTCTTGTCACGATCCCAGTGCTAACGCCAACGCGCCGGTCTAAAGACGCGGTACTCCCCTCTGATCGGGTTTTTCACGGGTTGGCACTCGGGCCGTTCAGCTTCTCTAATTTTGTCAATAGTTCGCGCGCCTGCTCCGCGTCTCCCGCATGGGGAGTTAGCGCTAAATACGTTTGTATCTGCGCGATCGCAAGGGCGTAGTTGTTTTTTCGGGCAAAGATTTCCGCCAATAAGAGATGCAGCTGCGGAAAACGAGTGCGCAGGTCCAGGTGTTCGGCCTGGAGACCGCTTTTTTCAGCGTCATCGAGTTTGTTGAGCTGGTAATTTGCCATGGCGTTATAGAAATAGGCGCCGGCGTAGTTCAAGGGATCGAGATCCAGGATGTAACTGTTGACGGCGGCGTGATTCAGGGGATCGAGATCCAGGATGTGACCGGTAAGATTTAGGACCTCGGTCCAATTTCCTGTTTCGCAGGCCATGGATGCGAGCGACAGAAAAGGCGGCAGGAACCTGGCATCGATGGTGGTGGCTTGGCTATACGCTTTGCGAGCCGCGTCTTTCTGGTTTTCTTTCTCTAAAACGGCCCCCAACTGAAACCAGGCAGTCGCGGAACGGGGATAGATCTCCACTGCGGTTTCAAAATATTTGTGCGCGTCGGCAAGTTTGCCGTTCTTCTCGGCCTGGAGGCCTTTCTCGTAAGCCTTCCTGGCACCTTTCGGTGCTTTGTAGGGGATGGCGCTCAGCGTCGTGCCTTCTATCTTTGTCCCTCTCTGCACGACAATAACGCCTACGTCGATGCTGCCGCCGAAGGTATCGAGCTCCACAAGGCTGACGACACGAGGGTGAAAACCCGAGGCCGAGGCCCGCAGTTCACAATTCGTCAACTCGCGTCGTGGAATTCCCGTGACCGAATCCTTGCTAGCGGGGCCATATGGCGAAGTGGGGTCGGCATTTGCTTCAGGAAACGAACCGGCCCTTGATCCCAACTGCATGGTGAAATCGCCTTGAGAAGATGCATACACCTCTTGACGCACTCTGTTGTTGCAAACGCGCTCCACCAACATGTCATTTGGAAGAGGTGCGCCGTCGTGGGTCGCAACGCGTCCCCGGAGAAACAGGACCAGATCCTCTCGCAGTTGAGTTGGATCGGACGTCGGGAGAGAGGAAGTCGCTGGACGGCTTGGGGGTGTGGAAGGCGGAGGCCCTGGAGCTGGGGGCTTCTGCGCCACGGTACCAGGTGCCAGAACGGTCATGGCGATCGCCAGCACGGCGAAAATGTGCAAGAGGCGGCTCATAGATCCATGCCTAGGGTAGTAGCATCAGAGGTCCAAAATCCTAGGGCCCATGTCAGTTCAAGTCAAGGCTCTGTAGCAGCTCTGTAGCATACCTAACGTCGAGCACTAGCCCCGCAAATCATTGTCAACATTCCCGGCCCCCGGCACGACAGATACGCGGGCCACCAGAGCGTAGCGGATTCGGCAACGGTAGGAGACGATGCGCAGTCCCGGCAGCCTATTTGGTGCGAAAATTAGAGAAAGCCAACGGATCGGACCACATCTGAACGTTTTAGGAGGGAATATGTCGGAAACATCTCATGTTTTGGAGGCCATGCACATGACCGAAGGAAAAGGCTTTTTCGAGCGCCTTCTCGATTTTTCCTTTCAGTACGGCATCACCCAGAAGTACGCCAAATTGCTTTACGCCGTCCATCTGCTTTTGGGCTTGATCGGCGGAACCTGGTACGTGTTCACCGGATTCCAGACTTCCACCTCCCAGGGCCTGCTGACCCTGCTGCTGGCCTTGGTCGGCTATTTCCTTTGGATTGTCTATGTCCGCGTAACTCTTGAATTCCTGGTGGCCATATTCCGCACCGCGGACAACATCGCCCGCGCCAGCGGCAGCGGCCACTGATCGAGGCGCGGTGCGGGAAAACCGGATCGGTCCTCCCTGGCTCCGCGGGAGTTCTCGCGACGCGCCTTTCATGGCGCCGATTCCCTGTGTCTTTTTCTCGGCGGGGACCATCCAACCTAAGCCGGCAGGATGTACGTCTTTGCCGAGATTTCACGCGACAGCCAGAAAAACGGAAGTCCTTCTGGTTGAGGGAGACACGCAATGAGTCCCAAAAACCATCGCTCCAGCGCCAGGAGCGAGCCGCTTGAAGCGGGAACGGAACGCGCGCGCCCCATCCTGCACCAGAAGGCCAGGGAAATTCAGCCCTTCGGAAAACTTACGCCCATGTCGATTGCGCTGGACGAAAAAGTCCGCGCGCAAAGCGTGGAAAATCTCAATCAGCTTCTTGCCGACACCATGACCCTGCGCGACATGTACAAAAAGCATCACTGGCAGGTCGCAGGTCACACCTTCTATCAATTGCATCTGCTTTTCGACAAGCACCACGGCGAACAAGATGAACTGGTGGACACCATCGCGGAACGCATTCAGCTGCTCGGCGGCATCAGCTTGGCCATGGCCGCCGATGTCGCGGAGACCACTATGATCCCGCGCCCCCCGCGGGGCCGCGAGGAAGTTCCCGTGCAGATTTCCCGCTTGCTCGAAGCCCACGAGCTCATTCTCAAAGAAGCGCGCACCATGGCGAAACAAGCGGTCGACTCCGGTGACGACGGCACCAACGATTTGCTGGTGAGCGACGTGATTCGCGCCAATGAACTGCAGACCTGGTTTATCGCCGAACACTTGGTGGACGTGCCGCTGGTTCGCGCCGCCGGGGCGGGCGCCCGGGACTAACCGGCGCAAAGCGCGCGCGCTAAAGTTCGATGCGCGTGCCCAGGACGATGAGGAATTTCGCAAGCCACGCGGGGTGCGCGGGCCATGCTGGCGCGGTCACCAGGTTTCCGTCCGCAATGGCCTCCGTCATGGCAATGTCGGCAAACGTTCCCCCGGCGCCGGTGACCTCCGGTGCAACGGCAGGATAGCAACTGCACTTTTTCCCTCTGAGCACGCCGGCCGCGGCCAGGATTTGCGCGCCGTGACAGATCGCGGCGATGGGCTTTTTCGCATCGGAGAAGTGCCGGACGATTTCAAGGACGCGCGGATTCAGACGAATGTATTCCGGCGCGCGGCCGCCAGGCAACACCAGCGCGTCGTACGTTTCCGGCTTGATTTGTTCGAAGTTGGCGTTCAGCGAAAAATTGTGCCCGCGCTTCTCCGAATAGGTTTGGTCGCCCTCAAAATCGTGAATGGCCGTGCGC
>Ga0137398_10000977_pt1 | contig 11105 bp, 12 predicted proteins | sample czorhiz216metaG_FD_106659 | JGI IMG/M metagenome (GOLD analysis project Ga0137398, IMG submission 106659) | Vadose zone soil microbial communities from Angelo Coast Range Reserve, California, USA - czorhiz2.16 metaG | ecosystem: Environmental > Terrestrial > Soil > Vadose zone | place: USA...
ATCTGGCCAAGCTCCGCTTCGATCTGCCGTTCTTCGACCCGAAGCTGCTCCTCGGGACGGAGGTCCATTACACAAGCCGCCGCGGGACGCTGGCAGGAAACGAAGTGGGGGGATTCACGCTTCTCAATCTGACGTTCCTGAGAAAGAATCTCGTGCACGGTCTCGATCTGTCGGCGGGCTTCTACAATGTCCTCGATCGGACCTACTACGATCCGGCGGCCTCGATGAGCGCCACGCTGCAGGACGCCATCGAGCAGAACGGGCGGAACGTTCGTCTGAAGCTGGTCTGGCGCTTCTAGGCTTCGGTCCCGCATCGCGTTTCGTCTCCTAAATCAAAAGGGTCGATCATTTCATCCGCCGCCGTGAACGTGCGCGCGCACGCGACCCGCGTTGCCCCGTCTCAAGCCCAGAAGCTATAATCCGAGCCGTCCCGCGACGCGCGTCCCGGCCCGGTTTCACGTTGTGCACCCCACGCGTCCCGACCCGAGGCAGCCCATGAGAGCCCTGCAGAAGATTGCGCCGCGCCCCGGAGCTCTCGAGCTCGTCGAGGTTCCCACGCCCCCTTGCGGCCCGGGCGAGGTGCTGGTGCGGGTCCAGGCGGCGTCGCTATGCGGAACCGATGCGCACATCTTTAGCTGGGACGGGTCGGTGCGGGACAAGATGCTGGCCGCCACCGGCTCGTTCGCGCGTCCGTTGATCGTCGGCCACGAATTCTGCGGCGAGGTCGTGGAAGTCGGCCGGGCGGTGCGCGGTGTGGGTGAGGGGGGCGCCGAGCCGATCCGGCCGGGGGACTTCGTCTCCGCGGAATCGCACATCGTCTGCGGTGTCTGCACGCAATGCCGGAACGGCGAGTTCCATGTCTGCACGCGCGAGACGATCATCGGGGTCCAGCGGGATGGCGGATTCGCCGAGTATGTCGCCCTGCCGGCCGGGTGCGCCTGGATCAACGACAGGTCGGTCGTCCCCGTGGAGGTGGCCTGCATCGAGGAACCGTTCGGAAACGCCGTCCATGCCGCGACGGAGGCCGGCCTCCGGGATCGTTCCGTGGTGATCTTCGGGGCGGGCCCGATCGGCCTGTTCTCGGTCATCGTCGCGGCGGCGGAAGGCGCGGCGCGGATTGTTGTCGTCGACGCGGCTCCCTACCGGCTCGACCTCGCAACACGCGTCGGCGCCGATCGGGCGCTCCGCACCACACCTACCCCCGCCGGGGATAAGGAGGCGCGACGGCGCGAGCGCGAGCGGCTGTCAGAACAGATTCGCGAGGCGGTGGCCCCCGGCGACGTCGACCGGGTCATGGAGATGAGCGGCCACCCGGATGCCATCGATACCGCCCTGCGGGCGGTGCGGCGCGGCGGGACGGTCGTCCTGTTCGGGCTGCCGAAGCAGAACGCCATCACCTTCGAGCGCTACGCCGAGGACCTGATCTTCGGAGGCGTCACGCTGAAGGGGATCATCGGCCGGCGCCTCTACGCCACCTGGACGAAGACCCGCGAGCTGACGGCACGGGCCGAGGTGCGCGCCAAGATCCGCACGGTCATCACGCACACTTTCCCGCTGTCGCGGTTCGAGGATGCGTATCGACAGATGATCGGCCTGGAAAGCGGCAAGGTGATCCTGCGCGTGGCCGAGGAGTGAGAGCGGCGGGACCCGTCCCATCATCGGAGGCGGCACGATGAACCCGAGACTGCAGGCGTTCCTGAACGCCGAGATCGAATCGCTCAAGGAGCGGGGCATCGACCGGATGCCGCGTGTGCTCCAGGGTGCGGCCCGATCGCGCGTACGGATCGACGGCCGCGAGATCATCCAGTTGTCCTCGAACAACTATCTGGGCCTGACGACACATCCAAAAGTGGTCTCCGCCGCCGCGCGCGCCCTTGAAGAGTTCGGCGCCGGTCCGGGCGCCGTGCGCAGCATCGCCGGCACCATGACGCTGCATCTGGAGCTGGAGCGGCGCCTGGCCCGGTTCAAGGGCACCCCCGCGGCCCTGGTCTTCCAGTCCGGATATACCGCCAACGTCGGAGTCGTCTCCACGCTGATGCAGGAGGGGGATCTGATCGTCTCGGACGAGCTGAACCACGCCAGCATCATCGACGGCTGCCGCCTCTGCAAGGCGGAGAGGGCCATCTACCGTCACCTCGACTACGCTCACCTCCACGAGATCCTGAAGCGCGCGCGGGCCGGCAAGACGGGGAAGATCCTGGTGGTCGCCGACGGGGTCTTTTCGATGGACGGCGATCTGTCGGACCTCAAGGCGATCGCCGGGCTGTGCGCGGAGTACGACGCCATCCCGATGGTGGATGACGCCCACGCCACGGGCGTCATGGGACGCGACGGCCGTGGCACGGTCGACCATTGTGGTGTGAGCGATCGGTGGGATATCCAGATCGGCACGATGTCCAAGGCGTTCGGCGTCATGGGCGGTTATGTCTGCTGCTCGCGCGAGCTGATGGAATTCTACGTCCACAAGGCAAGGCCATTCCTGTTTTCCTCGGCGCATCCGCCGGCGGTCATCGCCGCCTGCATCGCGGCGGTCGATGTCCTCGAGAGCGAGCCGCATTGGGTGGCTCGTCTCTGGGAGAACACCCGCTTCTTCAAGGAAGGCCTGCGGCGCCTGGGATTCAACACGGGCTCCTCGACGACTCCGATCACCCCCGTCATCATCGGCTCGGGCGCGAAGGCGGCCCGGTTCTCCGACGATCTCTTCGCGCGCGGCGTCTTCGCGCAGGGCATCTATTTCCCGATGGTGGCCGAGGAGAAATCCCGGGTCAGGACGATCGTGATGGCGACGCACACCCGCGACGATCTGACCGAGGCGTTGAAGGCGTTCGAAGAGGTCGGCCGGGGTCTCGGGGTGATCTAAGGACGCGAAGGACCCGCCGTGGGGCTTTCCGGAACCGGCTCGGCGGTTTCGAAGGCGCTGTCGGGCACCCGTTCCGGGACCTCGAGGATCGGGTGGACGATCCGGACTCCCTTCTCCGACAGGGCCACCTTCTCGGGAGAGAGGAAAATCCCTCCGTGACGCGTCCATCCCCGCCACTCCCAGACGGAGGGAGTCTTACGGGGCGGCTCGCCCTCGAGAACGTAGGCCCACCGATCCATGCGGTGCGTGGCGCGGTTGATGGAGGCCCAGTACCGATCACCCGGCGTCAGGCCGACATGATCGAAGCTGAGCAGGATCCGATCGTAGGTGACGCCCCCCACGGTCTCGGGGGGAGCGACCCGAAGATGGACGCCGGGGTCTTTCATCTTGAAGGGCATCAGCAGCCAGTATGTATCGTTGATCCAGGCCTCGTAGGCTTCCTGCAGCCACGGTTTCGCAGACGCCGGGTCGAGCTGCCGCCCGCCGCGCCAGACATTCCCGTCCCGTCGATCGAGCGCGAGGAGCACGAGCACCGGCGTCCCATCCTTATCGGCCTTCTCATAGCGCAGACGCCCCTGAAACCGATCCCAGAGATGCACCCGGTGAGCGACCGTCTTGCCGCCCTCCACCACGTCGAAGGAGAAGCGGAGGTAACGGGTCTTGTCCCAGGCGGCCGAACCGCCGAGCCCATCCATGACCTGGTCGGCCAGACGTATCGCGGCGGGGTCCGATTGCGATGGATCGAACCGTGCCGGGGCATCTCCCGCGATCGTCAGGCAGCGGGCTGTCAGCATGCCGGCGAGCAGGAGGATCGATCGAATCGGGGGCCGCGCAACGATTCCCGCGGCCCCCGTCCCGGACGATCGTGGTTCAGCCACGACGTTTGAGCCGCGGTCCGGGCAGGCGGGCGTCCGTGGAATCCATGATGCGGAGAATCTCCCGCAGATCTTCTCCCAGGGAGCGCATGGTCACCTTCTCGGGGGACGCCGGGGCCGGAGCGGGCCGGTCGAACAGATCCTCCAACTCGTTCTTCCCTTCCGGCATCCCCAGTTTCTTCCGCGCTCCGGCGATCGTGAACCCCTCTTGGTAGAGAAGCTGCTTGATCTCGAGCACGAGGTCGATATCCTTGCGGCGGTAGAGACGCTGCCCGGATCGGCTCTTGGTCGGGGCGAGCTGAGGGAACTCCGACTCCCAGAAGCGCAGCACGTAGGGCTGGGTGCCGGTGAACTCGCAAACCTCGCCGATCTTGTAGAAAAGCTTACGCGGGATCTCCTCGGACATCTTGGATCACCCCCGGGACGGCGTGCGGTTCAGACCCTGAATGACGAGACGGGACGGCCTGAAACGGAGGCGGTGGCTGGCGGCGATCTGGACCGGCGAGCCTGTGCGAGGATTGCGGCCGAGCCTGGGGCGCCGCGCCTTGACGCTGAAGCTGCCGAACCCGCTGATCAGGACCGGATGGCCGCTGGCGAGCGCGCTGCGGATCCTGTCGAAGATGGCGCCGACGATGACCACCGATTCACGGCGCGACAGCCCGCCATGGATCGTGTAAACCGCCGCAGCCAGATCGGCCTTCGCTGTTCCCATTCGCCCTCGGTGGCGCCAGGCGGCCCCTCGCCGCGAAAAGTGAAAGTATCGTAGGAGAGACCGCCATCTATGTCAAGGTTCGGACAGTCGAATTCCGACCGGGAAAGCTCCGGGCTCAGGGCGCGCTGGTGCCGGCCCTCCCATATCGGTCCTGGAGCCGGACGACGTCATCGAGCTCGGGCGTGCTCGCCTCGACGACGGTGGAATCTTCAAGGGCGATCATCTGGTGCCTGGTCCCGGGCGGGAGATGCTGCGCCATCCCGGGCGACAGGATCCGTTCTTCCATTCTGCCCTCGACACCGAGGATCAGCTTCAGCGATCCGGCCTGCAGGAAAATCGTCTCATCCTTCTTCACGTGGTACTGCAGGCTCAGCGATTCGCCTTTCCGGATCGTCAGGATCTTACCCGCGTAACGATCGGTGAGGGCGAAGATGATCTCTTCGCCCCATGGCTTCGGTACCCTGCGCGTCATGATGATGGCTCCTGGAAGGTTGAGGCGTGCTCCGCAGGCACGAGAGAGAGGATTCGCCCGCGGATGAATGTTTCAATCTCGGTCGCGGTCCCGAGATCCATCGCTTCGGCGATGAGCCCGCGCGCGGCCCGGAGGCTCACCTGCCGGATCAGCAGTTTGACGGCGGGGAGCGATGCCGGCCCCATGCTCAGTTCCGTGACGCCGATCCCGAGCAGCGCGATGGCCGAGATCGGATCACCCGCCATCTCGCCGCAGACCGAGAGGCGGCGCCCGTGTCGCGTGGCGCTCTCCACGACGCTCCCGATCAGCCGGAGCATCGCCGGATGCAGCGGCTCGTAGAGATAGGAGACCGAATCGTTGGCGCGATCGACCGCCAGTGCATACTGGATCAGATCGTTGGTGCCTATCGAGACGAAGTCGACCTCGCTCATCAGACGATCGGCGATGAGCGCCGCCGAGGGGATCTCGATCATGATGCCGATCGGCACCCGCAGGTCGCCGCCGGCGGACCCGGACATCACGTCGCGCCGCGCCTCTTCGATGAGAATCTTGGCCTGTACAACGTCCTCCAGGCGGCCGACCATCGGCAGAAGGATCCGCACTTTGCCATGGGCGGCCGCCCGGAAGATGGCCCGAAGCTGCGTGCGAAACAGATCCGGCCGCGACAGCGCGAGGCGAATCCCGCGCAGTCCGAGGGCGGCGCCGATGCCGCTCCGCCCTGCCTGGCCCGGCCGCGACTTCTCGGCGCCAAGATCGAGGGTGCGGATCACGAGCTCGTGCGGCAGGGCGCGCTCCGCCAGGTCGCGGTAGGTCGCGAACTGGCGCTCCTCCGACGGCTCGGATCGGACGTCATTCAGATAGAGAAACTCCGAGCGATAGAGACCGATTCCTTCCGCGCCGTGGCGTCCCGCCAGCGCCACCTCCTGTGGAAGATCGATGTTCGCCTGCAACACGATGCGCTGCCCGTCCGGCGTCACGGCGGGGAGCCCGGCGAGAGCCTCCAGATCGCGCTCGCGCTCGGCGAGACGGTCCCGGCGATCGAGCCACCCGGGGAGGTCCGACTCCGAGGGCCAGCGCACCAGCACCCCATCGGTGCCGTCGAGAACCACCCGGTCGCCCGTTCGGATCCGGGCGCTGGCGCCCTGGAGACCGACGACTGCCGGAACGCCCAGACCGGCCGCCAGGATCGCAGTATGGGAGGTGCGGCCGCCCCCTTCGATCGCCAGTCCGATGACATGCCGGCGATTGAGCCCGGCGGCCGCAGAGGGTGAGAGCGCGGCGCCGATCAGAATGACATCCTCGCGCAACCCGGCAAGATCTTCCTGTCGGCGCCGGCCCGCCAGAATCGACTGCACGCGCGCTTCGACGTCCTCGATGTCTCCGTCCCGATCTCGAAGATCGACATCCTCAACCTGCGCGAAAATCTCGCGGAAGCGCGACAGCACGGAATGAAACGCCCAGGCCGCATTGACCTTCTCGCCGCGTATCCGGGCCACCGTCTCCTTCATGAGCGCCCGATCCTTGAGGATCAGCACCTGGGCCTCGAAGATCCGGGCGCAGGCATCCCCCGCTTCACGCCGCACCCGGGTCCGCACCGCGCGGAGCTGCCGGATCCCCTCTCCGACCGCCTCGCGAAAGCGCGACACTTCGTCGGCCACGCGCGGTGGATCGATCGGGATCCGGTCCACCTCGATCCCCGGTCCCTGCAGGACGAGAGCGGCGCCGATCGCCACGCCGGGCGACACCCCGAGACCGTTCATCGTGTCCCCGACGGGCGGTCTCGGTCTCACATCTCTTCCCCGAAGCGGGCGGCGACGAGGTCGCACAGCGACCGCAACGCTTCTTGTTCGTCGGGGCCTTCGGCGCCGATCGAGAGACGCGCCCCCTGCCGCGCGAGCAGCGCGAGCAGTCCGAGGATCGATTTTCCGTCGGCGATCTGCCCCTCGCGGGAGACTTCGATGCGGCTCCGAAACCGGCCGGCCGCCTGAACGAAGCGGGCCGCCGCGCGCGCATGAAGGCCAAGGTCGTTGAGGATGATCACATCCTGCCGGATCAACCGGTTCCCCCGGTCGGTTCCGGACGCGACGGGAGGTACTCGGTCGCCAGGGTGATGGCGCGGCGTCCCTGGTCCCGCAGGATCACGGCCGCTTCTGTGAGCGGAACGCGCGGGTCCAGATTGGCGAATTTGACCAGCATCGGCAGATTCACTCCGGTCACGATCTCGATGCCGGGGCGCAGAAAGGAGAGTGCCAGGTTGGTGGCCGTGCCGCCGAACATGTCGGTCAGGATCAAGATCCCGCCATCGTCCCCGAGCTCCTCGAGCGCCCGCTGGACCGCGATGCGGGCCTGCCCCATGTCGTCGTCCCAGCCGATCGAAAGCGCCCTGACGCGCGGCGTGGCGGGGGCGACGATCCGGCTCAGGGCGCGGGCCAGCTCGAACGCCAGACCGCCATGAGTGATGACCAGCAGCCCCGGGGGGCCGGACGGTTCCGTCCTGTCGGTCATTCCTTCTCCAGATCGCGATGGGTCGATTTCGCCGGGCAACCTTGCGCGCGCAGATCGCGGACGATCGCCTCGGCCATCGCCACGGAGCGATGCCGGCCGCCGGTGCAGCCGATGGCGACGGTGAGATAACTCTTCCCTTCCCGAAGGTACTTCGGGATCAGAAACCTCAGGAGATCGACGATCCGCCGTTCGAACTCACGGTACTCCTCGACCTCCTCCAGATAGCGTGTGACCTCGGGGTCGAGGCCGCTCTTCCCGCGCAGCGCGTCGACGAAGAATGGATTGGGAATGAAGCGGGTGTCGAAGAGCAGATCGGCCTCCGCGGGGACGCCATGCTTGTACCCGAACGACAGGATCGAAATCGACAGCGGAGAGGCTCCGCCGCTTCCGAACTGTTCCTGGATATAACGCCGGAGCTGATGCACGTTGAAGGCGCTGCTGTCGATGATCAGATCGGCGCGATCCCGGAGCGGCGCCAGCAACTGCCGCTCGCGGCGGATCCCGTCTTCGAGCGAGCTCTGGCCCGCGAGCGGATGGGGTCTCCGGGTTTCCGAGAAGCGCCGGATCAGGGCGTCGTCGTCCGCCTCGAAGAAGAGCAACCGTGTCCGGCGGTCGCGTCCCCTCTTCAGGGCATCGAAGATGGCCGGGAAGTCTCCGAGGAAAGTCCCTTCGCGGACGTCGACCACCAGTGCGGCGCGCGGGATCTCCTTGCGATTGCGCGCGCAGAGATCGGCGAAGACCGGGATCAGGGCGACCGGGAGGTTATCGACGCAGAAGTATCCCTGATCCTCAAAGGCCCGGATCGCCAGAGTTTTGCCGGCGCCGGAAAGCCCGGTCAGAACGACGATCTCGACCGGAGAGTGGGGATCGCCGGCCCCGCCGGCGCTCAACGCTCCGTCCCCAGGGCCTCGCGAATGCGGCCCGCCAGCTCGCGCGCCGGGTGGTAGCCGCGCCGCTTGAGCAGGTGATGCCTTGCCGCCACCTCGAGAAGCACCGAGAGGTTCCGGCCCGGACCGACCGGCATTTCCAGGAACGGAAGGGGCACGCCGAGCAGCGTGTAGCTCTTGGCGTCGAGTCCGAGGCGGTCGTAGTCCTTGTCATCCTCCCAGCGATCGAGGCGGACCACCATCTCGATGTCCTTGCGATCCCGCACCGCGGCGACCCCATACAGGTCCTTGATGTTGATGATCCCCAGGCCTCGGAGCTCCATGTGATAACGGCTCACTTCCGGTCCGGTCCCGTTCAGAATCGCTCCGATCCTTTTCAAGGTGACCACGTCGTCCGAGACCAGGCGATGACCGCGCAGTATCAACTCGAGGGCCGACTCGCTCTTGCCGATGCCGCTCTCGCCCAGAATCAGCACCCCGACGCCGAAGATATCGATCAGGGTTCCGTGGAGGGTCAGGGAGTGGGCGAGCCGTTCTTCCAGATGTCGGCCAAGCACGTCGACGAGGGCGGCCGTCGATCGCGGCGTCGCCAGGAGGGCCACATCGGCCGTTTCGGCCGCCTTGACCAGGTCCGCATGCGCGGCGGCGCCATGGGTGAGGATGAAGCAGGCCACCTCGACCCCGGCCACCCGCTCGAGAACGGCGCGCCGTTGGGGCGCCGCGAGATTCTCGAGATAGGCAACCTCGCTGCGGCCCAGCACCTGGACTGTTCCGACCCGCATCAGCTCGGGGTGCCCCGCCAGCGCCAGACCCGGTTTCTGGATCACCGCCGCGACGATCGGCCGGGTCAGCCCCGCCGTGCCGGCGAGGAGCCTCAAGCCCAGATCGGACAGGGGTTCGGAGAGCAGGTCGCCCACGGGTACCGTGGGGCGGGGCGCTTCGCGCTGGTCCAACCTCGTCCTCCGCGCGCTCCCGATAAGGCCGGAACTCCCGTCCATTCTAGGGGATGAGCCCAGGGCTGTCAAGAAACCGGCCGGGAGGCGATCCATGGTATCCGGGAAAATCAGGAGAAAAACCTCGATTGACCCCTTGCGGGGCGAGTGGTATCTTCAATCCCGATTCAATCGGGTAAGGTTTGGGCACGCGGGAGAGGCGGAATGGCATCGAAAAAGGTGGTGCATATTATCGGAACCGGTACCATCGGGGAGCCCCTGATCGGCCTCTTCGCGGACCGGAAGGAATTCCTCGGCTTCGATGAGGTGACCTTCCACAAACGGACCCCGCTATTGACCGACAAGACGAAGGTCACGAGCCTGATCCGGAGGGGCGCGCGCCTCGCCTGCGACGATTCATCGCGCAAGGGGTTTCGCGACCTCGGCATCGAGGCGGCTTACGAGCATCATGAGGCGCTGCGTCAGGCGACCGTGGTGATCGACTGCACGCCCTCCGATGTCGGCCTGCAGAACAAGAAGGAGATTTACGACAAATATGCGCACAGCACCCTGGGTTTCATCGCCCAGGGGTCGGAATTCGGGTTCGGGAAGATGTACGCGCGGGGAATCTCCGACCGGATCCTGCAGCACGGAGTCGACCAGTTCATCCAGGTGGTGTCCTGCAACACCCATAACCTGGCGGTGCTGATCGATCTGATCGGCCTGCGGGACGGGGCGGATAATATCGAATCGGGCCGGTTCCTCTGCATCCGCCGGGCGAACGACATCAGCCAGGACACATCGTTCGTCCCCTCACCCCAGGTCAACCGACACAAGGATGAGCGCTTCGGCACGCACCATGCCCGGGACGCCTGGCAGCTCTTCAGGCAGAACGGTCACGATCTGAACCTTTTCTCCTCGGCCCTCAAGGTGAACAGCCAGTACATGCATGCCGTTCACTTCAACATCAAGGTCAGGCGTCCGACCTCCGTCGAGGCGATCCTTGAGGCGCTGAAGCAGGATGATCGGATCGCCCTCACCCACAAGCAATCGGCGAACTCGGTCTTCTCGTTCGGCCGGGACTACGGTCACTACGGACGGATCCTGAACCAGGCGGTCCTGGTGGCGCCGACGCTGACCGTGCACGATCGGCATGAGGTGGTCGGTTTCTGCTTCACACCGCAGGACGGCAACGCGCTGATCAGCAGCGTCGCCGCCGCGACCTGGTTCGTCTATCCGGAGTCGTACGAATCGAAGCTGAACTGCCTGAAGGATTCGATTTTCGCCGAGGTGTGAAGATCGTGCGGCCGGAGCCTACCCTTCGTGCTTCTTCAGCACGATCGCCGCGTTGGTCCCGCCGAAGCCGAAGGAATTGTTGAGGGCATAGCGCACCTTCATGCGGCGCGCCTCGTTCGGCACATAGTCGAGGTCGCAATCCGGGTCGGGGGTGGTGTAGTTGATGGTGGGGGGCACCAGGTCGGTGTGCACCGCCATCGCGGTGATCGCCGTCTCGATACCCCCTGCCCCCCCCAGAAGATGTCCGGTCATCGATTTGGTGCTGCTGATGGCCACCTTGCGCGCCCCGTCGCCAAACACCGCCTTCAGAGCGCGGCTTTCGACCACGTCCCCCTGCGGCGTGGAGGTGCCGTGGGCGTTGACGTAATCGATGTCGGACGGCTCGATGCCGGCATGGCGAATGGCGTTGCGCATGACACGGATCGGCCCGTCGCCGTCTTCGGAGGGGGCCGACACATGAAACGCGTCGCCGGAGAGCCCGTACCCCACCACCTCGGCGTAGATGCGGGCGTTGCGCCGAACGGCGTGACCGAGCTCCTCGAGGATGACGACCCCGGCCCCCTCCC
>Ga0137398_10000978_pt1 | contig 11100 bp, 10 predicted proteins | sample czorhiz216metaG_FD_106659 | JGI IMG/M metagenome (GOLD analysis project Ga0137398, IMG submission 106659) | Vadose zone soil microbial communities from Angelo Coast Range Reserve, California, USA - czorhiz2.16 metaG | ecosystem: Environmental > Terrestrial > Soil > Vadose zone | place: USA...
CCAGCCGTGACCGATCCGGCAGATAAGGATGCAACAACCCTAACTGTCATATAATCAATACTTTACCTGTAACTGCCCTGCTTTCAATACTTTGAAAGCCGGGCATGAGCTAAGTCAATGATTCTAATATACCGGCTATAACGGGGGGACGGGGGGTACCCCTTACTAACACAAATCAGCAACTAACTCGATGTCCTAATAACTTACTAGGAGCACTCATATGTCGTCATCCGAAGCGCCACGTTGCCGCCACATCAAGGTCAATGGAACCCAAGGCGGTTCCCCCCGCCCTCCGCAGTAAGAGTTTTTGTTTTTACCACCAACAGCATCGTCCACTAGCCGTCGAGTGTTACTCCGACGGAGAGTACGCAACCGGAGAAATTCTCCTCCCACGAAGGATGAGTCAGCCTTATTCGTGATGGCGTTAAGGTGGGTCAGCCCCCCGAAAAACGATCTTTCAATTGTGAGAATTAGAAATGATTCCACAGACCTATTGCGTCCCATTGGCGATCACGAGCGCGGGGCCGGAGTAAACTAGCGTATGCGCAAGCGCCTAATCAGGCCGATTCCGCAGGATGCTCCGCACCTCGATGAAGGCTGGCTCGACCTCGAACGCACAGCCGTGGTCGAGGTCACATCGGAAGAGAAGGGTTATCCGGTCGAGGCTGCGCTGGTCGCAGGCGATTTGCGGGGCTGGCGTGCCCCAGATTCCGGGACTCAAACGATCCGACTCATTTTCGACGAGCCGCAGAGACTCAAACGCATTGCGCTTGTCTTCGAAGAAACTGAGACAGAGCGCACCCAGGAGTTCGTCTTGCGATGGTCTGGGGATGGCGGGCACTCATTTCGAGAAATTGTTCGCCAGCAGTGGAATTTCAGTCCCCCGAACTCAATACGTGAGGTCGAGCAGTATCGGGTTGAAATCTCGAATGTCACCGTTCTTGAATTGGTCATTGTGCCTGACATCAGTCGAGGAGCGGCTCGCGCCTCGCTCAAGAGTCTGCGAGTATCATGACTAGCTGCAAGGTGGGTTGCTAACCACCAATCTTTTTCGGAATCAAAGGAAGCTCATCGCACAATCGAGTAAATGGTCATGGTCAAAGTCGTTTATTGCATCACCAAGAAGGCGGGCCTGACGGATGAGGAGTTCTTTCGTTACTGGGAAAATATTCACGGTCCTATCGGCGTTCGAATCCCTCGACTCCGCAAGTTGGTACAAAGCCACCGCTTGACCGTCCCCGGTGACAAATGCCAACCTGATTACGACGGCATAGCCGAACTATGGTTTGACAACGTAGAGGTTTTACTGGCGGCGCGTAAATCACAGGAATGGAAAACCTCGACTGAGGACGAAAAGAACTTCATCGATCACAACGAAGTCGCTTACTTCGTCTCCGAGGAACACGTCATCTTGGTCGAGCCGAAGCGAGACAAGTAGGAAGCCATTAGTGATCGCCAGCGAGCGGCTGACGATAGAAAGCGGAGTCACCTTGATTGTTCACTCCGACTATGTTCGACATCAGATGGCTTTTGCTGGATAAGCCCTTATGAACGTCCTGTTGCTTTCCATGCCGGATTCCTTCGAACACATGCCACCGCACGCCATCCGCATGCCCAATGGCGCTCTCACTTCACTTGCGGGAAACGTTGATCCGCAGCACCGCGTGGCCGTGGCTGATTTGATCCTGGTTCAGCGCCAGGTTCGTGAAACTGTCACCAGGCTTGTCCGCGAGCTCGACCCGGAAATCGTCGGACTCTCCATCATGACGTTTCAGCGCCGTACCGCCGGCCGCATTATCGAACTGGTCCGCGCTCTGCGGCCGGGCGTGAAGATCGTGGTGGGTGGGTACGACCCCAGCCTTGCTCCCGAAGCTTACGAGGGAATGGGCGTCGATTATCTGGTGCGCAGCGAGGGGGAAGTCACCTTCCGCGAATTGTTGCGCGCGGTCGAGCAAGGCTCCGGTTTCGACCGGATCTGCGGCCTCTCCTACCGAAACCGCGAGAGCTGGGTTCACAACCCCGACCGGCCGCCGCACCGGCTCGAAGACAGCGAAATCCGCCCGCCGAATCGCGATGCGCGCGTGCTGAACGGATACACGCTCATGGGTCGGCAAGTGGATGTAATCGAGACTTCGCGGGGCTGCACTTACGATTGCAGTTTCTGCTCCATCATCGAGATGCGAGGCCGCAACTTCCACACTTACTCTTTCGACCGGGTGCTGGACGACATTCGCGATGCCCGCGATCACGGCGCCCGAACCATTTTCCTGGTCGACGACAACATCACGCTGAATGTGCGGCGTTTTGAGGCCCTGTGCGAGGCCATCATTGCGGCCGGGCTGCACAAGCTTGATTACTTCGTGCAGGCGATGACCTCGGCCATCGCGAACCATGGCGAAACCCTCGCGCCGCTGATGCGGCGAGCCGGATTCCGCTACGTTTTTCTCGGCATCGAGAACATCCTGGAAGGCGATCTGGAATTTCTGCGGGCCTCCGCCAAGAACACGGAGCGTACGAACGGTCAAAATACCGGCAACGCCACTCTCAAGGCCATTGATTACCTGCACCGCAACCAGATGTATGTGGTCGGCGGATTGATCGTGGGCAGTCCGAGCGACACGCGCGAGTCCATTGAAGCCAACCTCGAATTTGCGCGCCGCTACGTGGACTGGCCCTACATTCAGCACCCAACGCCGTACCCGCGCACGCCCATGACGAAAGACTTCCGCGATCAAGGGCTGATCATGAGTGAGCGGCTCGAGGAATACGACGGCACCACGGCCGTGGTCCGCACCGAGCACCTTGCCGCAGAAGAAATTGAATTCATGCGCTGGAAGGCCGAACGCTGGATGAAGACCCACCACATTCCCGCAGTCTTTCGTCATGACCCCTGGTTTGTCTTGACTCACTCGCCCCAGATGTTGGCCCACACGTTTAGGGGAAGCTCAGTCCGTTCAGCATTTGGATTGGAGGACGAGAAGAAGGCTTTCGAACGCTACCGGGCAATTCGGCGGGCGGAGCGGGAATATGTGTGAGCACGGAATGAGGCCAATCGGAACCTCCCCTCAGTGGCTTGATTTACGATCTGCTCGGATGCGCCTGCTGGGGCGGATCTGACCCTTTGCCCGGCGGAAACGCTGACCCTCTGCGGCGTCGGTCTAACCCGTCGATCCGCCGAACCAGCTCTCCACTACCTGCATCTCCGTCGTCTTCTTGTAATTCGGCAGGCTCTCCACAAACACGCGTCCGTACGGCTTCTTCAGAATGCGGTTATCGAGTAGCACCAGCAGGCCGCGATCATGCAGCGACCGGATCAGCCTTCCGAAGCCTTGTTTCAGCGTGATGACTGCCGAGGGCACCTGGTATTGAAAGAATGCGTTGCCTCCGTTGGCGTCAATCGCCTTCACCCGCGCGGCCACCACCGGATCGCCGGGCACGGCGAACGGCAGGCGGTCAATAATCACGCAACTGAGTTGCTCGCCCTGCACGTCCACGCCCTGCCAGAATGACGACGTGGCGCACAGAACGGCGTTTGGCGTGAGGCGGAACTCCTCGAGCAGAGCGCTTTTCGGGGCGTCTCCCTGCTTTAGCAGAGGAAATTCCAACACCCCCAGCAGGCGCTGATACATTTCGTTCATCTGGGCATAGCTGGTGAAGAGAACGAAGGCGCGTCCGCGGGTGATCTCAAGCAGCTTGCGTACGCGTTCAGCCGCCAGAGGGAGAAACTGCGGCGTGCGGGGATCGGGCAGGTCCGCCGGCACGTAGAAAAGCGCCTGAGTTTCATAATCGAAGTGCGAAGGCAGCACCGACTCACGGGCATGCTCAATTCCCAAACGCTGCCGGATATATTCAAAGCCCCCGCCAACCGCCAGCGTGGCGGAGGCTAGTACGGCACAGTCGAGTTTCGACCACAGGCACTCCCGCAGGATGGGGGCTACGTCAATCGGCGTGGCTTGCAGAAAGACATTCGTTCGGCCACGGGCGGTGCCCTCGGACCGTAAAACCCCTTTGCCGGAGGGCTTGCTGTCGGCACGGCTGACGCCGTGCGCTTCGCGACTGACTCCCCCGCCTCCCCGGCGCTCGATCCAGAAGACGGTGTTGCGATCGTCGGATTCCATCGCGAAGCCGAGTTGCACTTGAATTTCCTGAGCTCGGCGCAGGAAGTTGAATACTTCTTCAGGTTTCTGCGGCAAACTCTCCAGTTCGCCTGCGAGCCGGGTCAGCGCCTGGTGGAAGGCTAGAAATTCGTCGCCATTTTCCTCCAGGAATTCGCGGCGCGCGTCGAAGGCAAATCGTCCTTCTCCCGGCGGCAACAGCGAAAAGAAGAATTGCGAGCGCTCGCGCAAACTGACCAGCGCTCCGGATACCGCCGCCGAAAGCATGCGGTGGTGCTGGAGCGAAGCCTCGACGTCTCGCGCCAACTCCTCGATCCGCAGGTTGCTGAGGGATATGCCAAAGTAATTCCCCGCCACGCCTTCCAACTCGTGCGCCTCATCAAAAATTACCGCTCCAGCCTCGGGCAGGACACCTGCGTCGGAGGCGCCCTCGGCAGCCTGCTTGATGGCGAGATCAGCGAAAAATAAGTGATGGTTGACGATGATGATGTCGCTTTCCATCGCCCGCCGCCGCATTTCGGTGATGAAACAGCTGTCCCACTGGCTGCACTGGCGACCAATGCAGGCGTCGGAGCGCGCGTCCAGTTTATGCCAAAGGGCGCTGGCTTCGGGAAGTTCCGCCAGTTCGGCTCGGTCTCCAGTTTGGGTGGTTTTTTCCCACGCAGCGATGGCGTTGTATTGCCCAATTTCTTCGAGACCGCTAAGCACAGGCTGGGCGGTGAGGTCGTAGAGTTTCTTGCGGCACAGATAATTGTTGCGGCCCTTCATGTAGCACACCGAGAGTTTGCGCGCCTTGTCTCGGTCCGCCGGAACCCCAAACAACGCGTGCTCGAGAAAAGGGATGTCTTGGTTGAAGAGCTGTTCCTGCAGATTCTTCGTGCCGGTGGAGATAATTACTCGCTTGCCCGAGCGAATCACGGGCAGCAGATAAGCCAGCGTTTTTCCCGTCCCGGTGCCGGCTTCCACAATCAGGTGACGCCTCTCTTCCAGCGCCTGCTCGACTGCTTGCGCCATCTGCAACTGTCCGCGGCGGAATTCATACGCCGGATGCATGCGCGAGAGCACTCCGCCCGGGGCGAAAAACTGGTAGAGGGAGGCTTCTTTACCAGCGGGCGCAACCGGTCTCGCGGTTGCGGGGGACGCGGGCTGGGAACTCAGAGCCATGGGAGTCTCTATAATACGAGTTCCGGGCGACATGCATCGGCCATGTTGGTGCAAAATGCCGGGGTGACTGTCCCTACGGATCGCTTTGACTCGACCCACTTACCACTCGACCAGCACTCTGGCAGCAACGGAGACCGGCGTTCCGACCCTCGCCATCGTGGGGCGGCCCAACGTGGGCAAGTCCACGCTGTTCAATCGCATGGTTGGCTCCCGTCGCGCGATTGTCGGTGACGAGCCCGGCATTACACGTGACCGTTTGTACGGCGAGGCGGAATGGCGCGGGCGGCGGCTGCGCATCGTTGATACCGGCGGCATTATTCCAGAAGATAGGGACTTCATTCCCTCGGAGATTTACAGGCAGGCGCGGGTGGCGCTCGAGGAAGCCGCTGCCATCGTCATGGTGGTGGACGGCCGCAGCGAACCCGCGGCGCCGGATCTTGAACTCGCACGCCTCATGCGCAAGACTGGCCGCCCGCTGTTTCTCGCAGTCAACAAAGTGGATACGGCCAAGCAGGAATCATTGCCCGATGAATTTCATGGCTTGGGAATCCGCAATATGTTTCCGGTTTCGGCGGAGCATGGACGGGGAGTGGATGATCTGCTGGACGCGATCCTTGAAGTTGTGCCCGAGGCCAAAGAGCAGACGACAGAGGGTATCGAGGTCACGGAGGAAGCGACGGGCTCTGGCATTCGTGCTGGCGAAGACGCGGCGGTTTCCGAAGTCGCTGCACCTCACGAGACTAAAATCGCGATCATCGGCCATCCCAATGTTGGCAAGTCCACGCTGCTGAATGCGCTTACTTCGTCCGACCGCGCGATTGTTTCGCCCATTCCCGGCACAACCCGCGACGCAGTGGATGAGATTGTCGAGCGCCACGGACGGCAGTTCCGCTTCATCGATACCGCCGGCATTCGGCGCAAGGGCAAGACTCACCTGATGGCGGAAAAGCTATCTGTGGTCATGGCGCGCAAACATCTGGAAGGCGCCGACATCGCTCTGCTGGTGATTGACGCGACCGAGGGTGTTAACCAGCTGGACGCTGCCATCGCCGGCTACGCCCACGAGAGTGGGCGCTCCATCATCATCGTCGTCAACAAGTGGGACTTGGTGACCAGCGGCGAGCCAAGAACCGGCCGCCCATCGAAGGCTTCGCGGATACGGGAAAGCAAGCGCCCTGGCGACCGTGCTGCCTATGAAGAGCGCCTGCGCTACGACCTCAAGTTTCTGAACTACGCGCCGGTGGTCTTCGTCTCGGCGAACACGGGCAAGGGGATCGAGAGAATCTTTCCACTGATCGAGGAAGTCGCCCGCGAACGCCGCAAACGTATCACTACCGCACAGATGAATCGCTTCATTGAGCGCGTGGACTTCGAGCGTGCTTCCGTCCCCATGCGACAGCGGGTGAAGATTCTCTACATGACGCAAGCCTCAGTCGCGCCGCCCACGTTCGTTCTCTTCACCAATCGCGCTGTAAAACTGCATTTTTCCTACCAGCGATTTCTGGAAAACCAGATTCGGCAGGCCTTCGGGTTCTTAGGTACGCCAATTTGGATCAAGAATAGAGCAAGAAACTAGATCCGGCTCCCTATCTCCAAAGCTTGTGGGGTTCTATTCCCCGACCAATTCTCTCTCCTTTGTCAACAAGCCTACCCGCTGCACGCCGGCGTGCCGCGCCACGTCAATCACATCTGCCACGTCCTGGAAATCAACGTCGTCGTCTCCGCGCACGAACGCGACTTTCTCGGCTCGCTTTAGGAAGATCTCAGCCAGTCGCGCTTCTAACTCATCCCTGTCAACCTGCTCTCCGTTGATTTTCAGTTCGGGAGGCCGGTCCTTGGCGGTCCACACCAATTGGATCACGATGGTCCGCGATTGCTTTTGCTCCGGAGTCTGCTGTGTCTGCGGTTGAGGAATCTGCGCCGGTTCTCCCTTGTCCTCGTCCATCGCTACCACAATCATGAAGACGACAATCAACGTCAGCAGCACATCAATGAGCGGCGTGACATTAATTTGTGGACCGGACGGACCTCCGCCTGCCATCGAGAATGCCATGGAAATTGCTCCTCTCGGCACGCGTGTCTGCAACATCAGACACCTGCGGAGCGGTTGCAGTTCCCGCATTTGGCCTTTGGCCCACACCCAGACCGTCGGTGACCAAAACGTGCACTGGGTTGGTTGCGCCTTCCGCCACTGCCAATCGAGGAGGTCGATTTCGGGCCGCAGTGGGAGTTCAACTTCGGTGTCGGAGTGGGCACGATGCGCTCGACCGGCCATCGCAATCGTCAAATGCATTGTCAGACGGCGTTATTCCTGGCCTCACCGCCCGGGCGCGAAACTGAAAACGTCACGGGACTGAAGGTTCCGGTCGCGCTGATGCGTGGCTTCGCCGGAACGCAGCGGGCTCTAACCGATGGGCTCAGCGGAGGGTGGCAAGGGAGGCATTTCCGGAGGATTCGTCTGCGCCGCTGGAATCTCCGCTGCGGGCGGGGCCGGATACATTACCGCGCGCAGCGCGGGATAGCGGCCGGCAAAGAAATAAATCGAATACGCCGGAAAGAATACAATTGCGGGCACGGAAATGAGCGCGAGGACATAAAAGAAGAAAGCCAGCACAACACATGCGGCCACCACGGCCAACGTAATGGTTTGCACGTTCCAGGTGAGGCCTGCCGTCTTGGCGGTGACAACTGCGGCCAGGCCGAGCGCTCCCACCGGGATGCCTATCACCACGAGCAGAATGACCGATGCGATGCCAATCACGATAGCGGCCCCGATTGCCATCACAATCTTCATGCCGATGTAACCGGCATATCCGCCCTTTTCCGCCTGAATCATGGCCCAGAGCCTTCGCCATCCCTCAAACGCATCGATATTCTCAAAAGCAATTTGCGGCACTACGAAATCCTTGGTCAGGACATAGATCACTGCGGTGGCAAGAACGAATAGCAGCAATATGAAAAAAAGAGCCGTCCCTCCCAGCACCAAGGCCAAGATGTGATGACTGGGGTCTCTCAGCCATCCAACGGCGAAGCCGAAGCCGAGAGGAATCCCCACCAGCACAACCATCCCCATCATCGCGGCCAGCATGTAGAGAAGCTTCCACCAAAAGTACTTGATCCCGTGCTCCTGGCGGCCAACCCAAGCGCGGCGGATGTGACATTGCTTTGCGATGACGCTGTCAAATAGGACGAAGCGCATCACGCTGCTTACATATAACAAAAAGACTCCCAGCACCAAGCCGCTTACCACCAGCACGGCAATCACCGCTGCCAGCAGTGCGGGATCCACGTCCGGGAATCCGGCGTGCGTGAAATGGTGTTGAGGGTTCGTGCCCGGGAAATTTTGGGGAACGTGGAAGTTGCATCCGCCACCGGAGCCGAGCTCACCGGCGAGCAGTCCAACAAATGCGAGCCTCGTCCATTGACCGAAGCGAAAAGGCTTAAACAGCTGCTGCTTGGTGTGTTCGAAGGCGGGCGAAATCGCATCCACAGCAGAAATCGGCAAGCTCTTACCTCTCAGCCAACTGACTTGGCAGCAAGGTACTGCGAAGTGTGCGCTGGGTCAAATGAATTCTAATGAACCATGCGTTCGAACCGATTAAGGGGATGACTCGACACCGCCGATTGCTCGTAGCTCAGCGCCTCGACTGGATCCGGCTGCGACGCGCGCATCGCCGGAACCTGCCGCTCGTCGAGAGCATCATGGCCGCCATCAAGATTCGCAGGGGAATACCCCTGGCTTTATCGGGCTGCCGGAAAGCACCTCGGCCTTCTCAGCCCAAATTTCAAACTCCCGCAAGGCGAGCTCACACTGCAGCCGGTGCCGCTGTTTTCGGTCGCGAATCTTCCCTTCGAGCGCGGGCAGCAAATCAAACGTGATATTCGCGGGCTGAAAGTTCCTGGCATCGGCGTGAGTCACGTAATGGGTCAACGATCCCAGAGCCGTTGCCCGCGGCAGAGCCACAGGCGAGCCTCCGGAAGCCAGAACAGCGGCGTGCATGCCGGCAATCAGCCCGGTCGCAATCGATTCCACATACCCCTCCACCCCGCAAATCTGCCCGGCGAACAGCACATGCGGACGCTCTTTCATCTGCAGCGTCTCCCGCAGCAGAGTCGGCGAATTGATATATGTGTTGCGATGTATCTGCCCGTAGCGTAGAAAGCGCGCATTCTCCAGCCCCGGAATCAAACGCAGCACGCGCGCCTGCTCGCCGAATTTCAAGTGATTCTGGAAGCCGACCAGATTGTAGGAATCCGCGCGCAGATTCTCCTGGCGTAACTGTACCACTGCGTAGGGCATTCGACCGGTCCGCGGATCCTTCAGTCCCACCGGCTTCATGGGTCCAAAGCGCAACGTGTCGCGACCCCGCCGCGCAATTTCCTCGATGGGCAGGCAACTTTCAAAATAATCAAGCTTTTCCCAATCGCGCTCTTCCACTGAGTGAGCCGCCAACAGCGCATCATAGAAGCGGTCGTACTCTTGCTTGGTCATTGGACAATTGATGTAGTCCGCCGATCCCTTGTCATAGCGCGCCGCCAGGTACACGCGCGACCGGTCAATCGAATCCGCTTCCGCGATCGGACTGATCGAATCGTAGAAGTACAAATTGCGCGGAGCGGAGATTCCCCTCTGCTCGTTTGATTGCCTAGGCGGCTGGCTCAACCGGAGAATTTCCTGCGCCAACGCATCCGACGTCAGCGGCCCAGTGGCGATGATGGTAATCGCGTCTTCCGGAATGTGGGTTGCTTCTTCGCGCCGAATTCGAATGCGTGGCTGGTGCGAAATTGCTTCCGTCACTTTCGCGGCAAACACTACGCGATCCACCGCCAAAGCATGCCCAGCTGGAACTGCGCACGACCGTGCAATCTCCATGAGCAACGATCCGGCTCGCCGCATTTCTTCTTTCAGCAACCAGGGCGCAGCATGATCGCTATCGGATTTGAGCGAATTCGAGCACACCAGTTCGGCAAAATCCGCCGTTTGATGCGCAGGAGTGGAGCGCACCGGCCGCATCTCCCATAACTCGACCTCTACTCCCCGACGCGCGCACTGCCACGCGGCTTCGGAACCAGCCAATCCCGCCCCGATGATTTTGATGGATCGCATCTTTCTAACTTAACTTACATTCGCACGGAGTTACTTTCTTGAGCGCGTCGGTCTGCCTGACTCATGAATTTTCTCATTCCGTTCGAGCATCTCGACGAACTCCCGAATCTTCCGGGCACGGGTCTCAGCCTTCTTCGCGGTTTGGATCCGGAAAAGAACCGCATAACGGTTCTGCCTGTCGAGTCCCTCAAAGAAGGTCTTCGCGCCCGGATTGGCATCCAGTGCTGCCTGCAAATCCCTCGTCACACGGGCGCGACTTGGCGAATCATAAGCGTTTCGCCAGCATCCATTTTTCTTGGCACGCTGCACCGCTTCCAGCCCCGCTGGCTGCATGATCCCGCTTTCGATCAGCGTCAGAGCCTTCCCCCGGTTGATCTTCGACCAGATGCTCGTGTGCGAACGCGGACAAAACTTCTGCAGCCACGTCTGATCCGTGTCGCTATTTTTCTGTCCGTCAATCCATCCGTAACACAGAGCCACTTCGAGGGCTTCACCGTAAGTCACCGATTGCGCTCCGGAAGCCTTTTTCGCCAGCCGCAACCACAAGCCCTCGGACTTGCGATGATTCTTCTCCAGCCACCGAGCCCAGTCGTTGCGGCTCCGGAACCGACGAACCGGGGTGGCGTCGCGGGCGCTGTGACTGCCGCCGCTCACCGCGCCTTCTCCGCCAGCCGCCGCAACGCTTCATCCTTCAGCAACATCGACCTCCACTGA